>Ga0206116_1000029_pt1 | contig 318461 bp, 311 predicted proteins | sample 3A1Ametagenome_FD_178000 | JGI IMG/M metagenome (GOLD analysis project Ga0206116, IMG submission 178000) | Enriched microbial communities from leaf-cutter ant dump, University of Wisconsin, Madison, United States - 3A1A | ecosystem: Environmental > Terrestrial > Nest > Insects nest > Nest dump...
ACATCCAGTCGGCCGCTTGCTGGTGCCAGACCAGGGCGTGGCCGCGCACCTTGATCCCGTGCTTGCCGGCGAAGTCCACCAGCGCATCGGCCGCCTCGAACTCGTAGCGACCGGGGCCGAACTTGTTCAAGCTCTGCGGCTTCATCGCGTTCTCGGCCACCACCACGGAGAACTGGCGCGCGATGAAATCGCCTCCGTTGCCCATCATCACCTGGCCGGGCGTGATCGCTGCGCCCAGGGGGAAGTAGGGGGCGTAGGTCTGGGCGAGCGAGGGGGCGTCTTGCGTGCCCGCGGCGATAGCGGCGTGGGCGAACGGCAGCAGGCCGACCAGGAGGGCGGCGACCCGCACCATGCGAAGCGACTTCATGTGTTCCTTTCCCTCGCGCCGCGTAGGTCGCAGCGGGTCCGGGCGAAAAAAGGGGGCGCCATGAAGGCCGCCCCACCGGGACTCTGCCTCACATACAGGAGGATGAGGCAGACACTGGCTATCGGACGCGAACGGTCCGCAGGGGGATCGGCGCTCTGCGCACGCCGGAACTGCGGATCCGGGCTCGCCCGATGCGCGAACCATAGCCGGGCTGGACCGCGTCATCCGTGCCTGGCTTGGCGTCGAGATTGCCCAGATTGACAGGCGTGGCCTGGCAGCCAGACTGGGCGCCAGAACCGAACGGCCCCAGAATGCGTCCCAAACCGGTGGTGCGCGCCCTACATGGTCGACCGTCGCGGAGCCCCGCGGCGCTTCCGCGCGGATTCCGCGCGGATTCCGGCGCTATGCCGTCGGCCTGAATCACCTCCGGAACCCCCTCTCGCGGCGGCCGCAGTGGCTGGCGCGATGCATCGAGCTTGGAGCGTGCGTATGAGACAAGGATGTCAGCGTGTGCCGCTGTACCTGTCGGTTGTTCTGTCCTTCATCCTGGCTCTGGCCGCCCCGGGGCGGGCCCTGGCCGGGCTGCCGATGACCATCGCAGTCTCGCGTACGCCCCTGTCCCTGCTGATCTTCGTCGCGGAGGACCGCGGCTTCTTTGCCAAGGAAGGCGTGGAGGCCACGCTCAAGGACTGCGTCGGCGGCCATCGCTGCCTCAAGCTGCTGCTCGACGGCCAGGCCGACATGGCCACCGCCGCCGACATGGCCGTGGTCTTCAAGACCTTCGAGCGCATGGACTTCGCCATCGTCGCGACGATCGCTACGTCCAGCGACGACCTCAAGGTGATCTCGCAGAAGACGATCACGAAGCCCGAACAGCTGGTCGGCAAGCGGGTAGGCATGGTGATCGGCACGGCCAGCCAGTACTTCGTCGATCTCTTCCTGCTCACCACGGGCGTCAATCCCGACACTGTGAAATTCGTGCCGCTGCAGCCCGAGACCGCCCGGGAGGCAATGCGTAGCGGCCAGGTCGACGCAATCTCGCTATGGGAGCCATTCGCCCTGCAGGCACGCGGCGCGGTGGGCGGCAACCTGCTTTCGGAGCGCGGGATGTACATCGAGAACTTCAACCTGGTGGCGGCGCAGAAGACGATCGCTTCGCGGGATGTCGGCGTGCGCGCAGTGCTGCGCGCGATAAGCCGCGCCCAGGCTTTCGTCGAGGAACATCCTGATGAAGCCAGAGCGATCATGCGCCAGCGTCTGCTGCTCGATCCGGCCGTGATCGACCAGGTCTGGCCGAGCTTCAGTTTCCGCCTGAGTCTGGAGCAATCCCTGCTCACCACCATGGAAGGCGAGGCGCGCTGGGCGGTGCGCGAGGCGCATGTGGGCAACGTCCAGATCCCCAACTTCCTGCGCATCGTGCACACCGCGCCGCTACGCTCGGTGCGTTCGGACGCGGTGCGTCTGCCGGAGTAGCGATGCGACTGCGCACCCAGTTCGCTGTCCTGCTCGCGGTGGCGGTCGCGATCGCCACCATCGCCATCGTGGTGCTGATCGGCGCGGCACGGCAGGAGGACGCCGCCGAGGTCGACCAGTCCCGCGCGCAGGACACCGCGCATGAGGTTTCGGGCCTGCTCATTCTCACCCAGGAATACGCGCGCTTCTCCGAGCAGCGCGCCGCCATGCAGTGGCGTGCGCGCATGCGGCGGGTGATCGAGACCCTGGAGGACGCCACCGAGACCCGCACGCCGGTGGCGGTGACGCATGAGCTGATCACGATCGCACGTTCGCTGCCCACTACGTTTGACAGGCTGGAGAGCATCGCCGAGCGCCGCGACGACTTCAGCATGCGGCGTCGCGACCTGCTGCTCGACCAGGTGCTGACCAGCACGCATTCGATGAGCGACTACGCCTACCAGTGGTACGGCGATGCCTCCAAACGGCGCATCAAGGCTACGACACGCTTCCAGGCGATGGCCTTCTCCACCGCAGCCTGCCTGCTCGCGCTGCTGGTTTTCGCCGCGGTGGTGACGCGTCTGCGCATCATCGTGCCCCTGCAGCGGCTGGAGGAGGCGGCGATCGCGCTGGGCGAGGGCGACATGACGGCACGGGTGGCAAGCCCGTCGACCGACGAATTCGGCCAGCTCTCGCGCCAGTTCGACCGGATGGCCGATGCGCTGAGTGCCAACGAGGAACGCCTGCGCCGCTCCGAGCAGCAGCTGCGCGCGGTCACCGACAACCTGCCGGCCCTGATCGCCTATGTCGACGGGCAGGAGGTCTATCGCTTCGCCAACGCCTACCACCGCGTCGCGCTCGGCCTGGATGCCGACCAGCTACTGGGCCGGACCCTGCGCGAGATCCATGGCGAGGCCGAGCACGCTGCGATCACGCCGCATGTGCAGGCCGCGCTGGCCGGCGAGCGGCGTGTCTTCGAGGACGTGGAGAACCTTGGTCATGGCGAGATCCACATGCTCACCACGCTGGTGCCGGACGCGGGGCCGGAGGGCGTGCAGGGCTTCTACGTGATGGCCTCGGACATCACCGCGCTCAAGCAGGCCGAGCTGCGGGTGCGCGAGAGCGAGCAACGCCTGCGCGACATCACGAACCATATTCCGGCGATGGTCGGCTATTTCGACAGTGACGAGCGCTGTCTTTTCGCCAACGACACGGTGCTGCGACTGCATGGCCTGGACCGCGACGAGGCCTTGGGCATGAACTTGCGCCAGGGCATCGGCGAGGACAGTTACGCGCTGCATGCGCCGCATATCGCGCGGGTGCTGCGTGGCGAACTCGTCGCCTTCGAAGGGCATGTAGTGCGCAATGGCCGCGACGCTTATTTCCAGGCGCATCTGGTGCCGAATCGCGACTATCTCGGACGGGTGAGTGGCTTCTACGTGATGAGTTTCGACGTCACGCCGGTGCGGCGCGCCGAACGCGAGCGCGCGCGCAGCGAGGAGCGCCTGCGCAAGATCACCGACAATCTGCCGGTGCTGATCTCGTATATCGACCGCGACGAACGGGTGCTGTTCGCCAACGACACCTACCGTGATTGGCTGGGTATCGATCCGCAGGCGGCCGTTGGCCTGTCCATCAGCGAGATCATGGGCGAGGCGACCTATCGTCCGCGCGCGGCGCAGCTCGCGCGTGCCCTGGCCGGCGAACGCATCAGTTTCGAAGCGGACTTCAGGACGCAGGACGGCGTGCGCAACACGCAGAGCGTCTACGTGCCCGACACCAATGCGCAGGGCGAGGTGGCCGGTGTGTACGCGATGACGTCGGACATCACCGAGCTCAAGCGGGTGGAGATGCAGCTGCAGGATTTGATCCGCGCCGACACACTCACCGGCCTGCCCAACCGCCTGCGCTTCAACGAACGCATGCAGGAAGCGCTGCTGCGCGCGCGTCGCAACGGCTCGGCGATGGCGGTGCTGTTCCTCGATATCGATCGTTTCAAGTCGATCAACGACAGCCTGGGGCATGCCGCGGGCGACGAGGTGCTCAAGCAGTTCGCCACCCGCCTGCACGACTGCGTGCGCCGCACCGACACCGTCGCGCGGCTCGCGGGCGACGAGTTCGTCGCGATTCTCGAAGGCGTGAGTTCGCAGGACGAGGCCGCGGCGGTGGCGGAGAAGATCGTCGTGCGGATGCGCGATCCGGTCCACCTGCAGGGTCGGCTCCTGGAGATCAGTACCAGCATCGGCGTGGCCTTCGCGCCGCCCCGTACGGTGGACCGCAAGGCAGAGGATCTGCTGGAGGCTGCGGACCGTGCGCTCTATCTCGCCAAGGGCGCGGGGCGCGACACCTATCACGCGGTCCAGGTCAGCTAGGCGTCGGTTGCGATGGCCGGTGCCTCATGGGCGACGTGGGAATCCGCGCTTCCCAGGCTGAGCGGCAACGCCGGGGCAACCGGGCGAAGTGAGCGGCGAAACGAGCGACGAATAGGCCGCGAAGTGAGCCGCGCAGTGAGGCCAACCCGGGCGCCCGCTCGCGTGCGCGCTGCGCCGCTGTGTTCGCCGAAGGACATGGGCGAGTGGTCGCGCGTGGCCTACGCTCATAGGGGCAGAGGCCGCGAGGCGAGTCCGGGGGCTTTCGTCGAGCCCCGACTCGGGGCCGCGACCTCCGCCGCCGAATCCGGAGGTCGCCATGAACAAGCACTGGATCACTGCATTGCTTCTCGCCTGCCTGTCATCGCTCGCGATCGCCGCGGGCGGCGGGGGTGGAGGTGGCGGGGGCGGCGGCGAGATGGAGAAGCAGCAGGCCAGCGATCCCGACTATGTGGCCGGCGAACAGGCCGCGAAGCAGGAGAACTGGCCCCAGACCGTGGCCAAGATGCAGGCCGTGCTCGCACGCGATCCGAAGAACGCCGACGCCTGGAACTACCTCGGTTATGCGCAACGCCACCTGGGCGACATGGACGCTTCCTTCAAGTCCTACGGCATGGCGCTGCAGATCAATCCCAAGCACCGCGGCGCGCATGAGTACGTGGGCGAGGCCTACCTGAAGGTCGGTCGGCTGGACAAGGCGGAGGAGCACCTGAAGGCGCTCGACAAGCTCTGCTTCTTCCCCTGCGAGGAGTACTCCGAACTCAAGGAGAAGATCGCCGACTACCGACATGAGCACGGCGAGGCCGCCAAGTAGGCACGGAGTGCTTGTGGAGTAGTCGCGCAGTAGTCGCGAAGCCGCGCGCGTTGAGCCGGGCTTCGCTGCGAGCCGGCCTTCTTGCCGGATCAGGAGAGCGCGCCCACCACGATCCGCGTCGCATCCGCGAGCACATCGTTGCGTGGCTTGGCCTTCGCCTGCGCCTGGGTGAAGTAGATCGCGAGCACGATGGGGGCACGGCCTGGCGGCCAGAGCACGCCGACGTCGTTGCTGGTGCCGTAGTCGCCGGTGCCGGTCTTGTCTGCGACGCGCCAGTCGCCCGCGACGCCGGCGCGGATCCTCGCGGCGCCGGTGGTGTTACCCAGCATCCAGTCGACCAGCTGCTGGCGGCCCGCAGGGTCCAGCGCGTCGCCGAGCAAGAGGCGCTGCAGGCTCTGCGCCATCGCCGCCGGCGTGGTGGTGTCGCGGGAGTCCCCGGGCAGCGCGCTGTTGAGCGCGGTCTCCCAGCGATCGAGCCGGAACTTCGTGTCGCCGATCTCGCGGGCGAATCGCGTGACGGCTGCGGGTCCGCCGAGTTCGCGCAGGATGAGGTTGGCCGCAGTGTTGTCGCTGTACTGCAGGGCGGCGGCGCCGAGCGCCGCCAGCGTCATGCCCTCGTTCACGTGCTTCTCGCTAACCGGCGAATACGGGGCGAGGTCCTGCTGCGTGTAGGCGATCCGTTTGTCGAGCAGGCCGGGCGTGCCCGCTGCGCGCTGCAGCAGCGCGGAGACCGCGATCAGCTTGAAGGTGCTGCAGAAGGGGAAACGCTCCTGCGCCCGCCATTCGGTGCGTCTGCCGCTGCCGGCGTCCAGCGCGGCCACGCCCAGGCGACCACCGCTGCGGGCTTCGAGCGCCGCCAGTTGCTGACCGGCAGCATCTTCTGCGACGAGCGTCTTCGCCAGCGCGGCACCGCTGCCGGCAAGGGGAAGGGTGCCCGCCGCGAGCAGGAGCATGCGACGGATGGGAGAGTGGTGCATGTGCGTATCCTCGGGTGTCGGTGAGGTACTGACTCTAGGCGCCGCATCGCGCCGCGGGTGAGCGCTCCCGCGTTGCACGGGTTACACCACGGTTGCGTCGTCCGGCGCTGTGCGCCTGGCTGCGGGAAGCGGGCGAGGGCCCGGAAAGAGAAAGGCGCGGTGAGCGCCGGAGTGGGCGCCGCGTTCGCGGCCAGGCAGTTTGCGCACCCGGGGTACGCCCTGGGGCGGCTGCCCGCCGCATCGGACGGGCAGCCGCCAGTACGTGTCAGTACTTGATGTCGCGGGCGTCCTGGCGACCGTCCTGCTTCGTGTCGCGCTTGTCATGCCGGCAGGCGGCATTGCTCTTCTGGTCGGCCTGGCGGCAATCGACCTTGTCCTGACGCGCGTCCTGCTTTGCATCCTGGCGGGTGTCGCGCGCAGCACGGCGCTCCTGACCCTGCTGCGTCGCATGAGCCGGGCCGGCCGCCCAAACGCAGCCCAGGGCAAGCAGCGCCACCATCGTCTTCTGGCCAGCACCATTCATACGCTTGTGCATCACATCCTCCTTTGCGTGAGAGACCGGCATGCCGCGTCCGGTGCCGGACGGGGTGCCACGGGACCAACTCAAGCAGCCTCACACAATCCGCGGGGACTGTCGATCTGCCTCTCGCGGGCAGCGTGACAGGGACGTGTTTCAGTGGCGCCGGCATGAGGTCGCGACAGCGAACTTCTCCCGGATAACGCGGGTCAGCCTCATGGCGATGACACGTCTCGCGCCGCGAGAAACCCTTGTCGGAGATCCATCCATGCAAGCCACGCCCTGGTGGAAGCAGAGCGTCGTCTACCAGATCTATCCGCGCAGTTTCTGCGACGGCAATGGGGACGGCATCGGCGACATTCCCGGGATCATCTCGAAGCTCGATTACCTCAAGGAGTTGGGCGTCGACGTAGTCTGGCTCTCGCCTGTCTACGACTCGCCCAACGACGACAACGGCTACGACATCCGCGACTACCGCAGCATCCATCCGGAGTTCGGCTGCATGGCCGACTTCGACGCAATGCTCGCCGGCATGCACGCACGCGGCATCCGCCTGGTGATGGACCTGGTGGTCAATCACAGCTCGGACGAGCATCGCTGGTTCCGCGAGGCCCGCAGCGCGCGCGACAACCCCTATCACGACTACTACATCTGGCGCCCACCCGGCCCCGACGGTGCTGAGCCGAACAACTGGGCCTCCTGCTTCAGCGGCCCGGCGTGGACCTTCAATCCGCCCACCGGCGAGTACTACCTGCATCTGTTCTCGAAGAAGCAGCCCGACCTCAACTGGGACAACCCCAAGGTGCGCGAGGAGGTGTATGCGCTGATGCGCTTCTGGCTCGACAAGGGGGTGGATGGTTTCCGCATGGACGTGATCAACCTGATCGCCAAGGTCGCCGGCCTGCCCGATGCGCCAGTCACCGCGCCGGACATGAAGTACCAGTTTCCGTGGGACGTGGGCATCGACCGCTCGGTGACGCTCGGCCATCTGGGCGAGATGAAGCGGCAGGTGCTTGACGCCTACGACGTGATGACCGTGGGCGAGACGCCGAACGTGAGCGTGGAGGACGCGGTCTCGCTCACGCACCATGACAGCGGCCCGCTCAACATGGTCTTCCAGTTCGAGCACATGGGCCTGGACAGCGGCCACGGCAAATGGGACCTGAAGCCGCTGGCGCTGGCCGACCTCAAGGCGACCTTCACCCGCTGGCAGCACGGCCTGGCGGAGAGCGGCTGGAACAGTCTCTATCTCTCCAACCACGACCAGCCACGGCCGGTCTCGCGCTTCGGCGATGACCGGCGCTACCGCGTCGAGTCCGCCAAGATGCTGGCCACCTTGCTGCACTTCCAGCAGGGCACGCCCTACATCTACCAGGGCGAGGAAATCGGCATGACCAACGTCGCCTTCCCGGACATCGCGGACTATCGCGACATCGAGACGCTCAACATGTATCGCGAAGCCGTAGCGCGCGGCCGCCCACCTGCTGAGCTGCTGCGTGCGATCCACGCCAAGGGCCGCGACAACGCACGTACGCCGATGCAATGGGACGCTGGCCCCTACGCCGGCTTCTCTACCGTGGCGCCCTGGATCGGGGTGAATCCCAACCACATCCGGATCAACGTCGCCGCCCAGCTCGAAGACCCCGACTCCGTGCTTGCCTATTACCGGCGCCTCATCCGCCTGCGCCACGCAATGCCGGTGATGGTGCATGGGCAGTACGCGCTGGTCGGATCGACGCCCGACACGATCTACGCCTTCACCCGCAGCCTTGGGGATACGCGACTGCTGGTGGTGCTGAACTTCTCCAATCAGGAGACGGCGTTCGATTTTCCGGAACGACAGGGCTCGCAGGAGGCGCTTGCGACAGGAACATTGCTGATCGGCAATTACCCACCGCGCAGCGACGAGTCGGCAACCCCGCTGCGCCTGCGTCCCTATGAGGCGCGCGTCTACCACGGCGGGCCCGCTGCGGGCCTCAGTGACGGTTGAGGTCGCCCCCGGCGGGACAAGGATTCACCGCACCCAGGCCGGTCACGATGGCGACCCCGTTGGCACGCGCGTTCTTGCAGACCAGCGCAATGGTCCGGCCCGCCGCATCGGCGACCTCCACCCAGAGCACACCACCTTCCCAGCGGGTGCCGAACTGCGCGCCCACCGGCGCGACCGTGGCGAGCGAGCCGGTGATCGAAGGCAAGGGCAGCCAGGTCGGCACCACCATCAGCCCGCGCCGGCCGGGGAAAGCAGAGTGGGCTCCGAACTCGACGAACTGCAGGCTGGAAACGCGGTTCAGGCCCAGCTCGCGCGCGTATTCGTGCGGGCTCAGCTAGTAGTCCAGCGCGCCACCGCCCAGAGCGAGGAGCGCGGCGATCGGGGCATAGACGCGCAAGGGCAAGCCGGGCGCGAGGGCGTAGCGAAGCAGGAGGCCCAGTGCGAGCAGCATCAGGATGACGACCAGCGCTTCGAAGACTTGCATGCAGGTCCTTGTTCCGGCGGAAGAGCGGGCTGGTGATGGAGAGCGGCTGCAGCGTCGCGCCACGGATATCGGTATGTCATGCGCGCGCGAACGGTCGGATTGTCACCTCTGAGCTCGCGACCGTCATTTTCAGTGCGGATAAACCACGGCCGTCGCGCCTTTGAGGATGACGCCGATGCTGCCGACGATGCCAGGCACCGCTGCGATCTCTGCCTTGGCGAAGCCGCGCTCCTGGAAGAGCCTGCAGATCAGCGCGGACACTTCGCTATGCCTCACCATGGCGGACTTCTGGATGATCATCAGGCGATGCGTCTTGAGCCAGACGGCGGCGCACTCTTCCACCAGACCGATGCCGTTGAAATGAGCGAGGTGAGTGCCGGTGCGGCCGATCGCGATCACCGGTACGCAGGAGGCGAAGGAGTCCGAGACCAGGATGCGCTGATGGTCGGGACTGGTCGCCAGCGAGGTGATGCCGACGCAGGTGGCCTCATGCCCGAAGATCGTCACGGGATGGTTGGTCTTGGTGCCCGAGCTTGGCGCATAGATTTCCTTGAGCGTCTGCTTCTCGTGCAGGTACAGGACGCGGCGATGGGAAAGCGATCGACTGGCTGCGTCCTCGACCGCGGCCTGCAGCGAGCCCTTGAACAAGCGTGGTTCCTTCATGAGGCAAGCTCCTTGGTGTCTGAGAGGAGGACGACCCGTCACGGCGCCGCGCGTTTCATCGACTCGCCAGGGATGCGCGAGCGGGACGCCGGGTACGGACGCGAGCGCCAGTGGAGCCGCCCGCTCGTCGGCTGTTCCAGCCTGCGTAGCGCATGGCGAAAAGTACTTACCATCGGTCAAAGCGGCCGCGATGGCCGCCGGGGCCGCAAGAGCGGCACGGCGCCTGCTTCGACAGGCGTCGCGTCCGTCGCCAGGGCATGTATTCGCAATCTGCGCGATGTACGCTGAACCATGGCGGTGCGTATCGCCATCCGCAAGACGAACCACGCAGCAGAAGAGCCGAAGCAGATGAGCACACCCGTTTCAAGCACGCCCGCATCCGAAGCCCAGAGTCCCGACTACAAGACCCTGCTCGAATCGACACGGGCCATTCCCTGGAAGATCGACTGGGCAAGCATGCGCTTTGCCTACATCGGTCCGCAGATCGAGCCCTTGCTGGGCTGGTCGGCGGAGAGCTGGGCCAGCGTGGAGGACTGGGCCACCCGCATCCATCCGGATGACCGCGAGCGCGTGGTGAACTTCTGCGTCGCGCAGTCCAAGGCCGGCGTGGATCACGAGGCCGACTACCGGGCGCTGACCCGCGACGGCGGCTACGTCTGGATCCGCGACGTGGTCCATGTGCTGCGCAACGAGGCGGGAGAGGTCGAGGCGCTGATCGGATTCATGTTCGACATCAGCGAGCGCAAGAAGACCGAGGAAGCGCTGATCTCATTGCAACGGCAACTGGAGGAACTGTCTTTCAAGGACGGCCTTACCAATGTCGCCAACCGCCGCATGTTCGACGCCATCCTCGAGCAGGAATGGAGCAATGCCCAACGCAACCGCCAGCCGATCTCGGTGATCCTGGTCGATATCGACTACTTCAAGCAGTACAACGACCACTACGGCCACATCCAGGGTGACGACTGCCTCAAGCAGGTGGCCGCGGCGCTCAGTGGTGCAGCGACGCGCTCACGGGATTTCTTCGCCCGCTTCGGCGGCGAGGAGTTCGTCTTCATCCTGCCGGACACCGAGGCCGCGGCCGCCAACAAGATCGCCGAGCGCTGCCGCGACGCGATCTTCAAGCTGCAACTGCCGCATGAGGCCTCGGCGGTGAGCCAGATCCTCACCATCAGCATGGGCGCCGGCACCGTGATTCCCCTGCGCGAAGACCTGGCGATGGACTTCGTCGCGCGGGTGGACCGCCGCCTCTACCGCGCCAAGCAGCACGGCCGCAACCGGATCGCGGCGGCGGACTGAGGCCTTAGCGCGCGGCGCCCGTCGCATCGCCGCCGCGGGACGAGGCGCTTGCGGCCCTGGCGCGTCCGCGTGCGCACCGAGAGGCCCTAGAATCCCCCGCTTTATTCCACGGGAATATGCGATGGGGCTGCAGAAATATCCGTACAGTCAGGGCAGCGCGATCAAGCTCTACGGGTTGAACGCGCAAGGCGTGTGCTGGGAACTCTGCCGGCGTTGGGTCGCAGGGCGGCTTGCGGGAACCTGGAAGGTGGGCGAGTCCATCTGGGACGAGGACAAGGGCAAGGCGTCCTTCGTCGATCTGCTCGCCGAGCACAAGCAGCGCAGCACGTTCACCGAGGCCAACAAGTCGATCGCCAAACTCGACCACCAGACCTCGCGGCGTCGCACGATGGGGACGCGCAAGTTCAAGGGCTTGCGATCGCGCGCAGACGTGATCAATTACGTCTGCGCCGTACCGGGCGCGTACATCTTCATCATGACGGGCAAGGGCAGTTCCGGCCACGCCATGGCGTTCGACTCACGCGGCCAGGAGGAGCTCTATTTCTTCGACCCCAACCAGGGCGAGTGGGCCTTCAGCGGCGACGCGCTGGGTGCCATCGGCCAGTGGTGGTCGAAGTTCTGGGATGCGAGCACGGACGGGGACGGTGCCTACGACTACAAGACCGCCTTTCACGAAGGCGAGCGCGAACTCGTCAGGTACGACACGGCGATCTGACGGCTTCCGCCATGCGGCGCGGCCAGGGCCCGACAGCCCTGGCCGCTGTGTTCATCCGAACAGTTTGGCGGCGGTCTTCGCCACCAGTTCGCCCTGGAAGCGCGCGCCGGCGAGTTCGTTTGCCGAGGGCTGGCGCGAGCCGTCGCCGCCCGCGATGGTGGTGGCGCCGTAGGGCGAGCCACCGGTGATCTCGCTCAGGTTCATCTGGCCCTGGAAGCTGTAGGGCAGGCCTACGATCACCAGGCCCAGGTGCAAGAGGTTGGTGATGACCGAGAACAGCGTGGTCTCCTGGCCGCCGTGCTGGGTGGCGGTGGAGGTGAAGGCCGCGCCGACCTTGCCGTTGAGCGCGCCGCGTGCCCACAGGCCGCCGGTCTGGTCGAGGAAGGCCGCCATCTGCGAAGTGATGCGCCCGTAGCGGGTCCCGGTGCCGATGATGATCGCGTCGTACTGCTCCAGATCGGCGACGGTGGCGACCGGGGCCGCCTGGTCGAGCTTGTAGCCCGACTTCTTCGCCAATTCTTCCGGCACCGTTTCGGGTACCCGCTTGATATCGACCTGGGCGCCGGCGCTGCGCGCGCCTTCGGCGATCGCCTGGGCCATCTGCTCGATGTGGCCGTACGAGGAGTAGTAAAGGACGAGAACCTTGGCCATGCGATGTCTCCTTGGAGATTGGGGCGCGCCGGGACGCGGAAGGAATCCGCCATCTGACCGCTGGCGGCGCCGGGGATTCCCGCCGCTTGCATGGGCTGCGCCCACGTTCGAAGATGGCGCGTTGCAGGCCCGCCAGCCGGCGCAGGAATCCGGACATCCTGGGGCCACTTTGCGACGTCTTTTCGAACCTGTTTGAACCTGTTCCGCGGCGGCGGGCATTCACCGCAGGACCAGCGGGCCGCGGAAGCGGCCTTCGACAGAGGGCTTCGATGTTGCACAGGCGCGGTGAGCACACCGGAGGGACGCAAGCAGGACAGGACGATGCGGCGGCCAGCGGCCCGCTGCAGGAGGAAGTTCATCTGCTGGCGCGCGTGGCGGCGGGCGAGATGGCGGCCTTCGACCGGCTCTACCGCGACTATCGTCCGCGCCTGGCGCGCTTTCTCGACCGCATGATGCGCCGCCCCAACCTGGTCGAGGAGGTGCTCAACGACACGATGGTGGTCGTGTGGCACCACGCGGCGCGCTACAACGGCCGCAGCAAGGTCTCGACCTGGATCTTCGCCATTGCCTACCGGACGGCACTCAAGGCCCTGCGCGCCTTCGACCAGCCGATTGCGGAGGATGAAGGCCTGCCCGAGGCCGCGAGCACGGAGGAAGGCCCCGAGGCCCTGTTGGGGCGCGCCGAGCTGCTCGCCGCCCTGAGCCGCGCCTTGGAAGGGCTCTCGGCCGAGCATCGCGCGGTGGTCGAGCTCGCTTATTTCCACGGAATCGGCTATCGCGAGATAGCGGACATCGTCGACTGCCCCGTCGATACGGTGAAGACGCGGATGTTCCACGCGCGGCGGCGGCTCAAGCTTTTGCTGGCGGGTGGGCTGGAGGACTGGCTGTGATGAGGACCGGGCGTATCGTTCCGCTGGACGCGGATATCCACCAGGCCGTGCAGGCCCTGCTGCCCTGGCACGGGAGCGAGGGCTTGACGGCTGCCGAGCGCGAACGCCTGGAGGCGCATCTCGCCAGCTGTCCGCGCTGCCAGGCCGAACTGGATTGGGAGCGTCGCCTGCAGGGCGCCTATGCCGACTTGCCGGCAACGCCGGAGGCTTCGACCGCACAGACCGAAACGGCGCTTGCCGCCTTGCATGGGCGGATCGCTGTCCTGCCGCGACGGCTCGCCTGGCCACAGCGCATCGCGCGGGCCTGCGCCGCCTGGTGGCGCAGCGGTACGCTTGCCTGGCGCTGGGCGCTGGCCGGCCAGTGCATGGCGATTCTGGTGCTGGGTGCGGTGCTGCTCCGCCCCGCGCCTGATCCTGCCTATCGCGCGCTCGGATCGGCAGCGGCCCCTGCGGACGCCAACGCCGTGCTGATGTTTGCGCCGGAGACACCCGAGGCGACGATCCGCCGGACCTTGCAGGGCGCGGACGCGCGCATCGTCGACGGACCCACCACGGCGGGGGCCTATCTCGTGCGCGTGCCCGACGATGCGGCCCTGCAGCGACTCGCGACGCAGCCTGGCGTGCGGCTTGCGCAGTCCCTGCGGGCGGGAGCGCTGCCGTGAGCCCGATACGCCGGGCAGTCCGCTGGCTGCTTCTGGCCTGCGCGCTCGCTGCCACTGGCGTGCGTGCCGCCGATGCACCGCCGGCGGGTGGGCTCGCGTCGGCCTCGGCGACGACGCAGGAGGATGAAACCCATCAGGTGCTGGTGCTGTTGCGCATGGCGCCACCGCACTTCCGTGCCGACGGAAACTATGCCGGTTCCTACACCGATGGCATGGCGCGCGGCGCGCGACGGCGGGTGGCGCAACAGCTCGCGAGCGAAAACGGCTTGCGCCTGGTGAGCGACTGGCCGATGCCGGTGCTCGGGCTCGACTGCTACGTGATGGCGGTTCCAGCCAGCGATACGCCGGAGCAGATGGCCGAGCGGCTCTCGCACGACCGGCGTGTGGAGTGGGCGCAGACCCTGCAGGTCTACCGCGCCCAGGAAGCCGCTGCGCCCGATCCGCTCTACGGGGCGCAGCCCACGGCGCGCGCCTGGCGCCTCGCTGAGCTGCACGAGATCGCGACCGGCCGCGCGGTGCGCGTCGCGCTGGTGGATAGCGGCGCGGATGCCGCGCATCCCGATCTCGCCGGGCAGGTCGCGGTGCGCGCAGACTTCGTCGGTCCCGAGCGGGACGCTCCGCCGCCCGAGCTGCACGGCACGGCCGTGGCCGGGCTGGTGGCGGCGCGCGAAGGCAACGGGCAGGGCATCGTGGGCGTGGCCCCGCAGGCGCGGCTGATGGCGCTGCGCGCCTGTCGGCAGGAGTCGGAGACGTTGACCCGCTGCTCCAGCCTGAGCCTCGCCAAGGCGCTTTACTACGCGCTCAACAATGACGCGAATGTCATCAACATGAGTCTGTCCGGACCGGAGGATCGACTGCTCGGCCGCCTGCTCGATGCGGCGCTCGCGCGGGGGATCACGATCGTGGCTGCCTGGGACGGCGCGTTGCCCGCAGGCGGCTTCCCGGCCTCCCATCCAGGCGTGGTGGCCGTGGCGGGCGTGGAGGGGCCGGTGTCCTCCGCCGCGGCCCTGCGCGCGCCGGCGCGCGATCTGCCCACCACCGGCCTGGGCGGCAGTTGGCGCTTCGTTTCCGGTTCTTCTTACGCGGCGGCCCAGGTGAGCGGACTCTTCGCGTTGCTGCATGAGCTCGACCCCGGTGGTGGCAACGCGGCCGTGGTGCGCGCTTCGGACGGCAGCATCGACACCTGCGCCTCGCTGCTGCGGGCGCGACGCGAGCCCTGCGCCTGCGCGTGTGCCCAGGTGCGTGCGGACGTGCCGGTGGCACGGCGCTGAGGCGCGCTTGCGGGTGGCCGCCTGCAGGAAAGCCCGGGCTCATCGCTGCGCGCGTGTCGCGCTGGCGGCTTGCGTCTTGACCGGGTGCGCTGCGCCTGCGCAGGCGGGTGACGAGGACCTCGCAGGTCCGCAGAACTGGCAGTGGGCCGCGAGCCTGGGTGTGATCTCGGACTACCGCTTTCGCGGCGTGTCGCTTAGCGACGAACACCCCAGCCTGCATGCAGCCTTCTCCCTCGACCATGCGAGCGGCGCCTACGGTGGCCTCGCGCTGAATACCACCGAGCTGGAACCGGGAGAGCGGCGTCCCCAATGGCAGGCCTACGGCGGCTACGCGGTAACGCTGGCGCAGGATCTCAGTGGCGAACTGGGTGCCGTGCTGGCGCGCATCTCCGGCGAGTCGGCCTACGACTATGGCGAGTGCTATCTGGGGCTCGCCGCCCAGCGCTGGAGCGCACGCCTGTACTACTCGCCCGACTACCTGGGACGGGGTTGGTCCTCGCTCTATGGCGAATTCGGCGCGAGCCTGCCGCTGGGCGAGCGGCTGCGAGTCTTCGCCCACGCCGGCGCCCTGCATTCGCTGGAGGACAACGCGATGGGCGTACGACCGGCGACGCGCTATGACGCAAGCATCGGTGTCGCCTTGTTCATCGAGACCGTCGAGCTGCGCCTGGCCTGGGTAGGCACCAGCCACGGCTACGCGGTCTATCCGCAGCGGCGCAATACCGCGGTCCTGGGGGCGACGCTGGCCTTCTGAGCAGCCAATCCGTTTTCCGTCTTGAACGTTTCTCCGGTGCTGCGGCATCTACCGGCTGCGCGATGCCTGCGCGGCTACGACAGGAGATTCATGATGGAAAGCCTGGGTGCATTTTGCGAACGAACGCGCGGGGCTACGCTGGCCACGCTCGCGGTCCTGGTGCTCGCCGCCTGTGGCGGCAGCGACGACAACAGCAACGGTGGCTACGGCGGCGGGCCGACCATGGGGGGCGGCATGGACTACGCCATGCGCGTTGTCGTGAGCGATGCGGCGGGCGGTGCCTATGGCGGCACCTACACGGACTCCCATCTGGTGAATGGCTGGGGGGTGGCCTTCAACCCGCAGGGCTTCGTGTGGGTTTCCGATGCGGGCACGTCCACCTCCACGCTCTATGACGGCAACGGCGTGCCGCAAAGCCTGGTGGTCAGCATTCCGGATGGTGCCTCGGGCGAGGCCGAGCCGACTGGCATCGTGTTCAGCGGCGGCAGTGACTTCGTGGTGACCCAGGGCGCGGCGAGCGGGCCCAGCCGCTTCATCTTTGCAGGTGAGGGCGGCACGATCTCGGCCTGGTCGCCGACGGTGAACGCGACCAACGCGATCACCGTCATCGACGGTGGTGCCTCGGGCAGCGCTTTCACCGGCCTCGCGCTCGCGGCGGGCCGGCTTTTCGCCGCGAACTTCGGCGGCGGAACGGTGGATGTCTTCGATGGCAGCTTCGCGCCGCTGGCGGTGAGCGGCGGCTTCGTCGATGCGACCGTGCCCGCGGGCTATGCGCCTTTCGGCATCCAGGCCGTAGGCGGCGAGATCGTCGTGACATACGCGATGAAGAATGCGCAGACCGGTGACGAGGTCACCGGCGCGGGGCTGGGGCTCGTCGACGTGTTCGACACCGATGGCAAACTGCTGCGTCGGCTCGTCTCGCCCGGCGGCGTGCTCAACGCGCCCTGGGGTGTCGCACGCGCGCCGGCCGACTTCGGCCGCTTCTCCAACGCCCTGCTGGTCGGCAATTTCGGTGACGGTCGCCTGCACGCCTTCGATCTTTCAAGCGGCGCGTTGCTGGGCACCTTGTCCACCTCGGCCGGAACACCGCTGAGCATCGACGGCCTGTGGGGCATCGCCTTCGGCAATGGCCTCAACAACCAGCCCACGAACACGCTCTTCTTCGCTGCCGGCCCGGGTGACGAAACCCACGGCGCCTACGGCCGCATCGATGTGAACTGAGACTCGCGGAGGCGAACATGAACAAGCGCTGGATCCTGGTGGCCTTGCTGGTCGGCGTCCCCTGTGCGGCCTGGAGCGCGGGCGGCGGTGGCGGCGGGGGAGGTGGTGGCGGCGGAGGGGGCATGCAGCAATCCGCGCGCGACCCCGACTATGTGGCCGGCGAGGCTGCCATCGAGAAGGAGGACTGGAAGCTCGGCGTGACAAAGATGCAGGCCGCGCTCGCGCGCGATCCGAAGAATGCCGATGCCTGGAACTACCTCGGTTATGCGCAACGCCACCTGGGCGACATGGACGCTTCCTTCAAGTCCTACGACATGGCGCTGCAGATCAATCCCAAGCACCGCGGCGCGCATGAGTACGTGGGCGAGGCCTACCTGAAGGTGGGTCGGCTGGACAAGGCGGAGGAGCACCTGAAGGCGCTCGACAAGCTCTGCTTCTTCCCCTGCGAGGAGTACTCCGAACTCAAGGAGAAGATTGCCGACTACAAGGCTGCGCATCCGACCACGGCTTCGAAGTAGCAGCGAAGTGTCTGCGGCAAGGCGTCGGCGACAAGATCGCCGCGCAGGCAGGCGCCTCGAAGCCTGAGGTCGCCCGCTCAGGCTTTGCGCGGTGGCGTGTCCGGACTACCCACGCCGTGGTGTACGGTGAAGAGTCCTTGCGGGTCGTACGTCGCCTTCACCTGCGCAAGTCGTTCGTAGTTCGAACCCCAGAAGGCGCGCCGCCAGTCGGCCTCGAAGTAGTCGCTCTCGGCCAGGTAGGAACCGGCCTCCGGGACGAGGCGCCGCAGTTCGGTGGCCGCCTGGGCAATCGCCTGCGCCCGGGTGCGCGCCAGTGCCACGTCGGGCTCGTGTCCAGGAACACCGGGATAGGCGGGCTGCTCCTCGGCGCCGCTGATCGCCAGGGCGAAGGCCTCCAGCACCACGGGGTTGGTGGCCGTGTCCCGCGCTGCTGCAATCACCCCGGGGCTTGCGCCGGCGAGCCCCTTGTTCACATGCAGGCTCACATGCCAGTGCCGGCTGGCGGCGAACAACGCATCGACCAGTGCCCCGCGCTGCCCGGATGCGAGCAGGCGTGCCGGCAGCCAGGTGGACTGGTAGCCGTGGACGACCTGGCCGGCCTGGCCCTGGTCGCCGGGCCAGAACACGTTGGTCTCTGCCGCGCCCGGCCGGTCGTCGCGCTTGATGAAGCCGAAGGTGCGCTTGATGAGGGTGGGCGCCCAGAAATCACGCGCGCTGGTGGCGACGATCTTGAGCGGTGAGAAGTCCACGCTGTAGTCGCTGCCCGCCGCGTCGGTCGCTTTGAATAAGGGCTCCCAGACGTCCGCCGCCTCGCCGCGCGTGAGGCCCTGGAAGACCATGGCGATCTCCAGCACGTTGCCACGGCGGACTCGGATCTGCTCGCCCCAGTGCGGGTTGAACATGCGGTCGGCGTATTGGTCCAGCGCCAGCGCGATGAGCCGCCGGAAAGCCTCGGGCGAGCCGGCACGTACGGTGAAGTTCACCGCGCCGAAGGTTTCGGGCAGTTCGTGCACCTGCAGGGTGAGACGGGTGACGACGCCGAAGCTGCCGCCACCGCCGCCCTTCAGCGCCCAGAAAAGATCCGGATGGGTGCAGGCGTTGGCGATGCGACGCTCGCCGTCGGCGGTGACGAGCTCCGCTTCCAGCAGGCTCGCCGCGGCCAGTCCGAAGGCCTTGGAGAAGCTGCCGAACCCTCCGCTCTGGATCAACCCCGCCACGCCCACGCTGAGGCAACCGCCGCCCTGCACATAGCCTCCGCCGCGGGTAGTGACGGCGTCATAGACTTGCGACCACATTGCGCCTGCGCCGACAGACACCGCGCGGGCGGGTGCGATGCGTCCCTCGCAGCCGGCCGGCACGAAGGCTTCATGCAGCTCGGTTGCGTGCATGCGGCGGGTCCAGATGAGTAGCGAATCCGCCGCGTTCGAGGTGCCCTGGTAGCTGTGGCCGCCGCCCTTCACCGCCAGGCGCAGGCGGTGTTCTCGCGCGAAGTTCACCGCGGTCGCCACGTCCCGCCAGTCGTACGCCGCGACGGCGTAGGGACTGGCCTGCGTGGTCCAGGCGTCGACCCAGCCCAGCGTCTGGGTCAGCGCGACATCGTCGCCGGTGAAGTAGGGGTTCTTGACCGCGGCGAAGATCGCGTCGCAGTTGCCGCCGCGCGCGCACTCGGTCAGCGGGGAACGTACGCGGATAAGCTCACGCACCGCAGCGGCAAGCTCCTGCCAGGGCACGTCGCCGGGCCCGGTGGTCGTTGCTGCCGCGGCTTCCGCAGCCTGTGCGCCGCGTGGCAGATGCAGGAAGGCTGGCAGCGCGGAGAGGCCTGCGAGGTGCCGGAGAACGCGTCGTCTGCTGCCGGAAGGATTCATCGCCGTACCCCTGCAGAAGGGAATGCGCAATCTACCGCTTCGAGCATGTCCGCGGCATGAAATCCGCGAAATCAACCCTGCGACGCAGCCCTGCTGCCTACTTGACGCGGACCTTGTCGAGCTTGCGCGCGAGGGTGCGCCGATGCATGCCCAGGCGGCGCGCGGTCTCGGAGATGTTGAAGCCGGTATCCGCCAGGGTCTGGTGGATGCGCTCCCACTCCAGCGTCTTGATCGAGGTGGTGCGTTCGGTGAGCGCGACCTCGGCGTCGCCGGTGCTGCGTCCGAAGGCGGCCTCGATGTCGTCGGTGTTGGAGGGCTTGACCAGGTAGTGGCGCGCGCCGAGCTTGATCGCCTCCACCGCGGTGGCGATGCTGGCGTAACCGGTGAGGACCACGATCACCATCGCGGGGTCGTGCGCATGCAGGGCTTGCACGCAGGCGAGGCCCGAGCTGTTGGCGGCGAGCTTGAGGTCGACCACCGCGTAGCCGGGCGAGAAGCCCTGCAGGACTTCGGGAAGCTGGGCGACCTGGTTGGCGAAGGCTACCGCATAGCCGCGGCGTTCGAAGGAGCGGCCGAGGGTGCGTGCGAAGGCGGCATCGTCCTCGACGATCAGCAGATGGCGGGCCTGGTCGGCCTTGGCGTCGCTCACTCGGTGCTTGCTCCTCTGATCTATCCGTCGTGCTTGATCGCCGACAGCGGCAGGCTCAGCGTGACCTTGGCGCCGCCTTCGGCGCGGTTGCCGGCGGATACGCTGCCGCCGAGCTTGCGCACCACGTTCACCACCAGGAAGAGACCGAGGCCGCTGCCCGGGCGTTCCTTGCTCGATTGGTAGGGCTTGCCCAGACGCTCTAGCATTTCCGGGTCGAAGCCGGGGCCATTGTCCGTCACTTCCAGCACCAGGCGCTCGCCTTCGCGCGAGGCGGCGAGCGAGATGCCGATCGGCGAGGCCTCGATCGCGTTGTCCAGCACATTGTGGAGGGTCTGCTTGAGCGCCGAGTCCGAGACGATCGCGAGGTCGTCGCCGAAGTCGTTGCGGTAGCTGAGCGCCGTGGCCGAGCGGGTGCCGCGCCATTCGGCCACCAGGTCGTCGAGGAAGCCCGCCACGGTGGTGGGCTTGGGCGCCTCGCCGCGGTCTTCGCCGGCAGAGAGCAGGATGCCGGTGACGATGGTCTTGCAGCGCATCAGCTGCGCCTGCATCTCTTCGAGCTCCTGCAGCAGCTCCGGATTGCTCTTGAAGGGCCGCATATGGTGCCAGTCGCCCAGGATCACGGAGAGCGTGGAGAGCGGCGTGCTCAGCTCATGCGCCGCACCCGAGGCGAGCAGGCCCATGCGTACGATGTGCTCTTCCTCGGCCGCACGCTGGCGCAGGTCGGCGAGGTGGCTGTCGCGGGCCCGCAGATTGCGGGTGATGCGGGTCACCACCACCACCAGTAGTACGGCGTTGAGCGCGAAGCACACCAGCACGCCCAGCGCATAGGGGTCGCCGATGCCTTCGCTCTGGTCGCGCGGCGGGATCATCAGTGGCTGGTGCCATTGCGTGAGCGCCACGAAGCACAGGGTGGTGATCGCCACCAGGCTCCAGCTGTAGTGCCGGTGCAGCAGCACCGCGCTCAGCACCACTTGCAGCAGGTAGAGCGAGACGAAAGGATTGCTGGCACCGCCGCTGAAGTAGAGCTGCACGCTGAGCACTGCCACGTCGACCAGCAGTGCGATGAAGACTGCGCGCTCGCTTACCGGCCGTTCGCCGCGCCAGCGCAGCAGGCTGGCGATGTTGAAGGCGACCAGCAGGGCCAGGGTGAGACTCATGCCGCGCAGGGGCAGCTGGATCTCGAAGACGAAGTGCACCGTCAGGATGGTGACGATCTGACCGATGACGGCGAACCAGCGCAGCTGGATCAGCTGCTGCATGTTCTTCTGCCCGGCCGCGTCGGCGCCCGCCGCCTTGCGCGGCCTGTCGAGTCTTACCGGTGTCGTGTCAGTTCGGATCATTCCGCGGTCCCTGCGCGCCGGTGCTCTCCGGCAGGCCGCGCCGTTCGGCGCGCCACAACAGGGCGACCGCGCCGGCGCTCATCAGCGCGAGGGTAAACCAGGTCAGGGCATAGACCGCATGGCTGTTGCGGAAGTTGAGGACGGTGAGGCCACCCGCCGGCCAGCGACCGGCGTCGGCGCCGCCTTGCGGATCGGCGTCGGCATCGACGAAGTAGGGCGCGACGTCGGTGAGACCCTGGGCGGCCGCGATGGCCGCGACATCGCGCGAGTACCAGCGGCCCTCGGCGGGTGCGTTCTTGCGCAGGAAGCCGCCTGCGGGTTCGCTGATGCGCAGCAGGCCGGCGACTTCGGTGGGGCCCTGGATGGCGGTATTGGAGCGGCGGGCGGGATCGCGCTGCTCGGGTGGGACGAAGCCGCGGTTGATCAGTACGCAGCTGCCGTCTGCGGCGCAGAGCGGGGTGAGGACCCAGAAGCCGGGGCCGAGGACGGTGGAAGCCTGGACCAGGCTTTCCTTGTCATGACGGAACTGCCCGGCGACGCGCACATGGCGGTATTCGTCGCGCGCGGCGCTGACGGCGGGCCAGTCCGCGCGCGCGGGTGCCGCAAGCGGGGCGGCATGCACACGCGACTCCACGCGTGCGATCAGATCGAGTTTCCAGGCCAGGCGCTGGACCTGCCAGATGCCCAGCGCGATGAATGCGAGGCAGAGCGCTGCGCCGGCGAGGCTCCAGCCCGCGAGTACCGCGTTGGAGAAGCGCCGGCCCGAACTCAAGGCTGGTTGCGCATCTCGTGCATGGAGGGCGGCATCATGTTGGCGTTCATGTGGTACATCACCCACAGCGAGCCGCTGAGCGTGATCACCACCAGCACCACGGTGAAGATCAGCGCGAGCATGTTCCAGCCGCCTTCGGAGCGCGCGTTCATGTGCAGGAAGTAGATCATGTGCACCACGATCTGCACGGCGGCGAAACCGAGGATCACCAGGGCGGTGACATGGGGCTTGGCGAAGACCTTGCCCATCACCAGCCAGAACGGGATCGCGGTGAGGATGACCGAGAGGACGAAGCCCTTGACGTAGTCCGACATGCTGCCGTGGGCAGCGCCGTCGTCGGCATGGTGGTCGTGGTGGTGGTCGCTCATCGCAGGCTGCCCATCAGGTAGACGAAGGTGAAGACGCCGATCCAGACGACGTCCAGGAAGTGCCAGAACATGGACAGGCACATCAGGCGGCGACGGTTCTCGGGAATGAGGCCGTGCTTGCCCACCTGCAGCATCAGCGTCACCAGCCAGATGATGCCGAAGGTCACGTGCAGGCCGTGGGTGCCCACCAGGGTGAAGAAGGACGAGAGGAAGGCACTGCGTTGCGGGCCGGCGCCTTCGTGGATCAGGTGCGCGAACTCGAAGAGCTCGATGCCGAGGAAGCCTGCGCCGAAGAGCCCGGTGATCGCGAGCCACACCAGCGTGGTCTTCACGCGGTTCTTCTGCATCTCCAGCATGGCGAAGCCATAAGTGATGGAGGAGAAGAGCAGCAGCGAGGTGTTGATCGCCACCAGCGGCAGGTCGAACAGATCGGCACCCGAGGGGCCCGCCGCGTAGTTGTGGCCCAGCACGCCATACGCCGCGAAGAGGCAGGCGAAGATGAGGCAGTCGCTCATCAGGTAGAGCCAGAACCCGAGCAGGGTTCCGTTCGCGGGATGGACTTCCTCGGCCTCGTAGAACACGACGGGCGCGGCGCCGTTGGCGGAGAGGGCGGTGGTATCAGACATGGCCAGCCAGCATTTGGGTACGAGCGTTTTCGGAGCGGACGACTTCGTCGGCCGGGATGTGGTAGTCGCGCTTGTAGTTGAAGGTGTGCACGATGGTCGTGAGCAGCAGCGCGGCGAAGGCGCCGATCACCAGCCACCACATGTGCCAGATCAGGCCGAAGCCGCAGATCGCGGCGAGCACGGCGAGGATGAAGCCGGCCCCGGTGTTCTTGGGCATGTGGATCGCGATGAAGCCCGAGGTCGGACGCTCATAGTCGCGTTGCTTCATGTCCCACCAGGCGTCGCCTTCATGGATGCGCGGGGTGAAGGCGAAGTTGTAGTCGGGCGGCGGCGAGGAGGTCGACCATTCCAGCGTGCGGCCGCCCCAAGGGTCGCCCGTGACGTCGCGCAGTTGTTCGCGGCGCAGGTAGCTCACCACTAGCTGGATCAGGAAGGAGCCGATGCCCAGTGCGATCAGGCCGGCGCCGAAGGCGGCGACGATGAACCAGATTTGCAGCGAGGGATCCTCGAAGTGGCTCATGCGGCGGGTCACGCCCATCAGGCCCAGCACGTAGAGCGGCATGAAGGCGAAGAAGAAGCCGATCTGCCAGAACCAGAAGGAGCACTTGCCCCAGAATGGGTCGAGCTTGTAGCCGAAGGCCTTGGGGAACCAGAAGTTGATGCCGGCCATGAGGCCGAAGAGCACGCCGCCGATGATCACGTTGTGGAAATGCGCGATCAGGAAGAGGCTGTTGTGCAGCACGAAGTCGGCCGGGGGCACGGCGAGCAGCACGCCGGTCATGCCGCCGATGACGAAGGTCACCATGAAGCCCACGGTCCACAGCATCGGCACCTCGTAGCGGATGCGGCCGCGGTACATCGTGAAGAGCCAGTTGAAGATCTTCGCCCCGGTGGGGATCGAGATGATCATCGTGGTGATGCCGAAGAAGGAGTTCACGCTCGCGCCCGAACCCATCGTGAAGAAGTGGTGCAGCCACACGAGGTAGGACAGGATGGTGATCACCACGGTCGCGTAGACCATCGAGGCGTAGCCGAAGAGGCGCTTGCCGCTGAAGGTGGACACGACTTCGGAGAAGATGCCGAAGACCGGCAGCACCAGGATGTAGACCTCGGGGTGGCCCCAGATCCAGATCAAATTCACGTACATCATGGGGTTGCCGCCCAGATCGTTCGTGAAGAAGTTGGTGCCGACGTAGCGGTCCATGGAGAGCAGCGCGAGCACGGCGGTGAGCACCGGGAACGCGGCGACGATGAGCACGTTGGTGCAGAGCGACGTCCACGTGAACACCGGCATCTTCATCAGCGTCATGCCCGGCGCGCGCATCTTCACGATGGTGACGATCAGGTTCACGCCGGACAGCAATGTCCCGAGTCCTGATATCTGCAGCGACCAGATGTAGTAATCCACCCCCACGTCAGGGCTGTACGCGAGACCCGAGAGCGGCGGATAGGCGAGCCAGCCGGTACGTGCGAACTCGCCCACGAAGAGCGACATCATCACCAGCGCGGCGCCGCTGGCGGTCATCCAGAAGCTGAAGTTGTTGAGGAAAGGGAAGGCCACGTCGCGCGCACCGATCTGCAGCGGCACGACGTAGTTCATCAGGCCCACCACCAGCGGCATCGCCACGAAGAAGATCATGATCACGCCGTGGGCGGTGAAGACCTGGTCGTAGTGGTGCGGGGGCAGGAAGCCGGCCTGATCGCCGAAGGCGATCGCCTGCTGGGCCCGCATCATCAGCGCGTCGGCGAAGCCACGCAGCAGCATGATGATGCCCAGGATGATGTACATGATCCCGATCTTCTTGTGGTCGATGCTGCAGACCCAGTCACGCCACAGCGGACCCCACAACTTGAAGTAGGTGATCGCGCCAAGGACGGTGATGCCACCCAGCACGACACCGATGAAGGTGACGAGCAGGATCGGCTCATGAAAGGGGATCGCCTCCCAGGAGAGGCGCCCGAAGATAAGCTGGGTCAGGTCGGAATGATCGGCCATCGTAAGTCTCGGATACCAAGGGTGGCGCAGATGCGCCGGCGCCGGAACGCGTGAGCGTCCCGGCTGCGATTACTGCGGATTCGTCTCGGCCTGGGCCACGATGCGCACGCCGTTGGGGTTCTCGGGCGTACACATCTCGTTGGCGAGGGTGCGGGCAGGCAGGCCCTTCTCGCCGCGTGGCACCGTGGTGATCGCCGCCTCCGAGAGCCCGGCGCGCCCGGCGCCGCCTGCCTCGTCGATGGCCATCATCTGGTTGATGCACATCCGGCCCGCTTCCACGCAGCGATTCAGGATCGCCGGGTAGAGACCGTCGGCCACCGAGGCGTAGCGGCGCACCGGCTCGCGTTCGCTGGGGCGCTCGAGGGCCATATAGGCTTCGCGGCTGAGCGGCGAGCCCTGTTCGCGGTTGCTCTTGACCCATGCGTCAAAGCCGGCCTCGTCGAGGCCATGGAACTTGAAGCGCATGTGGGAGAAGCCGGCGCCGCTGTAGTTGGCGGAGAAGCCCTCGTACACGCCAGGCTTGTTGATCACCGCGTGCAGCTTGGTTTCCATGCCGGGCATCGCGTAGATCATGCCGGCCAGGGCAGGTACGTAGAAGGCGTTCATCACCGAGGAGGCGGTGATCTTGAAAGTGATCGGCCGGTCCACCGGCGCGGCCAGCTCATTGACGGTGGCGATGCCCTGCTCCGGATAGAGGAACAGCCACTTCCAGTCCAGCGCCACCACCTCGACCACCAGCGGCTTGGTCTCGGCCGGAATCGGACGCTGCGCGTCGATGCGGGCGAGCGGGCGGAAGGGGTCCAGCACATGGGTGCTGATCCAGGTGAGCGCCCCCAGTGCGATGATGATGAGCAGCGGTGCGGCCCAGATCACCAGCTCGAGCTGGGTCGAATGGTCCCAGTCGGGCTTGTAGGTTGCCGACTTGTTCGAAGCCCGGTAGCGCCAGGCGAAGAACAGGGTCAGCGCGATCACCGGGACGATGATCAGCAGCATCAACAGGGTGGAGATGACGACGAGGCGGCCTTGTTGCGCGGCGATGTCGCCCGAAGGATTGAGCACGACCGTGTTGCAGCCGGCCAGCACGCTGGCGGAGAGAACAAGGACGAGCGCGCGAAGAAACCTGTGCACGGGCATAGGGTCTGATGACAGCAATGAGCGGCGGACGCCGCGGGGAGATGTGACACGAAGCGGTGCGCACAGTTTCCGGCGAGCGGATGTGCGCAGCTGCTCTACACTGTAGGACGATCGAGCACACTTTGCGATTGGGCGTTTTGTCCTATGGCAAAGATCCGCATCTGGTGCGATTCTCGGCCACCCTCCGGGACTCCCTTATTACGATCCGATTCCGAACGATGTCCGCAGCCACTCATTCCGAACCGAATTCCACCCAGCTCGAACGCGACGCACGCGTGATCACGGCCTCCGATCACGACGTGGCACCCGGTGACATCGCGGTGGGCGTCATCATCGGCCGGACCTCGGAGTACTTCGACTTCTTCGTCTACGGGATTGCCTCCTGCCTGGTCTTCCCGTCGCTGTTCTTCCCCTTTGTCTCGCGCCTGGAAGGCACGCTGCTCGCGTTCCTGGTGTTCTCCTTTGCCTTCATCGCGCGCCCTATCGGCACCGTGATCTCGATGGCGATCCAGCGCCGCTGGGGCCGCAGCACCAAGCTCACCATCGCGCTCTTCCTGCTAGGCACCTCCACGGTGGGCATCGCCTTCCTGCCCGGTTACGAGACCGCTGGCATGGCCGCGGTCGTGCTGCTCTCCATCTTCCGCGTCGGCCAGGGCCTGGCGCTGGGCGGTTCCTGGGACGGCCTGCCTTCGCTGCTTGCACTCAACGCCCCCGAGAAGCGTCGCGGCTGGTACGCGATGCTGGGACAGCTTGGCGCGCCGATCGGCTTCATCGTCGCCACGTCGCTCTTCGCCTTCCTGCATGCCAGCGTGGACGAGGCGGACTTCCTTTCCTGGGGTTGGCGCTTCGCCTTCTTCGCCGCCTTTGCGATCAACGTGGTGGCGCTCTTCGCCCGCCTGCGCCTGGTCGTGACGCACGAATACGAGCGCATGCTCGATGAGCGCGAGCTCGAGCCGGTGCCGGTGGTCGAACTGGTGCGTGAGCAGGGCGGCAACGTGATCATCGGCGCGTTCGCGCCGCTGGCCAGCTACGCACTGTTCCATATCGTCACCGTGTTCCCGGTGTCGTGGATCCAGCTCTTCACCGACCAGTCGATCACCGATTTCCTGATGATCCAGATCATCGGCGGCGTGTTGGCCGGTATCGGCATCATCGCTTCGGGCAAGATCGCCGACGCCTTCGGTCGCCGCAACACCCTTGGTTCGGTGGCGGTGATGATCGGCGTGTTCAGCGGTTTCGCGCCAACGCTGCTCAACGGCGGCAAGCTTGGGCAGGACGTGTTCATCCTGCTGGGCTTCGTGCTGCTGGGGCTGTCCTACGGCCAGGCCTCCGGCGCGGTGACGCGCAACTTCAGCCCTCGCTTCCGCTACGTCGGCGCCGCACTGACTGCGGATTTCGCCTGGCTGATCGGCGCGGCCTTCGCCCCGCTGGTGGCGCTCGGCCTCTCGGCCCACTTCGGCCTGGCCTATCTCGGCCTGTACCTGCTTTCCGGTGCGATCTGCACCCTGGCGGCCCTGATCATCAACCGCCAACTGGCGCAGGACTGAGTCCTTTCGCCTGAAACGAGAACGGCGCCTGTGGGCGCCGTTTTTCATTGCTTCGTCACTGTCGCCGCGGTCTCGCGGCTCATTCGAGCGCCCATTCGACCGGCGCGCGCAGCCATTTCTGCAGGGGAAGCCCCGCACGCGCTTCCGGTCTTGCCATGCAAAGACTGACCCAGTCGAGGGTGAGCCGGTCCAGGCGCGGATCGCCGCTGGAGCGGGCCAGACGCACGGTGGGCGCGCTGGCGCCAGGGGCAAGCAGGAAATCGACCTCGGTCGTGCCCTGTTTTTCCTGGCGCAGGGCGGCGCGCGGATAAGGCGGCGTGAAGCAACGGGCGAGGCCCAGGGCCGGCCCCGCCTTCCGCCACACCGGATCCAGCCGGACACTGGCGGCGACGGGCACGCCGTCCTGTGCTGCCGGACGAAAGCGGCAAGCCGTCGCCGCCGACACCAGGGCCGCGTCCACGCTGGGAGCACCGCCCGCCGAGCGGAGCACGCGGACTCCGAGGACACGACCTTCGGCCGACACGTTCAGTTCGAGGCTCGCGCTCGCATGCTCGGCGCCGACGAGCATCTCAGGTGGCGGCATGAGGCAGTCGGGGATGAAGACCGGCTCGACATAGACCGTCGCCTGGCTTGGCGAGGGCTTCGGCATTGCGTGGGGCGTGGCGCAGGCGGCCAGCGCGATCGCGGCCGCTGTGAGGGTGGTATGGGGAAGGAGTGAAGGGCGCATCGACAGGTGGGCAAGGACAAAGGCCGCCGATTGTGGCCCAAGGGGCGCCCCTTGGGCCCCGGATGAAGGGCTCCCGCAGACGTCGTGTCAATTAATTAGCCAAAGCGCTAATTAGCAACTATGCTAACTAGCATGAACACCGATCCGCTCACCGCCACCTTCGCCGCCCTCGCCGACCCCACCCGCCGCGCCATCCTCGCGCGGCTGGCCCAAGGCGAGGCCACGGTGAATGAGCTGGCCGCGCCTTTCGACATGGCCCTGCCGAGCGTCTCCCGTCACCTCAAGGTGCTTGAACAGGCGGGCCTCATCGAGCAGAGCCGGCAGGCGCAATGGCGGCCGCGGCGGCTGCAGGCCGCGCCGCTCAAGGATGCGGTCCAGTGGCTGGAGCGCTACCGGCCCTTCTGGGAAGGCAGCTTCGACCGCATGGGCGACTACCTGGAAACCCTCCACGCACAGGAGAAACACGAATGAACCTGACCGACATCCCGCAGTTCGCTGGCGAACACGAGATCGTGATCGAGCGCCGGCTCAAGGTGCCGCCCGCGCTGGCCTTCTCGGTATGGACCTCGCCCGAGCATCTGGCGCGCTGGTGGGGCCCGCGTGACGAGGCAGGCGCCGACTTCAGCACGCCTCATTGCGAGATCGACTTCCGCCCCGGTGGCCGCTACCGGATCTGCATCCGCTCGCCGCAGGGTCGGGACTACTGGCAGCGCGGCGAATATCGCGAGATCGTCGCGCCCGAGAAGATCGTCCTCACCTTCCAGTGGGAGGAGGAGGGGGAGCAGCATCCGCTGACCCTGCTCGAAGCCCGTTTCGAAGACAGCGGTGACGGTGGCACGCGCTTTTACTTCCGCCAGCGCGGCCTGCCGGACGCGGCCAGCCGTGACGGTCATGAGGCCGGCTGGCGCAGTTGGGCAGAGCGCCTGCAGGCCTACCTGGCCACGCTTGCCTGAAGGGGGACGCCATGCTCCATGATGTGCGCTGCCACTGCGGCGACCTCGCCTTCGAGGTCGAGGGCGAGATCGCCGAAGTCATCCGCTGCAACTGTTCGATCTGCGTTCGCAAAGCCGCGCTGCTCTGGTTCGCGCCGGCCGCCGCGGTGCGCTGGACCCGCGGCGCAAACCAGGCCGCGAGCTACCAGTTCGGCGCGCACCGTATCCGCCACCGCTTCTGTCCACGTTGCGGCATCCATGTCTGCGGCGAGCTGGAGGGGCCGGACGGGCGCCCGATCGTGGCGGTTAATGCCCGCTGCATCGACGCACTCGCGCTCGATGGGCTCCGGGTGATCGACTACGACGGCCGCGCCGACTGAATCGGCCCCCTTCAGTCCGGCATGCGGATCACCACCTTGCCGAGGACGCGCGCCTCGGCGTAGTAGGCGAAGGCCGCGGCGGCCTCGTCGAAGGAGAAGACGCGGTCGATAAGCGGCCGCAGTCCATGCAGCGCAAAGGTCTGCAACAGGCCCGCGAGCTGGGCGCGGTTGCCCGCCGCCACAGGCCGCACGATCGCGCCCGAAGCGAAGAGCGCCGCCACGTCGACCTGCGCTTCGCCGCCGGCCAGATTACCGATCAGGGCGATTTCGCCCCCCAGTGCCACCGCACGCAGGGATTGGGCGAAGGTCGCACCACCCACTTCCAGCACATGCCGGACGCCGCGGCCATCGGTGAGAGCGCGCACCGCCTCGGCCCAGGCCGGCGTGGCCGTGTAGTCGATCACCGCATCCGCGCCCAGCGCCCGCAGGCGTTCTGCTTTTACAGCGCTGGAGGTCGTGGCGATCACGCGCGCCCCCGCGACCTTCGCCAGTTGCAAGGCGAAGAGCGAGACGCTGCCGGAACCCAGTACCAGCACGTCCTCCCCCGGTCGCAATGGCAGGCCGCCCTGCAAGGCATGCCAGGCCGTGACGCCCGCGCAGGGCAGCGTCGCGGCTTCCTCCCAGGAAAGGTGGGCGGGGATGGGCAGCGGCGCGTCCTCATGCAGGACCACGTATTCGCTCAGCATGCCGTCCAGCGAACCGCCAAGTTGCGCGGCCACCTCCAGCGAGAACGGCCCGTCGCGCCAGAAGGGAAAGATCGAGGCAACCACGCGCTCGCCCGGCTTTACGCGGCTTACCTCCGCGCCCAGCTCGACGACTTCGGCGGCGCCATCGCAAAGGCCCACCACGTCCGGTTTGACCGGCAGCGGATAGCGGCCCTGCTCCAGGATCATCCGCTCGCGGTAGTTCAAGGAGGCCGCGCGCACGCGCAGCAGCACCTCGTGCGGACCGGGGCGCGGCACCGCGTGTTCGCGCAGCGTGATGCCTCCGAGGCCGGCGCCCATCTGCAGGTGATAACTCTTCATCGCTGGCGCCCTCAGGAAGCCGAACGGCCCTTGAGATAACCGCGCCCTTCGACGATCAGCCCGTCGCGCACGGTCATGATGTTGATGCCGCGCGAAACCCCGGCGTCGCCCGGGCCAGTGCGATAGCTCCAGAAGATCAGGCCGCGTTCGCCCATCACCACCACCTCTTCCAGTTCGAAGCTGCCGCCGCGGTCCGCGGCGATCGCCTGCCACATCGCCAGGCAGGCCTCGCGTCCGCGCAGATGGGTTTGCTGCGGCGAAGGCTGTGAGCGTTCCACCACGCAGTCGGGGGCGATCAGGGGTGCGAGTGCGGCCGGGTCGTGCTCCAGGAAAGCCTGGTTGAAGCGATGCAATACGTCTTCGGTGCTGCCATGTGTGCGCATGTCCATGTCGGGCTCCTCGCCGGTTGGGATGAGTCCAGTCTGGGATTCGCACGGGAATGCGTCCAACGCATTCGGGTAATACAATGAATGCATGAAACGCATCATCAAGTCTGCGATGGCCGAACCCGCTGCGGGCGGGCTCGCCAGCAACAGGTCCGCCAATGACACGCCGGCGAGCGCACGCCTGGACAGCGCCGACCTGCGCCTGGTGCTCGCGCTCGCCGGCGCGCGTACCACCGTGGGCGCGGCCGCCAGCCTGCATCTCACGCAGTCGGCCGTCAGTCGCGCGCTGCAGGCGGTGGAGGACAAGCTGGGCCTGCGCCTTTTCGAACGCAGCCCGCGTGGGCTGGTACCGACCGCGGCGGGGGAGGCCCTGCTCGACAGCGCGCCCCGCGTGCTTGGCGAACTGCATGCCCTGGAGGCGCGCCTGCGTGGCGTCGATGCGCCAGTGCAGACCCTGCGCATGGTTTGCGAGTGCTACACCGCCTACCACTGGATGCCGAGCACCCTGCAAGCGCTGCAGGCGCGCTTGCCCGGGATCGCGCTCGAGATCGCACTCGACCGCACCGCCGACCCGGTCGAAGCCTTGCTGGCAGACGAGATCGACGTCGCCCTGGTCAGCGAAGCGCCCACCCCGCGCAGCAAGCGCGTGGTCGACAAGCCGCTCTTCGCCGACGAGATCGTCTTTGTGATGGCCGCCTCGCACCGGCTGGCGGCGCGTCCCTCGCTCACTCGCGCCGACCTGGAGCAGGAGACGCTCTTCACCTCGCGTCTGCCTACCCGCGACATGACGTGGTTCACCGGACCGCTGGCGCTGGCGCGCAAATCGCCCCTGCGCTTCCAGGCCCTGCCGCTGACCGAAGCCGTGGTGGACTTCGCCCGCGCCGGCATGGGCATCGGCGTGCTCAGCGAATGGGTCGCAGAGCCGCATCTGCGGCGCGGCGACGTGGTGGCACGCCGGCTCGCGAGCGGGCCGCTGCGCCGCCCCTGGCGCCTGCTCTGGCGACGCGAGATCGAGCCCGCCGCGCTGCAGCTCTGGCAAGTGTTGGAGAAGGCCGCGCCGCGCAGCGCGAGCCTGCCGCAACTGCGCAGCGCGCGGAGTGGTCTGAAGACCGGCTGATGCATCGCTGAACCGCAACGCCCGCGCCTGGAGGGCCCAGGTCGAACGGCAGACGACCCGGGATACATCCTCCTGTCTTGGCGGGCTGGGCCTGGAGCCCGCCTCGACCTCCCTCAGTCCCAGGCCGGGGCGAGGCTGGCGGGGTTCGCCAGGCGTTCGTCGCGATCGACTCCGGCAATCCGTGCCATGTCGGCCTCGCTCAGGCGCAGTTGCTGTGCCTTCAGATTGCTCGCGAGGTTCTCGCGTTTGGTCGAGGACGGAATCACCGAATAGCCCAGTTGCAGCGCCCAGGCGAGCGCGACCTGCGCCGGCGTGGCCCCGTGTGCGGCGGCGATCTCCTGGATGACCGGATCCTGCAGCACCTTGCCGTAGGCGAGTGTCATGTAGGAGGTCAGGTGCAGACGTTGTTCGCGCGCGAACTCGGCCAGTTTGTGGTTCTGCAGGTAGGGGCTGATCTCCACCTGGTTGGTCGCGATCGCCTGCGCGCCCAGCGTGGCGGTCGCCTCCTGGAGGAGCGCGATGGTGAAGTTGGAGACGCCGATCTGTCCGGTCAATCCCTGCGCCTTCGCTTCGGCGACCGCACCGAGATACTCCGCCATCGGTACCGCGCCGCCGGGCGAGGGCCAGTGGATCAGCGTGAGGTCGACGGCGTCGGTCCGCAGCTTGCGCAGGCTTTCCTTGAGGCTGGGTATGAGTTTGTCGTGACCGAAGTTGTCGACCCAGATCTTGGTGGTGATGAAGAGATCGCGGCGGGCGACGCCGGAGTCGGCGACCGCCCGGCCGATCTCGGCCTCGTTCTCGTAGATCTGCGCTGTGTCGATGACGCGGTAGCCGACGTCCAGTGCGTTGCGGACCGAATCGATGACCGTCTGGCCCTTGAGGCGGAAGGTGCCGAGGCCGAATGCGGGGATGCTCATGGTGACTCCAGTAGGGGTTTCAGGTGTTCGAGACAAGGACTTCGGTGCAGCGTTCGCGCGGGCTGTCCGAAGTGCGGTTGCGGCGATCCAGATAGCCGCTCCATGCGGTGAGCGCGAGGGCGCCGAGGACGACGAGACCGCCAATCCAGGTGGTGTGGATCAGGCCCATGCGGCTGACGACCTCGCCGCCCAGCCAGGCGCCGCCGGCGATGCCCAGGTTGAAGGCGGCGATGTTCAGGCCTGAGGCCACGTCGCTCGCATGCGGCGCTTCGCGCTGCGCCTGCTGCACCACATAGACCTGCAGCGCCGGCACGTTGCCGAAGGCGGCAGCGCCCCAGGCCAGCACGGTGGCGAGCGCCAGCCACGGCGAGGGTGCGGTGAAGAAGAGCGCGAAGAGCACCGCAGCCAGCCACAGGAAGACGCGCTTGAGCGCGCCGATCGCACCCAGCCGGTCGGCCAGGCGTCCGCCGTAGACATTGCCCGCGGCGACCGACACGCCGTAGACCAGCATCACCAGACTCACCGCGTCGGCGGAGAAGCCGCTGATCTGCGTAAGGAGCGGCGCGAGGAAGGTGAAGGCGATGAAGGAACCGCCGTAGCCCACCGCCGTCATCGCGTACACCAGCAGCAGCCGCGGACGGGCGAGCACCTGCAGCTGCTGGCGCAGCGGCGCGGGCGCCGAATGCGGGATCGTGCGCGGCAGGAGGAGGCTGCTGCCCAGCACCGCGAGCGCGCCGAGCGCAGCCACTGCGAGGAAGGTCGCACGCCAGCCGAAGTGCTGACCGATGAAGGTGCCCAGGGGCACGCCGGTCACCAGGGCCACGGTAAGGCCAGTGAACATCGTGGCGATCGCGCTGGCTGCCTTCTGAGGGGCGACCAGGCGGGTCGCGATCACGGAACCAATCGAGAAGAACACGCCGTGCGCGAGCCCGGTGATCACCCGTGCGAACACCAGCGTGGCGTAGCCGGGTGCCTGCCAGGCGAGCAGGTTGCCGGCGGTGAAGAGCAGCATCAGCCCAATCAGCAGATGCTTGCGCGGCAGGCGGCCGGTGAGCGCGGTGAGCACAGGGGCTCCGACGGCCACACCGAGCGCATAGAGGCTCACGAGCAGGCCGGCAGAGGGCAGGCTCACGGCGAGATCGGTGGCGATGGTGGGGATCAGGCCGACGATGACGAACTCCGTCGTGCCGATGGCGAAGGCGCTGAGGGTCAGCACCCAGAGGGCGAGAGGCATGGCGTCCACTTCCGGTTTTGGGGAAGCGCAGTCTCGGTGTTTTGCCTTTGACGAAAAAGCCGTCTATAAGCCAAACACTCTTGCCTGGAAATCAAGAATGAAAACGACGCTCGACGAGCTGCTGGCCTTCGTCACGGTGGCCGACACGGGTTCGATCACGGCCGCCTCGGTGCAGCTCGGGCAGACCGTCTCCGGCACCAGCCGCAGCCTTGCGCGGCTGGAGGAAAAGCTCGCCACGACCCTGCTGCGGCGGACCACGCGGCGCATCGAACTGACCGAAGAGGGGCACAGTTTCCTGCTGCGGGCGCGCGAGATTCTCGGCGCGGTGGAAGCGGCGGAAGAGCAGATGGCTGCGCGGCGCGAGCGACCCGCAGGGCGTCTGCGGGTCGATGCCGCCACCCCCTTCATGCTGCATGTGGTGGTGCCGCTGGTGGGGGGCTATCGCGAACGCCATCCGGAGGTGGCCCTGGAGCTCAACAGCAACGAAGGCATCATCGACCTGCTGGAGCACCGCACCGATCTCGCGCTGCGCATCGGCCGGCTCAAGGACTCCAGCCTGCATGCACGCGCGATCGGCAGCAGCCGGATCCGCGTGCTCGCCAGTCCGGAGTACCTCGCGCGCCACGGCGAACCGCGGCGGGTGGCGGCGCTGGGCGATCCGCGCGCCGGCCACGTGCTGCTGGGCTTCACCCAGCCCGAATCGCTCAACGAATGGCCGCTGCGCGACGCCGACGGGGCGCCGCTGCATGTGCAGCCGCAGGTGCGCGCATCGAGCGGGGAGACGCTGCGCCAACTGGCGCTGGCCGGGGAAGGCATCGTCTGCCTGTCGGACTTCATGACCCGCGAGGACCGGCGCAGCGGACGCCTGGTGCAGCTCTTCGCGCGCCAGACGGTGGAGGTGCGGCAGCCCATCAATGCCGTGTATTACCGCAACACGGCCCTGTCCTCACGCATCACATCCTTCGTGGATTACCTGCGCGAGACGCTGGATGACACCGGCTTCGAGGACTGAAGCCAGACCTGAAGGCGCGCGCAGAGCCGAAAGCGGGGCGCGGGGAACGCCGGGCGGGCCGGCCTGGCGCCAACCGCGACGAACCCGCCGCGCCGTCTGCGTGCGACTTACAGCTTGAAGCGCGCCACGGCGCTGCGCAGTTCTGCCGCCATGTCTTCGAGCTGGGTCACGCTGCCTGCGCTTTGCGCGATCGCGGCATTCGAGGCGCCCGCCATCTCGGCGATGCGCTCGATATGCGTGGCGACGCTGTGGCCGGCCGAGGTTTGTTCCTGGTAGGTGTCGGTGAGCTCGGCGACCTCGTGGCGGGTGCTCTGCGCGCTGTTGCGCAGGGCGTCGAGCGCCGGTTCGAGTTCGCGGATCTCGCGCACGCTGGCATCCATGCGGGTGGAGGCGGTGCGCATGAAGCCGGCGACCTCCTCGGTTTCGCCGTGGATGGCGCCCAGCGCAGTCATGATCTCGCTGGTGGCGCCACCGGTCTTCTCGGCCAGCTTGCGCACCTCGTCGGCCACCACCGCGAAACCGCGACCCTGCTCGCCGGCACGTGCCGCTTCGATGGCAGCGTTGAGCGCCAGCAGGTTCGTCTGCTCGGCGATTTCCTTGATGATGTTGGCGATGCCCTTGATCCGCGCCGAATGCTCTTCGAGGCGACCGATGTTCTGCACGGCGGTGCTGACCGACTCGGCTACGCGCGAGACTTCACCGCCGGCCTTCACGGCCAGCGCCGAGCCCTGCTCGGACAGATGGTGGGCCGAATCGGCCTCGGCACGCACGCGGCCGGCACGCTCGGCGACCTGGTCGAGGCTCGAGGTCATCTGCTGCACGGCGGCGGCGATGGTCTCGGCCGCGTCGCTCTGGCGTGAGGAGCTTGCGCCGATCGCGTCGTAGGCGGAATGCAGGCCATGCGTGGCTTCGAGGATGCGACCGCTGGATTGGTCGATGCCGCCGATCATCTCGCGCAGGTTGTTCTGCATGGCGTCGAGTGCGGCGAGCAGCTTGCCGGTCTCGTCGCGACGACGGACCTCGATCGGCCTGGAGAGGTCGCCTGCGGCGATGCGCTCCGCGGCTTTCACCGACTGGCTCAGCGGCACGGTCACCGAACGGATGATCCAGTAGGACAGCACCGCGGCCACGACCAGGCCGATGCCGGCGAGCGCGAGCGTCAACGTGCGGACCTTGTTGGCGGCGGCCTCGGCTTCATGGAAGGCGCTCTCGCCGGCCTTGACCTGCAGCTTGTCCAGGGTGGTGAGGGCGTCGAGCGCGGCTTCGAAGGCCGGGTTCATGTTCGAGCGGGCTTCGGACACCGCGCTGGCGCGGTCACCATCGCGGAAGAAGGCGACGACCTTCTCCTGGCTCGCCAGCGATTCCTTCCAGGCAGCCTCGAAGGCCTGGATGTGCTTGGCGGCGTCCGGGTACTGGCGCAGGGTGACGAAGGCGGGATCGAGCAGCTTGCGTGCTTCGGCTTGCGCCTGGGTCATCGCGACCAGGTGTTCCTCGGCGACATTGCGGTACTGCGCTTCCATCGCGAGGAAGATACGCATCCGGCTGCGATGCAGGGTATCGAGCCCCAGCCCCAGCTGCGACATCGGCACCGTGTTGTGATGATAGGTCTGCGCCATGCGGGCCGTGGCCCTGCTCAGGCTGAACTGGGCGAGCGCTGCGGCGACCAGGACCAGAAGCAACAGGAAAGACGAGAGCAGCGCAAGCCGCGCGGCAATGCGTAAGTTCTTGAACATGTGCGTCTCCAACAGTCGGCCCTCGTTGTTTTTCGGGGCTCGTTTTTGTGTTCAACGATTACGCGCAGTTCAGAGTGTGCATGCTGCCGCCTGCCGTGGGCGGTCAAACTTCGTTAAGTCCGGGGCCCGCAAGTTCCCGTCTGATGCGGGTTTTGGAAAGGTGCCCCTACAAATAAAAGCGGGCCGCGAAACCCCCGCTTCGCGACCCGTGGAATGAGCGTCTCTCCACGCCCAATGCTTGTTTGCGAGCTGTCCACTCGCCTCATGGAAACCATAACGGCGGCCTCCGCGAGAACTTTAGGAATATCGGCAAGTTTTTTCGCGGGTGGCGATCGGGCTTGTCGCGACAGGCCCGGGAGGCCCTTGCGACAGGGCTCAGAGGCGTTCGACCGCTTCGCGCAGGCGCGCCGGATCGTCCAGCTTCATCAGCTTGCCGACCTTCAGCGCCAGCTCGCCGGCGTCCGACCGCAGGATCTCGCGCTTGATCTCCAGGATGTGCGCCGGGTGCATCGAGAACTCGCGCAGACCCATGCCGATCAGCAGGCGGGTGTTCTTGGCGTCGCCCGCCATCTCGCCGCACACTGCGACCGGGATGCCCGCACGCACGCCGGCCTGGATGCTGCGCTGGATCAGCATCAGCACTGCCGGATGCCAGGGGTCGTAGAGATGCGCCACGGCCTCGTCGGTGCGATCGATCGCCAGCGTGTACTGAATGAGGTCGTTGGTGCCGATGGACAGGAACTGCAGGCGCCGCACGAAATGGCCGATCGAGAGCGCCGCGGCGGGCACTTCGATCATGCCGCCGACCGGCACCTTGTCGTCGAACTTCACCTTCTCGGTACGCAGCTCGGCCTTGGCGCGTTCGATCGCGACGAACGTCTGCTCGATCTCGGCCGCGGTGGTGAGCATCGGCACCAGGATGCGCAGGCGGCCGTACTGCGAGGCCCGCAGCAGCGCACGCAGCTGCGTGTGGAACATGCGCGGCTCGGCCAGGCAGAAGCGGATCGCGCGCAGGCCCAGGGCCGGGTTCTGATCGCTACGCGGTTCGAAGCCGCGCAAGGCCTTGTCGGCGCCGATGTCCAGGGTGCGGATCGTGACCGGCCGGTTGGGCAGCGCCTTGAGCACGCTGCGGTAGGCCTCGAACTGTTCTTCCTCGTCGGGCAGTTCGTCGCGGCCCATGAAAAGGAACTCGGTGCGGAAGAGGCCGACGCCGTCCGCTTCCACGTCCTTGACCGACTGCGCGTCGCGCGGGAGTTCGATATTGGCTTCCAGCAGCACGCGCTCGCCGTCGAGCGAGGCGGCCGGTGCGCTCTTGAGCCGCTTGAGCTTGGTACGTTCGAGTTCCAGCGTCGCCTTGCGCAGCTGGTATTCCTCCAGCACGCGCTCGTCCGGCGACACGATCAGCACGCCACGCGTGCCGTCGATGATCAACACATCGTCGTCGTTCACCAGATGGCGCACGTTGTGCAGGCCCACCACGGCGGGAATGCCCAGGCTGCGCGCGACGATGGCAGTGTGCGAGGTGGCGCCGCCGCCGTCGGTGACGAAGCCGGCGATCTGCGAATCCTTGAAGTGGATCGTGTCGGAAGGCGACAGATCGTGCGCGACCACGATGCTCGGCAGGCCGTCACGCTTCTTCGGCGGCACATAGCCAGGGTGGCCCAGCAACGCCTTGACCAAGCGCTCGACCAGTTGCACCACGTCGGCCTTACGCTCGCGCAGGTAGGGATCGTCGATCTGGTCGAACTGCTCTTCCAGCACTTCCATCTGCTGGACCAGCGCCCACTCGGCGTTGCAGCGACGTTCGCTGATATGGGTGCGCGCAGCGTCGACCAGCAGTGGATCCTGCAACAGCATCTGCTGCAGCTCCACGAAAGCGGCGACTTCGGACTGTGCGCTGGGCGACTGGCGCAGCGTGTTCAACTCGCCCTGGACGGCGGCCACCGCTTCGTCGAGCCGGGTGAGTTCCTTGGGTACGGCACGGGGTGCGACGACGTAGTGATGGACGTCCAGCAGGGCGTGCGAGATCAGATGGGCGGTGCCGATGGCGATCCCATGCGATACGGGCAGGCCGTGCAGGGCGAAGGTCATCGCACTACTCGCTCTCGCCGAAGCGGTTGGCGATCAGGTCGAGCACGGCCTGCAGCGCGGCATCGGCGTCTTCGCCCTCGGTCTCGACGAGCACGGCCGTGCCCTTGCCGGCGGCCAGCATCATCACACCCATGATGCTCTTGGCGTTGACACGCTTGCCGTTGCGTTCGAGCCAGACTTCCGCAATGAACTGGCTGGCGGTCTGGGTCAGCTTGGCCGAAGCGCGTGCGTGAAGTCCGAGTTTGTTGACGATCTGGGCTTCAGTTCTTGGCATCGCGATCCACCTTCATGTGCATGACGCCATCGCAACCCCCGGCGATCGCCCGGGTCACGACGGTCTGGATATCGTTGCGCTCGCGGTAGGTGAGTATCCGCAGCAGCATCGGCAGGTTGGCGCCGGATATGCCTTCCACGACACCGGGACGCAGGAGCTTGAGGGCGATGTTGCTGGGCGTGGCGCCGAAGATGTCGGTCATCACGATCACGCCTTCGCCGCTGTCCACGGTTCCGAGAAGCGCGCGCGCAGTCGGCAGCACGTCGAGAGGGTCGTCCGCGGCGGACACGCCCAACTGCGCCAGCTGCTGCGGACGGCGGTTGAGAACATGACATGCGCATTGGATGAGCGATTCGCCCAAGGTCCCGTGCGTCACCAGGAATAGTCCGATCAAGAAGCGATCCTCCGCGCGCGAACGGCTCGCGCTCACCGTCGGGTGATTCTAACCTGTCGGGCGACGGCGCCAAGCGTGTCGCCACAGAGACCCGCGCCGGGCTTGATCGACGGCAAGCCCTGCCCGCCAGCCGGCGCGGATGCTGCGCTGCAGCTCAGGCGCGATCGCGCTCCAGCGCGAGGATCACCTTCTCCGCCGCATTGCAGTCGGACTCGCGGGCGATCTCCACCATGCAGGTGGGGCTGGTGACGTTGATCTCGGTGAGGTAGTCGCCGATCACGTCGATGCCCACGATGAGCAGTCCGCGCGACCACAGCACCGGCGCCAGGGTCTCGGCGATCTCGCGGTCGCGCGCGCTGATCGGGCGCACTTCGCCGCGGCCGCCGGCGGCCAGGTTGCCGCGCGTCTCGCCCGCCTTGGGAATGCGCGCGAGGCAGTAGGGCATGACTTCGCCGGCGATGATCAGGATGCGCTTGTCGCCTTCGCTGATCGCCGGAATGTAGCGCTGCGCCATCACCGTGTTGCGGCCGTTGAGCGTCAGCGTTTCGATGATCGCGTTGCGGTTGGGGTCGTCCCGGCGCACGCGGAAGATGCCGATTCCGCCCATGCCGTCGAGCGGCTTGAGGATGGTGTCGCCCAGTTCGTCGATGAAGGCGTCGAGGTCTTCCGCCGCGCGGGTGACCAGGGTCGGTACGGTGAGCTGCGGGAATTCCGCGATCGACAGCTTCTCCGAATGGTCGCGGATCGCGCGAGGGTTGTTCCAGACCCGCGCGCCAGCCGCCTGGGCGCGTTCCAGCATCCAGGTGGCGGTGACGTATTCGAAGTCGAAGGGCGGATCCTGGCGCATCAGCACCGCATCGAACTCGGTGAGTGCGAGATCGTGCTCGGACTCGGTGCGATACCAGGCGTGGTCGTCGGAGGACACGGCCAGCGCCGCCGCGCGGGCACGCACCTCGCCGTCGCGCACGCGCAGCGCGCTGCGCTGGATCGCGAAGACGGCGTGGCCGCGCGCCGTGGCGGCACGCATCATCGCGACACTGGAATCCTTGTAGGCCTTGAGCTTCTCTAGCGGATCGACGATGAAGGCGATTTTCATGCGGCGGCCGCCTCGGCGGGGGCATTGGCTTCGCTCGTCGCGGGTGCCGTCTGCTCCAGTTCGAGCGCGGCTGCGAGCAGGGCGAGGCGGGCCACCACGCCGTAGGCGTAGAAGCGGTTGGCCGGCGCGTCGGGCGCATCGGAGCAGTCCGGCATGTTGCAGCCGGTCTCGAAGGCCAGCGGCTCGAAGTGCATGCCCGGCGCGTTGAGGTTCTCGTCCACGCCGCGCTCGTTGTTCACCCGGTAGAAGCCGCCCACGACGTAGTGGTCGAGCATGTACACCACCGGCTCGGCGACGCCGCCGCCGACGGTCTCGCGGGTGTGCACGCCTTCCTGGATGATGACCTCGCTGACCTGCATGCCTTCCTTGATCACCGACATCTTGTTGCGCTGGCGGCGGTTGAGGCCGACGACCTCGGCCGCGTCGCGCACGGTCATCACGCCCATGCCGTAGGTGCCGGCGTCGGCCTTCACGATCACGAAGGGCTGTTCCTCGACGCCGTATTCGGCGTACTTGACGCGGATGCGGGCGAGCAACTGATCGACTTCCTCCGCGAGCGCCTCTTCGCCGATGCGCTCATGGAAGTTGATCTTGCTGGCGCGGCCGAAGTAGGGATTCACCAGCCAGGGGTCGATACCCAGCATGGTGGCGAAACGCTCGGCGACGTCGTCGTAGGCGCGGAAGTGCAGGGACTTGCGGCGCGTGGTCCAGCCGGCATGCAGCGGCGGTATCACCCATTGGTCGTCGAGGCCCTTGAGGATGTCCGGCACGCCGGCCGAAAGATCGTTGTTGAGCAGTACGGCGCAGGGATCGAAATCCGCGAGGCCGAGGCGGTCGCCCTTGCGAACCAGGGGCTCGAGCAAGAGGGTCTGGCCATCGGGCAGTGCGAGCGGCGTGGGCTCGGTGATCTCCGGCAGCAGGCTGCCGATGCGCACCTTGAGGCCGGTGTGGCCGAGGATGGTGGCGAGCCGCGCGACGTTCATCAGGTAGAACTGGTTGCGCGTGTGGTTCTCGGGGATCAGCAGCAGCTGGCTCGCATCCGGACACAGGCGCTCGACGGCGGCCTGCGCGGCATGCACGCACAGCGGCATGAAGCTCGGGTGCAGGTTGTTGAAGCCGCCGGGGAAGAGGTTCATGTCCACCGGCGCGAGCTTGAAGCCGCTGTTGCGCAGGTCCACCGATCCGTAGAAGGGCGGCGTGTGGTCCAGCCATTGGGTGCGCAGCCATTGTTCGATGGCGGCAGCGTTGTCGAGGAACTTGCGTTCCAGTTCCAGCAGCGGCCCGGTGAGGGCGGTGGTCAGATGCGGGACCATGGCACGTCTCCACGTTGGGTGGTCCAGGATGGCAGCGGCCGTTCGCCACCGCAGAGCCTGTGAATGGTACTCCTTCCTCCGCGACCACCCGGTGACAGGCAGACCCCTGACGGATCAGGGTTTTTTCGCGAAGGCAGCGAAGGCTTCGGGCAGCACGGCCTGTTCGAGCGAGCGCTGGCCGAAGATGAAACGACCATCGCAGACGAAGCCCTGTGCGGCCCAGTCGACCGCGTTGAGCATGGCGCGCAGTTGCGAAAGCTCATAGGTGGGGTCGTGCGGGAAAAGCGCAAGTACCGCGCCGTCGAATCGCGTGCAGGGATGCAGGAAGAACGGCTGCTGGCGGCGCGTCTTGTGATTGACGTAGATGCGCGGCGCGTCCGTCTCCGGGAAGCCGCGGCCCCAGTGCCACCAGTTGTGTCCGTCGAAGCGGCGGATGCGCCGCGCGAGCAGCCGGTCCTTGTGCGGCACGAGCGCCGGGTGCGGCCCGCCTGCCTGCCAGAGGAGGCGACGCGTGCGGCCGCTGGTAGCGGTGTGCGAACACACGAAGTCCAGGGCTTCAGGCGCGTCGGAACTGAAGACCTTGTCCAGCCCCGAGACCGCGCCCACCCGCACGCTGAAAACCTCCGACAGCGGCACCGCATGCGGGTCCTGCGGAAAGGCGAGATGGCCGGCCAGCTCATGGAAGTAGCGCGTCTCCCATTCGTCCCGTGCGGCGGCTTCGAGCGCGGCTTCCAGGCTGGGATGGCGGGCTGCGTCGATGAAGGCGGTGCGACGGCTGAAGTCGCCCTTCTCGAAGCGCCAGATCAGGCAATTGGGCACCGCCGCCTCGAAGCTCTTCTTGTCGCCCAGCTCGATCGCGTGCGTGATCGTGCCGAGTGCGAAGAGGCGCCGGTTCAGTCCGCAGGCGCTGGTCGCCTTGAGGAAGTCGCGCGGCGTGATGAAGATCAGCTCGCCACCGTCGGCCAGGAGATCCAGGCAACGATGGATGAAGAAGAGGTAAAGATTGCTGCGACGGTCGAAATCCTGTCGCGGCAGGCGCTCGCGGGTCTGCGGCGCGATGTCCTGGAAGCGGACGTAGGGCGGGTTGCCGATGATCGTGTCGAAGCGGCCCGCCTCGTCCCAGGCGAAGAAGTCGCCGACCCAGGCGCCCGGCGGCGCGAAGCGGGGGTCCAGTTCCACGCCCACCGCACCGGGCAGGCGCAGGAAAAAGGCGCCGTCGCCACAGGAAGGCTCCAGCACCGAGCCCTTGCGCCGGCGCAGGCGCAACATCGCCTCCACCACGAGCGGCGGGGTGAACACCTGGCCGAGCTGGGCAACGTCACGCGCATTCATCGCGGGCGAGTCTAACCCAGGCCGGGGCGCAGGCCTTTGCATGGCCTGCTAGAATCGCCGGCGTGAATGCGAGCAACCTCACCAACCATTTCCTGATCGCCATGCCCGCCATGGACGACCCCAACTTTGCCCGGACGCTGACCTACATCGCCGAGCACAACGAGGAGGGGGCGCTGGGCGTGATCGTCAACCGCCCGATCGAGATGGACCTGGCCGAGCTGTTCGAGCGGGTGGACATCGAGCTGGGCCAAGCCGAATTCGGCCGCCGTCCGGTGTTCTACGGCGGCCCGGTCCAGACCGACCGCGGCTTCGTGCTGCACCGCCCCGCAGGCGAATGGCACTCCTCGCTCAAGGTGAACGACGAGATCGCGCTCACCAGTTCCAAGGACATCCTGCATTCGCTGTCGAGCAGCGGCGAGCCTGGCGACGTGCTGATCACCCTCGGCTACGCGGGCTGGTCGGCCGGCCAGCTGGAAGAAGAGCTGGCGCAGAACGCCTGGCTCACCGTGGCCGCGGACTCGCGCATCATCTTCGATCTGCCACCGGATGAACGCTTCGACGCGGCCATCCATCTCCTGGGCATCGACTTCAGCAATCTCTCGGACGTCGCCGGTCACGCCTGATGGGCACGGTGCTCGGCTTCGATTTCGGCCTCGCCCGTATCGGCGTTGCCGTGGGCGAGACCGAGACCGGGATGGCGCAGGCGATTTCCGTGATCGCCGGCGAGGCGAACGAAGTCCGTTTCAACGCCATCGCCGCCCTGGTCAAGGAATGGCAGCCCGAGCGCTTCGTGGTCGGACTACCCACGCATACCGACGGCACCGAACACGAGATGACTGCCCGCTGTCGCCGCTTCGCCAACCAGCTCAACGGCCGCTTCGGCCTGCCCGCCGAGTTGGTGGACGAACGCCTGAGCTCGCTCGAGGCCGACACCCTGCTGGCCGAGCTCGGCCGTGGCTGGAAGAAGCGCAAGCAGCACCTGGACGCGGTGGCCGCACAAAGAATCCTGCAAACCTGGCTGGACTCACGACATGCAAATCCCTGACGCCGAAACCCTGCTGACCGAGCTGGTCGCGCAGATCCGCCCGCATGTGAGCGCCGCGACCGCGATCGTCGGCATCCACACCGGTGGCGTGTGGCTGGCCGAACGCCTGCACGCCGCGCTGGGCATCGCGCCGCCGCTCGGCTCGATGGACGTCTCCTTCTACCGCGACGACTACGGCTCCAAGGGCCTGCATCCCTCGCCGCGCAAGAGCGACATCCGCTTCGACGTCGATGGCGCGCACGTGATCGTGGTGGATGACGTGCTCTACACCGGCCGCACCACGCGCGCTGCGCTCAACGAACTCTTCGACTACGGCCGGCCCGCGCGGGTGGACCTCGCGGTGCTGGTCGATCGTGGTGGCCGCGAACTGCCGGTCGCCGCACGCTACTGTGCCCACACCCTGGCTGCCCCGCTGTCCGCGCACGACCGCCTGCAACTGCAGAAGGCCGAGGACGGCGCGCTTTCCCTGAGGCTGATCCATGCTTAATCCCCAGCTCAACAAGAACGGCGAGCTCATCCACCTGCTGACGCTGGAAGGCCTGCCCAAGGACATCCTGCTGCGCATCCTCGACATCGCCGCGCCCTTCACCGAAGTGGCGGAGCGCGAGGTCAAGAAGTTGCCGCTCCTGCGCGGCAAGAGCGTGTTCAACCTGTTCTTCGAGAACAGCACGCGCACGCGCACGACCTTCGAGATCGCGGCCAAGCGCCTGTCCGCCGACGTGATCAACCTGAACGTCTCCACCAGTTCCACGGCCAAGGGCGAAACCCTGCTCGACACGGTGGACAACCTCGTGGCGATGCAGGCCGACATGTTCGTCGTGCGCCATGCCTCCAGCGGCGCGCCCTACCTGATCGCGCAGCACCTGCGCAACACCGGGCGCGAGGACATCCATGTGGTGAACGCCGGCGACGGGCGCCATGCGCATCCGACGCAGGGCCTGCTCGACATGTACACCATCCGCCATTTCAAGAAAGACTTCACCAAGCTGAGGGTGGCAGTGGTGGGGGATGTGCTGCACTCGCGTGTGGCGCGCTCCGAGATCGCGGCGCTCACCACGCTCGGCGTGCCCGAAGTGCGGGTGATCGCGCCCAAGACCCTGCTGCCCACCGACGTGGAACGCATGGGCGTGCGCGTCTTCCACGACATGCGCGAAGGCCTGCGCGATGTCGACGTGGTGATGATGCTGCGCCTGCAGAACGAGCGGATGCAGGGCGCGCTGCTGCCCTCCAGCCAGGAGTACTTCAAGGTCTGGGGCCTCACGCCGGAAAAGCTGGCGCTGGCCAAACCCGACGCAATCGTCATGCACCCGGGGCCGATGAACCGCGGCGTGGAGATCGACTCCGCCGTGGCCGACGGCTCCAACGCGGTGATCCTGCCGCAGGTCACTTTCGGCATCGCGGTGCGCATGGCCGTAATGAGCATGCTGGCCGGCGCCTGAGCCACCGCTGCGAGAACGCGACAAGAACGCGAGGAACAAGGATGAAGCTTCACATCGCCAACGGCCGCCTGGTCGATCCTGCCCACAAGGTCGACGCGCAGCGCGACGTCTTCATCGAGGACGACAAGATCGTCGCCCTCGGCCAGACACCCGCCGGCTTCACGGCCGATCGGACCATCGACGCCGCAGGCCTGGTGGTCTGCCCCGGTCTGGTGGATCTCTCCGCGCGCCTGCGCGAACCGGGCTTCGAATACCGCGCGACGCTGGAGTCCGAGATGCAGGCCGCGATGGCCGGCGGCATCACCAGCCTCGCCTGCCCGCCGGACACTGATCCGGTGCTCGACGAGCCGGGCCTGGTGGAAATGCTCTGCTATCGCGCGCGCAACCTCAACTGTGCGCACGTCTATCCGGTGGGCGCGCTGACCTTCGGCCTCAAGGGCGAGCGGATCACCGAGATGGCCGAGCTCGTCGAAGCCGGCTGCGTGGCCTTCGGCCAGGCCAACGAGGCCGTGCTCAACACCCAGGTGCTGATGCGCGCGATGCAGTACGCCGCCACCTTCGGCTTCCGCGTCTGGATGCAGCCGATGGACCCGTACCTCTCGCGCGGCAACGCCCACGACGGCGAAGTGGCCGCGCGCCTGGGCCTCACCGGCATCCCGGTCGAAGCCGAGACGATCGCCTTGCACCGCCAGCTCACGCTGGCGCGCAGCACGGGCGTCAAGCTGCATATCACGCGCCTGTCCTCGGCCGCCGGCCTCGAGCTGATCCGTCGCGCCCGCGCCGAAGGACTGGACGTCACCTGCGACGTGGCCGCCCACCATCTGCACCTGTGCGATGTGGACATCGGTTTCTTCAACCCGCTGCATCACGTTGTGCCCCCCCTGCGCAGCCAGCGCGATCGCGAGGCCTTGCGCGAAGGTCTCGCCCGCGGCGATATCGATGCGGTCTGTTCCGACCACACGCCGGTGGACGATGACGAGAAGCAGGCGCCGTTCGCGGAAGCCGCTGCAGGTGCCACCGGCCTCGAGCTCCTGCTGCCGCTCGCACTCAAGTGGGGCGGCGAGATGAAGTTGCCCCTGCTCGACACGCTGGCCCGCGTCACCTCGGACGCGGCCCGCATCATGGGCATCACCAAGGCGGGACACCTCGGCGTGGGGGCTCGCGCCGACGTCTGCGTCTTCGATCCGGAAACCTATCGCCGGGTCAGCCGCGACACGCTCAAGAGCCAGGGCAAGAACACGCCTTTCCTCGGCATCGAACTGCCCGGCGTGGTGCGCCACACCCTGGTCGAAGGTCGTGTCATGTACGAGGGCCGCTGAGCGACGCACGCCATGAAGCTGATCGACACCGCCGGCCTGGAGGCTGCGCTCGCGGCCTTCGCGGCCGAGCGCGATTGGGATCGATTCCACACGCCGCGCAACCTGATCCTCGCGCTTACTGGCGAGGTGGGCGAGCTGGCGGAGATCTTCCAGTGGAAGACGGACGCCGAGGCGGAGTCGGTCATGCAGGGCCGCGAGGCCGAGCATGTGCAGCAGGAAGTCGCCGACGTGCTGCTCTACCTGATGCGCCTGGCGATGGTCCTGGGCATCGACATCGACGCAGCGGTGCGCGAGAAGATCCGCCTCAACGCGCTCAAGTACCCGCCCACCGCCGACGACGCGGGCGTTTCCTAGCGCGCTCAGTCCTCCGCGACCTGTGCGGGCACGCCCAGGCCACGGCTGCGCAGGACTTCGCGGATGCGCTCCGGTACGGGACGACAGGCGCAGTGCTGGGCGTGCGCCAGATGCCAGTCGATGCGCTGTTCGAGGTTGGCGTTCTCGGGCATGCGGTTGCGCGCGTGCCAGTCGCGGTTCAGGCGGGACATGCGATGGTCCTCGTGAGGCAGTGAATCATTCCGGCGGTACCAGGCGTGCGTCGGGTCGGCCGCTGGTGCGCGGGTCCAGCTGCAGGAACACGGCGGAAGCGATCACGCCGAGGAAGCCGATGCAGATGAAGGTCGGATGGAAGACGGTCAGCCCGCCCACGCCGACCGCGTTGGTCGCGCGCAGGAAGCCGGTCAGCAAGGTTGCCGCGATGCCCACGCCCATGCTCATGGAGAGTTGCATCGTCACCGAGAGCAGGCTGTTGCCGCCGCTGGCCTGGTTTTCCGGCAGATCCTTGAGCGTGAGGGTGTTCATCACGGTGAACTGCAGGCCGTTGCAGCCGCCGAAGCAGAAGAGCTGGAGCAGGAGCAGCCAGTGCGGCGTGTGGCTGTCCACCGTCGCGAAGCTCATCAGCAGCAGGCCGACGAGGAGCGTGTTGCAGACCAGCACCCGGCGATAGCCGAAGCGGTCGACGATGCGGCTCACCAATGCCTTGGAGCAGATCGCGGCCAGGGCCACCGGCGTCATCATCCAGCCAGCCTGGACCGGCGAGAGCTGCAGCCCGAGCTGCAGCATCAGCGGCATCAGGAAGGGCATGCCGCCCGCGCCCAGGCGCGCAAAGAGATTCCCGAGAATGCCGACCGCATAGCTGTTGATACGGAACAGCGCCGGGTTGAAGAGCGGTTCTTCCGTGCGCACCGCGTGCAGCCAGTAGGCGACCAGGCCGCCGGCGCCGCCGACCAGCAGGAGCAGGGTGAGCGCATGCGAGAAGTGCAGCTCGCCGAGGCCCTCCAGCGCGAGCGAGATCAGCATCACTGCCACGCCGAAGAGCAGGAAGCCGGTGGTGTCGAAGGGCGTGGCCTGGGCGCCGCGGAGGTCCGGCATGTAGCGGCGTGCGAGCAGCAGGCCGAGCACGCCGACCGGCAGATTGATCAGGAAGATCCAGTGCCAGGAGGCTTCCTGCGCCAGCCATCCGCCGAGTAGCGGACCGAGCAAGGGGCCGATCAGCGCGGGCATGGTGGCGATCGAGAGTGCGTTGAGAAGCTGGTCGCGCGGGAAGGTGCGTAGCACGGCGAGCCGCCCCACGGGCACCAACATCGCGCCGCCGATACCCTGCACTACGCGGCTGCCGATCAACTGCGTCAGCGTGCGCGATTCGGCGCACAGCAGCGAACCGAGCGTGAAGAGCGCGATGGCGGTGAGGTAGATCCGGCGCGTGCCGAAGCGGTCTGCCAGCCAGCCGGAGGCCGGCATCAGGAGGGCGACGGTGAGCATGTAGGCGATGACCACCATCTCCATGCGGAAGGGGCTCTCGCCGAGATCGCGCGCCATCGCGGGCAGGGCCGTATTGACGATGGTGCCGTCCAGGGTCTGCATGAAGAGACCGACGGCAACGAGATACAGCAAGGCCCTGGGGGACGAGGCACTCATGAAGCTCCTTCGCGCGGGCGGGTCAGGAGCTATCGAGTGTGCCCGCGGCGCGCGGTTCCGCGCATCCCGCCGTGGGCGTGCGACGTGTCATGCATGCGACAGGTCCGCCTGCTCCGGGGGCTCAGGGGAAGAGTGCCGCCTGTTCCCAGCCGTAGGGGCCGACTTCGTAACGCACCCGCTCATGCAGGCGAAAGCCGCCCGCCTGCCAGAACTCGAAGCTGACCGGGATGACCCGGAAGCCGGACCAGAAATCGGGGCGCGGCACCTCGCCCAAGCCGAAGCGGGCGCCCATGGTCGCCACGCGGGTCTCCAGCGCCCAGCGGTTGGGCAGGGGTTCGGACTGGCGCGACGCCCAGGCGCCGATGCGGGAGGCGCGCGGCCGGCTGGCGAAGTAGGCATCGGCCTCAGGCGCTGTCACCGACTCGACCTTGCCCTGGATGCGCACCTGGCGCCGCAGACTCTTCCAGTGGAAGAGCAGGGCGGTCCGCGGCGTTTCCGCGAGCCCTTGTGCCTTGCGGCTGCCGAGGTTGGTGTAGAAGACGAAGCCGCGCGCGTCGAAGTCCTTGAGCAGGACCATGCGCGAGGAAGGCATGCCGTCCGGGTCGATGGTCGCGACGCTCATGGCCTCTGCGTCCTCGGGCTCGGCGGCGCGAGCTTCCTCCAGCCAGTGGCCGAAGAGCTGGAAGGGGTCCTTGAGCGTTTGCATCGTGCGGCGAGTCTGCGCGCGCCCGTGCGCGGGGGTTCTGACCTCGCGCAAGAACGCTGGCATTGTCCTCAGAGCCGCGCGCCGAAGGGCGCCAGCACCTCGGCATCGGCGTGCAGGGCCGGTTCGTCGGCGAAAGCCTGGACCAGGTAGTCGATGGTCACGCGGACACGCGCGGCGAGCAGGGCGCGGTGCGGATACTGGATCGCCATGTCGAGCGGTGCGGGATGGTGGATGCCAGGAAGAAGGATGCGCAAACGGCCAGTCTGGAGCTGCTGCCAGGCGTGGTGGGTGGCGACCTGGGTGATGCCCAGGCCGTCCGCCGCGGCTTCGGTCGCAGCCAGCGAATCGCTGAGGATCAGCGAGGGCGTGATCGGCAGTTCGGCAATCGCGCCGGTGGCGTCGCGGAACTGCCAGGGCGCGTTGCGTCCGCTCAGGAAGCGCAGGCCGATCAATCGATGCCGGGCCAGGTCTTCCGGCTGCCGCGGCACACCCTGTGCCGCGAGGTAGGCCGGCGAGGCCACCAGGATCTGGCGCAGCGAGCAGATGCGCCGCGAGATCAGGCTGGAATCCTTGAGCAGGCCGCCGCGCAGGCCGAGGTCGTAGCCTTCGCGCACTAGATCCACCCGCCGGTCATCGAAGTCGATCTCCAGGCGGATGTCCGGGTAACGCGCCACGAAGCTGTTGAGCCGCGGCATCAGGAAGTTCTGGCCGAAGGCGACACCTGTGGAAAGCCGCACCCGTCCGGCCGGCGTGCCGTGTTCGGCGGCCACGCTGTCGACTGCCGCATCGAGCGCCGCCAGCGCCTCGCGCGCGCGTTCGAGAAAGGTGCCGCCCTCGGGCGTGAGCTGCAGCGCACGGGTGCTGCGGTTCATCAGCCGTACGCCCAGCGCGCCCTCCAGCCCGGCGACGTTCTTGCTCACTGCGGCGGCCGAAATGCCCAGCACCCGCGCCGCGGCGGCGAAGCTGCCCAGTTCCGCGGCCTGGGTGAAGGAGAGCATCGCGCGCACGCGCTGGGTCGCATCCATTGTCGCCATTCCTCTACTTGAAGTTGTGGATGATATGTCTATACATGCTCTTATCGAATTGAATCTGGCAGAGCAGACTGCCCCCATCAAAACCCCGATGGAGATGGAAATGAGCACGACGACAGGCAAGAAAGTGGCAATCCTCGGCAACGGTGTGGTGGGCGTGGCGCTGGCCAAGGGCTTCGCGGCACATGACAACGCGGTGGTCTTCGGCACCCGCAACCCGCAGGGCGAGAAGATGCAGCAGGCCTTGCGCGAAGTGCCGGGCGCCAGCGCCGAGAGCTACGCGGCGGCGATCCGCGGCGCCGACCTGGCGGTGATCGCCCTGCCCTGGGATGGCCTGGTGCAGACCCTGGAAGCCCTGGGGCCCGATGCCCTGGCCGGCAAGCTGGTGATCGACGCCAGCAATCCGCTGGACGAGGTCGGCGGCACCCTGCAGCTCGCGATCGGCCATTCGGATTCGGCCGGTGAGGTGGTGCAGCGCCTGTTGCCGAAGGCCCATGTGGTGAAGAGCTTCAATTGCGTCACCGCGACCCACATGGTCGATCCCAAGCTGCCGGACGGCGAGCCGGACATGTTCATCGCGGGCAACGACGCCACCGCCAAGGCGGAAGCCGCCGCCTGGCTCAAGGCCTTCGGCTGGCGCGCGGCGATCGATCTGGGCGGCATCGAAGAAAGCCGTCTCACGGAGGCGCTGGCGATGCTGTGGATCCGCTACGGCCTGCGCCACCAGCACTGGGTCCATGCCTTCAGCGTGCTGGGCCAGGCCAAGGCCTGAGTTTCAGCGGATCAGTCGGCCTCGGGCCGGGCCAGGGCTAGGAGGGCGTCGTTGCTGGCGCCCTCCACCTGGATCCGCTTGCTGCGGGAGCTGGCGCCGCTCAGCAAACTGATCTGCGCCCGCGGCACGGCGAGCCGCTCCGCCAGGAAGGCGATCAGGGCCTGGTTGGCCTTGCCGTCCACCGGCGGGGCGGCCAGCCGGATCTTGAGGGCCTCGCCGTGGAGGCCGGCCAGCCCGGTCTTGCGCGCGCCGGGCTGGATGTGAAGCGTGAGGATCGCGCTGCCGTCCGGCTGGTATTGCAGCCAGCTCATCGAAGCAGGGTCACGCGATGAAGGCGCCGATGATCCGCATGTGCAGGTTGGTGAGCACGAAGAGCAGGACCTGCACGATCAGGAGCACGATCAGCGGTGAAAGATCGATGCCGCCCACCGGCGGCAGGCGTCGCGCCAGCGGAGCCAGGAAGGGCCGCGCCAGCGCGTTGACCAGCGGCGCCAGCGGTGCGCGCGGATTCACCCAGGACAGCACCGCGGCGACGATCACCAGGATCATCACCAGGTGCAGCAGGTTGCGCAGGAGTTCGACCACCCCGATCAGGACGATCCCGACCAGCATCGAGGGGCTGCCGTCCACATGGCGCGCCAGCCACAGGGTGAAGAAAGCCAGCAGCACCTGGATCAGCCATGCGGGCACCCAGCAGGAGAGATCCAGGCCGCCGCGCGAGGGCACGATCTTCTGCAGCGGCCGCACCGCCCAGTCGGTGGTGGCGAGGATGAAATGTCCCAGCGGATTGATGAAGGAAATGCGCAGCCAGCGCATCAGCGCGCGGGTGAGCAGCAGCACGGTGAAGAAGCTCGCGGCGGCGTTCAGCAGCAGAAGCAGGATGCCCGTCAGCATTCTCTGGGGTCTCCGATCGATGGGCCCGGTGGCAGGAAAGAAGGAGTGGATCCTCGCATGCCGGAACGGTTCCTGCCTTGACCGTACCGGAGGCAATTCGCTCGCGAGCTGGGTAGCCAGGCCGCGAAGCAGGGCGCGCTCGGCTTCCGATCGCGCCCCGTGGGAGGCTTCAGTCGCGACCCAGCTCCGCACCCATCTCCTCGCCGCGGGCACGGGCGGCTTCCAGGGCGCGTGCGATCAGGAGCTTGAAGCCTTCCTCCTCCATCGAGGCGAGGGCCGCGGCGGTGGTGCCGCCCTTGGAGGTGACGCGGGCGCGCAAGGTGCCCACGTCCTCGTCGCTCTCGGCGGCCAGGCGCGCGGCGCCGAGCACGGTGTCGATGGCGAGCCGGCGCGCGGTTTCCGCCTCCAGCCCGAGGGCGACGCCACCGTCGATCAGCGACTCGATGAAATAGAAGACGTAGGCGGGGCCGCTGCCGGAAAGCGCGGTGACCGCGTCGATCTGCGATTCGTCTTCGAGCCAGGCGACCGATCCCACCGCACCCAGGATGCGGGCGGCCGCGTCACGGTCGGTACCGCTCACGCCGGAGGCGGCCGCGAGGCCGGTGGCGCCTGCGCCGATCAGGGCCGGCGTGTTGGGCATCGCGCGGACGATGCGGTTGTGGCCGCCCAGCCAGCGGGCGAGGTCGGGGATCCGCAGGCCGGCGGCGATCGACACCACCAGGGTGTTGCCCAGGCGGCCGGCGGCCGGTGCCAGCGCCTCGCGCATCTGTTGCGGCTTGACGGCCAGCACCAGCACGTCGCAGGCGAGGGCCTGGGCGTCGAGTTCTGCGGCCGCGCGGATGCCGAAACGGGCGCTCAGGCGTTCGCGGCCTTCGGCCAGCAGTTCGACCGCCTGGATGTCGCCCGCGGCGAAACCCTGCTTGACCAAGCCGCCGATCAGGGCGGCCGCCATATTGCCGCCGCCGAGGAAGGTGATTTTCATGTCTGTGCTCTGCTTGCGTGAGGAGAGTGCCCGCCTTGTCGGCCGGGCGATGTTCAGGTCAGGGGCGCGACCGGGACGCTACGGCTGCCGAAAAGCGCGCTGCCGACGCGTATCAGGGTCGCGCCCTCGGCGATCGCGGCTTCCAGGTCGGCCGACATGCCCATGGAAAGGGTGTCGAGGACAAGGCCTTCGGCCTGCAGCTGGTCCCGCAACAGGCGGACCTGGGCGAAACGGCTGCGCAACAAGGCGATCTCCTCGCTCGGTTCGGGGATGGCCATCAGCCCGCGCAGGCGCAGGCGCGGCAGGCCGGCGATATGGTGCGCCAAGGCCGGCACCGCCGCGGGCGCCACGCCCGACTTGGAATCTTCGCCGCTGACGTTAACCTGGATGCAGACGTTGAGCGGCGGCAGATGGGCGTCGCGCTGTTCGGACAGGCGATCGGCGATCTTTTCGCGCTCCAGCGAGTGCACCCAGCTGAAATGACTGGCGATCGGCCGCGTCTTGTTGCTCTGCAACGGGCCGATGAAATGCCATTCGAGTGCCCGGGATTCCAGCGCCTCGACCTTGGCCACGCCCTCCTGGGCGTAGTTCTCGCCGAAGGCGGTCTGGCCGGCGTCCGCCAGCTCGGCCACCGCCTCGGCCGGGAAGGTCTTGCTCACGGCCAGCAGGCGCACCGAGGCCGGGTCGCGGCCGGCCACCTGACAGGCGTCGGCTATGCGTCGGCGAACGGCTTGCAGCTTGGCCGAGAGGGCTGTCATATAATCGTTCGGGCTCGAAATCAGCGGCCCGGAAGTATAGCGCCACGGCCCGGGCGGGCCCTGGCCACCACCCCGAGAGGCAACATGGACATCACCGAACTGCTCGCGTTTGCAGTCAAGAACAAAGCATCCGACCTTCACCTCTCGTCGGGACTGCCGCCGATGATCCGGGTGCACGGCGACGTGCGCCGGATCAACCTGCCGCCCATGGAGCACAAGGAAGTGCACGCCATGGTGTATGACATCATGAACGACTCCCAGCGCAAGATGTACGAGGAGAACTGGGAGTGCGACTTCTCGTTCAACGTGCCCAACCTCGCGCGCTTCCGGGTCAATGCCTTCAACCAGGATCGCGGCGCCGCCGCCGTGTTCCGGACGATTCCTTCCAAGGTGCTGACGCTCGAGGAGCTCGAGTGCCCGAAGATCTTCAAGGAAATCGCCCAGCAGCCGCGCGGCATCGTGCTGGTGACCGGCCCTACCGGCTCGGGCAAGTCGACCACGCTGGCGGCGATGGTGGACTACGTCAATGAGAACGAGTACGGCCACATCCTCACCATCGAGGATCCGATCGAATTCGTGCACGAGTCCAAGCGCTGCCTGTTGAACCAGCGCGAAGTGGCGCGCGACACTCACTCCTTCAACAACGCGTTGCGCAGCGCGCTGCGGGAAGACCCGGACGTGATCCTGGTGGGCGAATTGCGTGACCTGGAGACCATCCGCCTCGCGCTGACCGCCGCCGAGACCGGCCACTTGGTGTTCGGTACCCTGCACACCTCGTCCGCGGCCAAGACCATCGACCGTATCATCGACGTCTTCCCGGCCGAGGAAAAGGAAATGGTCCGGGCGATGCTGTCCGAATCGCTGCGCGCGGTGATCGCCCAGACGCTGCTGAAAAAGAAGGACGCAACGGGCCGGGTCGCGGCGCACGAGATCATGGTTGGCACGCCCGCGATCCGGAACCTGATCCGCGAGGGCAAGATCGCCCAGATGTACTCGGCGATCCAGACCGGTCAGAACATGGGCATGACCACGCTTGACCAGACCCTGCAGGACCTGGTCAAGCGCAATATCGTCAGCGTTGCCGAAGCGCGCCTGAAGGCCGCCAACAAGGACAACTTCATCGGTTGATCGCGCGGTCCGCCGCCGAGGGGAACAGAGATGGAACGGGATCAGGCACTCAAGTTCATGCACGACCTGCTGAAGTTGATGCTAACGAAGCGCGGGTCAGACCTCTTCATCACGGCGGGTTTCCCGCCGGCGATCAAGATCGACGGCAAGATCATTCCGCAGTCCAACCAGGTGCTCACGCCGCAGCACACCGCCGAGCTGGTGCGCGCGGTGATGAACGACCGCCAGGCGGCGGAGTTCGAATCGACCAAGGAGTGCAACTTCGCGATCTCGCCCGCGGGCATCGGTCGCTTCCGTTGCAATGCCTTCGTGCAGCAGAGCCGCATCGGCCTGGTGTGCCGGACGATCGCGCAGAAGATCCCGACGCTCGAAGAGCTGGGCATGCCGCCGGTGCTCAAGGACATCGCGCTTTCCAAGCGCGGGCTTGTGATCTTCGTCGGCGGCACGGGTACGGGTAAGACGACTTCGCTCGCCGCGCTGGTCGACTATCGCAACGAGAACAGCTACGGCCACATCATCACGCTGGAAGACCCGATCGAGTACGTCCACGCACACAAGAACTGCGTGGTCACCCAGCGCGAGGTCGGCATCGACACCGATACCTGGGAAGCCGGCCTGAAGAACACGCTGCGCCAGGCGCCGGACGTGATCCTCATGGGCGAGATCCGCGACCGCGAGACCATGGACTACGCGATCGCCTTCGCTGAAACGGGCCACCTGTGCCTCGCCACCCTGCACGCGAACAGCGCCAACCAGGCGATCGACCGGATCATCAACTTCTTCCCGGAAGAACGTCGTCACCAGCTGCTGATGGACCTCTCGCTCAACCTGCGCGGCATGATCTCGCAGCGCCTGATCCCGATGAAGGATCGCAAGGGGCGGGTGCCGGCGGTGGAGATCATGCTCAACTCGCCGCTGATGGCCGACCTGATCTTCAAGGGCGAAGTGGCCGAGCTCAAGGACCTGATGAAGCGCTCGCGCGAACTGGGCATGCAGACCTTCGACCAGTCGCTCTTCGACATCTACGAGAACAACCTCATCAGCTACGAAGACGCGCTGCGCAACGCCGACTCGATCAACGACCTGCGCCTGCAGATCAAGCTCAACAGCAAGCATTCGGATCGCGACCTGAACGCCGGCATCCAGAACCTGGACATCGTCTGATCGCGCGCCGGCAGTCCCGGCCACCGAAGACCGCGCAACAAACACAAAGCCCGCGTGAAGCGGGCTTTGTGTTTTTCGGACGGGGCTGCGTCAGCGATTCCGCATGCGCTTACTCCGCATAGGCCCAGAGTTCGGCGAGCTGGCTGCCGTCGTCGAGCACGAAGCGCAGGGCGACCGGTGCGTACTCGCGATCCGCGACCGCCAGACCCTGCAGGCTGGCCGCCAAGCCGCTGCAGCCGCTGGTGGCGAGCGTCAGCTTGCGCGCGCCTTGCACGAGCTCGTTGCCCAGGGTGCCGCTGAGCTTGCAGGCGGTGCTGCCGGCGCTGATCTTGCCGTCGGCCGAGAGGCTGAAGGCAGCCGGGCTGCCGGCCACCTGCACCACGTAGCTGCCGGCGAGCGCGGCGACGTCCAGCGTCTTGAGTGGCGCGCTGGTGCTGCTCAGGAAGCTGATCTTGGTATCAGTCGTGGCGGCCGGCACGCGCTTCCAGCTGCCGTCGGGCGCGCCCTTGTAGAGCGCGCTTGCCTTCGCGTCGTCACCGTCCACCACGAGATAGCGGGTGCCGTCGGTCGCGGCGTAGTACTGGCCGACGGTGGGCGCGGTCTCGTCGCCCAGGGCGACGGCGTAGGTGCCGGCGTCCAGGTTGCTGACCGTGACTGTCGGGCTGGTGGTCGCTGGCGTGGCGGGTGCGTCGTCGTTGCTGCCGCAGGCCGCGAGCCCAAGGCTCGCCAGCGCGGCGAAAAGGAGCGGGGCTTTCATCGGCGCCGACCTCACTTGACCAGGTCGCGCAGGCGCAGACGCAGCCAGGCCTGACCTTGCGGACGGTGCTCGAAGCCGAGCTGCATCGCGGTCACCGAGATCTTGGTCTGCGACACATAGGCCTCGTTGTCCGCCTGGTCGGCTGCCGGTGCGGCGGTGGTGTTGCTGATGGTCACGCCCGGGTAGGGGTAGCTGCCCAGACCCACGGCCTTCGCCGTCGCGTCCTGCGACAGATCGGCGACGAACTTCAGGTCGTAGAGGTTGTAGCTGCCGAAGCGGGTGAAGGCCCAGCTCGGGTTCGACAGGTCCTTGGGGAAGTTCACGTTGAGCGCGATGCCGGCCGGCAGCAGGGGGCCGTTACCTGCCTTGGCGCGCAGCGCGTCGAGCAGATCGAGCGAGAGCTTGGCCACGGTCACCGACGCCGGGTTGGCGAGGCCGGTGTTGTCGGCAGTGGTCTGGTCGGCGCTCAGCGCGATCGAGGGCAGGCCGCGCGAAGCGGAGAACTGCGCGTTGCTGACCGTGCCCGAGCCATTGACGATGCTGCCCACGTTCTGGCCTTCGTTCGGGCCCGAGAGCACCACGTCAGGCGCCTTGCCCCAGCGGGCGGTGGCGACCACGTCGAGGCCGTACATCGTGGCCATCACCGGCGTGCCATTCACATAGAAGTAGTCGCCGCCGGTAAAGCCGGTCTTGGTCATCTTGCCCGCGCCGGGATCGCCCGCCACCGCGGCGCCGTTGAGGCAGCCGCCGGTCGTGCGGTCGGCGTTGCTGGTGGACAGCGGCGTGAGCGGCGTCAGGTACTTCACCGCGGCGCCCATGCCGCTCTGCCCGGTACAGGGCACAGAGACGATCACGTCGTGGCCCTTGGCCTTGAGCGCTTCGTAGAGCGCCTTGACGTTGCTGGTCAGCCCGTCGTCGTTGGTGAGCAGGATGTTGAGGGCGAAGGCCGGAGAGGCCAGCGCGCAGGCGGACAGGCCCGGGGCCAGGTGCTTCAGTTTCACGGTGCGTCTCCGCTGTCAGAAAAGGCGCGCCATAAAAACATACAAAAATGTATGTTTCGTGACGGTCCTTCCGGCAAGGCCCTGCGGCGCGGACCTGGATGCGGACGACAGTAAAATCCGCGCATGCCCGCCCCGCAATCCCGCGCCGACGCCACGCGCCGCACCTTGCTCGAAGTGACCGGACAGATCCTCGCTACCGAGGGCTATGCCGCGCTGAGCGAGGAACACCTGTGCGCCCTGAGCGAGGTGAGCCGGGGGGCATTGCGCTATCACTTTCCTGCGGGCCGCTACGACCTGCTGCCGGCCTTCGCGACCAGCGTGATCGAACGCCAGGCCCAGCGACTCGAACCCCTGGGCGAGCTGCCGCCGCGCCAGCGGCTCTACCTGGTGCTGATGAGCATGCGCGACATGCCGCCTTCGGCGCCCACCGTGGCCTTGCTGGAGTTGTGGATGGCCTCGCGCGGCGATCGCAAGCTCGCCGAGTTGATGCAGCCGATCATGGATCGCGCGCTGAACCAGATGCTGGGCGGCGGCGCCGATCCGGACGATGCAGAGGCGCTGGCCCTGCGCATGGTCGTGCACGGCGCCAGCATGCTTGCCTTCAGCCCGGACTTTTCGACGCGGCGCCTGCATGCGGCGATCGCCTGGCTGCTCGAACGGCTGCCTCCACCGCCGGACCTGCAGGAGCGCCTGGCTGCGCTCAATGCGCGGCGAGCCCGCTAGAGCGCTCGACGCACGGCGGGCCGGCGAAAGCGCTCAGCACTGGCGGACGGGCCGGCGCGCCGCGATCCGGCTGGGCGCCGGCTCAGTGAAGCGCGGCGGCCTGTTGCTGCCGGGCGAGATGGCGGTGGATCTGCGCGACCACCGCCGCGCCTTCGCCGATCGCGCCACCCACGCGCTTGACCGAGCCCGAGCGCACGTCGCCCACCGCGAAGGCGCCGGGCAGACTGGCTTCCAGCGGTTCGCGCATCACGCCGTCGACGCCCGGAGGACGTGCGGCTTCGCCGGTGACCACGAAGCCGCTGCCGTCGGTGGCGATCGTGCTGCTGCCGAGGAAGGACGTCTCCGGCTCCGCGCCCGCGAAGAGGAAGAGATTGCGGATGCCGCGCTGCTCGTGGCTGCCGTCGTGCCGGTGCGTCCAGGTGATTGCGGAGAGGCCGGTGCCCGGATCGCCGTCCAGGCCGGTCACTTCGCGATGCGGCATCAGCTCGATGTTGGGTGTCGCCGCGATGCGGTCGATCAGGTAGCGCGACATGGTCGCCGCGAGGCCTTCGCCGCGCACCAGCATCAGCACGCGCTCGGCATGCGCGGCGAGATACACCGCGGCCTGGCCCGCCGAGTTGCCGCCGCCCACCAGCGCGACTTCCTGTTGCTGGCAGATGCGGGCTTCCAGCGAAGAGGCCCAGTACCAGATGCCACGGCCTTCGTAATCGTCCATCCCGGCCACGTTGAGCCGCCGATAGCGCGCGCCGGTGGCGATCACCACGGTGCGCGATCGCACGCGACGCCCGTCGTTGAGCGCCACATGCCAGACGAAGCGGTCGTCTTCGCAGATGTAGTGCAGGCCGGTGACCTCGGTCGGGATCAGCATCTCCGCGCCGAACTTCTGCGCCTGCACGAAAGCGCGGCCGGCGAGTGCCTGGCCAGTGATGCCGGTGGGGAAGCCCAGGTAGTTCTCGATGCGGGCGCTCGCACCCGCCTGGCCACCGGGACCGCGACAGTCGCACACGACCACGCGCAGGCCTTCGGAGGCGGCGTACACCGCGGTCGCAAGGCCGGCCGGGCCGGCGCCGATGATCGCAACGTCGTAGAGCTCGTTGCGTTCCTCGGTGTCGAGCAGGCCCAGGCAGCGCGCCATCTCCGCCTCGGTGGGATTGCGCAGGATGCTGCCGTCCGCGCAGACGAAGAGCGCCTCCTGCGGACCCAGCTCGAAGGATGCGATCAGCGGGCAGGAGTGCGCGTCGGCGGCCGGATCGACATGGTGATAGGGATGGCCGTTGCGCCGCAGGAAGGTCTGCAGGCGCAGGATCGTGGGACTCGTGGCGGCGCCGACCAGTACCGCGCCGCTGGTGCCGGATTCGATCAGGGCCACGCGGCGCAGGATCAGCGCGCGGGTGATGCGTTCGCCCAGCTCGGCCTCTTCCACCAGCAGGGTGCGCAGCGACTGGCCCGGGATCACGACGGCTTCCACCGGCTCCGTGGCCCGCACGTCCACCAGGGCCGGGCGACCCGCGAGCTGGCTGATCTCGGCGATGAACTGTCCCGGTCCCTGCCGCGCGATCACGGCCCCGCGCGACAGGCCGTTGCGCTGCACGATCTCCACCTGGCCTTCGCGCAGGATCACCATGCCGGGGCCGATCTCGCCCGCCACGAAGAGCGCTTCGCCGGCGGCGTAGGCACGGGCATGGCCGAAGCGGGAAAGTCGCGCGATCTGGGCGGCGCTCAGAACCGGAAACACCTGGTCCTGACGATGCGCGACCGAGGGTGAAGGCTGGGATGCGTACATGCTGTGCGGCCCCCGAGACGGCAGGCGGAAGCGCCTGCGAGCGGGCCAGTATGCCAAGAATCGCCTGACGCACGTGTGACGGTCTTGGCCACCAGGGCCGGCGCCCGCGGCGACGCCGGCGACGCATGCCGGCACGCCCGGGCGCACAATGCCGGGCCCATGTCCGAACGCGTATCCGAACCCGTATCCGAACCCCTGCCCGGTGCTCTGCCGCGCGGCGTCGTCTGGCGGCGCGAGCCCTCGCCGACCGCGCCCGATCTCGATCGATTCATGCGTCGCATGCGGCCACTGCTTGGTTGCTTCGTCGAGATCGGGGTCGATGCCGACCTGCCGGCGCAAGCGATCGAGAAGGCCTTCAATGCCATCGAGCAGATCCAGGCGCGGATGTCCTTTCAGGCGCCGGAGAGCGCACTGAGCCGACTCAACCGTGCCGGCGGCGCCTGGGTCCGGCTCGACCGCCAGACGCGCTGCGTGCTGCAGCTCGCGCGCGGGCTCGGGGCCCGCAGCGCAGAGCGCTTCAACTGCACGGTTGGCGGCGCGCTCGTCGGCCGCGGTGTGCTGCCCGCGCTGCCGATGCCGGTCATGGACGGCGGCACATCCCAGGACATCGAGATCGAGGGCGATGCCGCACGGCTACGCCGGCCGGTGGCCGTTACCCTTGATGGCATCGCCAAGGGTTTCGCGGTCGACTGCGCGGTGCGCGTACTGCGACGCCTCGGCGCGCGCGGCGGCTGGATCAATGCCGGCGGCGACCTGCGGGTCTTCGGCGCCTGCGAATTGCCGCTGACGGCGCGCGACGCGCACGGCGCACTGCAGGCGTTGGGCAGTCTGTCGACAGGGGCGGTCGCCGCTTCCTGGGTGGCCGCGGGCGACACGGCGGCCTCGCTAGCAGGCGCGGCGCAGAGCTTCCCCGCCTTCATCGTCGGCGCGCAGGAGGCCAAGACCGGCGAAGTCTTCCATGTCTTTGCCCGCAGCGCCTGGCGGGCGGATGCGTTGACCAAGGTGGCCGCGTGTTCGCCCGCGCAGGAGCGGGCCGCCGTCGTCGCTAGGCTGGGGGCTTACCTGCTAGAGTCCAGTGCTCTTCCGAACCCGAAGCCAGCCCCGCGATGAAGGGATATCCGCGCCGTTTCTATCACTGCCTGATGGCGGCCTTCGCGGGCGTGGGCGCGAGCGGCCTGGTGCTGACACCGACGACGCTCCTGCTGCGCTTCGACACCAGCCTCGCCTGGCGCATCGCGTCCGAGAGCCGGGTCTTCGTTGCCGCCCTGCATGCGGCATTCGGCTTCGTCGCCTCGTGGATCTTTGGTGCCCTGTGGACCGTGCATATCCGCGCCGGCTGGCGCCAGCGTCGCCAGCTCGGATCCGGCCTCACGCTGGTGAGCGCCTTGCTCGGTCTGATCCTCACCGGCGTGGGCATCTACTACCTGGCCAGCGATGCCTGGGCGAACGCCGCCGCGGGCCTGCATGTGATGCTGGGCCTTGCCGGCATCGCGGTCTTCGGCTGGCATGCGTGGAAGGGCCACCGCCTGCGCCGCCGCGTGACGCGAGGCTGAGCCGCGCTTCAGCGCGGTGCGATCGTCAGCGTGTAGAGCGCGCTGAGGCGCTGGATGCCCTCGGTCACATGGCGACAGGAAAGCGTCGCGCCCGAGATGCCCTTGATGCCGCTGCCGAACGTCAATTCGTCGACCGCTTTCTTGCCGACAAACTGGTTGCGCCAGGAAGGCAGGCGGATCTCCTGCCCGTGCGACTCGCGGTAGGCCAGCACTTCCACGCCCTTGATCTCGCCGCTGGCGGTGAAGGCCACGGCATAGGTGATCAGTTCGTACTTGCCCAGCACCTCGTCGACCAGCACATGGCCGAGCAACTTGCCCGACTCGTCGCGCGCCGCCCAGCCCTGGACGCGACGCGGCTTGGTCGCGATGCCCAAGGCCTGGTCCAGTGCGGCCTGCTGCGCCGGCGTGGTGTCCAGGGTGACGGCCTCGAAGTGCGTGGCCTGTGGGAACAGGACCGCACGCGAGGCCTCGGCCGTCATGTACACCGTCGCGTGTGCCGGCAGCACGATGGCCGCCGGCGTGAGCGCGAGGGCTGCGAAGACCCAGCGGTGCGACATCAGTAGGTGAAACCCAGGCCGAGGTTGAGCGCGTCGCGGCGGCTGTCGTCGCGGAACCACTGGTAGTCGGCCTTGAGCACCACCTGCGGATGCAGCTGGAAGGTCGCACCGGTGGTCACGATCTTGTCGGTCGGGCGGCCGGTGTAGCCGAACTCGGAGAGGGAAGCGTCGTAGCTTCGCGCAGTGTTGACCTGCTCGTAGCGGGCGAAGGGCAGCAGCGCGTATTCGCCCGAGTTCCACAGCTTGTAGGCGCCTTGCAGGTACCAGCCGTCGAAGCGCTTGGGCACCGGGTAGGGGTTGCCGACCTGGGTCAGGTTGAAGGCTTCGACATTGTTGAAGGTTCCGATCGCGTAGAGCGCGGAGAGATCCCAGTCGCCCGGCGTCCAGCGCGCATGCACTTCACCCAGGGTGAGGCTGGCGTCCGGGCTGGCGAAGTCGGCCTGCTTCTGCGCGACCTTGCCATAGAAGAGCGAGCCACCGAGGTTGAGGCCCGGCACGCCGTTGTAGTTGAGTGCGCCGTAGAAGGCGGGATTGCCGGCCTTGGCGAGCTGGCCTTCCTGGTGGATGGAACCGAGCGGCGACTCGATCGATTCGTCGCTGGTTGAATCCCACTTGGTGAGGTCGAAGCCGGTGGTGATGCCGGCATCCCAACGCAGGCCGAAGCCGGTGCGGCCGGTGGCGCCCAAGCCGATTTCGCGCCAGGTGGTGGGGATGATCGCGGTCTCGACGAAGTTGCGATGCACACCGTAGTAGTTGGGCGGCTCATGCGATTCGTTGAGCAGGCCGATCGGCATCAGGAAGAGGCCTGCCTTGCCGGAGATATCAGGCGAGAACTGGTGCTCGATATAGACCTGTTCGACTTCCACCTCGCCCTGGTCGTCGGCGGAGGCCACGGCGTTCTCGATCTCCACTTCGCTGGCGAAGCGGGTCTTCTCGTTGAAGTCGTGGCTCAGGCCGATCACGAAACGGCCGACCGTGGCTTGGGCGCCACCAGCATCGCCGCGCGGACGGGAGTAGGAAAGTTCGCCGTAGCCGAAGAGCTTGGTCGCGGGCTCCGCGGCCGCTTCCGGCGCCGTCGCGACTGCAGCCGGTGCGGCCGCGGTGGCGGTCGGCGTGGCGCTTGCGGCGGGCGTGGGCGAGCCGGCGGTCGCCGGCGTCGCCGCAACCGCGGCGGGTGCAGCCACCGCTGCGGCCTGGGCGCCGCCGCCCTTCTTCATCGCGTCCAGTTCGGCGCGCAGGCGTTGCACTTCCTCATGCAGGGCGCGCAGCTCGGCGCGCACGTCTTCCTGCGCGAAGGCGGGGGAGGCAAAAGCAGCCGCGAGCGCGGCCGCGAGTACGGTCTTCTTGATCATGGAGGGTTCCGTTTCGGAGAGGCGCGGTTCGGCGGTCAGGGAGGCGTCCAGCCATCCCGGAGCGTGTCGAGGAAGCTGATGACGTCGTCGATCTCCGCATCGGTGAGCGCCGGGGCGTCGCCGGGTTTGCGGTTGTAGGGCACTTCGGTCGTATTCACGTTGCCGCGGTAGGCGGGCGGCAGGTCGTCGAACTTGTCGATCGAGCCGTCGGGCAGCTGCGGGTACCACTTCTCCGGATTGGTATCGCGCTGCACGTAGAACTGCAGGGTTTCCTTGAGCGTGGCGAAGCGACCGTTGTGGAAGTAGGGGCCGCCAAGGGTGACGTTGCGCAGGGTTGGCACCTTGAAGGCCCCGCAGAGATCCGCGCGGCCGGCGAGATCGCTGCGGAAGGGGCCACAGAGGCCGAGGTCGAAGTAGGTGCTGTCGGCATTGGCGTGGATCGCGGTGTTGCGCGGTACGCCGAGGTTGTCGTAGCTGAAGTCGGTGAAGAGCGGGCCGGGCGCATTGGCCGGCTTCGCGCTCGGATGGCAGCCGGCGCAGTTGCCCTTGGTGGGATCGTTGAAGAGCGCGAGGCCGCGCAGTTCCTGGGGCGTGAGCAGGGTCTTGCCGGCCAGGAAGGCGTCGTACTTGCTGTCGAAGGGCGCGAACTCCGGCGCCTCCTTCTGGTACTGCGCCAGTGCGTAGGCGATCCGGTTCAGGGCCTTGCTGGAATCCGCGAAGACGTCCTGGCCGAACTGCGTGCGGAAGTCGCTCGACCATTCCGCCGCGGCGGCTTTGGCCGCCAGCTCGTCGGGGCTGGCGAGCGCCATCTCATGCTTCTCGAAGAAAGGCTTCTCGGCCTGCTCGGCGATGGTCTGGAAGCGGCCGTCACGCATGAAACCGCCGTTGGGCGTGCCTTCCGAATCGAAATTGAAGGCGGGCGCAAAGCTCAGGTATCGCAGCGAAGGTGCCTTGCGGAAACCCTGGATGTCGAGGTTCGCGCCGCCGTCAGGCGTGCCCAGACCGGCGGTGCCGGAACCCGGCGCCAGATGCGCGGTGTCGGCGACGTGGCAGGTGGCGCAGGCCATGCGGCCAGAGGCGGAGAGGGAGGCATCCTTGAAGATGCGCTCGCCCAGCTGGGCGGTACTGGAGAGCTGCCCGTTCGTGCTTGGCAGGCCGGGCGCGCTGGTCTGCGAATCCGAACTGCCGCCGCCACAGGCCGTGAGCAGGGCGGCGAGGACAAAGGGCGTGAGCGCCTGCCAGGGACGGAGGGCGGACATGGCTGAGAGCGGTAGTGATAAGGATTCGCATTGTCGATGGGCGACCCGCTTTGGATAATTAAGCGAAACTTAAGACGGGCACGAAGCGCGCCGAGTTTTGTCGTCCATCGGCCAATTTGAGGGGCGGGGAGAACCTCTCCGGAGTCCGCAGGGGCACGCCCGACAGGCATGGGGCGTTGAGACAGGGCTCGCCCGCGCGCGGACGTCCGCGAATGTGTTGCGCGCAGGTTTCTGTCGGAAGAAAGGCTTGACGCGGTTTTGGCGGGCGTGGTTTATTAATGACCGACCGGTCAGTCATTAATCCGAATCGTGATCCGACGCATGCCCAAGGAACCCGTCGTCCGCCAGCGCCGCAAGGAAGCCCGCCCCTCGGAGCTGGCTGCCGCTGCGCTCGAACTCTTCGTCGAGAAGGGATTCGCTGCGACCAAGCTGGAAGACATCGCCAGCCGTGCCGGCGTCTCCAAGGGCACCCTTTACCTCTACTTCGACAGCAAGGAAGCGCTGTTCGAAAGCGTGATCCGCGACGGTATCGTGCCGCTGATCGAAGCGGGTGAGGCGATCACCCAGATCATGCCGGGCGGTAGCTGGGACGGCGACATCGAGGCGCTGGCGAACCACGCCGGCTTGCCCGCCAGCGCCGAATACCTGCGGATCGACCGCAGCGACGGCCTGGCCCACCCCTCCGACAAGCTCGGCGGCATCGTCCTCGCCAATCACTACGAACGCCTGTTGCGCGTACTGCTCTTCGGCTGGTGGGACCGGATCGGCGCCTCGCGCCTGGGCGGCATCCCTAAGCTGATGAACGCGGAGGCGGCCAATTTCCCCGAAGTCGCGCGTTTCTTCCGCGAGCATGTGATCGGCCGCGGTCGCAAGCTGGTCGGCAGCGTGATCGAAGCCGGCATGGCCGAAGGAGCGTTCCGGCCCTTGCCGATCGAAGATAGCGTGACGCTCTTCCTCGCCCCGGCCATTCATCTCGCCATGACATGGCAATCCCCGGCATTTTGCGGGGCTGAAACCACGAACCCCCACGAATTCCTTTCCAACTACCTAGAAATCTTCCTGCGCGGCATTCGCGCGGACGCCAGAGGACTACCCCAATGAGAGCTCCCTTCCTGATTGCCGCCGTGGCCCTGGCCGTTGCCGGCTGCGCCAAGGAAACGCCGCCGGAAGCCGCGCCGCGGCCGGCCGTGGTGCGCCAGATCACCATGGGTGGCATAGAGCAGGTGCAGATCTATTCCGGCGAAGTGCGGGCGCGTCGCGAGGCGGACCGTTCCTTCCGCGTCGGCGGGAAGGTGATCGAGCGCAAGGTGAACCTGGGCGACACGGTCAAGCAAGGCCAGCTGCTGGCGCGCCTCGACCCCGAGGATGTGCGCCTCTCGGCACAGGCCGCGAGCGCGCAGGTCTCGGCCGCGGAAGCGGAGCTGCGGCTGGCGGCGAATGAGTTCCAGCGCGCCCAGTCACTGTCGGAGCGCAACTTCGTCAGCGGTTCGGTGGTGGATCAGCGACGCGAAGCGGTGCGTGCCGCCGAAGCGCGGCTCAAGCAGGCGCGCTCGCAGGCCGAGGTCGCTTCCAACCAGGCCAACTACGCGAGCCTGGTCGCGGATCGCGACGGCGTGGTGACGCTGACGCCAGTCGAAGTCGGGCAAGTCGTGGCGGCCGGCCAGGCTGTCGTGCGCGTGGCCGAGAGCGGCGAACGCGAGATCCTGATCTACGTGCCCGAAAAGCGGATCGGCAGCATCAAGGTGGGCGACGCGGCGCTGGTACGTCCCTGGGCCAACCAGGAAAAGATGCTGCCCGGCACCGTGCGCGAAGTGGGGGCGGCGGCGGATTCGGCGACCCGTACCTATCCGGTGCGTGTCGCGGTCGAATCGGGCGACGACCTGCCGCTGGGCGCGACGGCCGCGGTCGGTTTCGCGGGCGAAGCGCAGAACAGCGTGGTCCTGCCCAACACCGCGCTGACCCAGCATGAAGGCAAGCCCAGCGTGTGGGTGGTGACCGCGTCGGGCGCGGTGCAGCAGAAGCCGGTGACGGTGAGCGCCTTCCGTGAAGACGGCGCCGTCGTCAGCAACGGCCTCGCCAATGGCGACAAGGTGGTGGTGGTCGGCGCCCACAAGATGGTCGCCGGCATGAAGGTCCGCCCGGTCGCCGAGGCGACGCCCGCTGCGCTGGATGCCCAACGATGAAGCGCTTCAATCTCTCCGACTGGGGCCTGCGCCATCAGCAGCTGGTGCTCTACTTCATGGTGGTGCTCACCGTGGTGGGGCTGTTTGCATACACCAAGCTCGGGCAGTCCGAGGACCCGCCCTTCACCTTCAAGGTGATGGTGGTGCGCACCAACTGGCCGGGCGCCAGCGCGCATGACGTGGAAGAGCAGGTCACCGACAAGATCGAGAAGAAGATCCAGGAACTGGGCGCGACCGATTTCATCCGCAGCTACTCGAAGCCGGGCGAGTCGCAGGTCTTCGTGATCGTGAAGGACAGCATCGATTCGAACCGGATGCCCGAACTCTTCTACCAGGTGCGCAAGAAGATCGGCGACATCCGCTACACGCTGCCTGCGGGCACACAGGGCCCGTTCTTCAACGACGAGTTCGGCGATACCTACGGCAACATCTTCGCGCTGGTCGGCGATGGCCTGCCCTATGCCGAGCTCAAGCGTTATGCCGATGCGATCCGCTCGGAACTGCTCAAGGTGCCGGACGTGGCCAAGGTCACCTTCTTCGGCGAACAGGAGCAGCGCGTCTTCATCGAGTTCTCCAACTTCAAGCTTGCGACCCTGGGTCTCGACGTGCGCACCGTGCTGGACGCGATCGCCGGCCAGAACGCGGTGGCTTCCGCGGGCTCCTATGAGCTGCAGGACGAGCGGGTGTACCTGCGCCCGACCGGTCAGTTCGACAGCCTCGACTCGATCCGTGAAGTGCCGATCCGCGCGGGTGGCCGCAGCTTCCGCCTGGGCGACGTGGCCGAGGTCAAGCGCGGCTATATCGATCCGCCCTCCGACAAGATGCGCTTCATGGGCCACGAGGCCCTGGGCATTGGCGTGTCGATGCGCGCCGGCGGCGACATCATCGGGCTGGGCAAGCACCTGGAAGCCGCGATCCGCAACATCGATTCGCAACTGCCTGTTGGCGTGAAGCTCGAGCGGGTGTCCGACCAGCCGCGTGCGGTGCGGCAGAGCGTGCAGGAGTTCGTGCATGCGCTGACCGAGGCAGTGGTGATCGTGCTCGCGGTGAGCCTGCTGTCCCTGGGGCTGCGTACCGGCGTGGTGGTCGCGATCTCGATCCCGGTGGTGCTGGCGATCACCTTCCTGGTGATGTTCGAAGCCGGCATCGGCCTGCACAAGATCTCGCTCGGCGCACTGGTGCTGGCGCTGGGCCTGCTGGTCGATGACGCCATCATCGCGGTCGAGATGATGGCGACCAAGATGGAACAGGGCTGGGAACGCGCCAAGGCGGCGAGCTACGCCTACACTTCCACCGCGATGCCGATGCTCTCGGGCACGCTGGTGACCGCGGCCGGCTTCCTGCCGATCGCCACCGCGCAGTCCTCCACCGGCGAATACACCCGCTCGATCTTCCAGGTCACGGTGATCGCGCTGCTGATCTCATGGGTGGCGGCGGTGCTCTTCGTGCCCTACCTCGGCTATCACCTGCTGCCCGAACACGATGCGCACGAGAAACCCTCGCGCCTGCGCCAGTGGCTGCTGCGCGTTGCGCCTGGCCTGGCCAAGCGCATTCCGGCGCCGCGCAAGCCGCCGGAGCATGAGGACGGCATCTACGACACGAACTTCTACCGCCGTTTCCGCAGCCTGGTGGAATGGTGCGTGCGCTTCCGCTGGGTCACGATCGGTACCACGCTCGCGATCTTCGTAGTCTCGATCTGGGGCTTCAAGTTCGTGCAGCAGCAGTTCTTCCCGGATTCGACCCGGCCCGAACTGCTGATCGACCTGCGACTCGCGCAAGGCGCCTCCTACCACGCGAGCGAGGACGCGGTGAAGCGCCTTGAGGCCGCGCTGCAGAAGGAGCCCGGCATCGAGAACTACGTGGCCTACGTCGGCAACGGTTCGCCGCGCTTCTATCTGCCGTTGGACCAGCAACTGCCGCAGGCCAACTTTGCCCAGTTCGTGGTCCTGACCAAGGGCCCACATGAGCGCGAGACGCTGCGCAGCCACCTGATCGAGCTGTTCAGGAAGGACTTTCCGGAACTGCGGGCTTCGCTCAACCGGCTGGAGAACGGCCCGCCGGTGGGCTTCCCGGTGCAGTTCCGCGTGAGCGGTCCGGACGTTCAGGAAATGCACAAGATCGCCGATCGCGTGCAGGCGGCGATGGCCTCCAACGCCAACCTCTCGAACGTGCACAAGGACTGGGACGAGCCGTCCAAGGTGGTCAAGGTCCATGTGGATGCGGAGAAGGCGCGCCTGCTCGGCCTGTCGGCGCAAGACGTGTCCAACCTGCTCAACGTCTCGCTCAATGGCACCTCGGTGAGCGAATACCGCGAAGGCACCGAGACGATCGCGATCTATGTGCGCGGCGCCCCGGACGAACGCAAGCACCTGTCCGTGCTGCCCGAGCTGACGATCCCGACCGGCACTGGCCGCGGCGTGCCGCTCAACCAGGTCGCCACCCTCGAATACGCCTTCGAACCAGGCATGATCTGGCGTCGCGACCGGGTGCCGACCATCACCGTGCGCGGCAACCTGTATGGCGCAGTGCAGCCAGCGACGGTGACCGCGCAACTGCAACCGGAGATCGCCAAGATCGCCGCGTCGCTGCCGCTGGGCTATCACATCGACGTGGGTGGTTCGGTGGAGGAAAGCGCCAAGGGCGGCAAGTCCGTGGCCGCCGGGATGCCGCTCTTCCTGATCGTGGTGCTGACCGTGCTGATGATCCAGCTGCAGAGCTTCTCGCGCGTCGCCATGGTGGTGCTGACCGCGCCGCTGGGCATGATCGGCGTGACCGCCTCGCTGCTGCTCTTCAACCAGCCCTTCGGCTTCGTCGCCATGCTGGGGACGATCGCGCTCTCCGGGATGATCATGCGCAACTCGGTGATCCTGGTGGACCAGATACGGCAGGACATGGTGGCCGGCCGCACGCCCTGGGAGGCGATCATCGAATCCACGGTGCGCCGCTTCCGGCCGATCATGCTGACCGCGGCGGCGGCCATCCTGGCCATGATCCCGCTCACCCGCAGCGCCTTCTTCGGCCCGATGGCGGTGGCGATCATGGGCGGCCTGGCGGTGGCGACCCTGCTGACCCTGCTGTTCCTGCCCGCTCTTTACGCAGCCTGGTACAAAGTGCCCAAGCCGCAGGCCGCGGCGGCACGGTAGAATTGACGGGTTTAAGTCGTTGATCCGAGAGCATTAGGGAGCTGAACATGGATTTCGAGCGCGCGCGCTTCAACATGGTGGAACAACAGATCCGCCCCTGGGACGTCCTCGACCAGGAGGTGCTGGACACCCTCATGACGGTCAAGCGCGAAAACTTCGTGCCCGAGGCGCATCGCAACCTCGCCTTCGCCGACATCCAGATTCCCCTGGGCGATGGCCAGGTGATGCTGGAGCCCAAGATCGAAGGCAAGGTCCTGCAGGCGCTGGCACTGAAGAAAACCGACTCGGTGCTGGAAATCGGCGCCGGCTCGGGCTACATGGCCGCGCTGCTGGCCTCCCAGGCCGACTTCGTGCGCAGCATCGAGATCGATCCGCGCCTGACCGCGCTGGCGCAGGACAACCTCAACCGCGCACGCATCGACAACGTGATCGTGGAAGAGGGCGACGGCTCCGCCGGTTGGCCCGCTCGCGGCCCCTACGACGCGATCGTGGTCTCGGCCGGCCTGCACCAGGTACCGCAAGCCCTGCTCGAGCAGCTCAAGCCGGGCGGCCGCCTGCTGGCCTTCATCGGCGATGCGCCTGTCATGAGCGCCGAGCTCGTCACTTGCGTCGCGCCCGGCCGCTTCGAGACGGTGAAGCTGTTCGAAACGCTGGTGCCCAAGCTGAGCGCGCCGGCAACGTCGAGGTTCCAGTTCTGATGCGTCAGATTTCCGCGAGCGATCTGGCGGCCTGGCTGGCCGATGCCGGTCGCGAGAAGCCCGAACTGCTCGACGTGCGTGAACCCTGGGAGACGGAGATCTGCAAGATCACCGACTCCCGGCTGATTCCAATGTCCACCGTGCCGATGCGCGTGGGCGAGCTCGATCCGGACAAGCCCCTGGTGGTGATCTGCCACCACGGCGCGCGCAGCGCGCAGGTGGGCTACTTCCTTGAGCGCAATGGTTTTGCTGAAGTGATCAATCTTGCCGGTGGCGTCGCTGCGTGGGCTGAGCAGGTCGATCCGGCGATGGCCAGATACTGAGGAAAGACGAAGCTAGATCATGCACAAGATGCGAGTGTTGGGCCTTGCGATCGCGGGCCTGTTTGCCGGCAACGCATATTCGGTGGACCTGCTCCAGGTCTATCGCGATGCAGAGTCCTACGACGCGGTGTTGGCCTCGGCCCGCTACCAGTCGGAGGCCAACAAGGAACAGAAGGCCCAGGGGCTTTCCGGTCTGCTGCCGCAGATCGGCGCTTCCGCCGGCACGCACTACAACGACTCCTCGCGTGATCTGCCGCAACCCGAGGTCAGCGGTCGTTACAACAGCAACAACTGGGGCGTGCAGCTGACCCAGCCGCTGTTCCGCATGCAGAACTGGTATCAGTACCGCCAGGGCGAACTGGCTTCCACCGCGGCCGAGATGCAGTACCAGAACGCACGTCAGGACCTGATGCTGCGTGTGGCGACCGCCTACTTCAACCTGCTCAATGCGCAGGAAACGCTGGCCAGCATCGAGGCGCAGAAGACCGCGACCCTGCAGCAGCTCGAACTCGCCAAGAAGAGTTTCGAGGTCGGCACCACCACGATTACCGACGTGCATGAAGCCCAGTCGCGCTACGACCTCGCCGTTGCGCAGGAGGCCGCCACCGTCGCCAATGTGGAAGTGGCGCGTCAGCAACTGGTCCAGATCGCTGGCAAGGACTACGGCCCCCTGGCCCCCTTGCGCGACGGCGTGAAGTTCCAGGCGCCGCAGCCCAACGACGTAAAGGAATGGGTGCACTCGGCCGAAGAAGGCAACCTGCTCGCGCAGACCGCCCGCCTCAGCTACGAGATCGCCGACCGCGGCGTCGGCGTGGCACGTGCCGGCCACCTGCCGACGGTCGATGCCGTGGCGAGCTACGGCTACAACCACCAGGGCGCGTTGGCCGACCTCTTCCAGACCGAGGCGAAGTCGACCGTCGGTTCGATCGGCCTGCAAGTTCAGGTGCCGATCTTCGCCGGCGGCTACACCCAGTCCAAGGTGCGCGAGTCGCTGGCGCTGCGCGACAAGGCGCAGTCCGACTACGACAACGCCAGGCGCTCGGCGGCACTCGGCGCCCAGCAGGCCTTCCTCGGCGTGACCGCGGGCATCGCCCAGGTGGCGGGCTACGAGGCGGCCCTGCTGTCCTCGCGCAGCGCGGTGGAGTCGAACAAGCTGGGTTACCAGGTCGGCGTGCGGATCAACATCGACGTGCTCAACGCCGAGACGCAGTTCTACGAAACCTATCGCCTGCTCGCCCGCTCGCGCTACGACACGATGCTGGCCCAGCTCAAGCTCAAGAATGCTGCCGGCAACCTGGCGGAAACCGATCTGCAGATGATCAATGCGCTGCTGGATCCGGAAGCCGCCGGCCGTCCGATCACCCTGCCGGACACCACGCCCAAGCCGGTGCCGGGCAATAGCGAAGCGACACCGGCCGCCAAGCCCAAGCGCAAGTAAATAGGGCCGGGCCCGCAGTAGGGGCGCGAGCACGACACCAAGACAAAGGGCCCGCGCAGGGCCCTTTGTCTTGCATGGAATTGCGGAGATGCTCAGGCGGTGAGCGTGCTGTCCATCGCCATCAAACCGCGCAGCGCAGCTTCCACGGTTTGTCGCCGCACGGCCTCCCGGTCGCCGTCGAAATGATGTGTCTGCACCTGCATTCCCCCGCCGCGCTGTCCCCAGGCAAGGCAGACCATGCCGACGGGTTTTTCCGCCGTGCCGCCCGTCGGGCCCGCCACCCCGGATACCGCGACCGCGTGGCTCGCGCGCGAATGCAGCAGCGCGCCCATCACCATCTCCAACACCACGGCCTCGCTGACCGCGCCACGCGTCTGCAGCGTGTGCGGCTGCACACCGAGCATCTCCATCTTGGCTTCGTTGGAGTAGGTGACCCAGCCGCGGTCGAACCAGGCCGAGCTACCGGAGACGGCGGTGACCGCCTCGGCGATCCAGCCGCCGGTGCAGGACTCCGCCGTGGCGAGCATGCTGCCACGGGCGGCCAGCCAGTCGCCGACATCCTGGGCGAGCGTGAGCAGCGCGCGATCCATCACGCCGCCAGGATCCGCACCGCGATCGCGAGCACGATCAGCGAATAGGCCGCGGCAAGGACGTCGTCGAACATCACGCCCAGGCCGTTCTTGAAGCGCGCGTCCGCCTGGCGGATCGGCGGCGGCTTGGTGATGTCGAAGAGCCGGAAGAGCAGGAAGGCGCCCACCTGCCAGGCCCAGCTCGCAGGCGTGAAGAAGAGCACCAGCCAGATAGCTATGAACTCGTCCCAGACGATGCTGCCGTGGTCGATCTCGCCAAGCCGGCGGCCGGTGACCTCGATCGCGAAGGCGCCGAGGATGAAGCCCCAGGCGAGGAAGAGCAGGAAGCCCCAGTCGTTGAAGAAAGGGCGCAGCGGGTAGTAGAGCGCCCAGGCGGCCAGCGTGCCGAAGGTCCCCGGCGCGCGCGGCGCGAGGCCGGAGCCGAAACCCAAGGCGACGAAATGCGCCGGATGCGAAAAGAGGAAGCGCAGCGTGGGCGTGCGCGGTCCGGGGACGGAGGTGCTCATCGATGCATGCTATCAGTCACCGTGCGCCGCGCCCGCGCCGAAATGGTCGAAGCCGCGCGGCGCGAGCGGTGCATGCGAGCCGTCGTGCTGCACCAGCCAGAGTCCCGGCTCCGCGACGCAGCAGCCTATGCGATGCAGGGGCAGGGCGAGCTCGCTGGCGAGTGCATCGAGGCGCGCACGTGCGGCGGGCGGTGCGGTGAAGACGAGTTCGTAGCCGTCGCCGCCCTGGAGCAGCGCACGACGCGCGCAGGCCGCGCTGTCGCAGGCGGCGAGCGCCGGCCCGAGCGGCAGGCCGGCTTCCATGATCTGGGCGCCACAGCCGGAGCGGGAAAGGATGTGGCCCAGGTCGCCCGCGAGCCCGTCCGAGACGTCCTGCATCGCGGTGGCGATACCCCGCAGGGCGAGCCCGAGTTCGACGCGTGGTTCGGGGCGCGCCAGGGCCTGCAGGCAGATGTCACGCCATTCATCCGCGAGCGCGAGCTGGCCCAGCCGTTGCGCGAGCCCGAGCGCGGCAAGGCCGGGGCGGCCGGAGATCCAGATGTCGTCGCCGCTGCGCGCGCCATCACGGCGGACGGCGGCGCCGGCCGGCGCTTCGCCAAGGATCGTTGCACTCAGCGTAAGCGGACCGCGAGTGGTGTCGCCGCCGACCCAGTCCACCTCGTAGCGTTGGCAGCATGCGGCGAAGCCATCCGCGAGCGCGGCGACCCAGTCTTCGTCGATGCTTGGCAGGGCGAGCGCCAAGGTGATCCAGCGCGGCGTGCCGCCCATTGCCGCGATGTCGGAGATGTTCACCGCCGCGGTCTTCCAGCCCAGGCCTTCGGGGTCGTCGTCGGGCAGGAAGTGCGTACCCGAGACCAGCATGTCGGTGGAGACCAGCAATTCCTGTCCGGCCGCCGGCGCCAGGATCGCGCAGTCGTCGCCGACGCCGAGCCGCGTGCGTGCGCCGGTTGGCCGCACGAAGTGCCGGGCTATCAGTTCAAATTCCGAAGGCATGACCAAGCCGCCGCGCGATGTGACGGACGACGCCGTCGTCGTGGTGGGCCTCGGTGTGCTCGTGCGCGACCGCGCGCACCGCGGGCTTTGCGTTGGCGACCGCCACCGCGCGATCGGCGGCGGTGAGCAAAGGCACGTCCTGCACGTCGTCGCCGTAGGCAAAGATCTCGGTCGACAGCTCGCAGCGCTCCCGCAGGCGGGCCAGCGCGCTGCCCTTGTTCACGCCGGGTGCAGTGATCGAGATCCAGTGGAAGCCGGGCTGATGCGTTGCCGTCATGTGCATGAACTGGATGCGCTCGCCGAAGCGCTCGCGCAGCATTGCAGCCGCGTCGTCGCCGCGCGCCGCTTCCACGATGAGCGTGAGGCCGATCACCGCCTCGTCGAGTGCGCGCTCGGGCGCTTCGCCAAGCTTCAGGCGGGTATCGCCCAGCGCCTGGCGGTCGCGCACACAGCCACTGATACCGGCGTTCGCCTGTGCGGTGAGGCGGACCGCGTCGTGCTCGCCGTCGCTGCTGATGATCAGTGGGTTGAGACCGGCGCTGGTCAGCTCCACCAACAGGGTCTGTGCGAGTTCGCGCGTGAGGCTGCGGATATCCAGATGGTGGCCGCTGGCGAGATCGGTGATGCAGGCGCCGTTCATGCTGATGACCGGCAGCGAGAGCTTCAGGCCGCGCAGGCTCTCGCGGATCGACACCGGCGCGCGCGCCGAGGCCACGGTGAATTGCAGGCCTTCGGCGAGCCAGCCACTGAGGGCCTCAAGGCTGCGATCCGAGAGATGCCCGCTCGCATCCAGCAGGGTGTAGTCCAGATCCGAGACGTAGAGCGAGCGGGGCATTGGAGCAGCGTTGAGCGGCGCGCGGTGTGGCGGCAACTTGGTGGTAGCGACTGGGTGGCGGTGATTCAGCGACGCTTGGGCGGGTTCTTGCGCGCGTGTTCGACTTCGACGGCGCGCAGGCGCGGCGCGAGTTTGTCGAGCACGCCGTTGACGAACTTGTGGCCGTCGGTACCGCCGAAGTTCTTCGCCAGCTCGATTGCCTCGTTCATGACAACGCGATAAGGCGTCTCGGGACAGAGCTTGAGCTCGTAGGTGCCCAGCAGCAGGATCGCGCGTTCGATCGGCGAGAGCTCATTCACCGGGCGATCGACGAAGGGCACGAACTCGGCTTCGAGTTCAGGCGCGTGCTCGGCGGCATTGCGCATCAGCGAAAGCATGAGGCCGCGGTCCGCGCGCAGCCAGTCGCCGGCGGTTTCCTCGCCGGTCTCGAGCGTTTCCTCGATCACCGGCATCGAGTTGCCGGTGAGCTGCCACTGGTAGAGCCCGGCCAGGGCCAGTTCGCGCGCCAGGCGACGCGGGGTCTTCACCGGTGCGTTCATGGCTGGATCGCTTTCTGGAGGTTGGCCATTTCCAGCGCAGCCTGGGCGGCTTCCTTGCCCTTGACGTGCATGCGGGCGATCGCCTGGTCGTCGTCCTCGGTGGTGAGCACGCCGTTGGCGATCGGGATGTCGTGGTCCAGGCCGATGCGGGTGATGCCCGCGCCCATCTCGTTGGAGACGAGCTCGAAGTGATAGGTCTCACCCCGGATCACCGCGCCCAGTGCGACCAGTGCATCGAAGCGGCCGCTGGTGGCCATGGCCTGCAGGGCCAGCGGGATTTCCAGCGCGCCGGGCACGGTCGCGATCTGGATGCGGTCGGCGGCCACGCCGCGCTCGCGCAACTCGGCCACGCAGGCCGAGAGCAGGCCTTCGCAGACCGGCTGGTTGAAGCGGCTCATCACCACGCCGACGGACAGGTCCTGGCCGTCGAGCGAGGGGATGATCTCGGGAATGTTGTCAAAGCGGGGCATCTAGGCCTCCTGGTACTGTCGGCGCGCCAGGCGCGCCACCTCGGGTTTGCCGCGAAGCGTCCGCGCGGTCACCGTGTGTGGAGCACGGCCTGCGCGGAGGTACGCGGCGAAGCAATTCTTGGTGCTGGTTCCCGGGGAAACGGAGGGCCGTGCCTCGCGCTTCGCCGGGAACCGCGGAAACTCACAACTCGCCGGGGGCGATGTAGCCGGTGACTTCCAGGCCGAAACCCGACATGTTCGGGATCTTGCGCGGGCTGGAGAGCACCTTCATCTGGCCCACGCCCAGGTCGCGCAGGATCTGCGCGCCGATGCCGAAGATGCGCGGATCCCATTTCTGCGATGGCGGCCGCGCGCGTTCGGGATGGAAGCGCTCCAGCACTTCGTCGCCGCACTCATGGCGACGCAGCAGGATCAACACGCCGTTGCCGTGAGCCGCGATGCGGGCCAGCGCCTCGCTCACGCCATAGGCGTGGCGGCTGCTCGCCGGGTCGATGAAGTCGAGCACGGACACGGGCTCATGCACCCGCACCAGCGCTTCGCGGTCGGGGCGGATGTCGCCGTGCGCCAGCGCCAGATGTACTTCGCCGGAGACGCGATCGGTGAAGGCGCAGAGGCGGAACTGGCCGTGTGCGGTGTTCACCAGCTTCTCGCCGCTGCGTTCGACCAGGGCTTCGGAATGCGCGCGGTACTGGATCAGGTCGCGGATCGCGGCGATCTTGAGGCCGTGCGTGTTGCCGAATTCCAGCAGGTCCGGCAGGCGCGCCATGCTGCCGTCTTCCTTGAGGATCTCGCAGATCACCGAGGCCGGCTCCAGGCCCGCGAGCATCGCCAAGTCACTGCCCGCTTCGGTATGGCCGGCGCGGACCAGCACGCCGCCTTGCTGGGCCATCAGCGGGAAGATGTGGCCGGGCTGCACGATGTCGTCGGAGGTCGCGTGGCGCGCCACGGCCGCCTGCACCGTGCGCGCGCGGTCCTGCGCCGAGATGCCGGTGGTGACGCCGCTGGCCGCTTCGATCGACACGGTGAAGGCCGTGGAGAAGGGCGAGCGGTTGTCCTTCACCATCAGCGAGAGGCCGAGCTGCTTGCAGCGGGCCGGGCTGAGCGTGAGGCAGATCAGGCCGCGAGCGTGCCGCGCCATGAAATTGATCGATTCCGCCGTCACATGCTCCGCGGCGATGATGATGTCGCCCTCGTTCTCGCGATCCTCCTCGTCGACGAGGATCACCATCCGGCCGAGGCGGATGTCTTCGATAACTTCGGAAATGGGCGAAAGCACGCTCATGGCGGAGGGTCCTGAGTGCGGGCGGGCCGCCATTTTACCCGGCTCCGGCCGCCTCGGCCCGCTCATGGTGGCTTCCGGGAGGCGAAAGCCGGCGGCCCGCTGTGGCGGACCCGCGCCGTCGGGCGCCGGGTCCGGCTTCAGGCCTGCTGCTGCTCGGCGTTCCAGCTCAGCATGCGCTCCATGTAGCGCGCGATCAGGTCGACTTCCAGATTGACCTTCGCGCCGGCATGCAGGCGCTTGAGCGTGGTGACGGCGACGGTGTGCGGGATCAGGTTCATCCAGAAATCCTGCCCCTCGACCTTGTTCACCGTGAGGCTGACGCCGTCGATGGTCACCGAGCCCTTGCGCGCGATGTAGCCGGCGAGTGCGCGCGGGGCGCGGATCACCAGTTCGTGGCTCTCGTCGATCTGCACGAAGCGCTGGACCTCGGCCACGCCGTCCACATGACCGGTGACCAGGTGGCCGCCGAGGCGGTCCTGCAGGCGCAAGGCCTTCTCCAGGTTGATCGCACCGGGTTCGGCCAGGCCCACGGTCACGCTCAGCGTCTCGGCCGAGACGTCGAAGTCCAGGCGCTGCACGCCGATCTCGACCACCGTGAGGCAAACCCCGTTGCAGGCGATGGAGTCGCCTAGGATCACGTCCGAGAGATCCCAGTCGCCGGTCTCGACCTGCAGGCGCACGCCCTGGCCGAGCGGCTTGACCGAGCGGATTTGGCCGATGGCGGCGACGATTCCCGAGAACATGGGCAGCTCCGATGCAAAAGCAGAAGTCTAGCCGATCGCCTCCGGCGGGCTGCCGTGGCGGATGTCGTGACCCCGTACTGGCGCGGCAGCTATGATCGCCGGATGCGAGGAATCCGGACCCTGGCCGCGCGCGTGCTCGGCCTCATTTCAGGCGTTTTGCTGGTGGCGACCCTGGCGCAGGCGGTGGAGCCGTCGGCGGCGGAGCGCGCCTGGCTGCTTCAGCATCCGGTCGTCAAGGTCGGCGTCTCCCGCCAGACCTGGTCGCCGGTGGAGTCGATCAGCGAGGACGGCCGCTACATCGGCATCTCGGCGGACTTCCTGGCGCAGCTGACGCAGGCCACCGGCCTGCGCTACGAGGTCCACATCGAGCCGGATTTCGCCAGCGTGCTGGCCAAGCTGCGCAGCGGCGAACTCGACATCGCGCCCTCGGCCGCAATGACCGCCAGGCGCGAGCGCTTCCTGCATTTCACCTCGCCCTATCTGGATTCCCGTCCGGTCCTGATCAGCCGCAAGGACCTCACGGAGATCGGTGCGGACTCGCCCCTCAAGGGACGGCGGATTGCGGTCGAGCAGGGCTTCCCGATCGAAGACGCGCTGGCCCGGCTGTATCCCGCCGCGCATCCGGTGCGCGTGATCGACACCCGTACCGCCCTGCGCGCGGTGGCGGAAGGGCAGGTCGATGCCTATGTGGGCCTGCTCGCGCCTGCGGCCTGGGTGATCGAGCACGACATGCTCAGCAATCTCTCGGTGCGCGGGCCGGTGGAGCTGGACGACGGTTTGCGTTTCGCCGTGCGCGCGGACGCGAAACCGCTGGCCGAACTCCTCAACCGCAGCATCGCCGCGATGCCGCAGACCCAGCGCGACGAGATCGTGCGTCGCTGGATGCCGGTACCGGTGCAGCTCAATGCGGTGGCCGCGCCGCTCGCGCTGGGGGACGAGGCGCGGGCCTGGATCGCCGCGCATCCCTCGGTGCGCGTGGGCTATATCGCCGACTACGCACCCCTGGCCGAGCGCGCGCCGGACGGCAGCATGCGCGGGCTTTTCCGCGACCAGCTCGACCTGCTCGCGCAGCGGCTCGGCCTGCGCGTCGGCAGTCTGCGCGCCTATTCGCTGGCCGCCTTGCAGGCCGCGCTACGCGATGGCGAGATCGATGTGGCCTTCGGCCTTTCCGCCAATGCGCAGCGGGAGCAGTACGCGCGCTTCGTCGGGCCGCTGCTGGTAACGCCCACGGTGGCGATCAGCCGCGCGGACGGCGCTTTCTTCCATGACCCCGCCCAGTACGTCGGGCAGCGGCTCGCGATCAAGCGCGGCTACTTCCTGGAAGGACGACTGCAGCGCGCCTATCCCGGCATCCGCCTGCAAACCTATGAGCGCCTGGACGAAGTGCTCGCCGCGGTTGCGCACGGCGAGGCCGAGGCGGCTTTCTCCGATCTTTCGGCCGCGGTGCCCGCCCTCTCGGGCGACTACGCCGGCGTGCTCAAGGTGGCGGGCGCCTGGCTCGATGCGCCGGCCGAGGTGCACATCGCGGTGCGCAAGGACTGGCCGCAGCTCGCGGACCTTTTCCGCGAGGCCCTCGACTCGCTGACGCCTGCCGAGCAGTTCCGCCTGCGCGAGCGCTGGCTGGTGCCGCGCTACAGCTTCGACCTGCCTTGGCGCAAGCTCATGCTGCTGGCGCTGCCGGTGCTCGGCGGCCTGCTGGTGGTATTCGGCGCCGTGGTGTTGTGGAACCGCCGCCTGCGTGCCGAGATCGATAGACGCCGTGCCCTGCAGGCCGAACTGGTCGCCGCGCGCGACGCGGCGCTGGATGCCGCCGACCGGCTCACGCTCTTCCTCGGCGCGCTCTCGCACGAGATCCGCACGCCGATGAATGGCGTCACCGGCCTGGTCGATGCGCTCTCGCACAGCCGCCTCGACGACGAGCAACGCTACCAGCTCGGCGTGGTCGCGCGCTCGGCGCGCATGGCGCTGGAAATCCTCGGCGACTCGCTCGATCTCGCGCGCGCCGAAGCCGGTCGCCTGCAACTCGATCCGCGTCCCACGGATGTGCGCCTGCTGGCCGAAGACGTGGCTGCGATGCTGGCGCCCCTGGCGGCCGAGCGGCGCCTGAGCTTCCAGCTCGCGGTCGCGCCGGAACTGCCACTGCTGATGCTGGACGGGCTGCGCCTGCGCCAGATCATGGCCAACCTGCTGACCAACGCACTGCGCTACACCGAGCGCGGCTTCGTGCGGCTGGAAGTGCGGGGCGATGCGCTGGGCGAGCGCCGTTGGCGCCTGCGGGTCGAGGTGCGCGACAGCGGCCCGGGCATCTCCGAGGCCGCGCAGCGGCAGCTCTTCCTGCCTTTCCAGACCATCGGTGCGCCCAGCCAGCGGGGCACCGGCCTCGGGCTCGCGATCTCGCGCGCGATGTGCGAGGCCATGGGCGGTCGGCTGGAACTGGAAAGCGCGCCCGGCCTTGGTTCCTGCTTCCGCCTCGGTCTCGAAACCGAGCAGGGTCCTGACGAGGCCCCCGCGCCACAACTCGACGGCGTGCGAGTGCGGCTCTCGGTCGCGGCTCCTTCGCTGCGCGCGGAGTGCAGTGCCTGGTTGCGACACTGGGGTGCGCTTCTGGTCGAGGTCATGGAGGATGCGCCCTCGGATCTCACCCTGTCGGACGGCGCCGCCGCGCTGGCGGGCCAGCCCTGGGTCCTGCTGGTGCCCGAGATCGTGATCAATGCGCCCACTGGTGCCCGTGATGGCTGCCTGCGCCTGCCCTGTCAGCCGCTGCTGCCGGGCCGCTTGCTCCAGGCGGTGCGCACCGTGCTCGCTCCGGCCGAGGATGCCGCGCTGACGACGGCGAGCACCACCGCAGGTCGACGGGTGCTGGTGGTCGATGACGAACCGCTCAACCTGCGGGTGGCGCGCGAGCTGCTGGCTTTGCTCGGCTTCGAAGCGGTCACGGCGGGTGACGGGCAGAGCGGCTTCGATGCCTTCTGCGCCGAACGCTTCGTCGCCGTGCTGCTCGACTACCGCATGCCCGGCGAGGATGGCGTCAGCCTCGCCTCGCGGATGCGCCGCTATGAACACAGCGCCGGACTTGCCCCCAGCCCCATCGTTGCGGTGACCGCGGACAGCACCGAGAGCACCGCCAGCGCCTGCATGTCGGCGGGCATGAACAGCATCCTGCTCAAGCCGCTCACCTTGGCGACCCTGCACGCGCAACTCAACGCCCTGGGTTGCGCGCCGCGCACCCCGGAAGGCGGATTGCTGACGGAGGAGTCCGAATCGGCGGATCCGCTCGCGCATCTGGCGGCCCTGCTCGGTTCGATCGATCGCGCCCGCGCGATCGCCGACGGCTTCGTGCGGGCGGCGGAGAATGATCTCCAGGCCCTGGAGGCGAAGCTCGAAGCGCAGGACGGGGACGCGATCCGCTTCCTTGCCCACCGGATCAAAGGTGCGGCGCGCAATGCCGGTTTCGAGCAGGTGGGCGAAGCCGCGGCGGACCTGGAGAACGCCGCCCGCGAACGCGACCTGGTGCGCTGCCGCGCGTTGGTACCCCGCCTCTCGCACGCCCTGGAGCATCTGCGCCAGCGCCTGGGGCCGCTGCCGCAGGACGCCTGAACCCGACCCTTGCGTGAACCGGTTGGCGCTCGCCATGCCGCGTGGGTCGTGCGCCCCGGGGCGCGGGCCGGCATGCGTTGGCGCCACAAGGGGCAAACCGCCTCGCCCTGCCAACGAGCCGACGGAGGGCCCTCCCGTCCCGCGCGCTAGCCCGGCGTATGCAGGCGGATGCTTCCGGCGTTCTCCGGATTGCGGGCGACCACACCTTCGTAGGCTTGTGCGATACGCGCCATGTCTGCTGCATCGTCGTCGCTGGCCGTGATGTAGCCGCGGATGCCGACGATGCGGCGGGCGTAGTCGATGTACACCAGGCCGATCGGCATGTGACCGGCCCGCGCCAGGCGCAGGAAGCCCGACTTCCAGTAGGGCACGTGACGGCGCGTGCCTTCCGGGGCGATTGCCAGCAGCAATGTCGGTGCAGCCTCGATTTCGGCGAGCAGGGTCTGGATGAAACCCTCGGGCGCCGCGCGGTTGACCGGCATGCCGCCCCAGGCGCGCAGCAGGCGGCCGGTAGGGCCGCGGAACAGGCTGTCCTTGCCGATCCAGCGCACCGGCCAGCCGCAGCTCCACTTGGCGAGGATGCCCCAGAGGAAGTCCCAGTTCGAGGTGTGCGGATAGACGACGAGGATGACCTTGGGCGCCGGCGGCGGCGGAAGGTCGAGCCGCCAGCCGGCCAGTCGCAGCAAGGCGGCGGACCAGCGTTGCGGGCGGGCGTGGGCGATCGGGTCCAGGCTTTCGGGCGTCATCAGGCAGCGCGTTCCTGTGGCAGCGGAGCTACGACGGGAATATCCAGGATGAAGCGGCAACCGGAACCCGGTGCGCTTTCCCAGCGCAATTGTCCTCCGAGCGGATCGCTCGCGAGCGACTTGATGATGTAGAGCCCCAGGCCGGTGCCGCCGCTGCCTGCCCGCGTGGTGAAGAAGGGCTGGCTTGCCTGCGCGGCGACCTCGGGCGCCATGCCGTTGCCGTCGTCTTCGAAGATGAGCTGGATCCAGCCGTCGTGCAAGACGTTGACCTCCAGGTTCATGCAGCCTTCGGCGCGGCCTTCGAAGGCATGCAGCAGCGCGTTGTTCACGAAGTTGGTCAGGATCTGTTCGAGCGGCCCGGGGTAGCTGTCCATCCACACGCCGCGCGGCACCTCGATATGCAGCGGATAGGGGGCGCGTGACAAGCGCGGACGCAGCGTGGCGATCGCGCCGTGGATGACATCGGCAAGGTCGAAGCGCCTGCGCTTTTCCCCGCTTTGGTCTGCCGCGACCTGCTTGAAGTTCAGCATCAGCTCGCTGGCACGGCCGGCGCTGCGCTCGATCAGGGCGGCTGTCTCGCTCAGGTCGTCGAAGAAGTCGGCGAGCTCGGTGCGCCGGATGCCGCCGCCGTCCACCTGCGCGCGGAAGACCTGGGCCTGTTCGCGCAAGCTGCTGGCGAGTGTGAGCGCGTTGCCGAGCGGACTCGCAAGCTCGTGCGTGACACCGGCGACGAGGCCGCCGAGGGCCGCGAGCTTCTCCGCGCTCACCAGGGTGCTCATCGCCTGTTCGAGCGCCTGGTGCTTGGCGCGCAACTCCTCCGTGTGGGCCTGCACACGGGCTTCGAGTTCGCTGTTGAGCGTGTCGGCGGCGCGCTGGATGCGGCGCTGGTCGGTGATGTCGACCAGTGAGCCGACGAAGAGCACATGGCCCTCCATCACCAGCCTGCAGCCCGACAGCTCGCACAGCACATGGCGGCCGTCGCGCCGCACCTGCTTGAGTTCGATCCGGGTCACGCGGTCCTGGTGGCGCAGGGCGTTGACCAGCATCGCACGCTGGCCGGGGTTCTCCCAGATGCCGAGATCGGCCGCGGCCTGGCCCACCACCTCCTCGGCCGCGTAGCCGAACATTTCCTGCCAGGCGCGATTGACCTTCACGATCACGCCGGTCTCCAGTTCGGAGAGGATCAGTGGCAGCGGATTGTTCTCGAAGAGCAACTCGAAGGTGCGCCTTGCCTCGGTTGCGTAGAGCCGTGCGGACTCCAGCGCGCTCACGTCGGCAGCGGTCAGGCGCAGCGTGGCAGGCATGTCCTCGCTGGCGGGCTCCAGGCGACCCCGGACCTGCAGGTAACGCGCCTGGCCGCCGCTGTGGGCCGTGCGGCAACTCAGTTCGAAGCTGCCGCTGCCTTCGCGCTGCAGGCGTCGCCAGCGGTCGCGCAAGGCACGTCGGGTGGGCGGTGCGAGTGCCGAGAGTGCGGCGGCGAGGCGCACACTGCCCTTGGCGCCGACGGCCCGGTGCTGCAACAGGGTCAGCAGTTGCGGCGAGCAATTGACATCGTTGGCGCCCACTGTCCAGCGGGCGCTGCCGAGTCCGGCGAGCTGCTGGGCTTCGGCGAGGTTGCTGTGCTGTGCGCGCAGGTCGGCTTCGCGCGCATGGCGCTCGCTCACGTCCTGTACCGTCTCCACCGCACCCACCACTTCGCCGGCGCTGTTGCGCAGCGCCACTGCGGCGCCGTGGATCCAGCGCGCCTCGCCATTGATCGCGGGGAAATACGCTTCACCGCTGAAGCCATCCTCCGGCAGGGTGGCGCTGTCGACCGCGTCGAGCACATGGTCGACCAGCAGCGGCCGCGCGTCGGGGTAGAAGGCGCGCCAGTAGTCGCTGCGACCGAGCATCGCCTCGCGCTGAATGCCGAGCAGGCGCTCGGCGGCAGTGTTCCAGAGGAAGACCTGGCGCTCGCGGTCGATCCCGAACATCGGCACTGGATTGGCGTCGACGACGGCCTGCATGCGGAACTGGCTCTCGCGCAGTTCCCGCTCGGCCGCCTGGCGACGCGTGTCGTCGCGGGCGCAGCCGACATAGCCGAGGAAGCGGCCGCGCTCGAAGACTGGCGCGCCGCTGGTGACGAAGCAGCGCACGCTGCCGTCCGGGCTGCGGATGCCGTACTCGAAGTCGCGGAAGGGCTGGCGGGCGTCGAGCTCGGCGCGGTGGGCGGCCATGCGCCCGGGATCGCAGATCAGCCCGTTGATCTGCCAGCGAGTGCGGCCCAGTACTTCGTCCAGGGGGACCCGGCCGCGCTCGATCGCGCCGCCGGAAAAATGCGTGAAACGCAGCTCGGCGTCCTGCTCCCAGGTCCAGTCCGAGGCGAGGTCGGAGAGCAGGCGCACTTTCTCGGCCGCGGCCTGCGTGGCGGCCAGGCGTGCCGAAAGGGCGCGCTGGCGCAAGGCCAGCACGCTCGCGACGGACAGCGAGACGATGGTGAGCAGCAGGAGCCCGATCGGCAGGTCCACGATGCGGTCGAGAAAGCGGTTATCCACCGCATTCTCGGTCCGCGCGCGTCCGCCGGGATGCCCCGGCTTGTGAAGGACTGTTTCGTCTAGGCCTGGTGCGGCTTGCGCAGCGTTCCGGCGATCATGCGGTACTCCAGGAGACGGCATTCGAGGTCGCCGTTCATGAGCGGAGTCCGTTTCGAGGCCTTGAGCCCGATCTTCTTCGCCATCTGGGGATCGGCGGTCAGGAAGTGGCAGTTCCAGCCGGTGAAAGCCTGTTTCAGATGGTCACCCAGGCGCGGATACCACTCGGCCAGCGCGTCGCTTTCGTCCAGGCGCACGCCGTAGGGCGGGTTGCAGACGAGCACGCCTTCGGGGGCGGGCGCCGGGCGGTCGAGGAAGTCGGCCGCCTCACAGCGCACCGCCTCTGCCACGCCCGCCGCCTGCAGGTTGGCCTGCGTGGCGGAAACCTGGCGCGGATCGATGTCGCCGCCAAAGATCCGCACGGTCGTGTCGCGTCGCCGGCGTTGTTCCGCCATGGAGCGCAGACGCTTCCACTGGGCGGGCTCGAAGCTCGCCAGGCGCTCGAAGCCGAAGCCCCGGCCGATGCCTGGCGGAATGTCCTGCGCCATCATCGCCGCCTCCAGCAACAGGGTGCCGCTGCCGCACATCGGGTCGAGCAACACCTGGCCCGGTGTCCAGCCGGAGAGCCTGAGGATGCCGGCCGCGAGGTTCTCCTTGAGCGGCGCCTCCACCTTCGCATGCTTGAAGCCGCGCCGGGTAAGGGGCTCGCCGGAGGTGTCGACGTAGAGCGTGCAGTCCTCGGCGGTGAGGAAGGCATGCACCCGCACATCCGGATGCTCGGTGTTGATCGAGGGCCGCTTGCCGCGGGTTTCGCGGAAGCGGTCGCAGATGCCGTCCTTGATCCGCAGGGTGACGTAGTTGAGGCTCTTGAGCGGCGAGCGGATCGCTGTGACATAGATCCGCAGCGTGTTGTCCACCGCGAAGTGGCGCTCCCAGGGCTGCTTGCGCGCAAGCGCCAGGACGTCGTCCTCGGTGCGGTAGGGGCCTTGCCCGACGCGCCAGAGCACGCGGGTGGCCAGTCGCGATTCGAGGTTCACCCGCCAGCACAGGGGCCAGTCACCGGCGAAGGCGACGCCGCCCGGGACCTGCTCGAGCTCGCTGGCCCCGAGCGCCTTCAGTTCGTCGACGAGAAGGGCTTCGAGGCCGCGCGGGCAGGGTGAGAAGTAGTGGTTGCTCATGCGGTTTCAGAAGGGTTTGACGACCACCAGGATCACGATCAGGAAGAGCGCGAGCGCGGGCAGTTCGTTGAAGACGCGGAACCAGGTGTGGCTGCGGGTGTTGCGTCCCTGGACGAAGTCGCGCAGCAGCTTGTTGCAGTAGCCATCGTAGCCGGAGAGCAGGATCACCAGCACCAGCTTCGCATGCAGCCAGCCGCCGGCGAAGTAGTAGCGCGCCGCTTCCATGCCGTTGGAGAAGATGATCGCCAGGCCCAGGAGCCAGGTGCCGATCATCAGCGGCAGCATGAAGCGCTTGAGCTTGCGCGCCATGGTGAGCAGGCGCTCGCGTTCGGCGACGTTCTCTGCCGGGACCATGGCGAGGTTCACGAAGATGCGCGGCAGGTAGAACAGCCCGGCGAACCAGCTGACGACGAAGAAGATGTGCAGCGCCTTCAGGTACAGGTAAAGCATGCGGTGGGCTCCTAAGCGTGTGGAGGTTGTTGTCGGTCTTGTCGGGCGGCCGCGAGACCATCCGCGGTCGTCGGGTAGAGGAAGCGGAAGCGCAGCTCGCGCTTGGCGCGGCGATTCACCAGGCGGCGCGACTCGGCCATGAAGGACAGGGTCAGCGCGCTCAGGTGCCCGGCCAGCACGGCGCGCGGCAGGCGAGGCGGACGCGCCAGGCCGAAGGCGTCGGCGACCTGGTCGTAGTAGTCGCCCATGCGCAAGGTCGAGTCGTCGCTGGCGTTGAAGATGCGATGCCGGCTGCGGGTGGAGGCGACGAGCGCCATGCGTGCAAGATCGTCCGCATGGATGTGATTGGTGAAGACGTCCTCTTCGCGCAGCAGCACCGGGTCCTGGCGCTCCAGGCGCGCGAGCGGCAAGCGGTCCGCGGCGTAGATGCCGGGCGCCCGCAGGATCGCGAGCGCGCTGCCCTGGGCGCGGGCGAAGGCGCGCAGCCGGGTCTCGGCGTCGACCCGGCGTTGCGCGCGGGCGGTCCTGGCCTGCAAGGGACGGGTTTCGTCCACCTCGGCGCCCGCGCAATCGCCATAGACGCCGCTGGTGCTCACATAGACCAGGTGCTGCGGCGCGCTGCGGCGGGCGAGCGCGGCGAGCAGGTTGCGGCTGCGGCGGTCGCGGCTGCCACTGTCGTTGGGCGGCGCGCAGTGGATCAGGGTGGGGGCGAGGCCGGCGAGGCGATGGAGGCTGCGTGGCGCATCCAGGTCGGCGAGCACCGGCAAGGCGCCGCTCGCCCGCAGCGCTGCGGCGGCTTCCGGGCGTCGTACCAGGGCGAAGACCCGCAGACGTCCGTCGGCGATGCGCGGTTGCAGGCGCGAGAGGGCGCGACGCGCCACGTCGCCGCTGCCCACGATGAGAATCCGGCGACGCGTTCTGAGGATGCTGGCTTGGGCTACCATCGCGGGATTATCGCATTGCCCCAACCAAGCCTTTTGATGCCTTTCAAGCTCACGATCAATCCCGGCGCGCACGAGTGCGACGCCGATGCACAGCAATCTGTCCTCCAGTCCGCGCTCGACGCCGGCTACATGCTGCCCTATGGCTGCCGCGACGGCGCCTGCGGCTCCTGCAAGGGGCGCGTCACGGAAGGCCGGATCGACCACGGCCGCGCCTCGGAGAACACGCTCTCCCTGGCCGAACGCGCCGACGGCCTCGCGCTCTTCTGCTGCGCCAAGCCGCTCACCGACCTCACCATCGAGGTGCGCGAAGTCCGCCGCACCACCGACATCCCGATCAAGAAGCTGCCCTGCCGCGTGCAGAAGCTCGAACGCCCGGCGCCCGACGTGATGGTGCTTACGCTCAAGTTGCCCGCCAACGACCAGTTCCGATTCCTGGCGGGCCAGTACATCGACTTCCTGCTCGCCGGCGGCAAGCGTCGCAGCTTCTCCATCGCCAATTCGCCCGAGCGCAGCGGCGAGATGGAGTTGCACATCCGTCTCGTGCCAGGTGGCGAATTCACCGAGCACGTCTTCAACACGCTCAAGGAACGCGACATCCTGCGTTTCGAAGGCCCGCTGGGCAGCTTCTTCCTGCGCGAGGATGCCAAGCCGGTGGTGATGGTGGCCGGCGGCACCGGCTTTGCGCCGATGAAGGGCATCATCGAACACCTGATCGCGGAGGGCGCACAGCGTCCGGTCACGCTCTACTGGGGCGCGCGCGATCGCCAGGGCCTCTATATGTACGAACTGGCCGAGCAATGGACCGAGCAACTGCCGGGCTTCAAGTTCGTGCCGGTGATTTCCGATAGCACTGATGGCTGGAACGGTCGTACGGGCCTGGTGCACAAGGCCGCGCTGGAGGACTTCCCGGACATGACCGGTGTGCAGGCCTATGTTTGCGGCGCGCCGGTGATGGTCGATGCGGCACGTGCCGACTTCGCCGCCGCCGGATTGCCCGAGGCCGAGTTCTTCGCCGATTCGTTCAGCTTTTCCGCCGACACGGTTTCCTGATCCTTCGCGAGAGTCCATCACCCATGAGCAGCCCCGCCGTCCTGATCACGCGCGAACCCGTCATCAACAAGCAGCGTGCCATTACCGCGAACCGCCTGGTGCTGCATGCGCCGACGGTGCCCGCCGCGGTGGCGACGCTCAACGGGCTGGCGGATAGCTGGCCGGCCTCACATCCGGTCTTCGTGAGCCTGGGCCGGCTGGTGCCGACCGCGGAGCTGATGGACTGGCAGATGCCGGCCAACGCGATGGTGGAAATCCCCGCGCCGGCGCTCGCCTACGAGCAGACCCGCAACCTGATCCTGCAGTTGCAGGCGGCGGGCATCCAGATGTGTGTCTCCTGGTATTCCGAAGGCGCGCAGATCCCGCCGGGGGCGGAGTTCCGCTTCGCCCTTGCGGACGGCAACAAGCTTGCGCAGCCCAAGGGCCTGCCGGGTATCGGGATCGCCACAGGGCTGCCCGACCTGCCTTCCTTCGCCCGGGCGGTGCAGGGCGGCTACGACGGCGCTTCCGGCTGGTTCTTCCTGCACGGCGTGCCGGCGGCCAAGGAGATTGCGCCTTCACATGCGCAGATCGTGCGGTTGATGAACCTCGTCCGCAACGAGGCCGAGGTCAAGGAGATCGAGGCTGCTCTCAAGCAGGACGTGGCGCTCTCGTACAAGCTGCTCCGCTACATCAACTCGCCGGCTTTCGGCCTGATGGTGGAAGTGCAGTCCTTCCGCCATGCGGTGACCATCCTCGGGATGGAAAAGCTCAACAAGTGGCTGTCCCTGCTGCTGGTTTCGGCGAGCAAGGACCCGAATGCGCCGGCGATCATGCAGGCTGCCATCGCGCGCGGTCGCTTCATGGAACTGATCGGTGCGCCCTTCGTCGAAAAAGGGCAGGCCGACAATCTGTTCATCACCGGCGCTTTCTCCCTGATCCATGTGCTGCTCGGTACCACGACCGAAGCGGTGCTCGGCGAAATGAGCCTGCCTGAACCGATTACCGACGCCCTGCTGCGGGGGGATGGCCTGTACAAGCCTTTCCTGGATCTCGCGATTGCTTGCGAAAGACTCGATCCGGCCGCCCTGCAGGAACACGTAGCCAAGCTGCGCCTGCGCGCCGACACGGTAAGCCAGGCCCTGGTCGCCTCGGTGGCCTTCGCCGACAGCCTTCAGTTCGGCTGACACGCCAGCCTGGCGCCTGCGGCGCTCGGCGCCGCGCCTTGCCGCATCCGGGAGGCGCCATGACGGGTCGGTCCTTATGCTATCTCTCGCTCGCACTTCTGCTGTTGTTTGCCGCGGAAGCAGCGAGCGGAGACGAGGTCTCGCATCAGCGAGCGGTTGATGAGCTGGTCAGTGCGGCCGGCGTGCGCACCCAGGTCGACGCGATGAACCAGCGATTGCGTTCGCAGATGACGCAATCCTTCGCCGCCTCGCTCGAACACATTCCCGAACTCCAGGCGCTGCCGCCCCTGCGACGCTATGCGATCGCGCAGGAGATGGCCCAGCGCGTCGCGCCCATCCTGGATCGGCATCTCTCCTGGCAGGTGCTGCGCGAGGGCGTACTGGAGAACTATCGCGTCACCTTCTCCGAGAACGAGGCGCTGGCCCTGGGCGAGTTCTATCGCTCGGCGCTGGGCATGAAGATGCTCGCCGCGACGCCCGAACTCGCGCGCAAGCTCAACGAGACAGCGCTGCAGCATGCGGAAGAGGCCAAGCCCGAGATCGATGAGGCTGTCACCGCCTACTTCGTTGAGCTGCAGCAGCGACTACAGACGGCGGACATGCCACAGTAGGGTCTGGCAGGCATGAAGCCCCGCGCCGCAGGGCGTGTGCTTGCGAGGGAGAGACCTGATGGAACGCCTGTGTCCGACGCACCAGACGCCCCTGATTTCGCGCGGGCGCCTTTGGCACTGCGAGCAATGCGAGGCGGACTACCGCGAGCGCGGCCTGTGCGCCGACTGCGGCAGCGAACTCGAACACATGGCCGCCTGCGGCGCGAGCAACTGGTGGTGCCCGCGCTGCAATGAGCTCAAGTCCAGCAAGACCGTCAAAGTGGAGATGGCGAAGGCCTGATCTGTTCGCGTGGCGCGGTTTTGCAATGGCGGCGTATCGCTGCCATGCGAGTTGTCGTCGCCCGCGTGGCCTCGTCTTCAGAGGCGTGTGAGAGCGTGGTGTTCAGGCGAGCGAAGCCGCGCCATGAAAAATATCGCATGGCGATTCAAGCGTCTTTCGGACGATTGTCACAACACGCTTGCAAGCCTTATCTGGCGCGGATCAACAACTGGCCGCATGTCACGAAAACTTCATTCAAGTCAGGCGTTTCCGGGTCGTAGCTCGGGGCAGCGGTCCGCACCTGGTACCGGACAGCGACGCCATTGATGCGCGCTGCCGGCGGCGGATCGGATTGATTTCCTTGTCTCGTCCCCCGCGCCCGTATGACTTCCTTCGTCGCCCCAACCGGTGTCGCCGGCTTTCGCCTGCGCCCGGCGCTCATCACCCTTTCCATCGCATCGCTCTGCGCGCTCCTGGGCGCACTGTTGATGCTCGGCTACACCGTCACCCGCCTCGAGCGCGAGCTCCAGGCTGCGCAGGCGGTGCGCACGCTCGCCAGCGCTGTCGCACCACCCCCGCTCTATCCGCTTGAAGCGATCAACACTGCCTACGTGATGGTCGAGGTTGGCGGCGACATCACGCCCCTGCTCAAGCGCTACGAGGACAGCAAGCGCAGCTTCTTTGTCGCGATGCGCCACTGGCAGGGCCAGTCCTTTGCGGCGGACCCGGCGATCCATGCGCCGCTGGTGGCGCAGCAGGCGCTGGCCGAGAAGGTCTTCGATATCGTCGAGCACCGCATCGTGCCGGCCATGCAGCAGGGGCAGGTGGAGGCAGCGCAGTTCATGTTGCCCAGCCTGCAGATCGCGATCCACGCGCTGCAGGAAAACGCGACGCGGCTCGCGGCGGCCACGAACGCCCGCGCCGAGCGCGAGGCGGCGGCCTTCGCAGAGTTGCGGCGCGCCTTCTTCATCGGCGCCTTGATCGGCGCTGTCCTGCTTGCCGGAGGACTCTCCTTGCTCTGCTGGCGGATTTCGCGTCGCATCTACGCGGCGGTGGGCGGCGAACCGGTGGTGCTCGCGCATCTCGCACGCGGCATCGCATCGGGTGACCTGCGCAGCGGCCTGGTACTCGAACGGCCGCAGCCCAATAGCCTCGGGGCTTCCTTCGAGCGCATGTTCCGCAATCTCAAGGATCGCGTGACGCACTGGCAGGGCCTGGATCGCGAGCTTGCTGCGCTCTTCGGCTCGGTACGCGGCCTCGCGGGCGAATCTCAATCGCGCACCGTCGAGCAGCGCGAGCGCGCGACGCGCGCGTTGGCCGAGCTGGCGAGCCTGCGCACGCACATGGACGCGACGCAGGCCCGTACGCGTGACTCGGCCGTGGTGGTGGAGACGGCCCTGGGTTCGGTCGCACAGGCCACACGTTCGACGCTCGATACGCTGCTGCACCTGGAGTCGCTTTCGCAGACAACCGAGGATGCACGTACCGCACTGGACCTGTTGGAGCAGGACATGCAGCGCGTGGTTCGCGCCACCGGCTTGATCGACGAGGTGGCGCAACGCACGCGCCTGCTCTCGCTCAACGCGGCGATCGAAGCCGCGCGTGCCGGCGAGCACGGTCGTGGCTTCTCTGTGGTGGCCGACGAGGTGCGCAAGCTATCGGAGCAGAGCCAGCAGGCGGCAGCCGAGATCTCGCAGGTGAGTGCGGGCCTGCTCAACAGCCTCGATGCGCTCACCGTGCGGATGCAGAGCGGTCTCGATGCGGCCGGGCAGGCGATCGCAGGTGCCGCGGCCATCCGCGCCGCGAGCGAGCATCTTGGCGCCTCCGCCTCGCGTGGTCGGGTGCTGCTGCACCAGGTGGTTGCCGATGCCGAGGAGCAGGCGCTGGCGATCGACGGCGTCGCGGACAGCGTGCAGGTCTTGGAGCGCGCCTTCGCCGAGACGGGCGAGCAGGTGGGGCATATCGCCCAACGGCTGGACGAGGTGCAAGGCCGACTCGGCGCGCTATCGGCTGCGCTGGTGGACTACCGCGTCTGAAATGGAAACGGGCGTCGCCCGTGAGGACGACACCTGTTTGCCGATGGCGCCATTCGGGTCGGCGCCATTCGTGGCGCCAGTCGTTCAGAAGGACACGGTCGCGTTGGCCTTCACCGTGATCGGCGCACCCTGGGTCAGGATGAAACCGTCCCAGCTCGGGCTCCAGTATTTCTGGTTGGTCAGGTTGTCGATGTTGAAGCGCAACACGGTCTTCCTGCCACTGACCGAAGTGGTGTAGCGGGCGCCGATGTCCAGCGTGTAGTACGCGTCGACGAAGTGGGCGTTGTCCGCCTCGAAGGCGCGCTTGCTCACATAGCGGCCGCCACCGGAGAGCACGAGACCCTGCATGCCGGGCAGCGCGTATTCCGCGTAGGCCGTGCCGATGAAACGCGCGGCGCCGGGCAGGCGCTTGCCGTCCACATCGGAATCCGTTTCCGCATGCGGGTCGAGGAAGAGCAGGCCGCCGAGCAGGTTCCAGTCGCGTGCCACGCGGGCGTTGGCATTCAGCTCCAGGCCTTGGTAGATCTTCTTGCCGTCCTGCACGAAGTAGCCCGCGGCGTTGGTGTACTCGTAACCGCGCTCGACGCGGAAGAGCGCGGCCGTGGCGCTGTAGTCGTGCTGCTCGAACTTGGCACCGATCTCGCCCTGGCGGCTACGCAGGGGGCCGAATGTCTCGCCCTCGTTGGCGGTGAACTGCCCCGCGGAGCCGCCCTTTTCCAGGCCTTCCACATAGCTGCCATAGAGGGACAGGCTCTGCGCTGGCTTGTAGATCACGGCCAGCGTCGGCGTGAGCGGGTTTTCCGTGTAGCGCGGCCCGTCGTTGTAGACCACCTTCTGGTCGTAGCGCGTGTAGCGCAGGCCCAGGATGGCCGACCACTGCGGGTTGAACTTCAATGTGTCGGAAATGAAGAGGGCGGTCTGCGTGGTCTTGTCGTAAAGCGGGAGGCTGTCGTCGGGTTGCAGATGTGGGTCGGAGAACTCGCCAAGCTGGTCGAAGTTGCCCACGCCCAGGACTGCCGAGCCCTGCGGATCGTTGAAGCCGACGTACTTCTGCTTGAGGGCGTCGTAGCTCACGCCCCCTACGATCTGGTGTTCCAGCTCGCCGGTCTTGAGCTTGCCCTCGACCATGGCCTGCGTGGTACGTGTCTCGTAGCGCTGTGGGCCGGCCCACTGCATTTCCATGTAGTTGCCAAGGTTGTCGAGCACCAGGATCGCGCTGTCGTAATTGATGCGGTCCTGTTGCGACTGGCGATAGGAGAGGCTCAAGTTCCAGTCGTTGGCGAAGGCCCAGTTCAGGCTGGTGCCGCCGATCAGGTACTTGGTCTCGTAGTAGGTGAACTTGGAGGCCAGTCGCTTGGCACCGTCCATGGGGTCCGGGATGTCCGCCTGGCCTACACCATAGACCTGGCCAAGCAGGACGCCGTAGTAGCCGGCATCGGTCTTGCGGTTCTGCCACAGACCGTCGATGGACCAGACGAGGTCCGGCGTGATGCGCCAATCGAGGGCCGCATGCGCGGAACCGCGCTCGATATGACCGCCGTCCTTGATGTAGTTGTCGCCGCCTTCGTAGGCGATGTCGGTGCGATAACCGAACTGCTGGCGATCGCCGAAGCGGCCGCCCGCATCGAGGTTGGCGAGCAGGGTTGCCTGCGAGCTGTAGCCGACGGCGGCTTCCAGCAGGGGCTGGGCAGTCGGGCGCTTGAGCACGTAGTTCACCGTACCGCCCGGTTGCGCGAAGCCGTACATGAAGCCGCCCAGGCCCTTGAGCAGTTCGACCTGCTCGAAGTGCTCCAGCGGGATGTCGCTCCCCCAGTTGGCGACGGACTGACCGTCGTACTTGGTGCCGTTGAGCATGTCGACCTGCATGCCGCGCACCGTGATCAGCGAGGCTTCGCCGTTGTAGGCGTTGTTGGCCGTGGCCACGCTCGGGTCGGCCTTGAAGATGTCCGAGAGTTGGGTGGTCTGCGTGTTCTGGATCCATTCCTTGGTCACGACGCCGACCGAGAAAGGCGTGTCCTGGAGGCTGCGTTCGCCCAGCGCGCCAGCGCTGTTCTGGGTCGCGCGGTATTCGCTCTCGCGCGTACCGCTGACCACCACTTCCGGGAGGGCAGCTTCGGGCTCGGCGGCCAGCGTCGGGGCGGATACCCAAGGCAAAGCGGTGATGGCGCTCGCGATCAGGCGACGGCGGAGGCGAGCGTGAGGGCGGAAGGCGGCGATCTGATGCATGAGTTGCTCGTTTTTCTGGATGGAAAATGGGAAGGAGGAGGGTGGTCGGCGAGAGGCGTGAGCGCGTTCGGGCCCGGCGACGGAGCCGGATGCAGCGATACGACGGCGGTGCCGCGGGGCCGCAGACGGCAAAACTTAATAATGCAAACAAGAATGAGTCGCAATCAATGTTAGGCTGAAACGTTTTGCTGTCAAGGCTGCTGAAGGCAGATCGGCCGGTTTTGCCGTTGCATCTGCGCGACAGTTCGCCGGGATCAAAAGGAATCGTTTCAACGCACTACGAAGGCAACACCGGTTCTCTGCTACCGGTACAATGCAAATAAGTTGCATTCACTCTTTCATCATCGACATGCGTCTCTCCGAACTGCCCCGCCACGAAGCGGCCGTCATCAGCGCCGTTGAAGACGCGCGCGAGGGCGATCACATCGCTGGTCGCCTGCGCGACCTGGGTTTCGTGCCGGGCGAGCCGGTGAAGGTGCTGGCGTCCGGTCCGATCGGCGCCGACCCCTTGCTGGTGCAGATCGGTTTCACCCGCTTCGCCCTGCGCCGTGCCGAAGCGGCGCGCGTGATCGTCGCTCCCTCCGCCTGAGCTTTCCGCCTATGTCTGCTGCGATCGAAGTCCCTGTTGCCGCCGCTACCACCGACTCCCTGCGCGTCGCGCTGGTCGGCAATCCGAACTGCGGCAAGACGGCGCTCTTCAACCTGCTTACCGGCAGCCGCCAGAAGGTGGCGAACTACGCGGGCGTCACGGTCGAGCGCAAGCAGGGGAGGCTGACCACGCCCCAAGGCCGCGAGGTGCTGATCCTCGACCTGCCGGGTGCCTACAGCCTGACGCCGGCGAGCCCGGACGAAGCGATCACCCGCGACGTCTGTCTCGGGACAGCCGCGGGCGAGTCGGCGCCGGACCTGATCGTGTGCGTGCTGGATGCCACCAACCTGCGGCTGCACCTGCGCTTCGCGCTCGAAGTCGCGCGACTAGGCCGCCCGATGCTGGTGGCGCTGAACATGAGCGATGCCGCCGCTCGACGCGGCATCGTGATCGACAAGGCCAAGCTGGAAGCCGCGCTGGGCGTGCCGGTGGTCGACACCATCGCGGTGCGCCGCGGCGGTGCCGATGCGCTGCTCAAGCTGCTCGATGCCCACGGACGCACGCAACCCGCGCTCCCGATCGCGCCGGACGCCGACCTGCATGCGGAAGTGAATCGCCTGCTGAACGCAGCGGTGACGATGCCGCGTCGCACCGATGCGCGCGACGACCTGATCGACCGCTGGGTGCTGCATCCGGTGGCCGGCCTCGCGATCCTGGCCGTGGTGCTCTTCCTGATCTTCCAGGCCGTGTTCGCCTGGGCTGCGCCGTTCCAGGACGGCATCGACGCGGGCGTGGCCTTCCTCGCCCAGCACCTGGGCGCGATCCTGCCCGACGGCCTGCTCAAGAGCCTGCTGGTGGATGGCATCGTGGCGGGCCTGGGCGGCGTGATCGTGTTCCTGCCGCAGATCCTCTTCCTCTTCCTCTTCATCCTCGCGCTGGAGGAATCGGGCTACCTGCCGCGTGCGGCCTTCCTGCTCGATCGCCTGATGGTCGGTGCGGGCCTCACTGGCCGCTCCTTCATTCCGCTGCTGTCGAGCTTCGCCTGCGCGATCCCCGGCATCATGGCCACCCGCAGCATCCAGGATCCGCGCGACCGTCTGACCACCATCATGGTCGCGCCGCTGATGACCTGCTCGGCGCGCCTGCCGGTGTATGCGCTGCTGATCAGCGCCTTCGTGCCGCAGCGCGACGTGTGGCTCTTCAACCTGCAAGGCCTGGTGCTGTTCGCGCTCTACATCGCGGGCATCGTCGGCGCGCTGCTGGTGTCCTGGGTGATGAAGCGTTTCTCGCGCGACAAGGCCGAGCAGTCCCTGCTGCTGGAACTGCCGTCCTACCGCATGCCGCGCGTGCGCGACCTGGCGATCGGTTTGTGGGAGCGTGCGACGATCTTCCTGCGTCGCGTCGGCGGCATCATCCTCGCGCTGACCGTGCTGCTCTGGTTCCTCTCCACCTTCCCGGCACCGCCCGATGGTGCGACGGGGCCTGCGATCGACTACAGCTTCGCGGGTCGTATCGGTCAGGCGATGGAAGTGGTATTCGCACCGATCGGTTTCAACTGGCAGATCTGCATCGCGCTGATCCCGGGCCTCGCCGCGCGCGAGGTGGCGGTGAGCGCCCTGGCGACGGTGTATGCGCTGTCGGCGACCAGCGAAGCGGCGGCCGACCAGCTTGGCGGCCTCATCGCCCAGCAGTGGTCGCTCGCCACCGCGCTGTCCCTGCTCGCCTGGTATGTGTTCGCGCCGCAGTGCATCGCCACCCTGGCGGTGATCCGGCGCGAGACCAACTCGGTTCGCACCATGGTCATCGCGACGACTTACCTGTTCGCCCTGGCCTATCTCGCGGCCTTCGCCGCTTACCGGATCACGCTGGCACTGTCATGAACCTCTATGCCGTCCTTGAGCCTTTGCTGATCGGGCTGGCGATGCTCGCCGCCCTGTTCTTCATGTTCGGACGGATCGCGCCCCAGCTGCGACAACGCCTGCTCGCGCCGCTGACCGCCCGCCTCTCGCAGGGCAGCACCTGGCAGCGCAAGCTCGCCAAAGGCATGGAGCCCGCAGCGGGCTGCGGCAGCGGCTGCAGCACCTGCGGTTCATGCGGCAGCAAGGCGGAATCGGCGGTTGCGCCGCAGCCTGTGAGCGTGTTGCGCCGTCACTGATCGCTACGCTTCCGGACAAACCGGAGCCACAAAAACAAAACGCCGCATGACGCGGCGTTTTGTTTTTGAAGGGGCCGTCTCGCTTACTTGACGGTGAGCACCCATTCCACCAGTTGCTTGGCTTCGGCTTCATTCACGCCGGGGTTCGGCGGCATGGGCACATTGCCCCAGACGCCCGCGCCGCCCTTCTGCACCTTGGCGGCGAGCCTGGCGACCGCGCTGGCGTCGCCCTTGTACTTGGCCGCGACGTCCTTGAATGCGGGGCCGACGACCTTCTTGTCCATCGCATGGCAGGCCAGGCAATTCTTGCTCTTTGCGAGGTCCGCGTTGGCTGCGGCCGTGCCGGAGGCGAGTACGCCAGCGGTACAGAGAGCAGTCAGGATCAGGATGCGCTTCATCAATCGTTCCTCTTTCGAGCCCGAGGGCTGAAGGCTGAGTCTAGCCCAAGCGCCGGAATCGTGTCATGGCGGGGCTCCCGGCCAGGACCGCGGCCGCGATGCTTCGCAACCTGGATCAAAAAACGCGTCGCCGGCCCCGAGGGTTGACCCTGGCGCCGGAATCCGCTTACCTTTGGAACCTATGTCTCCGCAATCGGCCCTTCTGCTCTCCCTGAGCCTAGCCTCCCTGACCCTGCTGGGTCTGGGCCGACTGCTGCGCCCCGCGCGCGCCTAAACCCAATCCCCTCCTGTCGGTTTTGAACGTCCCGCACCCTGCGGGGCTGCTGCATGCCTAGGCACGTCTGCCTCACGCATGCCCAAGCGGAGCTTCCCATGCATTCCAATCTTCAGATCTTCTCGCTACGACTGCCGATCGGCTGCCAGACCGCGTATCCGCGGCCGTCTGGCAGCCGGGCCTGATTGCCCGCGCCGCGCTGTCTGCAATCACCACGGCTCGCAAGAGCGAAAACGGATCCAGGAGTCACTGAAATGTTGAAGAACCCCGCCACCAAGTACCAGGCTTTCGCCCCCATCAAGCGCGCGCGACGTAGCTGGCCCGACCGCGTGATCACCCAGGCGCCGATCTGGTTGTCCACTGACTTGCGCGACGGCAACCAGGCGCTCTTCGAGCCGATGTCCGGCGAAGCCAAGCTCAAGCTCTTCAAGCAGCTCGTGAAGATCGGCTTCAAGGAAATCGAAGTCGCGTTCCCGTCCGCCTCGCAGACCGACTTCGATTTCGTGCGCGAGCTCATCGAAGGCGGCCATGTGCCGGAGGATGTGACGATCGGCGTGCTCACCCAGGCGCGGGAACACCTCATCCGCCGTAGCTTCGAATCCTTGCGTGGCGCCAAGCGCGCGATCATGCATCTCTACAACGCCACCGCGCCGAACTTCCGTCGCATCGTGTTCAACACCGATCGTGCCGGCACCAAGGCGATCGCGGTCGAGCATGCGCGCCTGATCAAGGAGTGCGCGGCGGCGCAGTCCGATACCGAATGGGTGTTGCAATACAGCCCCGAGACCTTCTCTTGCACCGAACTCGACTTCGCCAAGGAGGTGGTCGATGCGGTGACTGAAGTCTGGGCGCCGACGCCCGCGCGCAAGGTCATCATCAACCTCCCGGCCACCGTCGAAGCCGCGACGCCCAATGTGTACGCTGACCAGATCGAATGGATGCACGAGAACCTCGCACGCCGCGAAGGCATCATCCTCTCTGTTCATCCGCACAATGACCGCGGCTGCGCCGTGGCCGCCGCCGAACTCGCCGTGATGGCGGGTGCGGACCGGGTCGAAGGCTGCCTCTTCGGCAATGGTGAGCGTACCGGCAACGTCGACCTCGTGACCTTGGCGCTCAATCTCTACACCCAAGGCATCGATCCGCAGCTCGACTTCTCGGACGTCGATGCGGTCGCGCGCGTTGCCGCCGAGGTCACGCAGTTGCCGGTGCATCCGCGCCATCCATATGTGGGCGACCTCGTCTTCACTGCCTTCTCCGGATCGCATCAGGATGCGATCAAGAAGGGCCTGGCGGCGCAGGATCCGAACGGGATCTGGGAAGTGCCCTACCTTCCGGTCGACCCGCGCGACCTTGGCCGTAGCTACGAGTCGGTGATCCGCGTGAATAGCCAGTCCGGCAAGGGCGGCATCGCCTATCTGCTCGAGACGCACTACGGCGTGGCGATGCCGCGTCGCATGCAGGTCGAGTTCGCCGCCATCGTGCAGACCCATCTCGACGACCTCGGTCGCGAGGTGTCGGCCTCCGAACTCTGGCGCATCTTCAACGACGCCTATCTCAACACCGAGCCGAGCTGCGTTGGCGTGCATCTCTTCGAAGCCGGCAACGAGCAGGGCGTGCGTCTCACCTTGCGCGAGAACGGTGTGGAACGCACGGTTGAAGGTCGGGGCAACGGACCGCTGGAAGCGGCGGTGCACGCCATCGGCGGGGGGCTTCGCGTGGTGAACTTCGAAGAGCGTTCGCTCACCCCGGGTTCCGATGCGCGCGCGATCGCATTCATCGAACTGGTGAGCGATGGCGTGGTCGGCAGCGTCTATGGCGCAGGCGTCAGCAGCAACAGCACTACGGCTGCGATCCAGGCCTTGGTGAGCGCACACGGCCGCAGCCGCCAGCGCACCACCGCGGGCGAAGCGGTCAGCGAAGGCTGATTGCCTGTCATGCGGGCGCGGATCGCTTTGTGAGGCGATCCGCGCCGTTCGGCATTCAGGTGCGTTTGCGGATCAGTCCGTAGATCAGCAGCAACACGATCGCGCCGATCACGGAGGCGATCCAGCCGGCGGTCTCGCCGGCCATGTACCAGCCCATGCTCTGTCCGACGAAGGTCGCGAGCAGCGAGCCGCCGATCCCCAGCACGATGGTCATGATCCAGCCCATGCTGTCGTCGCCGGGCTTCAGGAAGCGGGCGATCACGCCCACGATCAGACCAATCAGAATCGTCCAAAGCCAGCTCATTGCGCTCTCCCCGTCGAAGGTGTGATTCAGTATCGACGGCAGGATCAAAAGGGCAAGGACAAGCCGCGCCGCAATCAGGAGATCTGCACAGGCGCCTCGCGCATGTCGCCCAGGGCCTGCGCCCAGGCCAGCGCCTCGAAGTGCATCTGGCTGATGCGCATCGGCCGCAGGCTGATCTGCGTAGCTGCCCGCATCAGGGTCTGGAGTTCGCCTTTCTCGCAGGATTCGGCCGCGTCCAGGTAGGCCGCGTAAGGCCCGCTGCGGGTGAGCAAGGCAGCGCTGACGCCATCCGGCAGATGCAGGGGCGAGATCGCCTCGCTCATCGGCAGCTTCAGCATCAGGTCCAGTAGCGAGAAGATCCCAAGCATGAAGAGCTCTTCGCGCGCCTTGGGCGAGAGGCTGCCGGCCATCAACTCCATCATGCGGCCGCGCACCAGCGCCGCCTCCATCAAGGGGCTGCCGCCCGGCGCGTCGCGGCTGGTGAAGAACAGCAGCGAGAGCCAGCGGTAGAGCCGGGTGCGGCCGAGGATCAGCAGTGCTTGTTCGACGGTGCCGGCCGGCGTCTGCAGGCCGTTGGCCGCGGCGTTCACATAGCGCAGCACGCGGTAGGAGAGTCCGATGTCCTGGCGCAGGGCTTCGGCGATCTGCGGGGTGGTGCTGGCGTCGTCGAGATGGTTGAGCAGCTCGGCCACGCGCAGTTGTTCGGGCAGCATGCGACGGCCATTCCAGTCGCCACGCAGCTGGCTGAAGTTGCCGCTGACGGTGACGCAGCCCAGCTGGTGCGCGAGCTCCAGCTCTTCCGGGTCGGAGACTTCTACCGCCATCTGCTGGCACTGCGGGTACTGTCGGCCGAGCAGGGTAGCGGTGCGCCGCAGCGCGTCGTAACGCTGGCCTTCGAAGCGCTGGATGAAGACATCGGTGCGCGAGGCCAGCGCTTCGAAGCCGGGCAACCCGGGCTGTGCTTCCAGCGCGATGCGCAGCCCCGCGCGACGCAGGGTCACGATGTGCTGGATGAGGCTGTCGCGGGGCGGGTGTCGCAGGTCGAGATCCAGCAGCACGGTGACGCGCAAGGGCGCCAGTTCGGCTAGCTGTGGATCCGCCAGCGCCACAGGACCGAGCGCGATGTGGCAGCCGCGTTCGGCCGGCCAATGTGCGACCAGGTTCCGCAGCTCGCGGATCAGCACGCCGTCGAGCAGGGCGCGCACGCCGGCGCGCTTGCGCAGGTTGGTGGGGGCCGCGTCGCGCAATTGCATCAGGTAGCCGGTGGCACGGCCTTCGCGGTCGAAGATGTCCTGCCGCTGGAGCGCGGCTTCCAGGGGATCTTCCGTCGATGCGGCGGCGCCGGAATCCGGGTGTTGCATGGCGCCGGCGGGCGTTGTCGCGGGTAGGGCCTCGCGCCCGAGGAGGAAGCGCTTCAGCCAGGCAAGCATGTGGCGTCGCCCAAGGCGGCGGGTTTGTCTGCGCGACGTGGCGCGAAGCACGGCAATGGAAGCTTGCGCCGCGCTTCGACGGCTGCGTGCCTCTTCCCGCGAGGCGTGCGACGGATCCCGGGACCGGATCTCATGGTTGTTGGGCTCAAGGGGCGCAGCACGCGCGTTCGTTGTTGTGGCCGCCGTGTCGGGTGCGCGGTCGCGCAGGCCGGGCGAAGGGCTCGTCTTGCAGCCATCCTCGCGCGGCGCTCCGGCTTGGGCAAGTCAAACAGCGTGTCCTGGTCGGTCGGCCCTCACGCGCGAACAGAAAAGCTCGCGGACATGATTTGCCGCAAACCCGGCATTTGCCCCCGGATCGCGCTTTGCGGAATACTCGCATCCGTGATGCATCTTCCAGAGTCCTCGTTCCGCCGCTTCGCCTGGCTCGCCATTCTGGCCGTGCTCTTGCAGCTCGGCCTGAGCGCGGCCGGCGGATTTGCGCACGGCGCGGCCAAGGACGTGCCCTGGGCCGACGACCTGTGTCTGAGCGCCTTCTCGCCGCATCACACGGGCTCCGGCGACGAAGTGCCCGCGCCCATGCCGGCCGCCGGCATGCACTGTCCGCTCTGCGCGGTGTCCACTCCGCCGCCCCTGGCCGACTACCTCGCAGTTTTCCTCTTCGCGCTGACGCAAGCACCCACGCGGGTGTCGCCCGTCGTGCCGCAGCCGCTGCCCCGGGAGCCGCTGATCGCGCGGCTCCCCGCGCCACGCGCACCGCCCGTCCTCTGAATCACCGTCTGACCCGCTGAGGCTATCTGGCCCGCGGGCGCTCCTGATCCGCAATGACGTGTGTCCGCGACCCGGGCCACGTGGCTTGCGGGCGTATCGGTCCTTCGCCGGACCGTGGTGATTGCGCGCGACTTCGCTCGCGCGAAGAGGATGTTGTTCATGGTTCCGCTTTTCCGCCTTACCCCGCTGGCTGCAGCGCTCGCCTGCAGCCTTCCCTCCGCACGTGCCGATGAGGCACGCACCCTGCCGACCGTCGAGGTCTCGGCCAGCCGCGAAGTCTTGAGCACCGTGCCCGGCATCGAGGCCGCGCGCGAGGAGCTGTCGCGCGTGCCCGGCGGTGCCACCGTGCAGGACATGGCCCCGGTGCGCGAGGGCCGCACCAGCACCGTCTCAGATACCTTTGCCTTCACGCCCGGCGTATTCGTCGCCTCCCGCTTCGGTGCCGAGGAGTCGCGGATGTCCATCCGCGGATCCGGCCTGCAGCGGACCTTCCATATGCGCGGCATCGCACTGCTGCAGGATGGCGTGCCGCTCAACCTCGCCGATGGCAGCGGCGACTTCCAGGCGGTGGAACCGCTCGCCAGTCGCTATGTGGAAGTCTGGCGTGGCGCCAACGCGCTGCAGTACGGCGCGGCCAATCTCGGCGGTGCGGTGAACTTCGTGAGCCGCTCCGGTCGCGACGATCCCGGTTTCAAGCTACGCGGCGAGGCGGGTAGCTACGGATACCTGCGCGCGCAGGCGGACTACGCGGCAGCGGGTGACGTCTTCGATGGCGTCGCGTCCCTGGGCGAATTCCATCTCGACGGTTTCCGCGCCCATTCGCAGCAGGAGACGCAGCGCTTCTTCGGCAACCTGGGCTGGCGGATGTCTGCACAGGCGGAGAGCCGCTTCTTCGCCACCGTCGTGAAGACGGATTCCGAGTTGCCCGGCGCGCTCACCCGTGCCGAGATGGAGCGTGATCCGCGCCAGGCCGACCCGGCCGCGGTGAAGGGCGACCAGCATCGCAACTTCGACCTCGCGCGTATCGCCAACCTCACCCGCGTGTCCCTGGGCGCGGCGCGCGAGCTGGAGGCGGGCGTGTACTACGCCTACAAGAGTCTCTTCCATCCGATCTACCAGGTGCTCGAGCAACGCTCGGGCGACGTGGGCGCGAGCCTGCGCTATGTCGATGACCGTGCCTGGGGCGGACGCGACAACCGGCTGGTGCTGGGCACCACGCTGCAGCGTGGCGAGATCGACGACGACCGCTTCCTCAACGTCAACGGCGACAAGGGCGCGCGCAGCGGCCAGTCGGAGCAGACGGCGGTGACCAACGCTGTGTTCGGCGAGATCCAGCATGCGGTCCTGCCCGACACCAAAGCCATCATCGGCGGCCAATACGCCTGGGCGACGCGTCGCTACAAGGACCTGTATTTCGCCGACAAGGTGGATAACAGTTTCGACGCCGACTACGGCCATTTCTCGCCGAAGCTCGGCCTGCTCCATGAGCTGACATCGACGGTGCAGCTCTACGCCAACTGGAGCAAGAGCTTCGAGCCGCCGAGCTTCGGCGAGCTTGCCGGCGGGCCCAACGTCACCCAGGTGGACGCACAGCGCGCAAGTACGCTCGAGGTCGGCACCCGCGGGCGTTGGGCGCGGCCGGGGCTGTCTGTGGATTGGGATGCGTCCCTCTACGCTGCGCGTGTGCGCGACGAGTTGCTCGCGCTGTCGGATGCCAACGGCAACCCGCTTGGCACGGTCAACGCCGATCGCACCCAGCATGAAGGCCTGGAGCTCGGGCTCGAGGCGCGTGTCGCGGAGCACTGGCGCGTGCGCGCCAAGCTGCTCGCCAACCGCTACCGCTTCGACGCCGACCCGGTCTATGGCGACAAGCGACTGGCTGGCGTGCCGGATCGCTCGGGCAGCGTCGAACTTCTCTACACCGGAGCCGGCGGCTTCTATGTCGGGCCGGTCGTGCAAGGTGCTTCGGCCACCTGGGTGGATCACGCGAATACCGTGCGCGCGCCCGGCTACGGCCTGCTCGGCTTCAAGATCGGCCAGCGCCCGGAGAAGGGACTGGCCTGGTTCGTCGAAGGCCGCAACCTGCTCGACCGCACCTACGCAGCAACCACCGGCGTGGTCGCCGATGCCAAGGGCATGGACCTGCGCCAGTTCTATCCCGGCGACGGCGTCGCGTTCTACGCCGGCCTCGAATACCCCTTCTGAAGGAGCACAAACATGAAGCGATTCATCCTCACCGCATTCGCAACCCTTGATTTCGTGGGTGCCGCGCACGCCCATGTCGTGCTCCTGGACAAGGAAGCGGAGGCGGGCGCCTATTTCCGCGTGACCCTGCAGGTCGGCCACGGTTGCCAGGGCGAAGCAACCACTGCGCTGGAAGTGGCGATTCCGGCGGGCATCGCCGTCGCGCGCCCGATGCCCAAGACGGGTTGGCAGATCGAGATCGAGGAAGGCGATTTCGACAAGCCGGCGATGGTGCACGGCAAGCCGGTGACGCGTGGCGTGAAACGCCTGCGCTGGGTGGGCGGACAACTCCCGGACGCCTGGTACGACGAGTTCGTGATGCAGGTGAAGCTGCCGGACGAGGCCGGCACGCTCGCCTTCCCGGTGGTGCAGCGCTGCGGGGAACTGCATGCGGATTGGGTGGAGCTCCCGCAGGAAGGCAAGAGCGCGGCCTATCCGGCGCCCCTGCTCTCGGTGCGTGCGAAAGCGGGAGGCGCGCATGCGGGCCATTGAGCGTCTTGCGGCAGGGCGTCGAGGGCTCCTGGCGGCGCTCGTCTTGCCTGTGGCCTTGTTCGCCCTTTCAGCTCAGGCGGAAGAGACGCTGCGAATCGAGCGCGCCTGGACGCGGGCGACCGTGCCCGCGCAGAAAGCTGCTGGCGGTTTCCTGCGCTTGACGAATTCGGGTGCGCAGGACGATCGCCTGATCGCTGCCAGCAGTCCGCATGCCGAGCGCGTAGAGCTGCACAGCATGCGACTCGATGGCGAGGTGATGCGGATGCGACCGGTACCCGCGATCCCCGTCGCGGCTGGACGGGCGACGCTGCTTGCGCCGGGCGGTTTTCATCTGATGCTGATGGGGCTGAAGGCGCCGCTGCGCGCAGGCGAAACGGTCGCGGTGACCTTGCGCTTCGAGCGCGCCGGACAGCGCGAAGTGCAGTTGGAGGTATTGCCGATAGACGTAGCGGCGAGCGGATCGCACTGAGGCTGCGTGCGGGTCGGCGAAGGTGCCGACCCGCTTGCTGCGATCAGGTGGTGGCGCCCAGCGGCTCCGTCGACCAGGTGCCGTCACCCTTGAGGGTCAGCGTGCCGGCGTGGAATGGCAGCAGGGTTTCGCGGTGGCCGACGCTGACCACCATGGTCTGCGGCAGCTCTTGGCGCAGCAGCGTGTAGAGGCTGTGTTCGAGACCGGTGTCGACCGCCGAGGTCGCCTCGTCGAGGAAGACCAGCGCTGGCCGGTTGGCGAGCACACGTCCGAAGGCGAGACGCTGTTGCTCGCCCGGGGAAAGCTGGAGCGACCAGTCCTCGTCGGCCTCCAGGCGGTCCGCGAGATGGCCGAGCTGCACCTTCGCGAGGATTTCGCGAGCGCGGTCCGCGTCCACATGGTGGCCGGGGTAGGCGAGCGCATCGCGCAGGCTGCCGATCGGCAGGTAGGGCTTCTGGGAAAGGAAGAGTGTTGCGTCCCCGCCGGGTCGTGCCGCGCTGCCGTCGGCGAAGGGCCACAGCCCCGCCAGACTGCGCAACAAGGTGGTCTTGCCCGCGCCCGAGGGGCCGCGGATCAAGAGGCTGTCGCCTGCGCGCAAGGCGAGCTGCAGGTCCTTGGCGAGCACCTTGCCATCCGGACGTTGGACCGTGAGCCCGTCCACCTGGAGCGCATCGGGGTTCTCGCGCAGAGACGGCAGCTTCAGTTCCGCAGCGCCGGCCATGTTGCGCTGGAAGCCATCGAGACGGACGAGTGCTGCGCGATAAGTGGCAAAGGAATCGTATGAGGTGCGGAAGAAGGAAAGGGCGTCCTGCACCTGATCGAAGGCCTGGCTGGTCTGCATCACGTCACCCAGTTTGATCTGGCCGGTGAAGAGGCGCGGGGCCTGGATCAGAAAGGGGAAAATCACCGCGACCTGGCTGATCGCAAGGTTGTAGCCGTCGAACTTCAGGCCCCGCCACAGCATCGCCCAGGCATTGGCGATCACTTGCGCAAAGCTCGCGAAGAGCCCGCGCTTCTCCACCGCCTCACCGCGATACAGTGCGACGTTCTCGCCGTACTCGCGCACCCGCATCAGCACGTAACGGTAACTCGCGTTGAGCTTCTCGTTGAGGAAGTTCAACTGGATCAGGGGACGGCCGATCTTGAAGGCAAAGACCGAGGCGATGATCACGTAGATGTAGACCAGGAAGACCATCGCACGCGGGATTTCGTAGCCGCCCAGATGCATCGGTGCGGAGAGCCCCCACAGGATGCCGGTGAAGGCGAAGATCGACACGGCCGCCTGCACCAGGCCGAGACCCAGCGTGAGCGTGTCGGTCGCGATGCTGGTCACGTCCTGCTGGATCCGCTGCTCGGGGTTGTCCATGCCCGGTTGCACGAAGCGCCCGAGGTAGTAGCCGCGCTGGTCCATCCACTGATCCACCAGGCGCGCGTTGAGCCAGGTGCGCCAGTGGATCGTGAAGGCGCCACGGATGTAGGCGTTGAGCAGCGCGCGCGCCACATGCACCGTGGCGAGGATCGCGAAGAGCCGCATGTAGAACCAGAAGCCCTTCTGGTCCAGCCCCTGCAGCGCGCTGTAGAACCCGTTGTACCAGTACGAGAACAGCACGTTCATCCGCACCGCGAACAAGACGAACAGCAGCATCAACGCCAGCCCCGCGAGCGGCTTCCAGCTCCGCTTGGGTGAGAAGTAACCCCCGCTGATCGCCCAGAACTGGCGCCCCCACACCGTGAAGCGCGCCAGCGCCACCAGCAGGGCCGCCGTGCCGACCAGCGTGATCGCATAGGCCTTGAGCAACCACAACGCGCTGTTGAGAAGTTCCTGATTCCAGTCCACGTATCACTCCAGGGCGGCGGGAATCAAACCCGCGTCCGCGGTTGAAGGCGCGGCAAGCGCCGCGGTACCGAGCCAGACGCGGTCACGACAAGCCGCGCGGCACAAGCCCACGGATTATCGCGGGCCTTTGACGATCATGCCGGGCGGGATTGGGTAAGGAAAGGTTTCGGAGGACTGGTTCGGCGTCCGGCCGCCCCCTCAGCGAACCGCGCCGGATTCAATCGGGCACACGATCATCCATCTTCGGCTGTCGGCAGGAGCGACAAAGGCGTCACTTCGGAAGAGCCAATTCCCGAGCAAAAGGACGGAGTTGATTCTCGTCCATATCGGGACCTGCACGAGGCGGTTCGATGTTTGCAATCAGATTGATATTCTTCGCCGGGGGCGTAATCCCGTTCTTCTCGTAAACGAACTTCACGTTCTTCTTGATGGCTATTACGCTTCTTTTCTCTCCCCATGAGGCCCAATGGTATTCATTGCAGGCATTTTCGACGCCAAACTCGAAGACTTTGCCGCCTCCCGCGAGATCAATCAGATAGAGGCGTTGCGGGCAACCGGTCTGCGGGGAACTATCTCCGCGGAAGATCCATATTGATCTCGGCTTATTGAAGTCTTGCTCGGAGAGATATGAGTCTTCCAATATCTTCTTCCCTGATACGGATACAAACGTCCGGACAGTGGATTTCTTTGCGTCTCGGCACCGTGTGAGTACAAGGTCTCCGTTTGGAGTGGATACGGATCTATCCGATTCGCAGAGTTCTTGGGAAAGCGCTGCTGGCGGAATGGTCAGAAGCGTCAATAGGAGAAGTATGGTCTTCATGGGTTAATTTTCGTACCGCCGACCGCTTCCAAGAGGACCGATAGGTCTCTCGGGGAGACGCTGGCCGAACAGAAGTAGATGTTCGCGTCGCGAAATTTGTCGTCTATGTAGCCGGACAACCATTTCCTGTATGCATACCCTACGTCGCCTCCGGCAGCCTCAATAAGCGCATCCGCCCTCGCATAACCGTCGTCGTTCTTTGTCCTGAACTGTTGGGCAAATTTGGCCCTAAGTGCGGCGCCTTCTGCGTCCGACGAAACCAAACTGTTCTTGATGAACTTCGGCCCCGCTTTGGCTCCCTCATGATGCATGAGGTACATCATCTTCGCTTTGTCCATGTCAGGAAGGCCTGAAATCTTGAGCTTTGCATTTTCCAGGATACTCAAGTTCTCGATGCCGTAATCGACGGCAGTGTTAATTGCCCAGACGTGATCCAGACGCTTGGCGAGACAGGCTCGGACGTTCTCGTCATCGCGGTGGTTCTCTGGCTTGGTTGTTGTGCCGTCTTCCAGTACGAACACCCACTGCTTTCCCTTCTTGGGGATGGTCTCCTGTTTGACCCAGCCATTCGCAATTGCTTGGTCATGCAAATAGGTGCCAGGCTGAAGTGCGAGGCCCAACCACGTGGAGTGCAGGAACTGCGTCATGCCGCTGATGTTGCCGTGGGGGCTACCTGAAAGCTCATCCCACCGAGTTCCTATTTTCTTCGTGAGAGGTTTGCCTTTCTTGTTTTTGAGAGGTTTGTGGGTGACGGGGTCCAGCAACGGAACGACGATCTCTTCCTTGGCTGCTTCACATTCGATGAGCGCACAGAGCGCCTGCGGCACTAGGCGCAAACGTTTGCTAGCGGCGAGGATTGCGTCCCGGTAGGGGTTGTTTTGTCCCAATCGGAGGTTGTCCTTGTTTGGGCATTCCGGTCCGGCAACTACGGTGACGGGGTGGCCTGCAGTGTTGACTGCCTTCGCAATGACGGGACTGCTTTGCTTTGGCGCGGGAGCCGGCCGGTCGGCTGCGACCGTTCCTGAGCCGACTAGCCATTGCCATGCACGTTCGAGGCTGCCATTCAGGTGCCACCAACCCGAGTTGTTCGGAGCGGTCTTTAGAGTGCCCCCTGGCGGCGGCGCGTTATCAGAGTTCCGCGGTCTTGAGCTCGCCGTGTTTGGCGAAAACGATGGTTGAGTGGGCGTGCCTTGCGCGTTACCAAGAGGATGGCTGGCCTGCGCGGAAACTGGAGTCTGTTGATGCTGCCTGAGGGGCGAAGGTTTTAGTTTCACCTTGGGACTGCGGACGATAACTGCGTGTTTGCAGCGCGCCAAGTCGAGCGTACACACCGCTTGCTTCGCTCCGGTTTGATCTGTGACTTCGACTTTTGCGACACCTTGCGGAGCGTCTGGCAGGGGTAGCGTTATGGCGCCAAATTGGCTCGTCATTGCTGTGCAAACGCCTCCCGTGGGCAGGCTGACCGTGACCTCTAGACCTTCGATCGCAACGTCGAGCCCATCTCGGAAAACAAGTGCAATATGGTCTTCGTCATCGTCGCCTTGCTCATTAGGCCGCACGGCGTCGGGATCCGCAGGAGGTGCGGGCGTCGCCAGGCTCTCGATACTCCCGTCTTCGCGGTGTTCTGCCGCGCCGGAGGTCTCCTGTGCGGGGAAGGGTGCCGGAGATTCCGTGGAATTGGTGCTTTCTTCTGTTGAGGTGTCTGCGATCAGCAACTCATTGGACGGCATGTTTCGCGCCTTCAACTATTCGGTTCGATGTTCTTAAGCGATACAGACGCCAGTTGCTCATTCTCTTGGCCGAAGTGTTGGGCCGACAGGTTGAGTTGCGGAACGCCTTGGTATTCGACTGACCACTCTGCCTGGGGGCCAACGAGCGCATGCATTTGTTCCGGAGCCTGGTCTAGATGCCGCGGTGTCCGCCCGTCTCCACCTGTTCGCCCCTTGTCTATCGCCCCCTTCGTGCCGAACAGGGCGTAGGACGCCGACAGCGGTTCGCCAGAGATCGGGTTGAACACCGCGATTCGGTCGCTGTAGCGCGCAGGTTCTGCGGAGAAGGGGGATATGGGCGTGCTTGGTACAAATGCAATCTCGCCGTCCGGCAGTTCCGCCAAAGTTGCTGCGCTGCTCGCTCCCGCCGTCAACGCCTTGCTCGCCCCCTTGACCGTGAAATTCCCCGGGCATGCAAAGGTGATGTTTCCGCCCTCCAGCGTCACGGAGGACTGCCCGGCCTGGAGCACGATCTTCGATTGCGCGAGGACGTGCACTTCGTCCGAAGAACTAGTCAGCACGACGCTCTGGTCGGCGAGGACTTCGAGTTTGTCGTCGTGGGCGCGCAGGCTGAGTGGGTTGTTGGCGGAGATGACGGTGATGCCGCCGGCATGCGTGTAGAGGCTCTTGGTCTTGGCGGCGATGAAGCTGGCGGTGTGTTGGGCGGCGAGGTGCAGGTCTTCCTGCACGCTGGCGACCAGGTGTTGCCCGGCGAAGACCGTGGTGCTGTGTGGCGTCGTGAGCGCGATGTTGGCCGGAGCTTCCATCACGAGCGCCGGCGCCTCGAAGGGTTTCAAAGCCCGGTCGGTCGCATCGGTGCCGTCCGGCGGAGGGGGTGCGGGCTGGATGCGCTGCGCGAACTGGTCGAGCACGTCGGAATGCGCCGGCGGCTTCGCCTTGGACTGCGCGGCGGCCTCGGTGAGGTGCCCCACGAGTTGCGCGGCGCCCTTGAGCTGGCCCGCCGCCTGTTGCGCGTCCATCTGCGTAGAGCTGGCGAAGCTACGGGCGCTGCCCGACAGCAGCAGGCCTTTGAGCGAGCGCGCGACGCCCCAGCCTGCGGTACGCAGCTCGAAACCCTCGCCACGCCAAGCGCCGCGCTGGCCACCGGTGGGGCCATGGCTGACGAGGTGGCCGAGTTCGAGTTGGCTGCTGGCAAAGCTGGTCGCGACGCGGCTACGGCTCTGACCCTGCGTGTCGTCGATCTGCCACTGGCTCCAGCCTGTGCCGTCGAGCGTGGGGGCGTGGATGCCGCTCACTGCGCCTGCGTGGTTGGCGCCGCTGTCCTCGCCTGCGGGCCAGGGGGGAGCGTCTTCGCCGTTGTAGAGCTGGGCGACGACCAGCGGGCGGTCGGGATCGCCATCGATGAAGTCGACCAGCACTTCGGTGCCCACCCGCGGCACGAAGGCGCCGCCCCAGTTGGGTCCGGCGAGCAGGCTGGCGACGCGCAGCCAGGTGCCGTTGGTCTCGTCGCGGGTGGCGCGTTCGTCTTCGCTTGCCATCGACTCGGACAGCGGTGCCGCGCCGCGCTGCCAAGGGAACTGGACCTTCACCCGGTGATCACGATCGCTGCTGGTGCCGAGGCGGTCGCTTGTGTCCTGGGTGCCGACCACGATGGCGGTCTGCAGACCGGGCATGCGCGGCTTGGCGAGCGGACGCGGCACGATGGTTTGGGCTGCGGCGACGCATTCGGCTTGGTTGCGGTAGCTGCCGTTCTCCAGGTCGCCGGGCAGGCGGGTGTGCTCCACACCCATGTTCAGGTTGTTGGCGGCTTCATGTCTGACCGAGAGAACGGTGAAGTCGCTCGCATCGCCCTCCAGCAGGGCGTGCTGGAGCAGGCTGAAGCGGGTGAAGGGTGCCAGTTGCCGGACGGTGCCTTCGGCAAGGAAGCGCTGGGCCTGCAGGGCGTGGTCCGCGGCGTGATGGTAGGTGACGTGTTCTGCGTGCTCTCCATTCGGGAAGCGATAGGCGCCGTCGCCGGCGTAGTCCTCCAGGACCGGTACTTCGCCCAGACCGCCCAGCGGTTCGGCGTCGAGCGCTGCTTCCGCGTGCGTTGCCGCAAGTTGCTTGTAGTCCCAGGAGGCGAGCGTGACCGCATTGCTCGTCACCGTCTGACGGAGCCGCCAGGACTGGATGCTGTCCGAGGCCTCGGTCGCGTTGGCGCGGTGGTAGCGGATCTCGGCCTGGGCGCAGACGGGCACGGGCTCGCGCGCATCGAAGATGACGAGCTCGTGCTGGGTATGCGGCTGTTCGTCGCCGGTGCCACCGCCTTCGCTCGCCGCATCCTGGTCATGCTCGAAGCCGTAGCTCAGCCCTTCCGAGGCGAGCAGTCGTTGCACGAAGGCGAGGTCCGTCTCGCGGTACTGGACGCAGAGGCTACGCGGGGGCAGCGCCGCATTGAGGCGGAAGCTGAAACGGGCTGCAGGGTAATGGGCGAAGACTTCGCTGAGGATCTCCTCGACCGTCTTGTCCTGGAAGATACGGCTGGTGCGCCGATGGCCGAGGAGGGCCAGCCAGGGTTCGCTGCGTAGCCGGTAACGGGCGAGCGCGCCGTCGGCCCCGAGTTGGGAAGCTTCGGTGATCAGGCCGTGCCAGGTGCGGGTACGGGTGCCGTCGGCCAGCAGCAGGCGCAGTGTGACGGGCTCGCCAAGCAGGGCGCCGATGTCGAGATAGGCATCGTTGGAAAGACAGTCGATGTCGAAGGCATAGGGTTCGGAGATGGACTCCGTGCCGACGAAGCGTTCGGCGATCAGCGAACCGGCGTGCGGACTGCTGACCGCGATCAAGCGGGCGCGCTGCGAGACGCCGAATGCGGTGAAGGCCTCTGCCAGATCCCGAAGTGCTGCTCCCCCGTCGAAGGCCGGGAACGCCTGTTTGGACATGTCAATCTCTTCATGGAACGCTGCGCGAGCGCGGATTCTATGAGGATTGGGTATCCGAAGGGGTGCGAAACTGCGCGCACTTATGCAAATGTGTTGTCGATCCGGGTTTTGCGGATGACATCGGTGATGCGCGGGCTCAGCTTTCCAGCGGACGGATCACCGCGGAGTCGTCCTCGACCACCACGAATACCGCCGAAGCACGAGTGCACAGCCGACGTTCCCCGGTCTCCGGCGTCTCGGCGAACATGCTGACCTCCACCGTGAGCGATCGACGCCCGACCTTCACCGGACGGGCAAAGACCTCGACGATGTCGCCCACGCGCGCTGGAGCGACGAAGTCCACCTGCGTGCAGGACGCCATGACCAGCGGCAAGCGGGCGTGGCGGGTCGCCGCCGCGAAGCCGGCCTTGGCCAGCCAGGCCATGGCCGGCCCACCATGCAGGATGCCGCGGTGGTTGGCGTGGCTGGGGAACACGATCTCCGCAACGCAGACGGCATCCGTCGCTGCCGCGTCCGGCGGCGTGCCCAGCTCGGGCGTGCCGTCCGTGCTGACCATGACGAACTCGCCCCGCAGGCAGGATTCGCGCGTGCCGGTGAGCAGATCCTCGGCGAAGAGCTCGGCTGCAATCGTGATCGAGCGCGTGCCGACCCGCTGGACCGTGCCCACGGCCTCGGTCAGATAGCCCACGTGCACCGGCGCACGGAAATCGATGCGATTCACCGCCGCGGTGACCACCGCGCCGCGTAAGACCTTGCTCCCGAGGATGAAGGCCAGCTTGTCCAGCGCCGCGATCGCGGCACCACCGAAGAGTGTGCCGTGATGGTTCGACTGGTCGGGAAACACCATGTCGACCAGAGCGAGCTGGCGGCCTACCCCCTGCGCGCTCATTGTCGTGGCTCCGCCCAGCGCAGAAAGGCATCGCGCTGCCGTTCGGGCAGCGCTTCCAGCCGCCGCTCGGTGGTCCTGAAGTAGTTCATTTCCGCATAGACAGTCGCGAGCGCCGAGGCGTCGGCGGAGAGTCGCGATGCCTGCGGCGGTTCCGCGGCGAGGCAGCGTTGCAGCGCGTGCTGGATGTCTTCGAGGCTGGGCATCGCGAAGGCTTTCGTCGGATCGAGCCGGGTATTGTGATCCGTCTGCGTTAAGGCGGGCATCTGCCGGCTGCCCGTAGCGGGCTAGCGGATCGCGTGCTTCCACTCTTCCTCGAAGATCCGCACCAGGTTCTGCGAGTCGAGGCGGTTGGGTTCTGCGGGGACGCGGGACATGTCCGCGGGGAAGTCGAAGAGGGTGGGGAGGTTCGCGGCTTGCAGGAAGCGGGTGGGGATCGGGATGGCGGGCGGCGGCGAGTAGGCCTCGCGCGCGGCCAGGACGTAGCCCCATTCGCCGAAGGAGGGCACCAGCGCGTGATAGGGCGCGGTCTGCAGGCCAGCGGCTTCGAGGGTCGCGACGATAGTCCAGTAGGCGCGGCGGGCATAGAAGGGGCTCGTCGCCTGCACGACCATGCGGCCGCCTGGCGCGAGGCGGCGGGCGAGCAGACGGTAGAAGGAAGTCGAGTAGAGCTTACCGACCGAGAAGTTCGACGGATCGGGGAAGTCGACCACGATGAAATCGTAGAGCCCTTCCGCGGTTTCCAGCCAACGTCCGGCGTCGGCATTGGTCACGTGAACACGCGGGGAGTGGAAGGCGTCTTCGTTGAGTTTGCGCAGCATCGGCGCGTCGCGGAAGAGCGTGGTCATCGCGGGGTCGAGGTCGATGAGCGTGACTTGCGCGACCTGCGGATACTTGAGGATCTCGCGCACCGCGAGGCCGTCGCCGCCACCGAGCACCAGCACACGCCGCGCGGCCGGCAGTCCGGCGAGGCCGGGATGCACCAGTGCCTCGTGGTAGCGGTATTCGTCGCGCGAGGAAAACTGCAGGTTGTTGTTGAGGAAGAGCCGGATGTCGTCGCGCCAGCGGGTGACGACGATGCGCTGGTAGGGCGTGCTTTGGGCGTGCAGCACCTCGTCGGCGTACATGTGCGCCTCCGACCAGGTCGAAAGGCGTTCTGCGCCGACGAAGCCGGCGACCAGCACCATGAGTGTCGCGATGCCCTGCAGGGCAAGTGCGCGCGGGTTGCCGAGCGGGTCGCGGAAAACGCGGATCGCCCACAAGGCCACGGCCGCGTTGAGCAGGCCGAAGAGCAGACCGGTGCGCACCAGGCCCAGATGCGGCGCGAGGAAGAGCGGGAAAGCGAGCGAGACAGCCAGCGCGCCGAGGTAATCGACCGTGAGTACCTGCGACACCAGGTCCGCCAGCGACAGCTCGCTTTTCAGGATGCGCATCACCAGCGGGATTTCCAGGCCGACGAGGGTGCCGACGACGAACACCGCTGCATATAGCAGCGGACGGAAGGGCCCGAGGTCCAGCGCGAAGCAGACGAAGAGCAGGGCGGGTGCGAAACCGCCGACGAGACCGATGACGAGCTCGATCTGCACGAAGCGGGTGATCAGCGCGCGCGTCACATACCGCGAGAGCCAGGACCCGACGCCCATCGCGAAGAGATAGGTGCCGATGATCGTGGAGAACTGCGTGACCGAGTCGCCCAGCAGATAGGACGAGAGCGCGCCCGCCACCAATTCGTAGGCGAGCCCACAGGAGGCGATCAGGAAGACCGAGACCAGCAACGCCTGGCGGGTGCCGCGGGCGGAGGTGTTTGCAGCGGTGGTGGTCATGCGGAATGTGTCGGGAGGCGTGGGTGGTGCCGCGCCGCCGGGCGCGCCATGGGCCCGGGCGGAAGCGTCAAACGGACGGGCAGTGGCGCGCGCTCAGTGGATGGCCGCGGCGACGATGATCGCGATGCCCAGGCACATGGCCGCCACGATGATCGCGAGCGGCAGGTTGCGTTCCTTCACGATCTCGCGCCAGAGGTCGTAGGGCGTGATCTTGTCGACCACGACGAAGGAGATCCAGAAGATCGCCACGCCGAGGATCGAATAGACGATCGAGGAGATGAGGGGCTTGCTGCTGAACCAGTCCATGTCAGGTCTCCGAGGGGCATAGGGTCATTTGCGCGACGTCATTTGTGATAGGTGCGCGAGCCGCCCGCCGAGCGGGAGGAGTAGGCCTGTGCGCGCTGGTCGAAAAGGCCCCAGCTGCGATAGTCCGACCAGCCGAGCAGGCTGAGCGCAATCAGTCCGAGTGCCGCGTAGCCGCGCATCAGTCGTCGTCCTCGTCACTGCTGCTGGTGCGCGGATGGTCGCTTTCGGCCCAGCGTGCGGTCTCGAAGCTGTTGGCGCGCAGCCAGATCCAGGCGGGATAGATCGCGAGGAAGATCAGGCACAGCACGAGATTCGAGAAGGGCGGCGGCGCGGTGCGCAGGGCGATGTGCTGGGTCATCACGCCCTGGGTGTTGTCAGCAGCGAGCTCGCTGCGCACGGAGAGCAGGTATTGCCCTGCCGGCACATCGAGAAAAGTCGCCTTGGCCGATTGGCTACCTTCGCTCCATGAACCATCGGAATCCGTGCCGTAGTAATAGCCGATCTCGCTCGACGCCGCGTAGCTGACACCCGTTTCGGTATTCACCAGCTCGACGTCGGTATCGGCCCAGCTGTTGGAGACGGGAACGAGGTTCTCCAGCTCGATCCGCTTCTGGTCGCTGACGATGGTGAAGGGTTCGCTGGTCAGCGCGCTTTCCTGTCCGGCAGACAGGTCCATTCGCGTGTTGAAGAGCGGCTGTGCCGGGCCGCTGTCGAAGTAACTGTGCAGTCCGAACGCGAGGACTGCGAACACGACCAGCGCGAGCGTGAGCGGCAGGCGCCGTGCGCTGTGCGGGTTCGGCTGGCAGGCATTCACGCCGCGCGGCGCACGTAGCTGCTTGATGCCGAAGGCGGCCATCAGCTCCGTGTGGGGCAGGTACTGGCCGGCTGACCAGGTGCGTTCGGACTGCGTGGTCTCGGAGGACAGGATGCGCGGCGGCGCGATGAAATCGGCGCATTCGCAGCGTTCGTCGACCCGCACTTTCCAGGTGAATTCGCCGAGTACCGCGACCACCTTGGCTTCGTAGCTCGCGAAGTGGGTATAGCGCTCGCTGCCCAAGGTGTAGGCGGGCCGGTCGCCGGCGCTCACCTGCACCGGCTGGCGGTTTTCCTGCCGCACGAGATTCCAGTGGTCGCGCTCGCTCACCAACCAGGCGAAACCGCCCTCGCCGTCGTTGAGCAGGTACTCGTCCCAGCTGTCGCTCGGTGAATCGCTCACCGCGCGCCGCATGAACCCGATGATCTCCCAGCTCTTGTCGCCGAGGCCGAAGGCGGCGAGCTTGCCCCGACTGCCCAGAGGCAGGGTGGGCTTGATCACGTTGCCGCGGCGGGCCGCGTCGCGCACCTTGGCGATCTCACCATCGATATCGGACAGCGTGCCGCAGGCGGGGCAGGCCATCGCGAGGATCTGCGTGTCGTGCAGGTTCCAGGGGCTGCCGCAGGACGGGCAGGCGAGCTGCCTGGCTTTTGTGGTCGGCGCCGCCACCAGCGCTTCGCGGGCACGGTCGCGCAGGTTGGAGAGCGAAAGCGTGGCCGGGTCCAGTGCCTCGCCGACGTAGGCACGGGGCGGCGATTCGGAGTAGTCCAGGCTGGCGAACAGGCTTTCGTTGCGCAGGTCCACCACCGGCGCGATGTAGCCCGCGCCCACCACGAAGGGCAGCTCGCCCTCGCCGGAGAGGCAGACGGCCTCCTGCTTGTCGGTGACCTCGAAGCTGCGCCTGCCGATCGTGATCCGCTGTCCGGGCGCAAGCGATTCGAAGGCGGGCAGATCCGCCGGCGCTTCGGCCGGCAGCGTGGCGGTCCACTGGCCCGACGCATCGGAAATCCAGCCGGAGCGGCCGTCGTCGAGCAGGATGTGCCACTCGTTCCAGAAGCCCGCCTCGTAGCGCAACTGCAGGCGGCCGATCACCGAGAAGCCGACCTTGCGCCAACGCCCCTGGCTGCCGATCTGCAGCGGGCTCTGGTCCGGCAGCAACTCGGCCATGCGGCCGAGGTTCTTGAGCGTGTCGCCGTCGCGCGCCAGCGTGCTGCGGCAATAGCTGCAGACGGCGAGCGCCGAAGCCGCGGACTGGAAGCGGACGGGCGCGCCGCAGGACGGACAGGTCGCGGTGATCGGCATCGCTCGGGGCAGGGGCTCCGGGGCTGTCAGGGAGAAGGGTGGGTCAGGAGAGCTTCTTGAGGAGTTCGGCCTTCTTCGCCGCGAATTCCTCGGCGGAAAGGATGCCCTTCTCCATCAGGCCGTGCAGCTTCTCCAGCAGGGCGACGACGTCCTCGGAGGACTGCGGCGCTGCGGCGGGCGCTGCCGGTTGCGCGGCCTGCGTCGACTGGCTGAACGCGTTCGCCATTGCCTGACCCATGGTGAGGCCAGCACCCATGGCCGCGCCCGCGCCGGCGAGTCCGCCTTCGTTGCCGGCGGCGATCGGGATACTGTTGGCTACCTGGTACTGGGTGTACTTGTTGAGATCGCCCACCATGCCCATGCCGATGCGCTGGTCGAGAATCTTCTGCAGCTCTTCGGGCAGCGAGACGTTCTCCACCACGAAGCTGTCCAGGGCGAGGCCGAAGCGGGCGAAGGCGGGCTCCAGCTTCGCTTTCATCGCGGTGGACAGCTCGGACTGGTTGGCCGCCATGTCGATGAAGGGCACGCCCGACTCGCCGAAGAGATCGGTCATCGCGCCGATCACGGTGCCGCGCAGTTGGCCGTCCAGATCATCGACGGTGTAGCGCTCGCGCGTGCCGCTCACCTCGGTATGGAAGGCGCGCGCGTCGACGATGCGATACGAGTAAATGCCGAAGGCGCGCATGCGCACCATGCCGAAATCCTTGTCGCGGATCGTGATCGGCTGCGGCGTACCCCACTTGCGTTCGAGCTTGAGGCGGGTGCTGAAGAAATAGACGTCGCTCTTGAAGGGCGACTGGAAGAGCTTGTCCCAGTTCTGCAGGTAGGTCAGCACCGGCAGAGTCTGGGTGCTGAGCTTGTACATGCCGGGCGCGAAAAGGTCCGCGATGCGGCCTTCATTCACGAAGAGCGCGGCCTGCGATTCGCGCACCGTGAGGCTGGCGCCGTACTGGATCTCCATGTCCTGCATTGGGTAGCGGGCCACGAGCACGCTGTCGTCGTCTTCCGTCCAGTGGATGACGTCGATGAACTGTTTCTTGATGAAATCCATCAGGGACATGGCTGCACCTCGTGCGCGAAATGAGCGGGGATCGTACCGCAGGGGCGACACGGCGGACATGACGGAATGCTGGGTGCGCTGCGACGATGCAGGCGACGCGATCGCAGCGCTCCGTGAGTGCTTCCACGTCATGCGATGCCTGTTTTGGTAATCGGTTACGCCCATGCGCTTTCGCGCTAAGCTAGCGGCCTTCCCGACATCGACCAGCGAGGGTTCCATGAAGGTCCTGTTCATCGGCGGCACCGGCATCATCAGCTCGGCAAGCGTGCGGCTTGCGCTCTCGCGCGGCATCGAACTCACCCTGCTCAACCGTGGCCAATCGGCTTCCCGCCCGGCACCGGCCGGTGCCCGCGTGATCCACGCTGACCTGCGCGACAAGGAAGCCACGCGACGCGCCCTGGGCGACGAGCATTTCGATGCGGTGGTGAACTGGATCGCCTTCACGCCCGAGCATGTGCAGCAGGACATCGACCTCTTCCGCGGGCGCACCGGGCAGTACGTCTTCATCAGCTCCGCCTCGGCCTACCAGACGCCGCCGCTGAACCTGCCGGTCACCGAATCGGCGCCGCTGCGCAACCCGCACTGGCAGTACTCGCGCGACAAGATCGCCTGCGAGGATCTGCTGGTCGCGGCCTACCGGCGCGAAGGGTTCCCGGCGACCATCGTGCGCCCCTCGCACACCTATGACGCGACCCTGTTGCCCTTCGATGGTGGCTATGCAGTGCTCAAGCGCATGCTGGAAGGCCGCCCGGTCATCGTGCACGGTGACGGCACCTCACTGTGGACGCTGACGCACAACACGGACTTCGCGGTAGGCTTCGTCGGCCTGCTCGGCAACCCGCGCGCGATCGGCGACGCGTTCCAGATCACCTCGGACGAATCGCTCTCCTGGAACCAGATCTTCGACATGGTGGCGCACGCTGCGGGCGTCGAAGCGAAGAAGGTGCACGTGCCGTCTACGCTGATCGCGGCCTACAACCCCGATTGGGGCGCCGGCCTGCTGGGCGACAAGTCGCACTCGATGGTCTTCGACAACACCAAGATCAAGCGCGTGGTGCCGGACTACCACTGCGTCACGCCTTTCGCGCGCGGCGCAGTCGAGATCGCGGACTGGTATCGCGCGCATCCCGAGGCGCACACGGTGGATCCCGCTTTCGAGGCAGCGTACGAGCGGATCCTGAGCGCCTACTCGCGCGCGCTGCCGGCCTGATCGCTCGGGTCTTCCCCGTCCATCAGGCGATCGATCAGCTCCAGCGTCTTGCCGAGCGCACCCCGGTGCGCCTCCGCAAAGTCGCGCGCGGCGCGGCCCATGCTCGTGCGACGCGAAGCGTCCTCGACCAGGTCCAGCGCAGTGCTGACCGCGTCGCTGGCATCGCGGCAGCGTAGCGCGGCGCCAGCGGCGATCGCGTGCTCGGAAGCCTGCGCGAAGTTGAAGGTGTGCGGGCCGATCAAGGTGGGCACACCGACTGCGGCCGCCTCGATCAGGTTCTGGCCGCCGAGCGGCGCCCAACTGCCGCCGATGATCGCTACGTCGGCGGCAGCGAAGTAGGCGAACATCTCACCCATGCTGTCACCCAGCCAGACGCGCGCATCGGATGCGACCGCGCCGTTGTCCGTGCGGCGGGCCAGCGAGAGCCCGCGCTGCCTGACGAGTTCCGCCACCGCGTCGAACCGCTGCGGATGGCGGGGGACGATGACCAGCAGGGCGTCCGTGCTCGCCTGCTTCTTCCACGCGTCGAGGAAGCCCTCTTCTTCGCCTTCGCGGGAGCTCGCGAGCAGGACTACCGGCCGCTCGCCGATCCAGTCGCGGAACTCTGCCGCCAGCGCCAGTTGGGCGGAGGGCGCGCTGATCTCGAACTTGATGTTGCCGGTGATCGCGGGCTTGGGGGCACCCAGCCCGGCCAGGCGATCAGCGTCTTCGTGCGTCTGCGCGCCGACGGCGGCGAGCGCGCCGAAAGCTGCCTGCGCAAGCCGCCCGGCGCGCGCGTAACCGCGGGCAGAGCGCTCGGACAGGCGTGCGTTTGCGAGCAGCATCGGCACGCCGCGCTTGCGCGCCTCCAGGAGCAGGTTGGGCCAGACCTCCGTCTCCATCAGTACGCCCAGCTCCGGCCGGAAGTGCGCGAAGAACCGTTCGGTGCAGCCCGGCGTGTCGTAGGGCAGCCAGGCAAGCTGCACACGCCCGTCGTCGCGGTAGAGCGCGCGGGCGGTCTCGCGTCCGGTCGGCGTCATCTGCGTGAGGAGGATGCGGTGCTCCGGATAGTGCGTGAGCAGCGCCCGCACCAGCGGCTGCGCAGCGCGCGTCTCGCCCACCGAGACGGCATGCACCCAGAGAATGGCCGTGTCGACATCGTGTTTGTAGAAACCGAGCCGCTCACCCGGCAGCGCGAGGTAGCCGGGCTGCTTGCGCGCGCGCCAGAGCAGACGCAGCGCGATGAAGGGCGCGGCGATGTACCAGAGCAGCGAATAGAGGAAGTGGTTCACGTCGGCAACCACGGGGCAAGGGCGGCGAGCACGTCGTCGGGCGTCGGACACTGGCCGGTGCCACCGAGATTGATCGCGCTGGCGTCGCCCGCCACGCCGTTCGCGCCCGGCTCGGTCGCGACATAGAGCGCCGCGATCGGCACGCGCAAGGCGGCAGCGAGATGCGAAAGGCCGGTATCCACCCCGACGGCGAGCTGCGCATCGGCGATGACGCGAGAGAGCTCGGCCAGCCCCATCGCCGGCACCAGTTCGGCGCTCGGCACCGACGCTGCGATCCGGGTTGCGCGCGCCCGTTCAGCGTCGTTGCCCGCAGGCAGCGCGCAACGGAGTCCGCGCTCGCCGAGCGCTTTGCCCAGAGCGATCCAGTGCGATTCCGGCCACAGCTTTTCGTCGCGCGCGGTAGCGGTGAAGAGCACGGCGTAGGCGTCGTCCACCTTCCAGGCGCCAGGCGCGGCGGCGGGCGCCTGGATGCCGTAGTCGGGTCCGGTGTCCAGGGGGTAGCCGAAGGCGGCGGCCGTCAGTGTCCGGTTGCGCGTGACCGCGTGGAGGTCCCAGGAGACATCGAAGCTTTGGTCGTAAAAGAGCGTGGCGATCGCCTCGCGTGCGCTGCCGCGCCCCAGGCCGTAGATCGGTGCCCTGGCGGCGCGGGCGAGCAGGGCGCTCTTGAAGAGCCCCTGGGCGTCCAGGGTCCGCACGTAGCGCGCGTCGCGCAGCGTCTTGATCAGCGTGCTGATTGCGTCGCGGGTGCGACGGGTGAACAAGGTCCTGCGCCATGTCCGCAGGCGCACCGGAATGATCTCGCGCACCGCCGGATGCAGGCGCGCCAGCGGTGCAAAGGGCGCTTCCACGAGCCAGTCGACCGCGATCTCGGGGCGATGCCGCGCGAGGTCCGTGACGGCGGGCAGGTACTGGATGACATCGCCCATGGAAGAGGTCTTGACGATCAGCGTGGCAGACATGGCTGCGATTATTGCGGCGCGGGGCTGGGCGGGCAAATCGCGCGGCGGTGCCATGCTAGACTTCAGCGCCCTCTGAGGGCTTGGCGCACGCTGAAAACGCCTCGCGGTCGTCCGGGACATCCGGGCGGATCCGCCGCCGGGCCCGACAAGATTCTCTGCGAGCGAATGTGACGAGCGATCCACACACCATCGGCCCGACACAAGGACGTCGTGCAGTTTCCGCCGTCCTGATCACCCGTGACTGCGAGCGAACCTTGCGCGAAACCCTCGCCTCGCTCGCTTTCTGCGACGAAATCCTCGTCGTCGATTCGGGCAGCGTCGATGAAACGCCGCTGATCGCCGCCAGCATGGGCGCCCGCGTGATCCACCAGGACTGGCTGGGCTTCGGTCGCCAGAAGCAATTCGCCGTCGAGCAGGCCTCTAACAACTGGGTGCTCTGCGTGGATGCGGACGAAATCGTCACGCCCGAGTTGCGCGCCTCGATCGAGCAGGAGCTCACGACGCCGACCCATCGGGCCTTCGAGTTCCCCCGCTGCAACCGCTTCCTCGGCCGCTACCTCCGGCATGGGGAAGGCTACCCGGACTGGTCGCTGCGCTTCTTCGATCGCCGGCATGCGAGTTGGTCCGACGACAACGTCCACGAGAAGGTCGCAGCCCTGGGCGACGTAGGCCGCCTCAAAGGCGACCTGCTTCACCACTCCGAAGACACGCTGCGCTCCTACCTCGCCAAGCAGAACCTCTACACCAGCCTCGCGGCCGAGCAGCTTGCCGCCGCCGGCTACGTGCCCAGTGCCCGCAAGCTCATCGCGAGCCCGATCTTCCGTTTCCTGAAGTTCTACCTTGTCCGGCGCGGGTTTCTCGATGGCGTGCCGGGGATAGTGCACATCGGTATCGGCTGCTTCAATAGCTTCATCAAGTACGCAAAGGTGGTCGAGCTGAAGCAAGCAAGAGACGCGAAGCTGTGATTTCTGTCAGGTCTTCTGCGGGCGGGCTCGCAGGTGGCTTGTGAGACAATTCCGCCTAAGTTCCGCTGCTGGCACAGATTTTTGCAATCCAGCTTCTCATTAGCTGCTGCGCTTATTGGCGCGGCGTCTTGCGCACCCTAATACGCCTATCGCCATGAAAGTTCTCGTAACTGGTGCTGCCGGGTTCATCGGCATGCACGTCTCTGAACGCCTGCTCGCCCGCGGTGACGAAGTTGTCGGTCTGGACAACCTGAACGACTACTACGATCCGACGCTGAAGGATGCCCGGCTCGCACGTCTGACGCCCAATCCGGGCTTTCGCTTCGTCAAGGGTGACGTCGCGGATCGCACAGCCATGGAGGCGCTGTTCGCCAAGGAGCGCTTCGACCGGGTCGTGCATCTCGCGGCCCAGGCCGGTGTGCGTTATTCGCTCATCAACCCGCACGCCTATATTGAGTCGAACGTTGTCGGCTTTACGAACATCATCGAGGGATGTCGCCACAACGGCGTAAAGCATCTTGTCTACGCCAGCAGCTCCAGCGTCTATGGCGGCAACGAGAAGATGCCCTTCTCCGAGGCCGACAGTGTTGACCATCCGGTAAGCCTTTATGCCGCAACCAAGAAGGCCAACGAGTTGATGGCTCATACGTATAGCCATCTATACGGCCTTCCGACCACCGGCCTTCGTTTCTTCACGGTATATGGTCCTTGGGGTAGGCCGGACATGGCGCTGTTCCTGTTCGTCAAGGCTGCTCTGGAAGGGCGGGCGATTGACGTCTTCAACTACGGGAAGATGCGCCGCGATTTCACCTATATTGATGACATCGTGGAGGGCGTGATCCGCGTCCTCGATCGGACGGCAGAGCCTGACCCGGAGTTCGATAGCCAGAATCCGAACCCGGCTACCGGCAAAGCTCCTTTCCGGGTATTCAATATCGGGAACAACAATCCTGTTGAACTGATGGATTTCATTCTGGCCATCGAGGAAAGTCTGGGCGTGGAAATCACCAAGAATTTTCTCCCGCTGCAGGACGGTGATGTTCCCGCAACGGCCGCCGATACCGACATGCTGGATGACTGGGTAGGGTTTGCGCCAGGGACGGATGTCCGCGTTGGGGTTGGGCGATTTGTCAGTTGGTATCGCGGTTACTACGGGGCGCGATAGTGCGTTTTCGCCCATTTCAAAGTTCTAGATTTTCCGGGACCATTTTCTGCTCCTGAGAAGAACGTCAAGGTATTCAATGGCTGTGAACAAGATTCCCAAGGCTTGGCGCTTGCTGGTCGTTTTCTCCTGCGATATGGCGGCAGTGATGATCGCTTGGGCCCTTGCCTACCTGGTCCGTTTCAATGGTGCGGTCCCTAGTGAGTTCATGCTTTCAGGGGCCACGGCGGGGCTGGCCACACTGCCCATTTGCGCGGTGGTCTTTTATCGCCTAGGTCTTTACCGTGGCATTTGGGTTTTTGCTAGCCTCCCAGATCTTGCGCGCATCGTGCGTGCTGTAACAATTGCGGCGTTGATTGTCACCGCAGTCTGTACTTTGCTCGGGCTTAGCCCCGCCGTCCCTCGAGCCACGCTGATTCTCCATCCAATCTTCCTTTTGTTGTGGATGGGGGGGAGTCGCATGGCTTACCGCGTTTGGAAGGAGCATGTCCACTACGGAGACCTTCGCGCGAAAGGGCAACCGGTTCTCGTGGTTGGAGCCGGCCGCGCGGCGGCATATCTCGTCGCGGAATTGAACCGATCGGCGGAGTGGCGTGTCGTCGGACTCCTCGATGACGATCCCGGAAAAATCGGTCGAGAAGTCGTTGGCCACAAAGTGCTCGGGCCCATTGACGCCTTGCCTGCTTGGTCGGAGCGACTCCGGGCGAGGAACGCGATCATTGCAATGCCATCAGCGCCGAACGAAACGCGACAACGTGTGGCAACGGCCTGTGTCCAGTGCGGCGTGCACGCGATGACCCTGCCCGCAATTGAAGACGTTGTGAGAGGCGGCTCGTCGCGTAGTTTCCGGGACATTGACTTGCACGATTTGATTGGCCGAGATCCTGTTCGGATTGACAGCCCCGAGGTTGAGCGTCTGCTGAAAGGCCGAGTCATTATGGTGACCGGCGCGGGAGGTTCGATTGGCTCGGAGCTGTGTCGGCAGATAATGCGCTTTGAGCCGTGTCAGCTTATGCTGGTGGATATTAGCGAGTTTGCTCTATACACCATTAGCGAAGAACTTCGGGAAAGTTTCCCGAAGGTTGAGATCGTCGCCTTTGCAGGAGACGTGCGCGATCAGCTTTGGATCGAATCCATTTTCAGGCAGTACTCGCCCTCAATGGTGTTTCACGCGGCTGCCTACAAGCACGTCCCTCTTATGGAGGAGCGTAACGCTTGGCAGGCTATTCGTAACAACGTGCTTGGAACCTATCGACTTGCCTCGGTTGCGGTGGCTAATCGCGTAGAGCGCTTCGTTCTGGTTTCCACGGACAAGGCGGTGAATCCCACCAACGTGATGGGCGCGAGCAAGCGCATGGCCGAGATGGTGTGTCAGGTACTTCAGCAGTCGGCCGAGATGACGCGTTTTGAAATCGTGCGTTTCGGCAATGTAATGGGTAGCGCTGGCAGCGTGATCCCGAAGTTCCATAGTCAAATTTCCAAAGGTGGCCCGGTTACAGTCACACACCCCGAAGTTACGCGCTACTTCATGTCGATTCCCGAGGCGGCTCAGTTGGTATTGCAGGCGGCCGCTATGGGTGAGCACGGCGACGTGTTTGTTATGGATATGGGGGACCCGATCCGAATTGCCGACTTGGCGCGTCATCTCATCCGACTTTCGGGTTTCAGCGAAGAGCAGATAGGCATGGTTTTTACGGGCCTGCGGCCAGGGGAGAAACTGTACGAAGAGCTCCTGGCAGACCAAGAGGAAACGCGGGAAACGCATCATCCGAAATTGCGCATTGCAAAGGCCCGCGTTGTCTCGAAACAGTGGCTCGAAGACGTCTTGGTGTGGATGGGGCAGCGGGCAATTCCAGGGGACGATGAGGTTCGACGAGACCTGAGGAGATGGGTGCCGGAGTACGAACCGGCAGTGCGGACTCCGCTTAGCGTGGTCCATCGGCCCGCTCAGGACCGCTCGGTCGGGTAGGGTCGCGGTGGCGCGTTATGTTGTAGGGGATCTGCAAGGGCAGTTCAGCCCGCTTCTGAGGCTATTGGATATCTGCTCTTTCGATCCGCGGCATGACGAGTTGTGGCTATGCGGGGACTTGGTCAACCGAGGTCACGAGAACGTGGAGATCCTGCGTTACTTGCGCGGCCTCGGTGGTTCATGTGTTTCAGTGCTGGGCAACCACGATTTCTATCTGCTTGGCGTCGCGTGCGGGGCCGTTTCGCGTTCGGACGATGACACGCTCAAAGATGTGCTCGGTGCCGAGGACTGCGACGAGTTAATAGGCTGGCTTCGGCACCGGCCCATGATTCACACGGACGGCGCTTTCGCTTTGGTACACGCCGGATTGCTGCCGGAGTGGTCCCTCGCTAAGGCGAGATCGCTTGGCGAGGAGGTCGAGCGGGAGTTGCGCGGGCCTGAATGGCAGCTATTCCTGACGCGGTTGTGGGGCGGAAAGCCCACCCGTTGGGACGATTCCCTGCAGGGCATCGAGCGCCTGCGTGTGATCGTCAACGCGATGTGCCGCATGCGCATGTGTTCGGCGGACGGAGAGATGCTGCTGAAATACAAGGGTGGCATCGACGACGCGCCGGACGGAGTCGTGCCTTGGTTCCGTGTTCCCGGGCGGAGCAGCCGGAGCCACACCGTGCTTTGCGGACATTGGTCCGCGCTGGGCTTCCATGACGGCGACGGCATCATCGCCCTGGATACGGGTTGCGTTTGGGGCAGGAGCCTGACGGCGATTCGCCTGGAAGATCGACAGGTATTCAGCGTGCCCTGCGAGGCAGCGGCGGTGGCGGATTTCTCGGAGTAGCGGTGAAGCGTTTCTTTGACGGTGCTTTGGCGGTCCTGTTGCTGTTGCTTTTTGCGCTGCCGATGGCCTTGATCGCGCTGTGGGTGCGGGCGTCTTCAGCGGGGCCCGCGATCTATTGGTCGCAGCGTGTCGGGCGTGGCAACGGCTTGTTCCCGATGCCGAAATTCCGCTCCATGCGGACGGACACGCCCGCGGTCGCCACCCACCTGCTAGGAGACCCTGCGAGCTACCTGACTTCTGCGGGGCGCTTTCTCCGGCAGACGAGCCTGGATGAGCTTCCCCAGCTCTGGAGCGTTCTGCGGGGTGACATGAGCTTCGTCGGACCCCGGCCAGCGCTGTTCAATCAGCATGATCTGGTCGCGATGCGCACCGAAGCAGGCGTGCATCTACTGCGGCCCGGGATTACCGGTTGGGCCCAGATCAACGGTCGCGACGAACTCGATAGCGCGGAGAAGACGCGTTTCGACGCGGAGTATCTAGCGCGCCAGTCCTTCTTCTTTGACCTGAAAATCCTGTGGCTGACTGTGTGGCGCGTGCTCGCGCGCCATGGCATCAGCCACTAGGAAGTCGTCATTGGCGTGGCGGCGTGAGGTAGCCGTCGCCGCTGATATAGCCGTGCAACTGGCTGATGGTTTCTTCCTGCTCCGCCATCACCGCCTTGACCGCGTCGCCGATCGTGATGATGCCGATGACTTCACCATGCTCGACCACAGGAAGATGGCGGAAGCGGTTGTTGGTCATCATCAGCATGCAGTCGTCGATCGTCTGCGAAGGCGAGATCGTCAGCACGTTGGCGGTCATCAGCTCTTCGACACGGGTGTCGCTGGAGCTGCGACCACGCAACACCACCTTCCGGGCGTAGTCGCGCTCGGTGAAGATGCCCAGAAGGCGGCTACCCTCGGTAATGAGCACGGAGCCGATATCGTGCTCGGCCATGAGGCGCAAGGCCGCGAGCACCGAGCTGTCGGGTGGAATCGAGATCACCCGCGAGCCCTTGGCTTGCAGAATCTGCCGAACGGTGGTCGTCATGGCCAACTCCCTGTCGTTTGCGGATCGCCATTCCAATCTGAACCCTTTGGCCGGAAAGCTCAAGCCCGCCACTGCGCGCTGCGGTGACGCAACACGCGTTCTAGTCGCGCCCCGTAGAATTTTCCGCAATCACTGCCTGCCCCTTGTCGAATGAGCCGCGCCTTGCATCTGACTGCACCGGAACATCCAGTCGACGAGCGCCTCGCGCTCCCCTTGCTTCAGCGTCTGGCGGCGCTGCTGATCCAGTACAACGTGCGCTCGGCATTGCTGGAGCGTCAGATCCTGCGCGTCGCCGACACGCTCGGCGTGAAGGTGAGCGTACATGCACGCTACCGTGGTGCGACGATCTATTCGGCTTCCGGCCGCCACTACCAGGCGGAGGCGCACGAGCTGAAGATCAACGTCGCCATCAGCACCGAGGCGAATCGGCAGATAGATCGGTTCTGTTCCGGTTTGCTGGGTCCGGTCGAGTTCGAGGAAGCGCTGCGGGCCCTGGAGTCCGGGGCTTTCCGTCACAACCGCTGGATTCTGGCGACAATCTTCGGCCTGGCGGCGGCGGCGCTCGCGTGGCTGCTGCGCGCCGACGCAGCGGCGATTGCGGTGAGCGGGGCCTCTTCCGCACTGGGGCTCCTGGCGCGCCAGTCTCTGGCGAAACGGCATCCGATTCTCTTCGCACTGCCGTTCACCGCAGCCCTCATCGGTGCGGTGCTTGGCGCGGTGGTGATTCGCGCCGGATGGACGACCACGCCCGGCTTCTGCCTGATGGTGCCGGCGCTGATGCTGGTGCCGGGCCCACATCTGATCAATGGCCTGTATGACGTGCTCGAAAACCATATCGAGAGCGGCTTGGCGCGCCTCGTGCTGGCATGCGGAATCCTCGTTGCGGCGGCAGCGGGCGTCTTTCTCGGAGGATGGTTGGTGCTCGGCCTGGTGACGGTTGAGGCGCGTCCTTCGCCCGATGTGCAGCTAACCCTGTGGTTGGATGTACTTCTGGCGGGGGCCGCGGCCTGCGGCTTCTCTGCCTTCTACAACACCCCTTGGCGGATGCTCTGGATATCGGTGCTGTGCGGCATGATCGGCCACGGCATCCGCTTCGTCCTGATGGGGCACGGGGTGTCGCAGGAGATAGCGACACTTTGGGCCTGTCTGCCGATCGGATTGCTTGCGAACCTGGGCGTGGCGCGGCTCGGTGTGCCGTTTGCGTCGATCGCCTTTGCCGGGGCCGTGCCCATGATGCCGGGAGCGCTGATTTACCAGGCGCTGGAAGCCGCCATGCACCTTGCTGCGGGCAGCGCAGACCTCATCACTGCTGCGCGGGCGTTGGGCTGGATCTTCAAGGCGAGCTTCGTCATCGGGGGTATGGCGATCGGCCTGCTCGTGGGCGCCCGCATCGCGGGTTTGCTCCGGATCCGCTGAGGCTTGCCCCAAAAACGAAAACGCGGATCAGACCGAAGTCTGTCCGCGTTTTCGGCGCCCGGGGGGAGGCGCTTTTTCTCCGGCTCGGGGGGCGGCCGGTAGAAGGGGGCAACCTGTATCAGGCTGCGTTGGTTTCGCAGCGCTCGCGCATCCAGGCGACGGCGATTTCGCGGTTCGGCAGCGCGCTCGACTTTTCGATCATGCGCACCTTGCCGTTGTTCTGCAGGTGGATCTCGGCGAAGTAGCCTTCGTTGGCGGCATACACGCCACCGAATACGAACTTGGCGCCGTTGCCGATTTCAATCACATCAAGGGGGGTTGCAATCAGTTCAGTCATCTCAGTACTTCCTTTCTTTCGCTTCACTCTGTCGTCTTTGTGTGATTCGAATCTTATCGATGACTGCCTGTGCAATCCAATTCAAGTTTCTGATTGTTCAATGATTTTTCTTATCGGCCCGGTCCGGTGAACGGAAAAGGGCCGTCATCGACGGCCCTTTTGGGCAAGCGGGAGTGCGTGTCCGGCTCAGGCTGCGTTGGTTTGCGGGCCGACCTTGTGTGCCATCCAGGCCACCGCGAGTTCACGGTGCGGCAGGGACTCCGAGCGCGCTACGCGGCGGACCTTACCAGCTTGTTGTTCATGGATTTCGGCGTAGTAGCCGTCATTCGCGGCATAGACACCGCCGAAGACCAGGGCCTGGCCGCGTTGGACTTCAATCACGTCGAGCGGAAGATCGTTGTTCATGACCTACCTCCTGCAGTTGTTGGGGCTCGCACAGAAAAAATTGTGCACAGCACCAATACTAGTCGCGTCGCCAAGGCGCTCCAATCGAACTTTCCTAGGGTTCGATAAGAGAATTTATTGCGCTGCAGCGAAACTCAGGGATAGAAGGCGTACAGATTGAAGCCGGCGACCGGCTGTTGCGTAGCTTCGAAGACCACGCTGAAGGGAATGTCGCTGCTCGCTGCGAACGCCTGGCTGCCCACCAGATAGGCAGGGAGCCATTGCTCCGGCGTCAGCACCTTGCGCGCCAGGGCGCGGTTGTGGACATCGGTGAGCGTGAGTTCCAGATGCGGATAGCCCTGCTGGAAATCGGCACGGTTGCGCAGCGTGCCAACCAGCTCGAAGCTGCCCTCCCGGCCGTTCGGATGCAGGTCTGAAGCTTCGATGCTGATTTCAGATTTAACCTGCGGCCAGGTCAGCACGCAGCCCAGCTGTTCGCAAGCTGAGGCGAGCAGCGGGCGGGCAGCGGGCAGTTCGCGCGCCAGGTCCTGGCGGAAGAAAAGCGTCAGTTGGGCCGTCGTCACGAGCAAGAGTAGCAGGACGGCGGTAGCCCACAGCCAGACCCGGCCGCGCGCTTCTGGCTCGCGCTCCCAGCTGTACTGGCCGGGCTCTTCGGCGGCAACGGCCGGTGCAGCGTCCTTGGCGAGGAAGTAGGGCGCCTGCTCGGACGCATCGAGTTCCTCAATGGCCTTGGCCGTGATCTGCTCGGGCGGTTCGAAGACGGTCTCGTCCTCGAAAGCTTCGTCCGGCTCGCTGGTCACGCGACGCGCGTCATTGCCAGTAAAGGCGGTGACGAAACTCGGTGCCTCGTCGTCGATGGCCGCGTGGGCCGGCGGCGGTTCGATCGCGACGGGTTCGCGCGGTTCGACCGCGTGCTCCCAGGAGGAGGCGGTCAGGTCCAGCGTCGCGCTGCTTTCATCGGGCTCGGTGAGCGAGATCTCTTCGGCAGGCTCGGTCGCCGATTCCTGCCACTGCCAGCCGACCTGGGTCGCGTCGTAGTGCGTGGCGGCAGGCGCGGGCACGCTTGCCGGTGGCGGGGCGGCGGGCGCGGCAAGGTCGTCCAGATCAAAATCGAGCGAACTGCCCAGCGCCGAGGCCGACGCATGGGACGGATCGAGCTCTGGGATCGGCGGCGCTATCTCCGGCCCCACTGGCGCTCGGTAGCGCGGCGGCGAGTCGAAGCGCGGCGTGAAGCTGGGAGCCGGGGGCGGGATATCGGGAAGGTTGATCGCGTCCAGCGCCGGCAGTTCGATGCTGGGTGCAGGTGCAGGTGCAGGTGCAGGTGCAGGTGCAGGTGCAGGTGCAGGTGCAGGTGCAGGTGCAGCTACGAAGGTCGCGCGCGGCGATGCGGAGGCCGGAGCAGCTGCGGGCGGTGCGACGGGCGCTGGCGCGGCGGCCGGCGACGCCTCCGACTCTGCCATGCTGCCTTCGATCAGGTACTCGAGCGCGTTGAAGGGCGCTTGGCAGTGCCCGCAGCGCACGCGGCCGGCGCGCGCCCGTAGCTGCTCGGGCTTAACGCGAAACGCGGTCGAGCAGTGCGGGCAGCGCGTGGTCAGCATCGTGCCTGGCCTTGCAGGCGCACCCAGCCGTCCTCGCTGGCGCCGACTTCCAGATCAATATAAGGCCGATAGGCTTCGATGACCTGATCCGCCTGGACTTCGAGCACGCCGGACAGCGCCAGCCGGCCGCCTTCGGCGACGCAAGCGACGATGGCCGGGGCGAGCACGCACAGAGGATTGGTCAGGATGTTGGCGACCACGCGATCGTAGCGATCCGCGAGCGGCACGCCGCTGTGCTGGACTTCGACCGTCACGCCGTTGCGCTGCGCGTTGTCCTGGGTGGCCTCCAGGGCGCGCTCGTCGATGTCGATGCCGACGACCTTGCCGGCACCCAGCTTGGCCGCCGCAATGGCCAGGATGCCGGAGCCGCAGCCGTAGTCGAGCACGCTGGCATCCCGCGGCACATTGTCCAGCAGCCATTGCAGGCAGAGGCGAGTCGTGGGGTGAGATCCTGTCCCGAAGGCGAGGCCTGGGTCGAGTTCGAGGTTGATCGCTGCGGGATCGGGCGCGTCGTGCCAGGAAGGCACGATCCACATCCGTTCGGTGACGCGGATCGGCTCGAACTGGCTTTGCGTCAGGCGCACCCAGTCCTGGTCTGCGACCTCTTCCACCGTGAAGGGCGGCACCGCATCGAGGCCTGCAGCGTGGGCCGCAGACGCGAGCGAGGTGGCCAGATCCGCGTCGCCGTCGAAGAGCGCGACGACGCGGCTGTGGTGCCAAAGCGCCTGGGCTACGTGGCCAGGCTCGCCGAACTGGGCGACCTCCTTATCCGTGCCGGCGTCGGCGTCCTCTATGGATACCGACACGGCGTCGGTGTCCATCAGGGCTTCGGACAGGGCTTCCGCGACGGACGCGTCGGCTTGCAAGGTCACCTGCAACAACATGAGCCTTCAGTCCTTCTTGGAGAGCTTGCCTTCGAGGTAGTGGATGCTGGTGCCGCCATGCTCGAAGTTCGCGTCGTTCAGCAGTTCCTGGTGCAGCGGAATGTTGGTCTTGATGCCTTCGACCACCATTTCCGACAGCGCGATGCGCAGGCGACGCATCGCCTGGTCACGCGTATCGCCATAGGCGATCACCTTGCCGATCATCGAATCGTAGTTCGGCGGCACGGTGTAGCCGTTATAAACGTGCGAATCGACGCGGATGCCGGGGCCGCCCGGGGTATGCCAATTGGTGATGCGACCGGGCGAGGGCGTGAACTTGAACGGGTCCTCGGCGTTGATCCGGCATTCCATGGCATGGCCGCGCAGGATGACGTCCTTCTGGCGGAAACGTAGTTTCTCGCCAAAGGCCACGCGAATCTGTTCCTGGACGATGTCGATGCCCGTGATCATTTCGGTCACCGGATGTTCGACCTGCACGCGGGTGTTCATCTCGATGAAGAAGAACTCGCCGTTCTCGTAGAGGAACTCGAAGGTACCGGCGCCGCGATAACCGATCTTCTTGCAGGCATCCACACAGCGCTCGCCGACCTTCTCGATCAGCTTGCGCTCGATGCCGGGCGCAGGCGCTTCTTCGATCACCTTCTGGTGGCGACGCTGCATCGAGCAGTCGCGCTCGCCCAGATAGACCGCGTTGCCGTGCTGGTCTGCGAGGATCTGGATCTCCACGTGACGCGGATTCTCCAGGTACTTTTCCATGTAGACCGTCGGGTTGCCGAAGGCCGCGCCAGCTTCGGTGCGCGTCATCGTCACCGCCTGGATCAGCGCGCCCTCGGTGTGCACCACGCGCATGCCGCGGCCGCCGCCGCCGCCTGCCGCCTTGATGATCACCGGGAAACCGATCGAACGCGCGATCTTGGTGATTTCCTTGGGGTCGTCCGGCAGCGCGCCGCCGGAACCCGGCACGCAGGGCACGCCCGCGCTGATCATGGCCTGCTTGGCGGAAACCTTGTCGCCCATGAGGCGGATGGTTTCGGCGCGCGGGCCGATGAAGACAAAGCCGGACTGCTCCACCCGTTCGGCGAAATCGGCGTTCTCAGAGAGGAAGCCGTAACCGGGATGGATGGCTTCGGAGTCCGTCACCTCGGCGGCAGCGATGATCGCCGGCACGTTGAGGTAGCTCTGGCCCGAGGGAGCGGGGCCGATGCAGACGGATTCATCCGCGAGCTTGACGTACTTGGCTTCCGTGTCCGCCTCGGAGTGCACAGCCACCGTGCGGATGCCGAGTTCGCGGCAGGCGCGCAGTACGCGCAAGGCGATCTCGCCACGGTTTGCGATCAGGATCTTCTCGAACATGACGGCGCGCTATCAGCCGATGACGAACAGCGGTTGACCGTATTCGACCGGCTGGCCGTTCTCGATCAGGATGGCCTTGATGGTGCCGGCGGCGTCCGACTCGATCTCGTTCATCAGCTTCATCGCTTCGATGATGCACAGCGTGTCGCCGACGGCCACGTTCTGGCCCACCTCGATGAAGGACTTGGCGCCCGGCGAAGAGGAACGATAGAAGGTGCCGACCATCGGCGATTTCACGATGTGGCCTTCGGGCAGCGCCGGGGCAGCGGGGGCTGCACCTGCGGCGGCCGGTGCAGCAGCGGGGGCTGCGACGGGGGCCGCGACCGGGAGGCTCGCTGCATAGGCGACCGGTGCGGGGGCGCCGGTGATGTGCTTGGCGATGCGGACTTTTTCTTCGCCCTCGGTGACCTCGAGTTCGGCGATGCCGGATTCCTGCACGAGATCAATCAGCTTTTTTAGTTTTCTGAGGTCCATTTGGGCTTCCTATCTTCAGTCTGCGTTCAGCGCCGAATGGGGGCGGCGCCATGCTTGTCAATCGTCGGAGCGACCTGAGACGAGCCTCAGGCCGGGGTGATTCGTGCGAGGGCGGCTTCGAGCGCGAGGCGGTAGCCATCGGCGCCGAGGCCGCAGATCACGCCGACGGCGAGATCCGAAAAATACGAGTGCTTGCGGAAGGCTTCCCGCGCATGCACGTTGGAGAGATGCACCTCGATGAACGGGATGCGTACGGCGGCAAGCGCGTCGCGCAGGGCCACGCTGGTGTGCGTGTAGGCCGCCGGGTTGATCAGGATGAACGCAACGCCCTCGGCCTGGGCCGCCTGCACGCGGTCCACGAGTTCGCCTTCGTGGTTGCTCTGGAACGATTCCACCACGGCACCCGCGGCCTTGGCGCGCGCCGAGAGTTCTTCGTGGATGTCCGCAAGCGTCGTGCGTCCGTAGATCTCCGGTTCGCGCGTGCCCAAAAGATTCAGGTTGGGCCCGTGCAGCACGAGGATTCGAACGGCTTCCGGGGATGTCGCTGAGGCGGAACCGCTTCGGGATTTGCTGCGTTTTGCGCTCATGATCCCCGCAAGTTTGCCGGAATTGACGCTTTTTTTCTACCGCCAGGGCAGCGGTTGCCCGCCGAGGCCGCAAAGCAAAGCTGGCGCACGATGCCATCCCCGCGGCCTAAAGACAAGTCGGGGCGGACCCTCGGGCCGTTCGTCAGCGGGCGAGATTTTCGAGGATTTTCGCTAGCTGATCGTCGTGGAAGGCGCCCAGTTTTACATGGGCCACCTGTCCGTTGCGCCCCAGGACCGCGGTGAAAGGAAGTGCCTGGGCAGTATTGCCGAGCGCCTGGGTGACTTGCATTGCGTCCATGCCGCCGACCAGCAGCGGGAAGCTCACGCCGTTCGTCGCACTGTATTTGGCGATCGCCTTGGCCTCATCGATGCCGATGCCTACGAACTGGACGCCGCGGCCTTCCCATTGCTTGCGAGTGCGGTCGAGAAGCGGCATCTCTTCGCGGCAGGGCGCGCACCAGGGCGCCCAGAAATTGACCACGATGACCTGTCCCTTCCAGGCGTCCAGGCGGAAGGATTTGCCCGCGGCATCCGGCAGATTCATCGCCATCAGCGCTTTCGCGGCGTCGTTGCTGCCGACAAGAGGCGGTGCGGCGGTGCGGTCCTGCTGCTGGGCGAACCACCAGCCCGCGGCGCCCGCGAAGAGTCCGACGAGGACGATGAGTGCGACAGAAAGCTTGCGACTCATTCCGCGGTTTCCTCTTCGCCGTGCGCCTGGTCAAGCAGGGCCTCGACAGCCGGCAGGCGAGCACGCTCGGCGCCGTTGCGGCGAGGCGAGCGCTCGGCGATCAGGTCGAAGACGCAGAGCTTGATCGGCACCTCTTCCCAGTCGAAGATCAGGATGGCCTCGGGCGACTCCGGCCCGCGGTGGCGGATCTCGCGATGCTCGTACTGGATGCCCTTGCCCAGCAGGAAGATCTCGACGTCCTTGGCGCTGTCGGCGAAGAGATCCAGTTCGACTTCGGCGAAGCCCGTCGCGCTGCCATCGAGCACGGCGCCCGTCAGCGCCGGACGCCATGGGGCCAGCACGCGCATCAGTGTCACGGCCGTCTCGCGCATGATCTCCAGGCGTTCGTCGTCCTCTTCGTCGCGGTACAGGGCGACGTAGGCGCGCAACTCGGCGTCGATTTCGGCGTTGTTGGGCATCGCCTCGCCATGCGTGACGCCCAGTTGGCGGGCGGCTTTGCGTTTGGCCAATCCGTAGTCGGTGATTCCGTCTTCGGCGACGAGGCGGGCGGCGAGGGCGGCGATGTTCTGGCGGAGGCTGCTGCTGGGGGCGTCGCGTTGCGGCATGGCGGGCGCTCACTGTGATCCGATGGTCAAGTGGCCATCGGCTAGAATCCCGGACCATTCTTGCACATCCCGCGGCATTCTTCCCGCCGCCTCCCCTGATGCATATCCACATCCTTGGAATCTGCGGCACCTTCATGGGCGGCGTCGCGCTGCTCGCGCGTTCGGCCGGCCACAAAGTCACCGGCTGCGACGCCAACGTGTATCCGCCAATGAGCACGCAACTCGAGGCCGAGGGCATTGCCCTGGTCCAGGGTTACGACGCCTCGCAGATCGATATCGGGGCGGACGTCTACGTGGTCGGCAACGCCATCTCGCGTGGCAACCCGCTGCTGGAGGCGATCCTCGACCGTGGCCTGCCCTATGTCTCGGGGCCTCAGTGGCTGGCGGAGCATGTGCTGCAGGACAAATGGGTGCTCGCGGTCGCCGGCACGCATGGCAAGACGACGACGACCTCGTTGCTCACCTACCTGCTGGACGCCGCGGGGCTCAACCCGGGTTTCCTGGTCGGGGGTGTGCCGCTGGACTTTGGCGTCTCCGCCCGGCTGACCGACTCGGCCTTCTTCGTCATCGAGGCCGACGAGTACGACACCGCGTTCTGTGACAAGCGCTCGAAGTTCGTCCACTACCGCCCGCGCACGGCCGTTCTCAACAATCTTGAGTTCGACCACGCTGATATTTTCCCGGACCTCGCGGCGATCGAAACGCAGTTCCATCACCTTGTACGCACCATCCCGCGCGGCGGCCGGATCATCGCCAATGCGGAGGACAGCCTCAGGCGGGTGATGGCGCGTGGTTGCTGGAGCGAGCTGGAATGGTTCGGGTGCGCCGACGGCTGGCATGTCGGCGACGGCGCTGCGCCAGGCTCGACGGTCTTTGCTTTGGGCGAGAAGTCATTCGGCGAAGTCCTGCTGCCCATGCTGGGCGAGCACAACAGGCTCAATGCCTTGGCCGCCATCGCAGCGGCGCGTCATGTGGGCGTGCAGCCGTCCTTCGCCATCGAGGCGCTCGCCGACTTCAAGGGCATCAAGCGCCGCATGGAGCTGCGTGGCCTGGCGCGGGGCGTCGCTGTCTATGACGACTTCGCACATCACCCGACCGCCATTGCCACTACCGTTGCCGGCTTGCGCCGCCGGGAACCGGCGGGTCGCATCCTCGCCGTGCTGGAGCCGCGCTCGAACACGATGAAGCTGGGCACGATGAAGGATCGCCTTGCCGAGAGCCTGGGTGAGGCCGATCTGATCTATTGCTATGCGAAGGATCTCGGCTGGGATGCGGCGGGTGCCTTGCATCCGCTGGGCGCCAAAGCTCGCGTTTTTGACGATTTGGATCAGCTTGTATCTGCTGCGGTGCGGGACGCGGATTCCGGCGATCATGTGCTCGTCATGAGCAATGGCGGATTCGGTGGCGTGCATCAGAAACTTCTCGACGCATTGAGCGTCGGCGCGGCTTGAGGGGGTGGGTCAAGTATTCCTCGGCCCCTTTGCTCATGTGGGGCGGGCGCCGGAACTGACCGCTACCCCTTGATTTCCCGAGCTCGCCTGCTGCAGTGCACGAGCTTGATCTCGATCAAGTTTTCTTGATGTCCCTATTAGCGCTATGGCAACATCCGCGGCGGTCGCGGTAAGCCCGGCGCGGTTTTTGGGCCTGCCGTCCTGCACTTTCCATATATGCGGCACGCGCACGGGCGCGGCAGGCCCGGCGACGGCCTGACTTTCCCGAGCGCTTGCCGTCCAAGGCAGCAATTCAGGTGTCTGGGGACATGAGGCCTACCATTCGCGCATCCGTTGCTTTGTCCGCTCTTGCGGGCGTTCTCGCCGTGCCTGCCGTTTCGGCGGAGGACCGGTACAACCTGCAACAGCCGGTCACGCATATCGCCGCCGAGATCTACAGCATGCACACGCTCATGCTGTTCATCTGCCTGGTGATCTTCATCGGCGTGTTCGGCACGATGTTCTGGGCGGTATTCAAGCACCGCAAGTCGAAGGGGGCCGTCGCCGCCCATTTCCACGAGAACACCACGGTCGAGATCGTCTGGACCATCATCCCGGTGCTGATCCTGTTGGGCATGGCCTGGCCGGCGACCAAGACCGTGATCGCGATGAAGGACACGACCAATCCCGACATCACGATCAAGGCCACCGGGTACCAGTGGCAGTGGGGCTATGACTACCTGAAGGGCGAGGGCGAGGGCATCCGCTTCCAGTCCGTGCTCTCGACTCCCCGTGCGCAGATCGACCGCGGCGAATACAAGGGCCGCAACTACCTGCTTGAAGTCGACAAGCCCCTGGTGGTGCCGGTCGGCAAGAAGGTGCGCATCCTCACAACCGCCAATGACGTGATCCACGCCTGGTGGGTGCCGGCCTTCGGCGTCAAGCAGGACGCGATCCCCGGCTTCATCCGCGACACCTGGTTCCGCGCCGAGAAGGAAGGCGTGTACCGCGGCAACTGCGCCGAACTCTGCGGCAAGGAGCATGGCTTCATGCCGATCGAGGTGCACGTGCTCTCGCAAGAGGCCTACACCGCCTGGGTGGCGGAACAGAAGAAGCAGATGACTCAGGCGCAAGAGCCCGCGAACGCGGCAGCCTCTGCAGCCACGGCCGGCTAAGCGGCCCCGCCAGGACACAGGAGCGACAGGAATGAGCGCGGTACCGCACGATCTCGCACACGGCCACGACCATCACGGCGATCACCATCACCCCACCGGGCTGATGCGCTGGCTGACCACGACGAACCACAAAGACATCGGTTCGATGTACATGATCTTCAGCTTCATCATGTTCCTGTCCGGGGGCGTGATGGCGCTGACGATCCGCGCCGAGCTGTTCCAGCCTGGCCTGCAGGTCGTGCAGCCGGAGTTCTTCAATCAGCTCACCACCCTGCACGGCTTGGTGATGGTGTTCGGCGCGATCATGCCGGCCTTCGTGGGCTTCGCGAACTGGCAGATCCCGCTGATGATCGGCGCGTCGGACATGGCCTTCGCGCGCATGAACAACTGGAGCTTCTGGCTGTTGCCGCCGGCAGCATTGCTGCTGCTGGGCTCCTTCTTCGTGCCGGGCGGTGCCACCGCCGCGGGCTGGACGCTCTACGCGCCGCTCTCCGTGCAGATGGGCATGGGCATGGACATGGCCATCTTCGCTATCCATATCATGGGCGCGAGCTCGATCATGGGCGCGATCAACATCGTGGTTACGATCATCAACATGCGCGCTCCGGGCATGACCTGGATGAAGCTGCCGATGTTCTGCTGGACCTGGCTGATCACCGCCTACCTGCTGATCGCGGTGATGCCGGTACTCGCAGGCGCCGTGACCATGGTGCTGACCGACCGTCACTTCGGCACCAGCTTCTTCTCTGCCGCCGGCGGTGGTGACCCGGTGCTCTACCAGCACGTGTTCTGGTTCTTCGGGCACCCCGAGGTCTACATCATGATCCTGCCGGCTTTCGGCATCGTGTCGCAGATCATCCCGGCCTTCGCCCGCAAGCCGCTTTTCGGCTATGCCTCGATGGTGTACGCGACCTCTTCGATCGCGATCCTGTCCTTCGTGGTCTGGGCGCACCACATGTTCACCACCGGCCTGCCGGCGGCGACCCAGCTCTTCTTCATGTACGCGACGATGCTGATCGCGGTGCCCACCGGCGTGAAGGTGTTCAACTGGGTGGCCACGATGTGGCGCGGCTCTATGACCTTCGAGACCCCGATGCTCTTCGCGGTCGGCTTCCTCTTCGTGTTCACGATGGGCGGCTTTACCGGCCTCATCTGCGCGATCGCCCCGATCGACATCCAGCTGCAGGACACCTACTACGTGGTGGCGCACTTCCACTACGTGCTGGTCGCGGGTTCGCTGTTTTCGCTCTTCGCCGGCGCCTACTACTGGCTGCCGAAGTGGACCGGCCACATGTACGACGAGAAGCTGGGCAAGCGCCATTTCTGGCTCTCGATCATCTTCTTCAACGTCACCTTCTTCCCGATGCACTTCCTGGGTCTGGCCGGCATGCCCCGCCGCATCCCGGACTACAACCCGATGTTCGCGGACTTCAACGAACTCGCCACCATCGGTGCATTCGGTTTCGGCCTGAGCCAACTGCTGTTCCTGTACGTGGTGATCAAGTGCGTGCGCGGCGGCGAGCCGGCGCCCGCGAAGCCCTGGGAGGGCGCGGAAGGCCTCGAATGGACTGTGCCTTCGCCGGCGCCGTACCACACCTTCGAGGAGCCGCCGCTGGTCAAGTAAGCGAGCGGAACGTGACGAAGATGCAAGATCGGGATCGCAAGAACCGCCGCACGGGCTTCGTGCTCTTTGGTGTGGCGTTGGCTTTCTTCGTCGCGATCCTGGTCAAGCGCTGGATGCAGGGGCACTGATGGCCGCCGACGCGCACAGGGCCGAAAATCGCAAGCTACTGATCCGGCTGGCGCTCGCGGCCGTCGGGATGTTTGGCTTCGGATTCGCGCTCGTGCCGTTCTACAAGACGATCTGCGAAGTCGCCGGCCTCAACCGGCTGGTCGACAAGCAAGATGCGCCGAAGAACTCGCAGGTGGACCTGAGCCGCACGGTGACGCTGGAATTCGATGCCAACACGCACGCGATGCCTTGGCGCTTCCGGCCCCTGAAGAACGCGGTGGAGGTCCATCCCGGCCAGTTGGTGCGGGTGGACTACGAGCTGGAGAACGCAACCGACAAGCCCATCGTCGGCCAGGCAATTCCCAGCTACGGGCCGCAGATCGCGGCGCAGTACCTGAAGAAGCTCGACTGCTTCTGCTTCAGCCAGCAGAAGCTGGCGGGTGGTGAGAAGAAAGTGCTGCCGGTGGTGTTCGTGATCGACCCCGCACTGCCGGCCGATGTACGCACGGTGACGCTGTCCTACACCTTCTTCGAGGTGGAGGGCGCCAAGGCGGCCGCGACCGCAGCGGGAACCCGCGGATGAGCGAGCAGGAGGTTCCTCGCCGTGCCGGGTTCATGCAGACGATCCGTGCCGTGCTCTGGTCTTTTGCGGGCATCCGCAAGCGGCGCGACTACGAGGCGGATTCAGCGCAGCTCAATCCGATCGCGGTCATCGTCGCAGGCATTATTGCTGGCGTGATCTTCGTGCTCACGCTGGTTCTGGTAGTGAAATTCGTGTTGTCGCAGCATTGAAGGCAAGAACCATCGGCTTAGCCCGGAGACTCTGAGCATGAGCGCCTCGCTCGAAAAATACTTCGTACCTGAACCCTCGACCTACCCGATCTTCGGCTCCATCGCGCTGCTGCTCATGGGCTTTGGCGCGGCGTCATGGGTCAATCATCTGCCCTTCGGTCCCTGGGTTGTCGCCGTCGGCGTCGCCTTCCTGCTCTACATGCTGTTCGGCTGGTTCGGGCAGGTGATCCGCGAGTCGCAGAGCGGCAAGTACGGCGCCCAGGTGGACCGCGGTTTCCGCTGGAGCATGGGCTGGTTCATCTTCTCCGAAGTGATGTTCTTCGCGGCCTTCTTCGGCGTGCTCTTCTACGTGCGCCGGATCTCGGTGCCCGAGCTGGGTGACGCCGAGCACGCGATCCTCTGGGAAGGCTTCAAGGGCACTTGGCCCTCGATCGGTCCGTTCCTCGGTCAGGATACGGCCAACCTGTTCCAGCCGATGCATGCCTGGGGTATTCCTGCGATCAACACGGCGATCCTGCTGACTTCCGGCGCCACGCTCACCTGGGCACACTGGGGCCTGATGAAGAACTCGCGCGGTCAGCTGATCGCAGGCCTGGCCGTCACCGTGCTGCTGGGTGCGATCTTCATGGTCTGCCAAGCCTACGAATACATCCACGCCTACGAGCACATGAACCTCAAGCTCAGCTCCGGCGTGTATGGCTCGACCTTCTTCATGATGACCGGCTTCCACGGTCTGCACGTCACCATCGGCGCGATCATGCTGGCGGTGATGCTGGCCCGCAGCATCAAGGGACACTTCACGCCGGAACACCACTTCGCCTTCGAAGCCGCCGCTTGGTACTGGCACTTCGTGGATGTGGTGTGGCTGCTGCTCTTTGTGGTGGTCTACTGGCTGTAAGCGTCGAGCGGGGCGGGTTACAGATGCTGGGTGAGGAACCCGGTCGCGTAGCCCGCCATCAGCAGCAGGAAGAGAAAGATCGACAGCCCGACGCGCACCGACAAGGCTTTGACCATGCGCGGGCTGCTCCGGCCGCGGTCCTTGAACAGGAACAGCAGCGCCGAGCCCAGGCTGGCCAGGATCAGCAACAGGATCAGAATCACTACGACGCGCATGAGGCTCTCCGGAACGGCGAGCGCGCAGTGTAGTCCAGGGCTCATGTCTCAGGCCAAAACCCTTCCCGATCCGGCTCCCGCGCGCCGCGCGCCGCGCTGGATTCCCCTGGCAGCCGGTGTTGCGTTGGGACTGCTCTGCGCGCGACTCGGGCTCTGGCAGCTCGATCGCGCCGCGCTCAAGGAAGGCTGGGCCACCCAGTACCAGCATGCGTTGGCCGCGCCGCCCGTCGAATTGCCGACGGCCGTCGCGGCGCCTTCGGTTGCTGGCAGGCGCGTCTGGGTCTCGGGGCGTTGGCAAGCCGCCCAGACTGTCTGGATCGACAACCGTACGCACGAGGGCAAGGCGGGCGTCCACGTCGTCACGCCGATCCGGCGCGCGGACGGATCCTTGGTCTATATGGACCGCGGTTGGGCGCCAATCGATGGCGCGCGCCGCCACCTGCCGGCCCCGCCGCTATCGACCGAAGCCGTGCGGGTGCAAGGCGTGGCCCTGATTCCACCCGAGCACAGCTTTAGCCTGGGCGACCCGTCCCGGGAAGGGCGGCTGTGGTCCGCCCTCGACGAAGTCCATCTGCGTGCAGCGGTGTCCGCGGGCGGTTACTATCCCGTGTTTGTCCAGCTCACGGACGAGACCGGCGACGGTCTGGTGCGCGACTGGGGGGCGCCGGCCTTCGGCGCCGAGCGCAGCCGTGCTTACGCGCTGCAATGGTTCGTCTTTTCGTTCATGGCCTTCGCGCTGAGCCTCTGGTTCGGGCTGCGCGGGCGACGCAAACATGCAAGCTGAAGTACCTGTCGAGATCGGCGCCCTCAAACGGAATCGCCGCACGCTTATCCTGATTGCCCTGGTCTGCCTCGCCCCGGTCGTGGCGAGCTACCTGACCTTCTGGTTCTGGACGCCGGCAGCCGGCGCCAACTACGGCGAGCTGCTGCAGGCCGCGCCCTGGGCGCCGGCGCATCTGCGCAAGCCGGGCGGCGAGGCCTTCGATCCCGCGACGCTCAAGGGTCGCTGGTTGATGGTGTATTCGGACTCCGCCGCCTGCGATGAAGCCTGTCGCAAGTCGCTGTGGACCCAACGCCAGGTCCGCATCGCCCAGGCCAAGGAAATGGAACGCGTGGCCCGCGTCTGGCTCGTCACCGATGGCGGCACGCCGGCGGCGAGCCTGTTGGCCGAGCATCCCGACCTGCTGGTCCTGAATGCCGATGAGGCTGCCGCCTCGCACGGCCGCATCGAACTGGTGGATCCGATGGGCAACCTGATGATGCGTTACCCGGCCGAGCCGGAGCCCAAGCGCATGATCAAGGATCTCGCCCGCATCCTGAAATACTCGCCGCTGGGCAAGGGAGACTGAGCGCATGGCTCGCCGATTGATTCTTCTCGCGCTGGCCCTCGCCTGCATCGTGATCGTGCTCGGCGCCTATGTGCGCCTCTCCGACGCCGGGCTCGGTTGTCCGGATTGGCCTGGGTGCTACGGCCAACTCACGCCGCATCACGCGTCCGAAGAGATCGCCGCCGCGGTGGCGGTCGATCCGCACGGGCCAGTCTCGCTGCCCAAGGCCTGGAAGGAAATGGTCCACCGCTACCTCGCCAGCACGCTCGGGCTGCTGATCCTGGCGATCGCCTACCTGGCGCTGCGCCGCCGTGCGGGCAGCGTCACCGCCGGACTGGCGCTGGCGACCGTGGGCACCGTGGTCTTCCAGGGCATGCTGGGCATGTGGACCGTGACCCTCTTGCTCAAGCCCGCCATCGTAACGGGACACCTGATAGGTGGGCTCGCCACTGTATCGATGCTCGCCTGGATGGCGATGCGGACCTCGCGCATCCGCTCGGTGGAGGTCACGCCCGGCATGCGTCGACTTGCCCGCCTGGGCCTGCTGGCCTTGGCGGTGCAGATCATTCTGGGCGGCTGGACCAGCACCAACTATGCGGCCCTGGCGTGCGGCGACCTGCCGACCTGCCAAGGGCAATGGCTGCCGCAGATGGATTTCACCAACGCCTTCCACGTCGTGCGCGAACTTGGCATGACCGCCGATGGTCAGCTTCTGTCGCTGGCGGCGCTCACTGCAATCCACTGGTGTCACCGGATCGGCGCGGTCCTGGTCAGCCTGATCCTGCTGGCTTTGGCCGCAGGGCTGTTCCGCCGCTCGCGTACGCGCGGCTACGGCCTGCTGCTGCTCATCGCCCTGCTGGTGCAGGTGTCGCTCGGTGTCGCCAATGTGTTGCTGCAACTCCCGCTGCCGCTGGCGGTTGCGCATAACGCCGGCGCCTTGCTGCTATGGCTTACCATGCTGCGGATCAATTTTTCGCTGCGACCTGCACACGCGATGATGCTGGTCGGAAGGAGTACCCGTGAAAACGCTATCGCCTGAGTTCGCGGCGCCGCTGGGCAGCCGCCTGCGCGCCTACGGCGCGCTCACCAAGCCGCGGGTGAACATGCTGATCGTGTTCTGCGCGGTCATAGGGATGTTCCTGGCCCAACCGCAAGGACTGCCGCCGCTCTTCACGGTCGTCGCCGCGACGATCGGGATCGCGCTGGTGGCCGGTGCCGCCGCGGCGATCAACTGCCTGATCGAACAGAAGATCGACGCCGTAATGGCGCGCACCCGCGCGCGTCCCTTGCCGCGCGGCATGCTTTCCCAACGCGAGACGTTGGCCTTCTCGTTCATCCTGGGCGGCATCGGCCTGATGATTCTGTGGCATGCGGTCAATCCGCTGACCATGTGGCTCACCTTCGCGACCTTCGTCGGCTACGCGGTGGTCTATACCGTGCTGCTCAAGCCGAACACGCCGCAGAACATCGTGATCGGCGGTGCCTCGGGCGCGATGCCTCCGGTGCTGGGCTGGGCCGCCGTGACCGGCGAGATCTCCGCCGACGCCTGCCTGCTCTTCCTGATCATCTTTGCCTGGACGCCGCCGCATTTCTGGGCGCTCGCGCTGTACCGCACCGAGGAATACGCGCGCGCCGGCCTGCCGATGCTGCCGGTGACGCACGGCGCGGAATACACCCGCCTGCATGTGCTGCTCTACAGCCTCGTGCTCTTCGGCGTGACGCTCCTGCCTTTCGCCACGCGCATGAGCGGCTGGCTGTACTTGGCGAGCGCCGTGGTTCTGGGCGGCATCTTCATCGCCTATGGTTGGAAGATCTGGCGCAACTATTCGGACGCGCTGGCGCGGCGGGCCTTCCGCTTTTCGATTCTCTATCTCTCGCTGCTCTTCGCGGCCTTGCTGGTCGACCACTACCTCTGAGGTCCTGCATGCCGCGTTCGCTTGCCGCCCTGGCCGCACTCTGCCTTGCGCTCTGCCTGGGCGCCTGCAAGCAGGACGGGCCGCACTTCAACGCCACGGATATTTCGGGCGCGGACTACGCCAAGGATTTCTCGCTCACCGACCACACCGGCAAGCCGCGCCATCTCGCGGACTTCAAGGGCAAGGTCGTGACCATGTTCTTCGGCTACACCCAGTGTCCGGACGTCTGCCCGACCACGCTCGCGAACATGGCGCAGGTCATGAAGCTGCTGGGCGAGGAGGACGCGAAGCGGGTCCAGGTGATCTTCGTGACGGTGGACCCCGAGCGCGACACCCTGCAGCTGCTGGCCGAATACGTGCCGGCCTTCAATCCGGGCTTCATCGGCTTGCGGGGTGATGCGGCGCAGACCGAGGCGGTGGAGAAGGACTTCAAGGTCTTTTCGCAGAAGCAGGGCGATGTCGCCAGCGGCCAATACACCGTGGATCACACGGCGGCCACCTACGTCTTCGATCCCCAGGGGCGACTGCGGCTTTATGTGCGCCACGGCGAGACGCCGCAGAACATCGCCAGCGACATCAAGACGCTGCTTTCTGGGGCTTGATCCGGAGTCAGGATTCGCTGCAGGGCGCGCCTCGCGACCCAAGCCGCCCGCGACTGAAGTTGCGATCGGGGCGGCGGCCGGAAAAGAAAAAGGCTCACTGCGAAGTGAGCCTTTTCATCTGGAGTCGAGGCTCCAGCGGAGTCGAATCCTGCCAGCTGCGTTTAGCCGGCTACCGTCAGCCGGCTGTGGTCAGGCGAATCCTGCCAGCGCGCCCTTCATCTTCTGCAGCGCCTTGGCCTCGATCTGGCGGATACGCTCGGCGGACACGCCGTATTCCTCGGCCAGTTCCTGCAGGGTCGCGCCATCCTCGTCGGCCAGCCAGCGACGCTGCACGATGTTGCGGCTGCGGTCATCCAGGCTCGCCAGGGCGGTCTCGATGCCTTCGCTCTGCAGACGGTCGCGGCGGCGGCTCTCCAGCACGGCGGTCGGCTCGGCCGAGGCGTCCGCGAGGTAGGCGATCGGCGCCACGCGGCCGTCGTCTTCGTCTTCCGGGCCCAGTTCCAGCGCGATGTCACCACCGGCGAAACGGGTTTCCATCTCGCGCACTTCCTCGGGCTTCACGCCCAAGGTTTGCGCCATGGCCGTCACGTCGGCGGGCGAGAGCGTGCCGCTGCCCTGCTTCATGCTGCGCAGGTTGAAGAAGAGCTTGCGCTGGGCCTTGGTCGTAGCGATCTTCACCAGGCGCCAGTTCTTCAGGATGTACTCGTGGATCTCCGCCTTGATCCAGTGGATCGCGAAGGACACGAGACGGACGCCGCGATCCGGGTCGAAGCGCTTCACGGCCTTCATCAGGCCGATGTTGCCCTCCTGCACCAGGTCGCCCTGCGGCAGGCCATAGCCCACGTAGTTGCGGGACACGGCCACCACCAGGCGCAGGTGCGAGAGCACGAGCTGGCGTGCGGCTTCCACGTCCTGGTTGTCGCGCAGGCGGCGGGCCAGCGACAGCTCATCCTGCTCGGTGAGCATCGGAAAGCGGTTCGCGGTCTGGATATACTGATCCAGGCTGCCGAGGGCGGACGGAACGGGAAACGCGAGCGATGTGGTCATTGCATGCCTCCTACGCATCTAGGGACAGATTTTAGCACTCCCGGCCTGAGAGTGCTAACGAGCTCCGGAGTTCAAATCCCGTTGCCCGCCCGCTATCCGTCACCCCGTTGTCTGGCGCGGTTGAGCCGGGCGCGCCGCGCTGCCAGAAGCTCCTTTCCTTGGAGGTGTGCCATGAACGTTCATCGCATCCTCGCCGGTCTTGCTCTCGGCGCCCTGATATCGGGACTGGGGGCTTGTGCCAATGTTCCTCAGCCCAGGCAGCCGGTTCCGGTGCCGGACGAGCGCATCTTTGCGGACAACCTACCCAAGGTTGCCGCCGAAACGGCCGCCAGCGTCAGCCTGGAGCGGGATCGCGCATTTCCGGGGTCTGACTGCCTGACCCGGATCGAGCTCGACGGCAAGACGGTGGCCGACACCCGCACGGGCGAGCGTCTGGCGTTGCAGTTGAGCCCCGGCCGACACAGAGTCAAGGCCTTTCCGCGCGGTCTCTGCGACGGTCTCGCGGAACTCGATCTCGATATGAAACCCGGCGAAAGCCGTAGCTACCGCTATGGCTACGGGGCCGACCCCAGCGGCCAGGTCTTTTCGCTCAGCGAGCTGACGCCCTAGGGCGTCGCTTGGCGGGCGGGGTAGAGCCTCGGCTTGATGCAGGCTGCCCAGGCTTGGGGCTGGCCAAGAGGCGCCGGGATACCCACCGAACAGGCTGCTTCCGCCTGCGGGCAGCGGGTCCGGAACACGCAGCCCGAAGGCGGCGAAACCGGGCTCGGCAATTCCCCGGACAAGGCCGGTCGATTCGCCGCGCGCGCGCTGCGGGGGTCGGGAATCGGCGCCGCGGCCAGCAGTGCCTCGGTGTAGGGGTGTGCAGGCTGGCCGAAGAGCTTCTCGCAGGGCGCATGCTCCATGCCGCGCCCCAGGTACATCACCAGCACGCGATCGGCCAGGTGCCGGACGACCGCGAGATCGTGCGCGATGAAGAGCATCGCGAGGCCGTCTTCCTGCTGGATCTCGCGCAGCAGGTTGAGGATCTGCGCCTGGATGGAGACGTCGAGTGCCGAGACCGGCTCGTCGCAGATCAGGAGCTCCGGCTCGACGATCAGCGCGCGGGCGATGCCGACGCGCTGGCACTGCCCGCCGGAGAATTCATGTGGATAGCGGTTGAGCAGCCCGGCCGGCACGCCCACCCGCTGCGCCATCCGCATCACCCGCTCGCGTACCGCGTCCGTACCCAGCTGTGGCCGCTGAGCTTGCAGGGGTTCGGCGATCGCCTGGCCGATGCTCATGCGCGGATCGAGCGAGGAGAGGGGGTCTTGGAACACCATCTGGATCGCTGAGCGCAAGGACTGCCAGTCCTTTGCGCCAGCACCCGCGAGTTCGCGGCCGCGGAAGTGGATGCTGCCCGCTTCGACGGGATTGAGCCCGATCAGCGCCCGCGCCAGCGAACTTTTGCCGCAGCCGGACTCGCCCACGATCGCGAGCGTCTCGCCGGCGTCCAGTTGCAGGCTGATTCCGCTGACCGCATGGACGAAACGGCGCGGCGCCCACGGCGTCCAGCCCTCGCGCGCCAGCGGAAAGCGCACCTGCAGGTCGCGGACTTCGAGCAGCGGACTCATGCTGCCACCTCGGCGACGCTGCGATGACAGGCGCGTCGCCGACCCTCGCCCCAGTCCAGCAAAGGGGCGGGCGCGAGGCAGACGGCGTCGCGATAGCTGCAGCGCGGCGCGAAGGGACAGCCGGGCGGCAGTGCGAGCAGGTTGGGTGGATTGCCCGGGATCGCCGGCAGCGCCGCCAGACGCTCGCCTTCGAGACGCGGCAGGGCTGCGAGCAGGCCGCGGGTGTAGGGGTGGCCGGGCGCTGCGAAGAGCGCGCCGACCGGCGCCGACTCCATGATGCGGCCCGCATACATCACGAGCACCTCGTCGCAATGACCGGCGATCACGCCGAGGTCATGGCTGATCAGGATCATCGCGGTGCCGAACTCGGCCCGCAGCTCGCCGAGGAGCGCGAGGATCTGCGCCTGCACGGTCACGTCCAGCGCCGTTGTCGGTTCGTCCGCGAGCAGCAGCTTCGGCTTGCAGAGCAGGGCCATGGCGATCACCACCCGTTGCCGCATGCCGCCGGAGAGCTCATGCGGGTACATCCGCAGGCGGCGCGCGGCCTCGGGAATCCGCACCGCGTCCAGCATCCGCAGCGCTTCGGCCTTGGCACTGCGGGCGTCTGCGCCGGCATGGAGGCGCAGCACTTCGACGAGTTGCTCGCCGATCCGCAGATAGGGATTGAGGGCCGTCATCGGGTCCTGGTAGATCATCGCGATGCGGCTGCCGCGGTAGCGGTTGAGCGCGCGCTCGTCGAGGCCGAGCAGCTCCTGGCCCTCGAAACGCACCTGTCCGTTCGCGCGACCGTTGGGTGCGAGCAGCCTCATCAGCGCGAAGGCGGTCTGGCTCTTGCCCGAGCCCGACTCCCCGACGATACCGAGGGTGCGACCCGCTTCGAGCCGGAAGGAGAGGTCGCTGACCGCGGCCACTTCGCCTTCCGGTGTGGCGAAGCGGACATTGAGCCGGGCGACTTCGAGCAGGGCCATGTCAGCGGCTCCTCGGGTCGAGCGCGTCGCGCAGCCCGTCGCCGACGAAGTTGAAGGCGAAGAGCGTGGTGACCAGGAAGCCGGCCGGGAACAGCAGCTCCCAGGGCGAGTTCTCAAGCGACTTGGCGCCCTGTTCCAGCAGTGCGCCCCAGGAGGTCATCGGCTCCTGCACGCCCAGCCCGAGGTAGGAGAGGAAGGACTCGAAGAGGATCATCTGCGGCACCAGCAGGGTTGCGTAGATGATGACCAGTCCGAGCACGTTCGGCACGATATGTCGCAACACGATGCGAGACGGCCGGACGCCGCCGACGATGGCCGCATCGATGAACTCCCGGCGTCGCAGCGACAGGGTCTGGCCGCGCACGATGCGCGCCACGTCCAGCCAGGACGCGGCGCCGATCGCGACGAAAATCAGCCAGAGCGAGCGCCCGAAGAAGGTCATCAGCAGGATGACCAGGAACACAACGGGAAAGGAGCCGAGTACTTCCAGCGCACGCATCATCACGCTGTCGGTGCGGCCGCCGGCGTAGCCCGCCGTGGCGCCGTAGAGCGTGCCGAGCACGACCGCGACCAGCGCACCCAGCGCGCCCACCATTAGGGACACCCGTCCGCCGAGCAGCGTGCGGATGAAGAGATCGCGGCCGATGTAGTCGGTGCCGAACCAGTGACGCGTCGCGGCGTCGGGCGGTGCCTGCATCAGTCCGAAATCCGGTTCATCGAACGGGTAGGGCGAGAGCATCGGGCCGAGGAGGCAGGCGAGCAGCACCAGCGCGAGCAAGGCCAGGCCCGCCGCGGCGGCGTGGTTGCGCAGAAAACGGCGGCGCGCGTCCGTCCAGAGACTGCGCGCGGGTGGCAGCCGTTCCTGCAGCGCATCCAGCTCAGGCAATGGCGGCAACGGTCGGGCGATCACAGACTGCATGGCGGGCCGGCTCATTTGAAGCGCATCCGCGGATCGATCCAGCCGTAGAGCAGATCGACCAGGGTGTTGAATACCACGGTCAGTACGCCCACCAGCAGGGTCAGCGCCAGCACGAGGGCATAGTCGCGGTTGAGCGCGCCATTCACGAAGAGCTGGCCCAAGCCCGGCAGGCCGAAGAAGGTCTCGACCACGATGGAACCGGTGAGGATGCCCACCAGGGCCGGGCCCAGGTAGGACAGGACCGGCAGCAGGGCGGGCCGCAAGGCATGGCGACGCAGGATGTAGCCGCGCGGCAGTCCCTTCGCGCGCGCGGTGCGGATGAAGGAGCTGGCCAGCACCTCGATCATGCTGCTGCGGGTGATGCGGGCGATGACGCCCAGGTAGTGCAGGCACAGCACGGCTACCGGCAGCACCATCATCAGCGGGCGCCCGCCTTCCCAGCCGCCGGCGGGCAGGACTTTGAGCCACACGGCGAAGACCAGGGTCAGCACGGGCGCCAGCACGAAGTTCGGAATCACGACGCCGAGTACCGCCACGCCCATGACGGCGTGGTCGAGCCAGCCGTTCTGGCGCACCGCCGCGATGAGTCCGGCCGCCACGCCCAGCACCACGGCGATCACGAAGGCGAACAGACCGATCTGCAGCGACACCGGCAGCGCGGCACGCAGCAGATCATTGACGCTGAAGTCCTTGTACTTGAGCGAGGGGCCGAAATCCCCGTGCAGGAGGTCACCCAGGTAGGCCAGGTACTGCTGCAGGAGTGGCTGGTCGAGCCGGTATTTCGCCTGCACGGCGGCCAGCACCTCGGGCGGGACATTGACCTCGGCCGAGAAGGGTCCGCCGGGCGCGACGCGGATCAGGAAGAAGGTCAGCGTCACCAGCACCAGCAGGGTCGGGATGGCTTCGAACAGGATCCGTCGCAGAAGGAAGCGCAACATCGTGGCCTCAGTGCGCGAGCAGGTAGAGATCCTGCGTGCGGATCCGCCCCTCGGGATTGCGGCCGTAACCCTTCACCCAGGGCTTGATCAGGTGCCGGTTGGTGTAGTGGTAGATGAAGGCCGCGGGAAAGTCCTGCGCGAGGATGCGCTCGGCGTCCTGGTAGAGGCGGGTGCGCGCGCTGGCGTCGAGCGTGGTCTTGGCGGCATCGACGATAGCGTCGTACTTGGAGTTGAGGTACTTGCCGTCGTTGTTGCCGTGGCGCGAGTGGAAAAGGTCAATCATCGACGAGGGTTCGTTGTAGTCGGCCACCCAGGATGAACGCACGATCTCGAAGTCACCACGGTTACGGGTGTCGAGATAGGTCTTCCATTCCTGGTTGAGCAGTTCCACCTGCACCGGGCCGACGCGCTTCCACATCGCGGCGACCACCAGGGCGATCTTCTTGTGTGCCTCGCTGGTGTTGTAGAGGATCTGCAGCTTCAGGGGTTTGACCGGGCTGTATCCCGCCGCCATCAAGAGGGCGCGCGCCTCGTCGTTGCGCTGGACCTGGCTGAGTTTCTGCCAGTCGTGCTGGATCGGCGCATAGCCCGTCGCGCCATCGGGAATGAAGCTGAAGGCCGGCGTTTCGCCGGTGCCGACGATCTTTGTGGCGATTATCTCGCGGTCGATCGCCAGCGAGAGCGCACGCCGCACCCGCACGTCCTGGAGCGCCGGGCGGCGCAGGTTGAAGTTGTAGTAGTAGGTCGCGAGCTGCGGCCAGGTCACCAGCTCGGCCGGGATGTCGCGCCGGATCTGCGGCAGCTGTTCCGAAGGCACGCCGCCGTCCGCCGTCATGTCGACACCGCCCGCGCGATAACGCTGGTACTCGGCGGACTGGTTCGCGATCGGCAGGTAGGTCACCTTGTCGATCACCGTCTGCGCATCGTTCCAGTACTGCCTGTTTCGGACCAGCACGATCCGCTCGTTCACCACGCGCTCGGCCAGCGCATAGGCGCCGTTGCCGACGAGCTTGCCGGGATCGGTCCAGCGCTCGCCGTAGCGCTCCACCAGCTTGCGCGGCACCGGCATCAGGCTGCCGTGCGCGAGCGTCGCGACCAGGTAGGCGACCGGTTTTTCAAGCGTGATTTCCAGCGTATGCGTATCGAGTGCCTTCACGCCCAGTTCGTCGGGCGACTTCTTGCCTTCGACGATCGTCATCGCGTTCTGGACATTGCAGGCCTTGCCGAGGAACCAGGCGTACTGCGAACCCGTCTTCGGATCGACCATGCGACGGAAGGCGTACTCGAAATCCGTAGCGGTCACCGGCGAGCCGTCCGACCATTTCGCGTCCTTGCGCAAGGTAAAGCGCCAGACGCGGCCGGCATCCGAACTCTCCCACTTCTCCGCGACGCCGGGAACGACGCGCCCGTCCGGGTCTAGGCTCACCAGTCCCTCGAACAGATCGACCACGATGTTGGATTCCGGCCGACCCTCGATCTTCCCCGGATCCAGGGTCGCGGGCTCGGTGGCGTTGCCCCGCGTGATCTCCTGCTTCGCCGCCAGCTTTGCCCCGGCGGGTGCCTGCGCCGCTTGGGCCGGTAAGGCGAGGCTCAGGCCGTAGAGGCAGGCACACAGCAGGGACAGACGCATTCAGCAAAGGCTCCGGGGTGGCAGGCTGCAAGAATGGCGGAAGGGTAGGTACTCGCCTGCCCCCATGCAAGCGGCGGCCCTCCAGGTGTCGTCGCTGCCAGGGTGTGAGTGGGTTGATCTGGCGCAACACATGGCTGGCGTACCCCTGTTCTTATCTCTACATTGCGCGAGACCTACCCCCGCGCGACACCAGTGAGATCGCCATGCCCCACCACCGCCAGCGCCTCTACCACCTGAGTCTTGAGCACAAGACCGCCATGAGCCTCGCCAATACTGTGCGGGAGCTCGTGCCGGAAGATGAAAGTGCCTTGCCGGACATTTCCGAGCGAGTGCGCGAGGTCTTCCAGCGCGAGATGCTCCAGCACTTCGCAGAGGAGGAGAAACACGTCTATCCGCAGCTCGTGGCGATCGGCCGCGAAGACCTGCGCGACCGCATGGCGGCCGAGCATGTGCGCATCTGCGAACTGGCCGAAGCGCTGGCGAAGCCGACGCCGGAGTTGATCGAGCAGTTCTGCGAGACCCTGCGCAAGCATGTGGAGTTCGAGGAGGACGTCGTCTTCCTGGAGCTTGAGCGCGCCGGCTACTGAGTCTCCGGTCGGAGGCCCGATCGAGTCCTGTCGAGGCCTGATCGGGGGCCATGCTGCAGCCGTGGCGGAGGCTGCGGTGGCTGCTGCATGCGGCTAGACTGGCGGGCCCTTTTTCCGGCTGCCCGCCATGCACCCGATCCGCCGGTTGTTCTCCCACGCGCGCCAGTACCGTCGGGACCTCGCCTGGGCGAGCGTCTTCTCGGTCCTCAACAAGTTCTTCGACGTCCTGCCCGAGGTGCTGATCGGCATCGCGGTCGATGTGGTCGTCAACCGCAAGGACTCCTTCCTCGCCCGGCTCGGGTTGGTCGATCCCTGGCACCAGCTGATGCTGCTCGCGGCGATCACGGTGCTGGTCTGGGTCTGCGAGTCGTTGTTCGAATATCTCTACGCGATCCGCTGGCGCAATCTCGCCCAGAACCTGCAGCATGCGCTGCGCATCGAGGCCTACGCCCATGTGCAGAAGCTCTCGCTCGGCTGGTTCGAATCGCGCCGCACCGGCCAGCTGATGTCCATCCTCAACGACGACATCAACCAGATGGAGCGCTTCCTCAACGGCGGGGCCAATGACCTGATCCAGGTCGTCGCCGGCTCGCTGATGGTGGGCGCGGTCTTCTTCGTGCTCACCAGCAAGATCGCGCTGCTGGCGCTGATCCCGATCCCGCTCATCATCTACGGTGCCTTCTGGTTCCAGGCCCGGCTCGCGCCGCGCTATGCCGCAGTGCGCGAGGCGGCAGGCACGCTCAATGCGCGCCTCTCCAACAATCTGCTCGGCATCGCGACGATCAAGGCCTATACCGCCGAGGACTACGAGGTCGGCCATATCCGCGAGGGTTCGCAGGCCTACCGCACCCGCAACGCCGAGGCGATCCAGCTGTCAGCGGCGATCACCCCGGTGATCCGCATGGCGATCCTGGCCGGTTTCACCGTGACCCTGCTCTACGGCGGCCTGCTGACACTGCGCGGCGAGATCGGCGTCGGCAGTTACTCGGTGCTCGTTTACCTGACCCAGCGCCTGCTCTGGCCGATGACGCGGCTCGCGGACATGACCGATCTCTACCAGCGCTCCATGGCCTCAATCGAGCGGGTGATCGATCTGCTCGACGCGCCGGTGACCATCGCCTACGAAGGCCGGTCGCTGCCGCGCTCGGCGGTTGCGGGCGCCCTGCATTTCGACGCCGTCGAATTCGCCTACGGCGAGCAGCCGACCCTGCGCGGGATCGACCTGCGGATTCCGGCGGGCGCGAGCGTGGCTTTCGTCGGTAGCACCGGCAGTGGCAAGAGCACCCTGGTGAAACTGCTGCTGCGCTTCTACGAACCTCAGTCGGGCGCTGTGCGCCTGGACGGCGCCGATGTACGCGAGCTGGACCTGAAGGACCTGCGCCATGCGATCGGCTATGTGGCGCAGGACAGCTTCCTCGCCGACGCCACGGTGGCGGAGAACATCGCCTACGGCGCCGGACCGGCCGCGCGCGAAGACGTGGTGGCGGCCGCCGTCGCGGCCGAGGCGCATGAGTTCATCATGGCCCTGCCGCAGGGTTACGACACACCGGTGGGCGAGCGCGGCCAGAAGCTCTCCGGCGGCCAGCGCCAACGCATCGCCCTGGCGCGCGCGATCCTCAAGAACCCGCCCATCCTGGTGCTGGACGAGGCGACCAGCGCGGTCGACAACGAAACCGAGGCGGCCATCCAGCGTTCGCTGGATAAGCTGGTGCAGGGCCGTACCAGCCTGATCATCGCCCACCGCCTGTCCACCGTGCGCCATGCGGACATGATCCATGTAATGGAAGGCGGGCAGATCGTGGAGTCCGGTACGCATGAGGCCCTGCTCGCGCGCGGCGGCCAGTACGCGGCGCTCTGGCGCCTGCAGACCGGCGAACGGGTCTGAACGGAAGGCACGATGCCACCGCTGGCCGCGGCGGCATCGCTGGCGATCGTGGCGCGCAGGGCGCGTCTTGGCGGGGCTGTCCGCAGCGTCCGGTTTTCGGCCTCCAACGACGCCGGAAATGTCGTCGTCGCCCCGACTGTCTACACTTCCCCCTTTCCCTTCTCCAATTCCCGCGGACATCGCCATGGAAACCGTTGATCTCACCCAGTTGCGCCAGGATTACGCGCGCTCCGAGCTGAACGAGGCCGATGTCGCGGCCGATCCGGTGCAGCAGTTCGCACGCTGGTTCGGCGATGCGCAGCGCGCCCAGCTCAAGGAGCCTTACGCGATGACGCTCGCCACCGCCGATGCCGTCGGCCGGCCCTCGGCGCGCATCGTGCTGCTGCGCAGCTTCGACGGAGCGGGCTTCACCTTCTTCACCAACTACAGCAGCCGCAAGGGCGAGGAGCTGGCGGCCAATCCGCAGGCCACGCTGCTCTTCTTCTGGGCCGAGCTGGAACGCCAGGTCCGGATCGAGGGGCGGGTAGAGCAGGTGGATGCGGCCGAGTCGGATGCCTACTTCGCCTCGCGCCCGCTGGGCAGTCGCCAGGGCGCCTGGGCCTCGCCGCAGAGCCGCCCGATCGCTGGCCGTATCGAGCTCGACCAGCGCCTTGCCGATGCGATCGGCCGCTACGGCGACGAGGTGCCGCGTCCGCCGCACTGGGGCGGTTATCGCGTGGTGCCGGAGGTCTTTGAGTTCTGGCAGGGCCGCACCAGTCGGCTGCACGACCGAATCTGCTATGTTCGCGAGCCCGATGCCTGGCGTATCGTGCGGCTCGCGCCCTAAGGCCGCGAATCCCCTTCGCGGCTGACTCCCGTTTCCCCTTACCCCAAACAACAGGAGATTCCGAAATGTCCAACGTGACCCTTGGCGGCAACCCGATCGACGTGGCCGGCAGCCTGCCGCAAGTCGGCGCCACCGCGCCCGATTTCCAGCTCGCTGGCGCCGACCTCGCCAACCACGGCCTCGCCGAGTTCGCCGGCAAGCGCAAGGTGCTCAATATCGTCCCCAGCCTGGACACGCCCACCTGCGCCACCTCCACCCGCAAGTTCAACGAGCAGGCGTCTTCGCTGAACAACACCGTGGTGCTGGTGATCTCCGCCGACCTGCCCTTCGCCGCCAAGCGCTTCTGCGAAGTGGAAGGCCTCAAGAACGTGCAGACGCTCTCGACCTTCCGCGGTGGCGACTTCAAGAAGTCCTACGGCGTGGATGTCACCAGCGGCCCGCTGGTCGGCCTGACCGCTCGCGCTGTCGTGGTGCTGGACGAGAACAACAAGGTCCTGCACAGCGAGCTCGTTTCCGAGATCAAGAACGAGCCGAACTACGATGCAGCTCTGGCTGCGCTGAAGTAAGCCGCGCTTCCGGCTTGCGGATCGAAACGGCGCCGTGAGGCGCCGTTTCTGCGTTCACCGGGGCGCAAAGTCCCTACAATCTCGCCCGTTCACATTTTTCCGCCGGGATCGCCGCCATGTCCGTGCTCATCTGCGGGTCGCTTGCCTACGACTCGATCATGGTCTTCCAGGACCGCTTCAAGAACCACATCCTCCCGGACAACATCCACATCCTGAACGTGTCCTTCCTCGTGCCGCAGATGCGTCGCGAGTTCGGCGGCTGTGCCGGCAACATTGCCTACAACCTGAAGCTGCTCGGCGGCGAGCCGCTCATCATGGCCACGGTGGGCGAGGACTTCGACCCCTACCGCAAGCGCCTGGAAAAGCTCGGCATCGCGCAGACGCATATCCGCGTGCTGCCCGACACCTACACCGCGCAGTGCTTCATCACCACCGACCTGGACCACAACCAGATCACCGCCTTCCACCCTGGTGCGATGTCCAACTCGCACGACAACCACGTCGGCGAAACCCAGGGCGTGAAGCTCGGCATCGTCGGCCCCGACGGTCGCGACGGCATGCTGCAGCACTCGCGCGACTTCCACGCGGAAGGCATTCCCTTCGTCTTCGATCCGGGCCAGGGCATGCCGCTCTTCAACGGCGACGAGCTCAAGCAGTGCCTGGAATGGGCGACCTGGTGCACCCTCAATGACTACGAGGCCCACCTGATGTGCGAACGCACCGGCCTGAGCCTGGAGGCGATCGCCAGCCAGCTCGAAGGCCTGATCGTCACCCGCGGTGGCGAAGGCTCCGACCTCTACGCCGGTGGCGCACGCATCCATGTGCCCGCGGTGCGTGCGGAACGTCTCCTGGACCCGACCGGCTGCGGCGACGCCTATCGCGGTGGCCTGCTCTACGGTCTCGCCGAAGGCTGGTCGCTGGAGAAGTCCTGCAAGCTCGCGAGCCTGATGGGCTCGATCAAGATCGCCGAGACCGGCCCGCAAAACCATGCGCCTTCGCGCGAGGACGTCGCGGTCCAGTACCGTGCCGCCTTCGGCGAATCGCTCTGAGCGCAACGAGCACGCGGTAGCCGGGGCTTGATCCGGGTGCTTCCGCATTCAGTGCGAAGCGCTTTCGGGGCGTCGGCCCACAGTCTTGCAATCGATGACACCTGAATCCGTCCTCATTATCGGCGCGGGTCCGTCCGGCTCTGCCGCGGCGCGCGTGCTGGCCCGCGCGGGCGTGCCGGTGACCCTGGTCGACCAAAGCACCTTCCCACGCGACAAGACCTGCGGCGACGGGCTCATCCCCGACGCCTTCTTGGCCCTGCGCAAGCTGGACCTGGAGGCGCGCGTGCGTGCCGAAGCCTTGCCGCTCGCCGGCATGCGCATCATTGCGCCGGACGGGCGCGAGGTCGATCTCGCGGGTGACGCAGCCTGCATTCCACGCATGCGCCTCGACGCGCTGATGCGCGACGCGGCCGAAGAAGCCGGCGCGCACTTCGTCGCGCCCCTGCGGCTCAAGTCCTTCATCGAGGAAGGCGTCCGCATCGTCGGCGCGCGCTTTGTGGACGCGGAAGGCGCGAGCCAGACACTGCGGGCGCCGACTACCTTGCTGGCAACCGGCGCCTCCACTGCACCCCTGGCTGCCGCGGGGCTGCTGCTGCGCAAGGAAGCCTCCGGTTTCGCGCTGCGTGGCTACTACCGGCATCCACAGCTCGCGAAAGAGCTCGACCGGCTGGTGATCGCGATCGACCGCCGTGTGCGCGGCGGCTACGGCTGGATCTTCCCCGGGCCGGAGGGCGTGTTCAATCTTGGCGTCGGGGTCTTTTCGGGGCGCGAGGCGGGGGCCAACGTGCGGCGCGTGTTCGAACAGTTCGTCGCGCATTCGCCCCTGGCGCGCAGATTGGTCGAAGAAGGCGAATGCGTGGTGCCAGCACGCGGCGCGCCCCTGCGTACCTGCCTGTCTGGCGCACGCTTCGCGCGGCCCGGCCTGCTCGCGATCGGCGAGACGGTGGGTACCACCTACGCCTTCACCGGCGAAGGCATCGGCAAGGCGATCGAATCCGGCATCGCTGCGGCGGAAGCCTTGCTCGGCGGTCAGGACGAAGCGGCGATCGCCGCCGACTACACGAGCCGCATGCAGCAGCATGCCTCGCGCTACGCCGCCTATCGCAAGGCACAGTACTGGCTGAGCTGGCCTGCAGTGAGCAACCGGCTGGCGGAGCGTGCCGCACGCGGCGGACGCGTGAAGCGCGCGCTGGAAGGCCTGCTGGCCGAGACCATCGACCCGGCCCGGCTCTTCACGCTGCGCAATCTCCTGCGCGGCTTGTTGGGTCGCTAGGGACTGTTCTCAGTCGGTCGCGACGCCGTCCTTGAGATGGCGCCGCACCGAGAGCGCGGCACCCAGCCAGCCGAGCGCCGCGGCGAGCGCCACGAGCCCCAGCACCTGCAAAAGCCCGGGCCCTGCGATTTCGAGCGGGATGCCGTAGCTGTCGGCCAGGCGTGTCGCGGGACCGCGCAGCGCGATCAGGATCAGCTGCAGGAGTCCCCAGGCGATCACGCCGCCCAGCGCGCCCTGCAGCAGGCCGAACCAGAGGAAGGGCCGACGCACCCAGGGGCGCGTGGCGCCGAGCAGCAGGCTTACGCCGATCTCGTGTCGTTGCGTGAGAATCTGCAGGCGGATGGTGTTGAAGGTGACGATGACCAGCGCGGTGCCGAGCAGGGCCGCGAGCGCGCCGACCGCGGAGCGGGCAAGGCGGAGCAGGGCGTCGAGGCGTTGCACCCACTCGGTGTCGAGCTGCACATGGGCCACGCCCGGGAAGCGCGACACGCCTTCCTTGAGCCGCAGGAATTCGGCGGGACTGTCGTCGCGCGGCGTGATGATCAGCGCGTCGGGCAGCGGGTTCTCGCCCAGCGTGGCGGTGACGTTGCCCAGGCCGGCCTCGCTCGCCAGCTCCTTGAGCGCCTGCGCCTTGGGGATGAAGCGGATCGCGGCGATGCCAGGATCGCTGTGCAGCTTGCGTTCGAGATCGCGTGCGTCCGATTCGGCGGCATTCACGTCCATGAACACGCTGATCTCGGGGCGCCCGGAGATGCCCTGCGCCAGGCGCGAGGCATTGTCGGCGAGCACGTAGCCCAGCGCGGGCAGGGTCAGCGCGATCGCGACCACCAGCGCCGACAGCAGGGTGCTCATTGGCTTTGTGGCAAGGCGGCGCAGGGCGGCCTTCTTGGCCTGGATGTGTTGCGAGAGCAGGCTCATGCCACCAGCCTCCCGTGGGAGAGCGAGAGTCTGCGCGGCGCGCGCGCGGCGAAGAGCGATTCGCTGTGGGTGGCAACGATCACGGTGACGCCGGCTTCGTTGAAGGAGCGGAAGAGGGCGGCGATCTCGTCCGCGTATTCCGCGTCGAGGTGGGCCGTGGGTTCGTCGGCGATCAGGATCGCCGGTCGATTGACGATCGCACGGGCGATCGCCACACGTTGTTGCTCGCCGCCCGAGAGCGTGATCGGCATGGCACGTTCGTAGCCGGAGAGGCCGACGCGGTCGAGCGCCACATGCGCGCGCTTCTTCGCTTCCTTGCCCGAGAGGCCGGTGATGACCAGCGGCATCAGCACGTTGTCGAGCACGCTGCGGTCGTAGAGCAGGCGGCTGTCCTGGGTGACCAGGCCGAGGCTGCGCCGCAGGTAGGGAATCGCACTGCGCGGCAGGCGGCCGACGTCCTGGTCATTGACCAGCACCCGCCCGGCGGTGGGGCGTTCGAGGGCGGGGATGAGCTTGAGCAGGGTGCTCTTGCCGGCGCCGGAGTGGCCACGCAGGACGATGAGCTCGCCCTGGCGGATTTCGAAACTGATGTCTGCCAGGCTCTCGACGCCGCCTGGATAGCGTTTGGACACCTGCTCGAAACGGATCATGCAAGGACCTCGTCGCGCAGCAGACTCATCAGCACTGCGTCGTCGTATTCGCCGTCGAGAAAGCGCGCGTGGCGCCGACGGCCTTCATGGCGGAAACCGAAGCGCTCGTAGAGCGCGATCGCCAGCGTGTTGCTGCCGTAGGCCTGCAGCTCGATGCGCGTGAGGCCGAAGGCCCAGCCTGAGGTCACTACCGCGGTGAGGAGGGAGAGTCCGAGCCCGCGGCCACGATAGGCGGGCAGCAGGCCCATGCCGAGTGCGCCCAGGTGCGTATGGCCTTCGAGGCGGGGCACCGCGAGATGCGCATCGCCGACCAGGGTGTCGCCGTGCATCGCGACCAGGAAAGGCGTGCCGCGCTGGGCGGCGGCGCCGATCCAGTCGCGCAGCTCGGCGAGCGTGCGCGGTTCGGTCTTGCCCCAGTAGCGTCGCTCATGCGCCACCACTTCCGAGTACGCATGGAAGGATTCGACGTCGGTGAGCTGCACCGGTCGGATCAGGATGTCGTCATTCCGGTTCATGGCGGGCGCTCCGCGCGCGGCCCGTTCAGGCCGTGTTCTTGTCCGTGTTGCGGGAGGGTAGATCGAAGAGGGCTTCGACGAACTCGCGGGCGACGAATGGCTGCAGATCGTCGATGCCTTCGCCCACGCCGATGAAGCGGATCGGCTTGGGGCAGGTGCGCGCGATCGCTGCCAGCACGCCGCCCTTGGCGGTGCCGTCGAGCTTGGTGACCACGAGGCCGGTGACGCCCGCGGCCTTGTCGAAGGCCTTGAGCTGCGCCAGGGCGTTCTGGCCGATGTTGGCGTCCAGCACCAGCAGCACCTCGTGCGGACCGGTGGGGTCGGCCTTCTGGATCACGCGCCGCACCTTGGCGATCTCTTCCATCAGGTGCAGCTGGGTCGGCAGGCGGCCGGCGGTATCGGCGAGCACGATGTCGATGTTGCGGGCCCGCGCAGCGGAAACGGCATCGAAGATCACCGCGGCCGGATCGCCGGACTCCTGCGAGATCACCGTGACGTCGTTGCGGCGGCCCCATTCCTGCAGCTGCTCGCGGGCGGCGGCGCGGAAGGTGTCGCCGGCGGCCAGCAGCACGCTCTTGCCCTGCGACTGGAAGCGCTTGGCGAGCTTGCCGATCGAAGTGGTCTTGCCCGAGCCATTGACGCCGGCGAGCATGATGATCGTGGGCCGGTGGCGGTCGATGTCCAGCGGCTGCTCCAGCGGTGTCAGCAGGCCTTCGAGCAGTTCGACCAGTACATCGCGCAGTTGCTCGCCGGTTTCCAGCTTGTCGCGTTTCCAGCGGGTATGCAGCTCGGTGAGCAGGTAGCTGGTGGCCTCCACGCCGCAATCGGCGGTGAGCAGGGTGGATTCGAGTTCCTCGAGCAGCTCCTCGTCGATCTTGCGGCGCGAGAATAGTCCGCCCAGCGCGTCGCCCACGTCTGCACCGAGCATCGGGCCGGCGGCGGCGTTGAGCTGGGCGCGGGTGCGCGACAGACCCTGGCGCAGGCGGTCCATCCAGGAACGTTTGGGTGCTTCGGCGGGCTCGGGCGCGGCAGGCACCGCAGAGGCAGGGGCGGGCGCGGGCGGCGGCGTATTGGGCCGAACGACGGGTTGAACGTCGGGCTGAGCCTTGGCCTGGGCCTCGTCCTCGGGACGGGCGTCCTTCGCGTCTTTCTTGAAGAAGCTGAACATGTGGGGGCGATCCGGGTAGGGGCTGCCGTCGGGCCCGTGGCGCAGGGGCCGGGCTGCCGCTATCATGCGGCGCCGCCACGAAGGCGCGGGCCGCCGGAAACGGCGGCGATCAAACCCCGAAAGTCTAGCAGATGCCCTATTGCCGCCTTGTCGCAGCACCGCCGCGAGGAATCCCGCGATGAGCCAGTTGCGCATCGTGGGCGGGCAGTGGCGTTCGCGTCGCCTGCGGGTGGCCGATGTGCCAGGCCTGCGGCCAACGCCGGACCGGGTCCGCGAGACCCTGTTCAACTGGCTCGGGCAGGATCTGGACGGCTGGGCCTGTCTCGACCTCTTCGCAGGCAGCGGCGCCCTGGGTTTCGAAGCGGCTTCGCGCGGGGCCTCGCAGGTGGTGTTGCTGGAGCGCGATCCGCGTGCCTTCGCCCAGTTGCAACAGAACGCCGATCTACTGGGAGGCTCGGCCCTGCATTGCCGCAAGGGCGACGCGGAGCAGTACCTGCGCAGCACCGGCGACCGCTTCGACGTGGTCTTCCTTGATCCGCCCTTCCGCCAGGATTGGCTGGAGCGGGTCGGTCCGATGTTGCCGCGGGTACTCGCCCAGGGCGGTTACCTCTATGTGGAGGCCGAAGCAGAGGTGTCCGAACTCGCCGGTTTGCGGGCGGTCAAGACGGCGAAGGCAGGACAGGTACACTATCAACTGTTGCGAGCGGAGCAGGACTGATGAGAGAAGGCGTTGCGGTCTATCCCGGCACGTTCGATCCGCTCACGCGCGGCCATGAGGATCTGGTCCGCCGTGCGGCCCGGCTTTTCGAGCGGGTGATCGTCGGCGTGGCCGACAGCCGCGGCAAGCGGCCGATCTTCGAGATGGCCGAAAGGGTCGAGATCGCCCGCGAGGTGCTGGCCGACCTGGAAAACGTGGAAGTGCAGGGCTTCAGCGGCTTGCTGCTCGACTTCCTCAAGGCGCAGGATGCCCGTATCGTGGTGCGTGGCCTGCGGGCAGTGTCGGATTTCGAGTATGAATTCCAGATGGCGGGCATGAATCGCCGTCTTTATCCCGAAGTCGAAACGGTGTTCCTGACGCCGGGCGACGAGTTCATGTTCCTGTCGGCGACCATGGTGCGCGAGATCGCGCTTCTGGGCGGCGACGTGAGCAAGTTTGTTCAGCCATCGGTCGTGGCGCGTCTGGCGCGCAAGGTCGGTGGCGAAGCGTAAAGGTAAGACGATATGGCTTTGATGATCACCGACGAATGCATCAACTGTGATGTGTGCGAGCCGGAATGCCCCAATAGCGCGATCTCGCAGGGCGCGGAAATCTATGAGATCGACCCGAACAAGTGCACCGAGTGCGTCGGCCACTTCGACGAGCCGCAGTGCCAGCAGGTCTGCCCGGTGGATTGCATCCCGCTCGATCCCGAGCGGCCGGAGACCAAGGAAGCGCTGATGGTGAAGTACCACAAGCTCGTGGCGGCCTGAGGCCCACGTAGCTGGAACATCGCGCCCGCCTGGGCGCGATGGGTGCGAGCGCACAAACGAAAAAGGGCGACCCCTTGGGGCCGCCCTTTTTGTCTTCTTGCTCCGCAGCGATCAGGCGGCACGTGCGGCGGTATCTACTTCCGCGAGCGAGCCTTCCAGGCCCAGGTTCGCCGCTAGGCGTTGCTCCAGTCCGGCCAGCTCGTTGAGCTGCAAGAGCAGGCCGCGCTCGGACTGCTCCAGCTCGCGGATACGGTCTTCCAGCGTGCCGGTGGCTTCATGGATGCGCTTGACGCTTTCGAGCCGGCGCTTGAGCTGCAGCTGGTATTCGCGCACCTGGGTTTCCAGCGGGCTCATCACCGCGCGCAGCCACTGGTCGGCATCGCGGTTGGCGAGTTCGAAGGTGCGGCGGGCTTCCAGCGCGATCGTGTCGAAGAAGCGCTGGGTCACCGTGCCCTTGCGATGCAGGAGCATGGTGCCGACCGTATTGATCTGCTGGTTGAAGGCCAGGCGCAGGCGCTCGATCTCCTTCTCGTAGCGCTCGGTGGAGAAGGGCGAGGGCGAGGCCAGCTTGAGCCCGTGCTCGATTGCGAACTTGTTGTACATGGTGTCCAGCATGCGGGTGATTTCAGTCACCTCACCGCTCGAGCGGCGCAGGTTCTCGCGCAGGCCGCCGAAGAAGGACTCCATCGCCTCGCGCAGGCCGCGCGAGAAGCTCGCCTCCATCATCGCTTCGCGCGCCTTGCGGGTTTCCGAGCGCAGGGCGTCGAGGCCGAGATGGCTGTACAGGTTGTTCGAGAGGTTGGTGAAGACGCTGCGGGTCGCGTGGTACTTCTGCAGGCCCTGTTCGAACTCGCTCTTCTCCGCGCGCACCTTGCGCATCATGTATTCGATGACGCTCTGGTTCTTGCCGCGCAGTTCCGACAACTCCTTCACCTGTTCGCGCACGGCGCGGCGTCGGGCGGCCAGCAGCTCGCGGGTGCGGCGGGCGATCTCGCCGGCTTCGCTGCGGGCGTTCTCGCGCACGATCTCCTGGCGGGTCGGCAGCAGTTCTTCGGAGAGCGCACTTTCCAGCGTGTCGATGCGGCTGCGGTCGAGCAGGTCCGGGTCGCGGGTGATCTTGGCGAGCAGCGCTTTCTGCGCCGACACCGGATAGACCTGGGCGTCGCCGACTTGCAGGGTGTCGGCCACGGTGCGCACCTGGCCGCGGATCTCGCCTTCGATCTGCGCATCGGAACGGATGCCGTCCCAGAGGCTGTCGATCTTGTTGAGCACGACCATGCGGCCGCGTTGCTGGCCCCGGCCTGTATGGATGTAGTCCTGCCAGACGGCGAGGTCGCTCTGGGTGACGCCGGTATCCAGCGCGAGGATGAACAGCACCGCATGCGCGTTCGGCAGCAGCGAGAGCGTCAGTTCGGGCTCGGAGCCGATCGCGTTCAGGCCCGGGGTGTCCACCACGACCAGACCCTGCTTGAGCAAGGGGTGCGGAAACTGGATCAGGGCGTGGCGCCAGCGGGCGATTTCCACCAGGCCGTCGTCGCCGGCGCGTGCGCCCTTCTTGCCTTCGGGATCGACCGGAAAGCCCAGGCGCTCCGCCTCTTCCGGCGGCACGCGCTTGGTTTCGCCCACGCGCGCCATGGCGCCCTGCAGGCTTTCGGCGGATTCCACATCGATCGGCACGCTGACCCATTCGGTCTCGTGGCGCTTGAATTCCTGGATGCTGCTGCCCTGGGCGCGGGTCTCGATCGGCAGCAGGCGGATCGAGGGATCGCGGCCGTTTTCCCAGGCGAGTTCGGTCGGGCACATGGTGGTGCGGCCGGCCGAGGAGGGCAGGATGCGGTCGCCGTAGTCGGCGAAGAAGATCGCGTTGATCAGCTCCGACTTGCCGCGGGAGAACTCCGCCACGAAAGCCACGGTGAGCTTGTCTTCGCGCAGGCGGTCGATCAGGTAGCTCAGGCGCAGATCGGTCTGCGCGTCGCCCACTTCGTTGCGGATCAGCCAGGCTTTGAGTTCGGTGACGCTCTGGCCCACGCCGTGGCGCCAGGCTGAGAATTCCGAGAACCGGTCTGAAAGGGTCATGCGCTGCGCTCCCTGGTGGAATGCCGTTTCGCTATTTTTCGCGGCCCGGCGAGCATAGCCAAAAAGCCTCGCGGCGCCCATGTGCGCTGCGACAAGCGGCAGTTATGCCGTGCGCGCGGCGCCCCGGGACTGCGCCAAATCAAGTCAGTGCTGGCAATGCGGGCACCAGTAGGTGGCCCGCTGGCCGAGTACCCGGTGCCGGATCGGCGTGCCGCAGACCCGGCAGGGCTCGCCCTCGCGCCCATAGACGTAGGCGGCGAGCTGGAAATAGCCTGGGTTGCCTTCGCCATTCACGTAGTCGCGCAGGGTGCTGCCGCCCGCCGCGATCGCTTCAGCCAGCGTGGCCTGCACCGCCTGGGCAAGCTTTTCGCAGCGTGTCGCCGAGAGGCTGCCGGCTGGCGTGGTGGGGCGGATGCCCGCGCGGAAGAGGCTCTCGGAGGCGTAGATGTTGCCGACCCCGACGACGGTATGGGCGTCCATCAAGACCAGCTTGACCGCCGCCTTGCGGCCCCGCGTGGCGCGATGCAGCCAGGCGCCGTCGAAGTCCGCCGACAGGGGCTCGATGCCCAGCGGCGCGATCAGCGGGTGGTCCTCGCCGCGCCCCGGCCACCAGTCGACCACGCCGAAACGGCGTGGGTCGTGGTACCGCAGGATGCGGTCGCCGAACTCCAGGTCCACATGGTCGTGCTTGCGCAGGGCTTCGTCCGGCGTGCTGATCCGCAGGCTGCCCGACATGCCCAGATGCACCAGCAGGACCTTGCCCTCCGCATGCAGCAGCAGATATTTGCCGCGCCGTTCTACGGACTGGATGCGACGGCCGGGCAGTTCTTCGCCCAGGCTGTCCGGCACCGGCAGGCGCAGGCGCTTGTCGCGCACCACGACCCGGCTGATCGCCTGGCCTTCGAGATGCGGCGCGATTCCGCGGCGCGTGGTTTCGACTTCGGGCAGTTCGGGCATGTCAGGGGCAAGCTGATAACATCGGCGAAGAACCGATCTTAGCCCCGTCCGTCCAATCCCAGCGCACGCAAGAAGACGGGCGCAGCCCACCCCCGCAGACCCCGGAGTCACCCTGATGCCGCGTCCTCGAATTCGCCCCGTCCTTTCGCGACTTGCGGCGGTCCTCCTGTTGGCTTCGCTCGGCACGTCCGTGTGGGCCCAGGAGGCGGACGATGCCGACCTGCCCGACGCGCCCGATACCTCCGCCTCGGTGGTGATGGCACTGCCGGCGCAGCCGCTTACCCCGCAGATCGTCTATGAGCTGCTGCTCTCGGAGATCGCCGGCGCCCGCGGCCAGATGGACGTCGCCAGCCAGGGCTACCTGGATCTCACCCGCAAGACGCGTGATCCGCGCATCGCCAAGCGCGCGACCGAAGTCGCGCTGTTCGCGCGCCGCGCGCCGGAGGCGGTTGAGGCTTCGCGCCTCTGGGTGGAGGTGGACCCGGGGTCGACCGAAGCGCTGCAGACGCTGGCGGGTCTGCTCGCCGGCGGCATGGGCGGCCTGAGCGAACTGGAAACGCCCCTGGCGCGCCTGCTCGCGAAATCGGACAAGCCGCAGCAGAGCCTGCTCGGCCTGAACCGCACGCTCGCCCGCTATCCGGACAAGGCGGAGGTCCGCAAGACCATCGATCGCCTCACCGAGCCCTACCTCAAGTACCCCGAGGCGCACTACGCGCGGGGCTACGCCGCCTATGCCGCGGGCGACAACAAGGCCGCGCTGGCCGACGTCGACCAGGCCCTGGCCGGCCGCAAGGACTGGGAAGTCGCCGCGCTGCTCAAGGTGCAGCTCTTGCAACAGGGCGGCCAGACGCGCGAAGCGCTCGCCTTCCTCAAGGGCTTCCTGGGTTCGTCTCCGAACGCGCGCGACGCCCGCTACGCGTATGCCCGTCTGCTTGCGGTCGACAAGCAATACCCGGCCTCGAAGGCGGAGTTCGAGCGCCTGGTGAAGGAACTGCCCGACAACGGCGAGGTGGGCTACACCTATGCACTGCTGCTCGACCAGATGGGCGAGCTGGCCGCGGCCGAAACACAGTTCAAGCGCCTTCTGCCGCTGGACAGCCCTGGCGCGGACGCGGTCAACATGCAGCTTGGCCAGCTCTACGAAGAGCAGAAGCGCTGGCCCGAGGCGAGCGCCGCCTATCGCGCGGTCTCGGGTCCGCAAAAGCCGCTGGCCCAGTCGCGTGCCGCGCTGATCCAGGCCCGTGCCGGCGATCTCCCCGGCGCCCGTGCGACGCTGCAGAAGCTGCGCGAGACCGAGCCTAAGCAGGCCAGCACGTATCTGCTCGCGGAAGGCCAGGTCCTGCGCGAACTCGGCAAGGATGAAGAGGCCTTCACGCTCCTGGGCGATTCGCTCAAGACCCAGCCCGACCAGGCGGATGTCCTCTACGACTACTCCCTGCTCGCCGAGAAGCTCGGCCGCGTCGAAGTGATGGAGAAGAGCCTGCGGCGCCTGATCGAGTTGAAGCCCGAAGAGGCGCAGGCCTACAACGCCCTGGGCTATTCGCTGGCCGACCGCAACCAGCGCCTGGACGAAGCGCAGACCCTGATCAAGAAGGCGCTTTCGCTCTCGCCCGACGACGGCTTCATTCTGGACAGCATGGGCTGGGTGCTCTTCCGCCGTGGCGACCTGAACGGTGCGCTCGAACACCTGCAGCGCGCCTACTCGATGCGGCCCGATCCGGAAATCGCCGCCCACCTGGGCGAGGTCCAATGGAGCCTCGGTCGCAAGGACGATGCGCGCAAGACCTGGTCCGATGCCGCCAAGGCGCATCCTGAGAACACCACGCTCGCCGAAGTGATGAAGCGTTTCGCGCAATGACGCGTCGCAGTTGGTTGGGCGCAGTCACTGCGCTGCTGCTGGCGGCCTGCCAGACGCCGCATGCGCCGGTGCTGCCCGACTCCGCCCGCGGCGAGGATTTTTCGCTGACTGGCCGGGTGGTGGTGCGTCAGGGCGAGCAGGCCGAGGTGCTGCGCATGTACTGGCATCACCTGGCCGCGGTCGACAAGGTGAGCCTGGAAACCTCCTTGGGGCAGACCGTTGCCGAAATCGCGCTGGATGACGAGATCGGTCGCGCCAAACTCGCCGACGGACGTGAACTTGCGGAGCCCGACGATGCCGTGCTCGCGCAGAAGCTCCTCGGCTCGCCGGTGCCGCTGCGCCGCTTCGCCAACTGGGTGCGGGCGCAGACGCCCGCCGCCGCGGTGACCGAGCGCGACGATCAGGGCCGCGTGCTGCGCGCGCACGAGTTCGGCTGGCAGCTTGCCTATTCCGGCTACGGGGATTTCGCCGCCATGCCGGACCTGCCCTCGCTGGTCGAAGCGCGGCGTGCCGACATCCTGGTGCGCCTGAAGATCGAGGAATGGACACGAGGTCGCCAGCCATGAGTCTCGCCCGCGCACGGGTCTTCGCACCCGCCAAGATCAATCTCTTCCTGCATGTCGTCGGGCGTCGTCCGGATGGCTACCACTTGCTGCAGAGCGCCTTCCGTCTGCTTGACCGTGGCGACTGGTTGCAGCTGTCCGTGCGCGAGGACGGTGCGATCCTGCGCAGCAATCCGTTGGAGGGCGTACCCGAGTCTGCCGATCTGTGCGTGCGCGCCGCGCGCCTGATGCAGGAGAAATCGGGTGTGCGTCTCGGCGTGGAGATTGCGCTGGAGAAAGTGCTGCCCATGGGTGGTGGGCTCGGCGGCGGCAGTTCGGATGCCGCCAGCGTGATGCTCGCGCTCAATCGTTTGTGGGGCATCGACGCCGATCGCGACACCTTGCAGGAGTGGGGCCTGAGCCTGGGCGCGGACGTGCCCTTCTTCATCTTCGGCGAGAGTGCCTGGGTGGAAGGCGTGGGCGAGCGGATGCAGCCGCTCGCGCTGGAGCCGGCTTGGTACGTGGTGGTCGAACCGCCGGTGAGCGTGCCGACCGCTGAAATTTTCGCGGCGGAAGATTTGACACGAAATACCGAACCCGCCATAATTGCGAGCTTTCCGGCAGGGCCAACCAGAAACGATCTTCAGCCGGTTGCATGTCGCAGACATCCTGCGATTCAGCATGCGATCGACGTGTTGAGCGGGTTCGGCGATGCCAGGATGAGCGGTTCGGGTGCCTGTGTGTTTCTCTCATGTAGTTCCGAGGAAAGCGCGCAAGCGGTGCTCGCAGCCTTGCCCGCCGATATGAAGGCCTGGGCGGCGGCGGGCCTGGACAATCATCCTCTGCAGGAATGGGCTGAGTCGGGTCGCTGATCGAAAGGTCCCGCCCTGCGCCCGCGAAGAACAGGCAGTAACGTAGTACCAAGGTTTCTTGGGGAGTCGCCAAGCTGGTCAAGGCACCGGATTTTGATTCCGGCATCCGAAGGTTCGAATCCTTCTTCCCCAGCCAAACAACATCGGGCAGGCTTCGGCCTGCCCGATGCTTTATGGCGAGTATTGCTCCGCATCGGGAAGCCGCACGAAAATGTGCGTCCGGAACGGAAATCCTGCAGAAATAAGGGGTTAGTCATGGCTTTCGGCAGCCTGATGGTATTCACCGGCAACGCCAATCCCAAGCTCGCTTCCGACGTTGTGAAGCGTCTTGGAATGTCGATCGGCGCAGCGACCGTGGGTCGCTTCTCCGATGGTGAAGTGAATGTCGAAATCCTTGAGAACGTACGCGGCAAGGATGTCTTCGTTCTGCAGTCCACCTGCTATCCGACGAACGACAATCTGATGGAGCTGCTGGTGATGGTCGACGCGCTCAAACGCGCTTCCGCCGGCCGCATCACCGCCGCCATCCCCTACTTCGGTTACGCGCGCCAGGATCGTCGCCCGCGTTCGGCCCGTGTGCCGATCACGGCCAAGGTGATTTCGAACATGCTGCAGGCCGCCGGCGTGCAGCGCGTGCTGACTGTCGATCTGCACGCCGACCAGATCCAGGGTTTCTTCGACATCCCGGTCGACAACATCTACTCCTCGCCGGTGCTGCTGGACGATCTCGCCCGCCATCGCGGCGACGATCTGCTGGTGGTGTCGCCCGACGTCGGTGGCGTGGTGCGTGCGCGTGCCTACGCGAAGAAGCTGGAAACGGATCTCGCGATCATCGACAAGCGTCGCCCCAAGGCCAACGTGTCCGAGGTGATGAACATCATCGGTGACGTGAAGGGCCGCACCTGCGTGATCGTCGACGACATCGTCGATACCGCCGGTACCCTGTGCAAGGCCGCGCAGGCCCTGAAGGAGAACGGCGCCAAGGCGGTGCTGGCCTACATCACGCATCCGGTGCTGTCCGGCGCGGCAGTGAGCCGGATCTCGGAATCGATGCTCGACGAGATGGTCGTCACCGACACCATCCCGCTGTCCGAAGATGCGCGTGCCTGTGGTCGCATCCGCCAGATCTCGATCGGTGCGTTGCTGGCCGACACGATCATGCGGATCAACAATCAGCAGTCGGTGAGTTCGCTCTTCACCGAGTAAGAATTTCGACGAGGCGATCCGCAAGGCTCGCCTCGTACGCGTTTGGTTTCAAGTGGCCGGTAGGCGTCGTGCAGACCGGCTTTTTCAACCCGGATCGTCTGGTCGCGGATGATCCTATGGAGTCTTAATCATGCAACTCGTTTTCAAGGCTGAAAAGCGCGTCGAACAGGGTACGGGTGCGAGCCGCCGCCTTCGTCGCGATGGCCGCGTGCCCGGCATCATCTACGGTGGCACGGCTGCCCCGGTGCAAGTCACCATCGATCACAACGAACTCTTCCACCTGCTGCGCAAGGAAGCGTTCCACTCCTCCGTCCTGACCGCCGAACTGGCTGACGGCAAGGACAGCGTGATCCTGCGTGACGTGCAATGGCACCCGTTCAAGCAACAAGTGCTGCACATCGACTTCCAGCGCGTCGATGCCACGCACAAGATGCACACCAAGGTGCCCCTGCACTTCATCAACGGCGACGTGGCCCCGGGCGTCAAGCTCGAAGGCGGCATCGTGTCGCACGTGCTGACCGAACTCGAAGTCACCTGCCTGCCGGGCGACCTGCCCGAGTTCATCGAAGTCGACCTGAAGGACCTGGCTTCCGGCCACTCCCTGCACGTCTCCGGCCTCACGCTGCCCAAGGGCGTTGAAGCCGCTGTCCACGGTGACCCGGTCGTCGCGACCATCGCCAAGGTCAAGGGCGCTGCTGAAGAAACCGCCGAAGGCGAAGCGCCCAAGGCCTAAGGTAAGGGTATTGCGGGAACCGCCGAGCCGGAGATCACACACGGATGACGCAAGCGCCACCCAAGCTGATCGTCGGTCTCGGCAATCCCGGACCCGAGTACGTCGAAACCCGGCACAACGCCGGGTTTTGGTTTTGTGAGCAGCTCGCACGCGAACTGGGCGTGAGCCTTTCGCGCGAATCGCGCTTCCATGGTCTGGTCGGCCGTTCGCGCCAGCATGGCGTGACGATCCTGCTGCCGCAGACCTTCATGAATCGCTCCGGCCTGTCGGTAGTGGCGCTCGCGCATTTCTACCGCATCCTGCCGAATGAAATCCTCGTGGTGCACGACGAGCTCGACATCCCGCCCGGCCAGCTGCGCATGAAGTGCGGCGGCGGCAACGGCGGCCACAACGGGCTCAAGGACATCAGCGCCCATCTCTCCACGCCGGACTACTGGCGCCTGCGCATCGGCATCGGGCATCCCGGCGACCGCAACCAGGTCGCGGACTTCGTGCTGCACCGGCCGCGCAAGGAAGAGCAGGCCCTGATCGACGAATCCATCGAACGCGCACTTGCCACCTGGCCGCTGATTGCCCGCGGCGAGTGGGAGCGCGCGACGCAGCAACTCAACAGCAAACCGAAACCGAAGACGGCCTGATGCACGCGGGTGACGAAAACCTGCGCGGCATGCGAGCGGACTTCAAGGGGTAATTCTCATGAGCCTGAAATGCGGCATCGTCGGCCTGCCCAACGTGGGCAAGTCCACTCTCTTCAACGCGCTCACCAAGGCGGGCATCGCGGCCGAGAACTACCCCTTCTGCACGATCGAGCCCAATGTGGGCATCGTCGAAGTGCCGGATGCGCGTCTCGCGCAGCTCTCCGAGATCGTCAAGCCGCAGAAGATCCAGCCGGCGATCGTCGAATTCGTGGACATCGCAGGCCTGGTCGCCGGCGCCTCCAAGGGCGAAGGCCTGGGCAACCAGTTCCTCGCCAACATCCGCGAGACCGACGCGATCGTAAACGTGGTGCGCTGCTTCGATGATCCCAACGTCATCCACGTATCGGGCCGCGTCGATCCGATCGCCGACATCGAGACCATCGTCACCGAACTGGCACTTGCCGACATGGCGGCCGTGGAGAAGGCGATCGCCCGCGACGGCAAGAAGGCCAAGTCCGGCGACAAGGAAGCGCAGAAGCTGGTCGCCGCGCTCGAGAAGCTGCTGCCGCACCTGAACGAAGGCAAGCCGGCGCGCACCTTCAGCCTCACCGACGACGAGAAGGCGCTGGTCAAGCCGCTGTGCCTGATGACGATCAAGCCCGCCATGTATGTCGGCAACGTGCTGGAAGACGGCTTCGAGAACAACCCGCACCTCGATCGCCTGCGCGAGCATGCGGCCAAGGAAGGCGCGCCGGTCGTGGCCGTCTGCGCCAAGATCGAAGCCGAACTCGCCGACCTGGATGACGAAGACAAGAAGGCCTTCCTCGCCGACCTCGGCCTCGACGAACCGGGCCTCAACCGCCTGATCCGCGCCGGCTACGACCTGCTCGGCCTGCAGACCTACTTCACCGCCGGCGTGAAGGAAGTACGCGCCTGGACCATCCACAAGGGCGACACCGCCCCGCAGGCGGCCGGCGTGATCCACACCGATTTCGAACGCGGCTTCATCCGCGCGCAGACTATCTCCTTCGAAGACTTCGTTGCCTACAAGGGCGAACAGGGCGCGAAGGAAGCCGGCAAGATGCGCGCCGAAGGCAAGGAATATGTCGTGAAGGATGGCGACGTCATGAACTTCCTGTTCAATGTCTGATCCCGCGTCGCCGCGCGCGACGACGTGACGGGGCTGGTGCCGCGAGGCGCCAGCCCCCTTTTCTTTCCAGGTGATGCGGCCGGTTGCCTGCGGATCTGGCGCCTGAACCGCGCGCGGGTGTTCGACCGACCGATCCGCCATCGCTACCCGGAACTGGGCGAACCGTTACCTACCGTGCATGCGGTCCGGTTCGCCGAGATCGCGCGGCGCACCACGGCGATGGTGACGCACACGACGCGTGCGGGCCTCCTGCGTGGTGTCATGAACACGGACACCGGACACCGGACACCGGACACCGGACACCGGACACCGGACACCGGACATCGCGTCCATCGCCGGCCACGCGATCGACTACGGCCCCACGGCCGGAAAGTCTCGACTTCGGCTGGGACGTCCAACGCCACTGACGCGCAGACCCGCGACTACACCTACGGCCAGCCGTCGCAGGTGACGGACAACCCGCGCCTCTATGCGTCCCGGGCTCCGGCGCAGCGATCTTCTTCCCCGCCAGTTGGGCGTCCGCTGTCCGCCATCCGGCTACCCCGTTCTCGTTAGGCGTGGCTCCGAGCATCCTCGGGGCGTCGCTGCGGCAGGCGATCTGCGCGATCGGAATTTGCTCGAGACAGTAGCGGCAGTCGCGTCACGTCGTTCGGGGGCGTCACGCCTTCCGCTACGGCCTGACGCCTAGGGGCGCCCGCAGGACCCGCGCGCGACCTGTCACAAAATCCTGCCGTCGGTCGTCTTGCCAATGCATATTGCATGGCCGCGATGCACTCTCCTATTCCCGCATTCGAACCGATGCGCGCGCCTGGCCACGCCACGCGCATCGTCTCGCGAGGTACCGACGATCATGATCAGACCGCATCCACGCCGCTTCCGCCATGTCGCTGTCCTGTTGCTTGCGCTCGCGCTGAGTGCCTGCGGCGGAGGAGGCTCCGACCCGGTTAGCCAGTCGACCACACCGCAGGCAGAGGCGAGCGAACCCGTATCCGCGCCAGGTGCAGGAACGACTCCGGGCACGCCGATCTCAACGCTGCGCGCAGTGCTGACGGACGAGGGGCTCAGCATCCAGGGGCCGAACGCTTGGGGTGGCAATCCCATGCTCTTCTGGGACAACGTGCAGACCGGCTACGAGGCGGTGCATGCCAGCCTGGGCGCCGAAGTCGGCACCGGTGCGTCCTCGCCCTGGGGCGCCGTCTCCAGCACCGTGGCCTCGCGCTTCAAATACGAATCGGCCACCACCCGATCCGGCGAAATCGGCGTCGTCTATCGCGGCGCCGGCTACCGGCCGATCTTCGGCAAGCCGCGCTACACCGGCAGCGCCAGCGCCTTCGACCACCTGTACGTTTCCTGGTGGTACCGACCCTCGATCGACCCGGGCTCGGAGGGCGCTTCGAACAAGTTCATCCGCCTCTGGGACGACGGCAACGGCTATGGCACGCGCATCTCCTGGACGCAGATGCATATGACCTGCGACGTGCCCGCCGGCTACACGCCGGAGGTGAGCTGGAAGTCCTGGGGCGGCAACGCGGGGCAGTGGAACCGCATGGAGGTCGATGCCAACCTCGCCAGGCCCCTGGTCAGCGCCTGGGTCAATGGCGCGGTGCGGCACCAGCATCCCTGCGTCAAGGACCCGGCACAGGCGAGCAAGCCGTTGTGGGTCTATGTGCTCGGCTTCGACCACGGCGGCAACGCCGACGGCAGCGTCAGCTACCAGGACATGGTGACCGAGGTCGCCGACATCTACATCGCCAACAGTCCGGCGCGGGTGGAGATCTCGGACAGCCCCACCTGGGCCGCCGCGACCCGACGCGAAGTGCTGCCGGTGAAGCACTGGGACGCGCAGCGCATCGATCTCGGTTTCCTGCGCGGCGTCTTCCCTGCCGGCACGCCGCTCTACGCCTACGTCATCAATCCGGACGGCTCGACGACCGCGCAAGGCACGCTCGTCACATGCACCGGGCTGCAATGGTGCTGAGCCGATAGGCCGCTGGGTGGCGCGCCCGACCCTTAGCCGGGTCGGCGCGTCACCGGCCTCGGGCTGGCGTGCTCGCCCGTCATTCACGCACGCATACCTCCCTTGCTTCGATAGCCGTTCCGTCGCCCGACGTCGCCTCGCACACTGCGCATCGACGCGGCGGTGAGGCGGGCGACGACAGCCCTTGCCGAGAGCGTCGGACCCGGACGATGAGGAGGCGAGATGAGGATCCAGGAAGCACAGACGGAACTGAGCGCGGCGATGGCCGTACCCACTGCGCGCGGGACGCGCGACATCGGATTCGGCAGCCTCGTCTTGCTGACCGCGCTCCTGTCGTTCGCGCCGGTCGCGGTGCTGGGCAGCGCCTTCGGCTGGCCGGCCTCGCTGTCCGCACCAGCAGGCGAACAACTGGGCGCGATCGCCGCCAATCCCGCTGCCCTGCGACTGGGCTACGGGCTCTATCTTCTTTACTCGCTGTTGATCGCGCCGGTCATGGTGGGGCTCGCCGCACGCAGCTTCGGCAATCTCACGCGGCCGCTACCCGTGCTGGTCACGCTCTTCGCGGGGCTCTCGGTACTGGCGCGCGCCATCGGGATCGAACGCTGGCTGTCCGTCATGCCGATGCTTGCGGCGCGTTACGGCAACGGCGACCCCGCCACGCGCGTGCAGACGGAACTGCTCTTCGACGCGATCACCCGTTACGGCGGCGGCATCGGCGAGCTGCTCGGCGTAAGTCTCTTCATGGCGGTGTCGCTGGGCCTGCTCTGCCTCGGCGCTCTGCGCGAAGGCGCCATGCCGAAGCCGCTCGCGTGGGGAGGACTCATCGCCTGCATGCTGCTGCTCGCCCAAGCGCTGCCCAGCCTCGGCTTCGCCATCCATGTGCCGATCGCTGTCGCGGTGACGGTGCTGACCGTGTGGATGTTTGCCGCGGGAGCCTGGTCCCTGCGCCCGCTCAGCCCTTCACCGAACCCGCGGTAAGGCCGGAGACGATGTAGCGCTGGAAGACCAACACCAGTGCGACCAGCGGCAGGGTCACCAGCACCGAGGCCGCCATGATGTTGCCCCAGGGCAGCTCGTAGGCCGAGGCGCCGGAGATGAGTGCGATCGCGACCGGCACGGTGCGCGCTTCGCCCGAAAGGGTGAAGGTGAGCGCGAAGAGGAACTCGTTCCAGGCGGCGATGAAGGCGAGCAGGCCCGTCGCCACCATCGCCGGCCACAGCAGTGGCAGGAAGATGCGGAACACCAGCGTGAGCGGCCCGGCGCCGTCCATCAGCGCGGCTTCCTCGATCTCGCGCGGCAGCTCTCGCATGAAGGTGACGAGGATCCACACGGTGAAGGGCAGGGTGAAGATGAGATCGGAGATCAGCAGCGCGGGCAGGCGATCGTAGAGGCCGAGTGCCTGGATCAGCTCGAACATGCCCGAGAGGATCGCCACCTGCGGGAACATCGAGACGCCCAGGATCGTGAAGAGCAGGACGCCGCGCCCGCGGAAGGGCAGGCGCGCGAGCGCGTAGGCGGCGACGAGGCCCAGCATCAGCGAGATCGCCACCACGCCGCAGGCGACCAGCAGCGAGTTCAGGATGTTCTGGCCGAAGGGCTGCTCGCGGAAGATCGCGACGTAGTTCTGCAGGGTCGGCGCCGTCGGCAGTAGCTGCGTATTGAAGAGCGCGCTGCCGGTCTTGAGCGAGGTGCCGATCGCGTAGCACAGCGGGAAGAGCGCGTAGATGAAGGTCGCGGCGGCCGCCAGGTAGTAGCCGAGGCGCGGGAGCAGGGGGCGGCTGGCGTTCATCGCAGGGCCTTCATGCGTGGATCTCCGATGCGGACTTCGCGGGCGCCGAGTTTCATTTTGCGGACCTTCATGTGCCGGCTCCTACGCGCTTTCCGCGAGCCGCCGGCGGTTGAAGCCGAGCCACAGCACCGCGAGCAGCGCGATCAGGAGGAAGAGCAGGGTCGAGGCCGCCGAACCCGGGCCGACCAGCTGGAACTCCACCAGTTGCTGGCGCACGTAGGTCGACATGCTCTGGGTGTCCTTGCTGTTGCTGGTGAGCACATAGATGAGGTCGAAGATCCGCATCGCGTCGAGCATGCGGAACACCACCGCCACCAGGATCGCGGGAAGGATCAACGGCAGCGTGATGTGGCGGAAGGCCGCGATCGGCTTCACGCCGTCCACCCGCGCCGCCTCGTAGATCTCCTTGGGTAGCATCTGCAGCGCGGCGAGGATCAGCAGTGCCATGAAAGGTGTCGTCTTCCACACGTCGACCACGATCACCGTCGCCATCGCGAGCGCCGGATCGGCGGCCCAGGCGAGCGGCTTGGCGAGGATGCCAAGCTGCACCATCCAGGCGTTGAGGATGCCGAACTGGTCATGCAGCATCCAGCCCCACATCTTGGCCGAGACGATGGTCGGGATCGCCCAAGGCACTAGCACCGCCGCGCGCAGCCAGGTGCGCAGGCGTGAGGGCGTGTCGAGCAGCAACGCGAGGCCGAGGCCGAGCAGCGTCTCCAGCGCGACCGAGATGACCGTGAAGCGCAGGGTGTTGGCGACCGCATGCCACCACTGCGGATCCTGCAGCACACCGTACTCGCCCCAGTAGTTCTCGATGCCGATGAAGCGCGCCTCCGCGATGTTGTCCAGCGCGGCATCGGTGAAGCTGAACCAGATCGAACGCGCCAGCGGCCAGAGCGCGACCAGGGCCAGCACGGCGATCAGGGGCAGCACCATCAGCCAGCCCTGGCGTTCGCGTCGCCGGGTCAGACCGGAACGGGTGTCGGGCATGCGGTTCTCGCGAGAAAGAGGAGGGCGGACAGGCTGGCGACGCCCGTCGGCAGGCGTCGCCTTTGCGTGGCTTACCAGCGTCCGCCGCGGCCCACGCGGTCCAGCTGCTGGGCGAGCGCCGGCACGGCCTTGTCGGCCGCCGCCTGGCCCGCGAGCACCTCATGCGCGGTGTTGAAGAAGGCGCTGCTCACCTGGTTGTAGCGCGACTTCGTCACCGTCGCCGGCCGCGCCACCGCATGGGTGAAGACCTCGTAGAGCTCGGCCATGAAGGGGTTGGCCTTGGTGATGTCGGCGTCCTTGTAGAGCGCGCCGATGGTGGGGTTGAAGGAGCCCTTGATCGCGCGTTCCTTCTGCACTTCCTTGCTCGCGAGGCTCATCACTAGGTCGGCGGCCAGATCCACGTTCTTCGAGTAACGCGACACCGCGAGCTGCGCGCCGCCCAGGGTCGCGGCCGGCTTGCCGTTGGCGCCGGCCGGCAGCGGCGCCACGCCCACCTTGCCGCGGATCGGGCTGTCGGCGGATTGCGCCAGCGACCACGCGTAGGGCCAGTTGCGCATGAAGACCGCGTTGCCGGACTGGAAGAGGCCGCGCGCGTCTTCCTCCGCGTAGTTGAGCACCCCGTCCGGCGTGATGCTGCCGATCCAGCTCCGCGCCGTCTTGAGCGCCTGGATCGCGCCGGGGTTGTTGATCGTCACCTTGCCCTTGTCATCGACCACGGTGCCGCCGTTGAAGCTCGCCACCCATTCGAGCGCGTTGCAGGCGAGGCCCTCATACGCGCGCCCTTGCCACACGTAGCCCCACATCTTGTCGTTGCCGTCCTTGCGCTCGGCGTCCTGCACCTTCTTCGCGGCGGCGGCCAGTTCGTCCCAGGTCTTGGGCACCGCGGCGCCGTGCTTGTCGAGCAGATCCTTGCGGTAGTAGAGCAGGCCCGCATCGGTGAACCAGGGCATCGCAACCAGTTTCCCGCCCACCGTGTTGTTGGCGACGATGCTGGGGAAGTGCTCCTTCTCCGCGCCCTTGCTGTACTTCTTCAGGTCGACGAAGTGGCTGGCGAGCAGCCCCGGCCATACGACGTCGATGACATAGACATCGATGCGGTCGGACTTGCTGTTGAGGATCTGCTGGTACAGCGCCAGCCGTTCGGTCGCGTCATTGGGCGTCTGCACCACGGTGACTTCGTTGCCCGTCCGCTTGGCCCAGGCTTCCGCCCCTTGCCGGCACATCTCCAGTTCCTGGCCGACCGCGCCGCAGGAAACGGACAGCTTCGCAGCGTGGGCAGCAGGTGCCAGGGCACAGGTGCCGGTGCAGAGCAGGAGCACACCGGCAAGCCGGGTGCATGACAGCGTCTTTCGCATGGCGAATCTCCTCGTCATTGGGCCGTGACGCCGGGACTGCGCCCGGCCCCTTGGTGTGCGAGGAGTGACAGCCCTGCTTGGGGCGGGTTCGGCGATGCACGGCTTTCGCCGCGATGGCGGCGGGAAAGAGGACGAGTCCTACAGCGGTACCGGGACTGCGCCGACACAGCCGCGACTTTCCGGGCAGGGCAGCGGCTGGTCGTGTGTTTACGTCGAATTTACGCACCGGCCCGGCGCGAGGAATGGCGTGTTTACGGGCCTCCGCCGAATACTGGTCGCACGCAAAAAGCGGGTTTCTCTTCCCGCAAATAAGGAGTGCCAGATGCGTGTGTCCAGATGCTCTTCCCGCAGCGTGCGCCCCCTGTTCGCCGCTGCCCGTTGTGAGGAGGCGGCGCCATGATCGAAGCGCCGCTCGTCTTCCTTCTCGTCATCCTGCTCGGCTGGCCGCTGGGCCACTATCTCGCCGCCGTCATGCGCGGCGGACCCTTGCGCGGGGATGCGCTCTTCGCCCGGATCGAGCGACCGATCTACCGGCTGCTCGGCACCGAGCCCACGCGCGGCATGGCACTGCGCGACTACGTCTTCGCCTTCCTCGCCAGCAACCTCGTGCTGGGTGCACTGGTGTGGGCGATCTTCATGACCCAGGCCTGGCTGCCGCTCAATCCCAACGGCGCGCCCAACATGAGCTGGGACCTCGCGCTGCACACCATGGTGTCCTTCCTCACCAACACCAACCAGCAGCACTACGCCGGCCAGGCGCAGCTCTCGCACCTGGCGCAGATGAGCGGCATCGTCGGCCTGCAGATGATCACGCCGATGATGGGCCTCGCCCTGGTCGTCGCGACCCTGCGCGGCCTCTTCGGCGGCCGTGCCGAACTCGGGCACCGCGCGGCCGCGGAGCGGAGCGATGAGGACGGAGCGACGGGCCTCGACCTCGGCAACTACTGGGCCGACCTCACCCGCGCCACGCTGCGGTTTATGCTGCCGCTCTGCCTCGTGTGGACCGTACTGCTCGTCGGGCAAGGCGTGCCGGCCACGCTGCAGGGTGGTCCCGTAGTGGCACCCATCGACGCCACGGCGCAGATGAAGGAACAGAAGATCCCGCTCGGGCCGGTCGCGCCCATGGTCGCGATCAAGCAACTCGGCACCAATGGCGGTGGTTGGTACGGCCCCAACAGCGCGATGCCGCTGGAGAACCCCACGCCCTTCTCCAACCTGCTGCAGACGCTCGCTCTGATCCTGGTGCCGGTGGCGGTCGGCTTCATGGTCGGTCCCTTCACCGGCCGGCCTCGCTTTGCGGCACTGGTGCTCGGCTGCATGCTGGTGATGTCGGTGGCTTCTACCGGCCTCGCGCTGTGGTCCGAAGGCCACTCGGCCAGTGCCGCGAGCGCGGCGCTCATGGAAGGCAAGGAGGTGCGCTTCGGCGCCGACCCGTCGGCGCTGTGGGCTGCACTCACCACGCAGTCTTCCAACGGTTCGGTCAACGCGATGCACGACTCGCTCGCGCCGCTCACCGGCCTGGTGACGATGAGCAACATGCTGATCAACGCGATCTGGGGCGGCATCGGTTGCGGCCTGCAGCAGTTCATCGTCTACCTGCTGCTCGCGGTCTTCCTCGCCGGCCTGATGACCGGGCGCACGCCGGAACTCTTCGGCCGCAAGATCGAGGCACGCGAGGTGAAGTTGCTCGCCGTGCTGGTGCTGCTGCAGCCGCTGGTTGTGCTCGGCTTCTCGGCCGTCGCGCTCGCCGTGCCGGCGCTCACCGGCAACTCCAACCCGGGCTTCCACGGCATCAGCCAGGTCTTCTACGAATACGTCTCGGCCTTCGCCAATAACGGCTCCGGCTTCGAAGGCCTGGGCGATGCCACCGTGTGGTGGAACGTCTCCTGCAGCCTGGTGCTCGCGCTCGGCCGTTATCCCTCGCTGGTACTGCCGCTGCTGATCGCGGCGCAGCTTGCGGGCAAGCGACGTGCGCCGGAGAGCAGCGGCAGCCTGCAGGTCGAGACGCCCACCTTCGGCCTCACGCTGATCGGCGTGATCGTGATCCTCACCCTGTTGCAGTTTATGCCCGCCCTGGTGCTCGGCCCGGTCGCCGAACACCTGACGCTGGCGGCGCATTGAAGGAGTCCTCCATGAACACTTTGGCTCATGCCGCTGCGCAGCGTCCGACCACGGACACGCTGGCGCGGCCCGAATCGGCCTGGCGCAGCGCCTTGCTCGCCAGTTTCACCAAGCTCGCGCCCTGGCAGGCGATCCGCAATCCGGTGATGGCGGTGGTCTGGCTCGGCACCGTGCTCACCGCCGCGATGACGGTCTCCGGTAACGCCCCCGCCGGCTTCGGCTGGGCGGTGACGATCATCCTCCTGGCGACGGTGCTCTTCGCGAACTTCGCGGAGGCGATCGCCGAGGCCCGCGGTCGCGGCCAGGCGGCATCGCTGCGCCGTGCGCGTCGCGATCTGGTAGCCCGTCGCGTTGCCGGTGACACGGAAGAGCGCGTGCCCGCCGCCGAGCTACGCCCCGGCGATCTCGTACGCGTCGCGGAGAACGAGACCATCCCCGCCGACGGCGAAATCGTGGAAGGCCTCGCCACCATCAACGAGGCCGCGGTCACCGGCGAATCCGCCCCGGTGCTGCGCGAAGCCGGTACCGACCGCTCCGGCGTCATCGGTGGCACCCGCGTGCTGTCGGACCATATCGTCGTGCGCATCACCGCCGAGCCGGGTAACAGTTTCCTCGACCGCATGATCGCGCTGGTCGAAGGCTCGGTGCGCCAGCGCACGCCCAACGAAATCGCGCTCGGCATCCTGCTCGCCGTGATGACTGCGAGCTTCCTGATCGTGGTGGTGACGCTGCCTGCGATCGCCGGTTTCGTCGGTGCGCGGCTCAATGTGGTGCTGCTGGTGGCGCTGCTGGTCTGCCTGATCCCGACCACCATCGGTGGCCTGCTGCCGGCGATCGGCATCGCCGGCATGAACCGCGCGCTGCGAGCCAATGTGCTGGCGAAGTCGGGCAAGGCGGTGGAGGTCGCCGGCGACATCGACGTGCTGCTGCTCGACAAGACCGGCACCATCACGCACGGCGATCGCCAGGCCACGCACTTCCATCCGCAGGCCGGCGTGGACGAATCGCGCCTGCGCCGTGCCGCGATGCTGGCCTCGCTCGCCGACCCCACGCCGGAGGGCAAGTCCATCGTGCGGCTCGCACGCGAGCTGGGCGAGGCCTTGCACGAACCGGATCACGCGCACTTCCTGCCTTTCTCGGCGCACACCCGCATGTCGGGCGTCGACCTCAGCGACACGCATCGCATCCGCAAGGGCGCGCCCGATGCGATCGCAGCCTGGGTCGAGGCGCAGGGCGGGCGCGTACCGCTGGAGCTGAAAGCGCGCGTCGAGCAGGTGGCGCGCCAGGGCGCGACGCCGCTGGTGGTGGCCGAGGGCCACACCGTGCTCGGCGTGATCGCGCTCGCTGACGTGGTCAAGCGCGGCATCAAGGAACGCTTCGCCCAGCTGCGCGCGATGGGCGTAAAGACCGTGATGATCACCGGCGACAACCCGCTCACCGCCGCCGCCATCGCCGCGGAAGCCGGCGTCGACGACTACGTGGCCGAGGCCCGCCCCGAAGACAAGCTCGCCCGCATCCGCGCCGAGCAGGCGCAGGGTCGGCTCGTCGCGATGGTGGGCGACGGCACCAACGACGCCCCGGCGCTCGCGCAGGCCGACGTGGGCCTGGCGATGAACTCGGGCACGCAGGCCGCCAAGGAGGCGGGCAACATGGTCGACCTGGATTCCGATCCGGCCAAGCTGCTCGCGGTGGTGGAGATCGGCAAGCAGCAGCTCATCACCCGCGGCGCGCTCACCACCTTCTCGCTCGCCAACGACGTCTCCAAGTACTTCGCCATCCTGCCCGCGCTCTTCGCGGTGGCCGTGCCGCAGATGGCCGCGCTCAACCTGATGCGGCTTGCCAGCCCGACCACGGCGGTGATCTCGGCGCTCATCTTCAACGCCGTGATCATCCCGCTGCTGATTCCGCTCGCGCTGCGTGGCGTGCGCTTCAAACCCGCCGGCGCCACCCAGCTGCTCCGCCGCAACATGCTCATCTACGGCCTGGGCGGCGTGCTGCTGCCCTTCGCCGGCATCAAGCTCATCGACCTCGCGCTCGCCGCGGGCCTGGGCCTCTGAGGAGACCGCCATGACAACGCTCATCAATCCCCTGCCGCGCACTCGCGTGGCACCCAGCGTGACCCAACCCGCCGCGCATCGGCTGCTGCGCCCCTCGCTGGCGCTCGCCGCGCTCACCCTCGCGGGCTACGGCTTCCTCTACTCGCTCGCTGGCGTCGGGCTCGGCCAGGCGCTGTTCCCCGCGCAGGCCAACGGCAGCCTCGTGCAGCGCGACGGACACGCGGTCGGCTCCGCGCTGGTGGCCCAGCCCTTCGCCGATGCGCGCTACTTCCAGCCGCGCCCCTCGGCCGCCAGGTACGACCCGATGGCCGCCGCCGGCAGCAACCAAGCACGCTCGAATCCGGATCTCATTGCCCGCATCGCCACCACACGCGCCGAAACCGCCGCGCGCGAAGGCATCACGCCCGAGGCCGTGCCGGGCGATCTGCTGACCCAGTCCGGTGGTGGGCTCGATCCGCATATCAGTCCGGCTGCGGCGCAGCTTCAGGTGGCGCGTGTCGCACACGCTCGCGGGTTGTCGGAAGCCACCGTGGCCGCGCTGGTCGCGGCACACACGGAGGAGCCGCAGTTCGGTCTGCTCGGCCAGCGGCGGGTTAACGTGCTGCGCCTCAATCTGACGCTGGATGCGCGTCTATGACTGTCGCCGAACTCGGAGAATGCTCAAACGACTGCCGGTACGAGCTCCCGACCGAAGCGGCGCCGAACTACGGGAATCCCGACCAAGCCAACACCTATCAGGCTCAGTGTGCCCGGTACAGGCACCGAAGCTTCCCTCACGGAGAACTCGGAGGTCCCGTAGAAGACGGATGCCCAGCACTGACAATCCCAGGGGATCGCGTACATGAAATCGTCGTAGTAGCCAGCGCGCAACATCCAAGTGTCCCGCGTGTGGTCAAAACCAATTTGGCAGAATCCGCTGCCGCAGTCGTTGCCGATACTGAGGTTGGTCAGGGTGCCGGCCTGGAAATAGAGGCCTTGGTAGGCGTCATTTGCGCCATAGGCAATACCGTTCCAGGTGAACGACATCGACAGGATGTCCGCAGTGCCCAATCCGGTTCCACCCGCAGGAATGATGCTGTCGTCGTACGTCAGGTAACCATTGGCCGTTACTCCGGCGAGTGGGCCGCTGGATCCGCCATGCACGCTGAAATCCACCGTGATCGGCGTTGCGTCCGCATGAGCGGAGATCGCGGCAAATGCCAGCGCCACGCCTATACGTGAAATGACTCTCATGGCTGTGCTCCCTCGGGATTGAGTGGCGGTTGGACCCGCAGGCTGCCGCAGCAAGCAATAGCCGTTCCGCTGCTTGAGAAGAGCCATTGGGGGCCCTTCACACAGTCCGGAAGGGCAAATGGCCGAACTCATGCGTAAGGTAAGTCGACGCTGGCTGCGCTCGAGAGATGAGCGTTCGAAAGTGAGGGAAACAAGGGAGCGCCTATTGGCATTCCCTTGAATCCCTTGTCGCAGGATTGCCGTATGCACGCTAGCCTGTCCGCGCACTCAGGTATCGCGCCATCAGAGGAGATCGAAGATGACCTGGTCCGCCAGCCAGTACGGCAAGTTTGAAGACGAGCGCAACCGCCCGATCCGCGATCTGTTGGCACAGATTCCGCTGCGCAATCCGCGACGCGTGGTCGACCTGGGTTGTGGGCCGGGTAACTCGACCGAGCTCCTGCGACAGCATTTCCCCGATGCGGAAGTGATGGGCGTGGACAACGCGCCGGACATGCTCGCCGCGGCGCGCAAGCGGCTGCCGCAGCTGCGCTTCGAGTACGCGGACATCGGCAACTGGTCCGCTGGCGCGCCGGTCGATCTGCTCTTTGCGAATGCCTCGCTGCAGTGGGTGCCCGATCATGCGCAGCTGCTGCCGGCCTTGCTCGCGCAACTGGCGCCGGGCGGTTGCCTCGCGGTGCAGATTCCAGACAACCTCGACGAACCCGCGCATCGATTGATGCGCGAGATTGCCGCCGAGCCGCCCTGGGCGGACGTCCTCAGCAGCGCGGCCAAGGCGCGCGAGGCCCGGCACGATGCGCTCTGGTATTACCGTCGGCTGCAGGCGGCCGGCGCGCAGGTGAACGTCTGGCGCACGGTCTTTCATCATCCGCTCGCAGGTGGCGCCGCGGCGGTGGTGGAGTGGTTCAAGGGCACAGGCCTGCGGCCTTTCCTCGATCCGCTCGATGATGCGCAGCGCCAGCGCTTCCTGCAGCGTTACACCGCGGCGATCGCCGGGGCCTATCCGGTGCTGCCGGATGGCACGGTGCTGCTGCCTTTCCCGCGGCTCTTCTTGGTCGCGACCCTGCCCTCCACGCTTTCATGAGCCGCGCCGCTGCACCCGGACCATCTGCCGCAAGGAATCCACAGGCATGAGCGCAGACCGCAGCGCGCGTGCCGATGCGTTCATGGAAGGCCTGCAGCGCGAACGCGCCGGGCGGCTCACCGTCTTCCTCGGTGCGGCGCCGGGTGTGGGCAAGACCTACGCGATGCTGGTGCGCGCGCGCGAGCTGCAGCGCCAGGGCGTCGACATCCTTGCGGGCGTCGTGGAGACACACGGCCGCAGCGAGACGCTCGCGCTGCTGGAAGGGTTGCCGCGGCTCGCGACAAAGCGCATCGACTACCACGGCCATGTGCTGGAGGAGCTGGACCTCGACGGCCTGATCGCGCGGCGACCGCAGGTCGCGCTGGTGGACGAGCTGGCGCATCGCAATGCGCCGGGCAGCCGGCACGAGCGGCGCTGGCAGGACGTGGAGGAGCTGCTCGCCGCGGGCATCGATGTCTACACCACGGTGAACGTGCAGCACCTGGAAAGCCTCAACGACGTGGTGCACCAGATCACCGGCGTGCGCGTGAGCGAGACCGTGCCCGACGCGGTCTTCGCCCAGCTGCGCGACATCCGCCTGGTGGATTTGCCGGCGCGCGAGCTGATCGAGCGCCTCAACCAGGGCAAGGTCTATCTTCCCGAGCAGGCCGCGCATGCGCTGCAGGCTTTCTTCTCGCCCTCGAACCTGACTGCGCTGCGCGAGCTGGCGATGCAGACGGTGGCCGAGCATGTGGATGCCGACCTGCGCGAGGCCGGGGCGGCGCGCGGCGTCGGCGGCCTCTCCCTGCGTCGCCATGTGCTGATCGCGATCGACGGACGCGGCCAGTCCGAGTACCTGGTGCGCGCGGGCCGTCGCATGGCGGAGCGGCGGGGCGCGCCCTGGTCGGTGGTGACGGTGGAGACCGGTCGCGGTGCGGCGGTAAGCACGGCGGACGCGCAGGGCCAAGGCGTGCGCGGCGCCACCAGTGCGGCACAGGCGCGCCAGCTGGAGATCGATCGCGCCTTCGCGCTCGCGCGTCGGCTCGGTGGCGAGACCGCGATCCTGCACAGCGGCGACGTCGCCGGTGCGCTGCTCGACGAAGCGGCCGCGCAAGGCGCCAGCGCGATCGTGATCGGCCGCACCCGCGAGCGACCGATCGCGCGCATGTTCAACCGCACGCTGACCCAGCAGTTGCTGCGCCGGGGCGCGCGCTACGAGCTCACCATCGTCAGCACGCCGCAGACGCGCCTGCGCGCGCAACGCATGGGCGAACGCGCCACGCGCTGGCTGGCCGGCCGCGAGCTCGCGCTGGTGCTGTTCGCCACCGCGGTGGCGGTGGCACTCGCCGCGTTGGGGCAGCGCTACCTGGAGTTCAACGATCTCTCCATGGTCTTCATGACCGCGGTGCTGGTCGTGGCCTCGCGCACACGCATGGCCGCGGCGGTGGTGACGGCGGTGCTCTGCTTCCTCGCCTACAACTTCTTCTTCATCGAGCCCCGCTTCTCCTTCCTCATCAGCGCGCGACAGGGCGTTATCACGGTCCTGATCTTCCTCGCCGCGGCGCTGATCGCGGGGCGGCTGGCCTCGCGCCTGCGCATGCAGGTGCTGGCCCTGCGCGCGGCCAACACGCACGCCGCGGCGTTGCAGGCGCTGGGGCGCCAGCTCGCCACTGCGGCAGACCTCGGCCAGGTGATCGCCGCAGGTCGCGTCGCCCTGCAGGGCACGCTGCATGCGCAGGTCTGGCTGCGGATCAACGGGCAGGAGAGCGTGCTCGAGAGTGGCGGGGTAGATCCTGATCACGGGCCCGATGGCTCGGGTGTTTCTTCCGACACATATCGGAAGCGCCCGGAGACAGACGCCGGACCCGATGACAAGGCCCGCGTCGCCGCCACCTGGAGCGAGCAGCACGGCCAGGCCTGCGGCCGCTACACCGACACGATCTCGGCTTCGCCTTGGTGGTTCCTGCCGGTGCGGGCCGATCGCGACACGGTGGGCGTGGTCGGCCTGCGCTTTCCTGAGACGATGGACCGCCTGGCCTTCGAGCAGCGGCGACTCGCCGAGGCCATGGTGGAAGACATCGCGCAGGCCGCCTTGCGCGCGCGCCTGGTGGCCGACCTGGAAGTCGCCCGCGTTGCGGAGGAGACCGAGCGCCTGCGCTCCGCGCTGCTCTCCTCGGTCTCGCACGACCTGCGCTCGCCGCTGTCTTCGATGATCGGTTCCGCCGAAAGTCTCTCCTCCTACGGCACGGCGATGAGCGAGACCGACCGGCGCGAACTGCTGGAGACGATCCGCATGGAAGGCGAGCGCCTAGATCGCTACATCCAGAACCTGCTTGACATGACCCGGCTCGGCCAGCAGGGGCTCAAGCTCACCCGTGACTGGATCGGTGTGGACGAGCTGATCGGCTCCGCGACCCAGCGCCTCGCGCGCTATCTGCCGGGTGTGCGCTTCACGCTCGATCTCGCGCCGCTGCCGCCCCTGCATGTGCATCCGGCCTTGCTGGAGCAGGCGCTGTTCAACGTGCTGGAGAACGCCGCCAAGTTCTCGCCACCGGAGGTGCCGATAGGTGTCATGGCGCGCGAAGTGGACGGCGCGCTGCGCATCGAGATCAGCGACCGGGGCCCCGGCATTCCGGAGGACGAGCGGCGGCGCATCTTCGACATGTTCTACAGCGTGGAGCGTGGCGACCGCGGCAAGCACGGCACGGGGCTGGGGCTCACCATCGTGCAGAGCATCGTCGGCGCGCACATGGGCAGCGTGGAGGCGCTGCCGGGCGAAGGCGGGCGCGGCACCACCATCCGCATCACGCTCGCGCTGGAAGCCGCGCCGACGGAAAATGCCGCATGAGCCGCATGAGCCGCATGAGCCGCATGAGCCGCAACCACAGCTTCCGGGTTTGCATTCGCAACATTCGCCGCATTCCGACGTGACCGATCTTCCGCCTTCCACCTCCAGCATCGAGACCAGCCTGCCCGCGCGCGTGCTGGTGATCGACGACGAGCCGCAGATCCGCAAGTTCCTCGACATCAGTCTGCGCGCGCAGGGCTACACCGTGGCGCAGGCGGGCAGTGGCGAGGCGGGGTTGGTCGAGCTGGCGAGCCGGGGTGCGGATCTGGTGATCCTCGATCTCGGCCTCCCAGACCAGGACGGCCTCGCAGTGCTGCGCGAACTGCGCGGCTGGTCCGCGGTGCCGGTGATCGTGCTTACCGCGCGCTACGACGAGGCGCAGAAGGTGACGCTGCTGGACGCGGGCGCCAACGACTACGTGACCAAGCCCTTCAGCGTGCAGGAGCTGATGGCGCGCATCCGCGCGGTGCTGCGCAACCGCGCCCGGGCCGCTGGCGAACGGCCGATCTATGACGACGGCCATCTGCGGGTGGACCTCGCCCAGCACCAGGTGAGCCTGGGCGGCGAAGCCGTCGCGCTCTCGCGCAAGGAATTCGCCTTGCTCGCGACGCTCGTGCGCCAACCAGGCCGGCTCATCACGCAGGCGCAACTGCTGCGCGAGATGTGGGGGCCGACGCATCAGGAGGACGCGCATTACCTGCGCATCCTCGTCGGCAAGCTGCGCCACAAGCTCGGTGACGATGCCGCGGCACCGCGCTACATCGCCACCGAACCCGGCGTGGGCCTGCGCTTCCTGGTGCAGGAGAAGCGCTGAGCGGCAGGTCGGGCTGGTCGGCTGAGTTCGGTCCCGGCGTGCCTTAGCGCCCGGCGGCGGCGAGCGCCTGGGCGATGCAGTCGAAGACCACCCGTATGCGTGCGGGCACCGGACCGCGCTGCGGCCGATAGACGATCAGATCCCAGGGCGGCGGCGCCTGATTCTCGAGCACGCAGACCAGACGCCCCGCGGCGATGGGTTCGCGCACCAGGAAGTCGGGTATCTGCGCGAAGGCGACGCCCTGCAGCGCCATGTCGCGCTCGGCCTCCGGATCGTCGCAGATGAAGGCGGCCTGCTGCGGTACCAACTGCACGCCGCGGGCGAAGAGCCAGGGCCAGGGGCGTCCGGTGCTGACATCCCGCAGGGCGCTGAGCGGCAGGCTCTCCAGTTGCGCGACGCGGCGCGGCCGGCCGACGCGCTCGATCAGCCCCGGCGTGGCCACCACGTGGAAGTGCTGTTGCGCGGCGCGACGTGCGACGAAGCGGTTGTCGCGCATCAGGCCGATGCGCACGCCGATGTCGATCTTCTCGTCCACCACGTCGGCATGGGTGTCCGAGAGCCGCAGGTCGAAGCGCAGTTCAGGGTGCGCGGCATTGAGCGCAGCCAGCGCAGGTACCAGCAGCTGCCGCCCGATGGCCACGGGTGCCGCGATGCGCACGCTGCCGGCGATGGTCCCCGCCTCGCGTTCGCGCGCGAACACCGCATCGACCTGCTCCACGCTCTGGCGCGCCCGCGCGGCGAGCGCCTCGCCGTAGGCAGTGATGCGCGTCTGGCGTGTGGTGCGGTGGAAGAGCAGCTCGCCCTGGGCGTCCTCCAGATCCTTGATCGCGCGGGTCACCGCCTGTGGGGAAACGCCCAGCCTCGCCGCCGCTTCCTTGAAGCTGCCTGCCTCCGCGGCAGTGACGAAGATGCGCAGCATTTCGAGTCGATTGAGCATGAGCCATTGCCTCCGCGTGCGCGCCGGCGGTTCCGATTGATGGAATTCTGAAATCGTAACGTTTCCATTTTTCGGCATCCAGCGTCTGCCCATACTGGCCTCATCGCGGGTCGTGGGGACCCGCTCCGACGAGAGGAAAGATCATGAACAGCAACATCGCAGGCAAGGTTGTCGTCATCACCGGGGCGAGCAGCGGGTTGGGCGAGGCCACGGCCCGCCATCTCGCAGCGCGTGGCGCCAGGCTCGTGCTCGGTGCGCGTCGCAGCGGACGGCTGGAAGAGATCGTGGGCGCAATCCGCAGCGCGGGTGGCGAGGCTGAATACCGTGCTACCGACGTGAGTCGCTACGAGGACGTGCAGGCCCTGATCGCGATGGCCGAGCGCGCCTATGGTCGCGTGGACGTGGTGGTGAACAACGCAGGCCTGATGGCGATCTCGCCGCTGGCCGAGCGCCAGGTCGAGGCCTGGGACCGGATGATCGACATCAACATCAAGGGTGTCCTGTATGGCGTGGCCGCCGCGCTGCCGGTGTTCGAGAAGCAGGGCAGCGGGCACTTCATCAACATCGCGTCCATCGCCGGCCTGAAGGTCTTTGCGCCGGGCGGCGCGGTGTACAGCGGCACCAAGTTCGCGGTGCGCGCGATCTCCGAAGGCCTGCGCCAGGAAGCGGGCAAGGGCGTGCGCACCACCGTCATCGAGCCGGGCGCGATCGAGAGCGAGCTGGTCAATGGCAGCACGCACGAGGAGAGCGCGCGCTTCATCAAGGACTACTACCGCGACATCCAGATCCCGTCGGATTCGGTGGCGCGCGCGATTGCATATGCGATCGAGCAGCCGGCGGATGTGGATGTGAACGAGATCGTGCTGCGTCCGACGCTGCAGGAGTTCTGATCCGCTGGTGGGCCGGTGGCGCGCGCCACCGGCCCACGGCGCGACGCATAGCGCTCATAAGCCGCGCGGGATGGGCGCCGCGCGCAGGCATCGCTAACGTGGTTCCCGACCCGTCCGCACGCTCGCGGACGACGATTGCCACCGGAGGAACCCCCGATGTCCGCTCTGCCCACACTGGCCCGCCGCCTGGCGGGTGCAAGCCTCTTCGCCGCTGCTTTCGGGCTCGCAGCGGGCGCGCAGGCCGCCGATCCGCTCAAGCTCGGCTTCGTCTATCTCGGCCCCACCGGCGACCACGGCTGGACCTATGCGCACGACCAGGGGCGCAAGGGCGTAGAGAGCAAGTTCGGCGACAAGGTCGCGACCCTGGGCGTGGAGAACGTGCCCGAGACGGCTGACGCCGAACGCGTGTTCCGCGACCTCGCGACCAAGGGCTACAAGGTGATCTTCGGTACCTCCTTCGGCTACATGAACCAGATGGAGAAGGTCGCGAAGTCCTTCCCCAACACGGTGTTCATGCATGCCACCGGCTACAAGACCACGAAGAACCTGGGCATCTACAACATCCGCACCTACGAGGGCGCGTACCTCGCCGGCGTGGTGGCGGGGAAGATGAGCAAGAGCGGGAAGCTCGGCTTCGTCGGCTCGATCCCCATCCCCGAGGTCATCCGCAACATCAACGCCTACACCCTGGGCGCGCGCAGCGTGAATCCTGCGATCAGCACCAAGGTGATCTGGGTGAACAGCTGGTTCGATCCGGGCAAGGAGCGCGAGGCCGCGCTGGCCTTGATCGCGCAGGGCGCGGACGTGCTGCTGCAGAACACCGATTCCCCGGCAGTGGTGCAGGCCGCGGCGGAGAAGGGCAAGTACGCCTTCGGCTGGGATTCGGAGATGACCAAGTTCGGCCCCTCCGCACACCTGGCCGCCGCTGTGCTGCACTGGGACAAGATCTACGACGACGTGGTCGACGATGTGCTCGCAGGGAGCTGGAAGGCAGGGGACATCTTCATCGGCGCGGAGAAGGGCGCGGTCGACCTGGAGGCCTTCGGCCCGATGGTGCCGGACGAGGTGAAGAAGCTGGTGGATGAGCGCCGCAGCGCGATCAAGGCCGGCAAGCTGCATCCCTTCGGCGGACCGCTGAAGGACCAGGCCGGCAAGGAAGTCGTGGCGGCCGGCAAGGCCATGGACGACAAGACCCTGCTGGGGATGAACTACTACGTCGGCGGCGTGGAGGGCAGCGTGCCGAAGTGAGCGGCGACGCCTCGCTTCGATCTGGAAAGGCCGGCCTGGTGCCGGCCTTTCTGCTGGTTGCCGCCTTCGGCTCCTGGCTCCAGCCCGATCTTTCGGTCCGTCCTCCGGCCCCTGCTTGAGCCCCGGCTTCGACCCCCGTTGTCCGGCATTGCGCTTCGGCCGAGTTTGGGCCGTTCTCTGTCGGCGTTTTTGCTGCGCGCAAGCCAGTGCGCACGCGCGGGCGGGCTCTGCTCCTCGGCCCCGTTCTTGCATGGGAAGCCACCCGTTTCGCGCCTGCCCGCCAGGCGCGGAGTCTCCCTGCCCGGCGAGCAGCGTGCGCCGGTGCGTCCGTACGTGGCCTACCCCCCACAGGAGCAGCGCAGATGGAACATTTCTACTACCGCCTCAATGCACCAAGAAGCACCTTTCCCGGCGACATGAGCGACATGGAGGCCGTCGCGATGCGCGCCCATGCGGAGTACTGGATGGCCCTGATGAAACAGGGCCTGGTGATCGCGCTGGGGCCGGTGGCCGACCCCACCGGCGTCTTTGGCGTGGCGCTCTTCCGCGCCGAGAATGCGGATGCCGCAAAGGAGATCGCCGCCCACGATCCGGTGCTCGGAACGGGACTCGGTTTCAGCTTCGCGCTCTTCCCGATGTTGAGCATCGTCCTGCCCGAGCATTTCGAGGCAGGACGGCTGGCCGCCTGACCAGCGCCAGTCGCTCTGGTCGGGCCGCGCTGTGCCGATAGGCCTCAGGCGGGCGGCCGGATTACGCCGTAGGCGAGCCCGATGTCGGTGAGCCAGCGCCGGTACTGGCTGGAGAGCAGATCTGCCGGTTGCGGGACTTCGGCGCGCGGGTCCAGCGGAAGTCGCGCCGGGACCTGGTTCTCGAGGATGGGCTTGTCCTGCAGGAAGATGGTCTCCTGGAAGGCGCGCAGCTCTTCCTCGCTCTGCACGAAGTTGGTCATCGCCAGGATGATCCAGACCCGCACATGGGTTTCGTCCACCGGCGAGGCGGTGAGCAGGATGGCTTCGTGGAAGTCCTGCTGCGCTTCCGGCTGCTTGGTGAGGATGGCGGTGAGCGGGCGCGGACAGCGGTAGGCGTACTCGACCAGGGAGCCGCCGTGGGCGAGCGAGTTGGTCATGGGTTGCCAGGCGAAGAGTTCGGTGGCGACCACGCCGCAGCCGTCGACATCGCGCGCCACCTTGTACGGCGGCACATCCGTGTGCGGCTCGGCGCCGAGGATGCCTTCGTGCACGAAAGCGAAGTGCGCTTGGTCGAGGAAGTTCTCGATCACCCGCGGGGCCGAGGCGGCCACGTCGTAGGGGCCGCACAGCACGGTGCGCAGGTGGGGATCGTCAAACTCGATGAAGGGCGGGACGTCCTGTGCCGGTTCGCCCAGGCAGACCCAGATCAGGCCGTAGGCTTCGCGGGCTTGGTAGGTGCGGGCGCAGGCAGCGCGTGGCGGCGTGTCCTGCGGATGCGCGGGGCGCAGGGTGCAGGCGCCGGAGGCGTCGAAGCGCCAGCCGTGGTAACGGCAGCTGAGCTGGCCTTCCACCACGGCGCCGATGGAGAAGCGGGTGCCGCGATGCGGGCAGCGGTCTTCCCAGGCATGCGCGGTGCCGTCCGCATCGCGCCACAGCACGAGTTCTTGCTCGAGCAGGCGGGCGGCCAGCGGCGCGTGCGTGAGTGACTGGCTGGTGGCGACGACATGCCAGTCGTTGCGCATCACCGGATCCGGAACCATGGGCCTCTCCTGGGCGAACTGGATACCGGTCGATGCTAGCGGGCGGGCACCCGCGCATGGGCGATGCCGGGTATCGGCAAAGCGGTATGGTGCGTGCCGCAGATCCTTCAGCAGTGATGCGCCGCGGCATTCATCGAGCGCCGGATATGGCGTTCATATGCGGGGCGGGATGGGTTAGATTGCGGCCGGTTGGTACAGTCGTCTGACGTTTTCGTCCGACCCCGGACTCATAGACCGGCGCCGCCGGCATCCACTGGAGAAACCACGAAATGTCCCGTTTCAAGTCCATGACTGCTGGCGCCGCGCTGGCGCTGGGTTTGGCGACGCTGGCGAGTCTGCCCGTGCAGGCGGCCGACCCGCTGCAGGCCGGCTTCGTCTACATCGGCCCGACCGGTGACCACGGCTGGACCTACTCGCACGACCAGGGCCGCAAGGCGGTGGAAGCGAAGTTCGGCGACAAGGTGAAGACCCTGGGCGTGGAGAACGTGCCCGAGACCGCGGACTCCGAGCGCGTGTTCCGCGATCTGGCGACCAAGGGCTACAAGGTGATCTTCGCCACCTCCTTCGGCTACATGAACCAGATGGAGAAGGTGTCCAAGGCCTTCCCCAACACGATCTTCATGCACGCCACCGGCTACAAGTCGGGCAAGAACTTCGGCACCTACGACATCCGCACCTATGAGGGCGCCTACATGCTGGGCGTGGTCGCCGGCAAGCAGAGCAAGAACGGGAAGCTGGGCGTGGTCGGTTCCATCCCCATCCCCGAAGTCATCCGCAACATCAACGCCTTCACCATCGGCGCGCGCAGCGTGAACCCGACGGCCACCACCCGCGTGATCTGGGTGAACAGCTGGTTCGATCCGGGCAAGGAGCGCGAGGCTGCGCTGACCCTGATCTCCCAGGGCGCCGACGTGCTGATGCAGAACACCGATTCGCCGGCCGTGGTGCAGGCTGCGAAGGAGAAGGGCGTGTTCGCCTTCGGCTGGGATTCGGACATGACGAAGTTCGGCGAGTCCGCGCACCTGGCGGCCTCGGTGCTGAACTGGTCGGTGATCTACAACGAGGCGATCGAGCAGATCATGGCCGGCAGCTGGAAGCCGAAAGACATCTGGTACGGCGTCAAGGAAGGTGCGATCGACATCGCCAACTTCGGTCCCGGTACGCCGGCCGACGTGAAGAAGCTCGCCGAGGAACGCCGCGACGCGATCAAGGCCGGCAAGCTGCATCCCTTCACCGGCCCGCTCAAGGACCAGTCGGGCAAGCTCTTCCTTGCCGCGGGCAAGACCATGCCGGACGCCGACCTGCGCAAGTTCAACTTCTACGTCGAAGGCGTGGAAGGCGCGATCCCGAAGTAAGCCGGGCAAGCCACGGCGCAGTGCCGGCGCAGGACTCCCGGCCCGCGCCCGGCGCGCCAAGGCAAGGCGGAACGGCGGCAAGACAGGAAACGCCCGATGCGAGAGCACCGGGCGTTTTTTCTTGCCCGGCCGCGCTTGCGGAAAACGGCCGGCGAATCGGCACGGCGCCTTTCGCGCCCGCGTATTGCGCAAGCCGCGCAGGGTGCATGGCTGTTGCATCCATCAAGAGAGCAGGCCTTGCAGGGTCTGCTCATTCGTCATACGAAAGACAGGCGATCCCTATATCGTTTCTGGCATTGGTCCTGACTGTGAAGGCGCTTTCAGAATGCGAGCCCCTGCCCGATCCGCGGGCACGCAGCGAGGTCTCTACCCATGAAACGCACTTTTGCAGGATGGCTGACCCGAGCGGTGGTCAGTCTGAGCTCCGGCCTGATGTTGCTGGCCAGCCAGGGCGCGATCGCCGATGACAGCATCGTCCGCATCGAGTCGGTGAACATCGGCGGCTTCTCGATCCGCCATGCGAACTTCCGCGGCCGCATCGATCCGGTCGCTTCCCCGGCCCAGGACGGCCAGTTCCGCATCGTGGCCGGCCTGGCCAACGCGAGCGCGGTGTCGATCGAGTCGGTGAACTTCCCCGGCCGCTTCCTGCGCCATCGCAATGGCGAGATCTGGCTGGACGCCAACGACAACTCGGCCATCTTCAAGTCCGACGCCACCTGGTGGCAGCGCGCCGGCAATGCGGACTCGGGCGGCGTCTCCTTCGAGTCGTACAACTTCCCCGGCCAGTTCATCCGCCATCGCGACAGCCTGCTCTACCGCGAAGCGATCAACACGGCGCTGGACCGCAAGGACTCCAGCTTCCGCATCAAGAACACAGTTGCCTACGTGATGGCCGGCTTCGCCGAGACGCCCGACCATGTGGGCGACAACTACGGCCTGCACCTGGCCTACAGCTACGACGCGCTCAACTGGGTGCCGCTGAACCAGAACAACGCCGTGGTGAGCGTCACCGTGCCCAATATCCCCGGCCTGCGTGACCCCTTCATCATCCGCAAGAACGACAACCGCTTCGCGATCGTCGCGACCAAGGCCGACTGGGGCGCGACCGTGCCCAGCATCCTGGTCTTCGATACGCCCGACCTGATCAGCTACACCCAGCGCGAAGTGCGCCTGTCCAACACCGAGCCGACCCACGCCTGGGCGCCGGAAGCCTACTGGGATCCCGACCGCAACCTGTACGGGATCATCTGGTCGCAGGACATCGGCGGCCGCAACCGCCTGATGGTCAATTACACCTCGGACTTCGTGAACGTCGGCGCGGCCCAGACCTTCTTCGACCCGGGCGTGGCGGTGATCGATGGCGACGTGCATCGCTACGGCGGCACGACCTACATGTACTACAAGGACGAGACCGACCACTACCGCATCAAGGGCACGCGCTCGGCCGACCTCACGCCCAACAGCTGGACGATCTACACCGGCCCGATCCAGCACGGCACCAAGGACGCGGAAGGCCCGAACGTCATCCGCAAGATCAACGAGAACCGCTGGCTGATGTACACCGACTCGTACCAGCCCAATGGCGTGATCTATGCCTTCGAGACCAACAACATCGCCGGCGGGGTGTGGACCGAGGTGGACCGCCACAACTACGTCCCGCCGCAGAACATCAAGCACACCACCATCGTGGAAGTGAGCCAGGGCGAGTTGGACCGCCTGATCCAGCGCTGGGGAAATCCGGACGCACGCCGCCTGAAATCCTGGAACTTCCCCTTCTCCTGGGTGCGTCACCAGGACTTCCAGGCCAAGCTGACCGAAGAGCCCTTCGATCCCTATAGCGACTCGCAATGGCGGGTGGTGCCGGGCCTGGCCGACCCGAACGCGGTGTCCTTCGAGTCCAAGAGCAAGCCGGGCTTCTACCTGCGCCACTACAACTACCTGCTGCGCATCGACCAGAGCGACGGCTCCTCGACCTTCCGCGCCGACGCCACCTTCTACCAGGTGCCCGGTCTCGCCAACGGCGGCTGGTCCTCGTTCCGCTCCTACAACGTGACCAACTACTACATGCGTCACCAGGACGGGCTGCTGCGGATTTCCCCGATCTCCAGCGACCTCGACCGCCAGGACGCCACGTTCCAGATCACCTACTGAGTCTTCCCCGCACTCCTGCCAGCGCCGCGACCCCGCGAGGGGCGTGGCGCTTTTTCATTCCGGCTTCATTCCCGCGGCATGCCGGACGGAACCTACATGCTGAGCCGCCACGCACCGACAGGTTCCGGTCTGCCGCTTGGCTATCGTGTGATTGTCCGAATGCCAGCGGCACTCCGCGAACCGAGCGCCGCATCACAGGAGGCAGAAGTGATGGCCGACATCATTGCAGCCCGCTACGAAACCTATCGCGACGCCGAACGCTCGGTCGACATGCTGGTCGATCGCGGGCTCGCCCAGGCTGACACCAGCGTCTTCTATCTCAACGCCGCGGGCCAGCACGCCCGCTTCCCGACCGGAGGCGACGAATACGCCGACCCGGCCGCCAAGGGTGCCGGCTCCGGCACCGCGCTCGGCATCCTGGTCGGCGCCGCGATCGGGGGCGCCTGTGGCCTCATCGGGATCACCGTGCTCGACATCGTGCGGCCGATCATGGCCATCGTCGCCGTAGCCGGCGGCGCCTACGTGGGCACGTTGATCGGCACCCTGGTGGCGACCCGCAAGGCGCCGCGATTCCCCATGGCGCGCGAGGAACGTCCGCGCAAGGCCGGCGTGATGCTGGCAGTGCGTATCCCGGACGACAGCCTCTCCGGCCCGGTGATCGAGATCCTCCGTCGCGCCGGTGGCCGTGACCTGGAGCGCGCGCAAGGGGGCTGGCGCGATGGGGACTGGGTCGATTTCGACCCGCTCAGCAAGCCCGTCTTCATTACGGCCGGCCCAGGCAGTGCCGGCCCGCATCTCAATCACGGCATGCCTTCGCGGCACGCCCACTGAACCAGGAGACTGCAATGCCCAGCAATATTCTCGAACGTACTGGCGAGCGCAATCCGCAGGTCAAGGGTCATGGTGACCACACCCTGGGGCCCAGCGACTCCACCGACTCCGGCAGCGACCTGATGGGCAATCCCCTGCCCGAACATGCCGACGACGGCATCGACTTCGAGCAGGAAGCGGAGGACATGTACGTCTCGCCCGAGGAAGGCGAACTGAATTTCGACGACGACGAATGAGCGTCGCCGCACCGCGCCGGCCAGAGCTGGTGCGGATCGATACGGCTCCTCCGGCTGCGCTCCGAGCCGCGCAGCCCTTCCAGCCCGCAGGCGAAACTGGCCTGCGGGTTTTCATTTGTCATGACGGGCTGGAATTGACTAGACTGACTGAGGTGCCCGATTGCGGGGCGCCTTCAAACATGATGCATCCCGGCCATGCAGCACGGTCGCCCCAACAAGGAGCCGACATGCAGAGGAAAAAGCGGCTGCATTATCTTGCCTGGTACGGCGGCCTCGCCGTCCTGTCCGTCCTGCTCTACCACCTCGCGCATGACAGCGCGTTGGGCAATGCCCTCGCGGTGGCGATCATGGCCTACCTGCCGATGCGCCTGCTGGTGGCCCTGACCCATCCCGACCTGCGCCTGGATCGCCGCAGCCGATCGACCACGATCCTGGGCTTCCACGAATCCTATGTGCTGGTGGCGCTCTTCTGCCTCTCGGCACTCGCAAGCCTCGCACTGCTCTTTGCCGACGTGCCTTTCACGGCGCTGGTGACGGCGCTGCAGTTCGTTCTCCTGAGCGTGGATCTGCTGGTGCTGCTGCGCATCCATGCGCGGCGCGAGAGCCTGCGCACGGTCAGTCGCGCACGCGCCTGACCGTGCGCCGCCGCGACGGGGCGAATTCAAACGAGGAACGGCCAGAGGGCGCAGTGGCTCAGGCGCCCGCGCCGATGTGCGCGACGATGGGCAGGTGGTCGGAGGCGGCCTGGGCCAGCGGCGTGCCATGGGCATCGACCCGCACCAGGCGTTCGCGCGGATGGAACCAGATGCGATCCAGCGCGAAGATCGGCCAGCGCGAGGGGAAGGTCGCGGGCGAGGGCGTCTTCTGGAAGCGTGCCGCCAGCCAGCGCAGCGGCCGGCCCCAGATGAACCACTCGTTGAGATCACCGAGCAGCATCACCGGCATCGCGTCGGTGTCGAAATGCGAGAGCAGCTTCTTCACCTGCTTGCGTCGCTCGCCGGGCAATAGGCCCAGATGCGTGGCCACCACGCGCAGTCGCTGGCCGTGGCATTCGATGTCCGCATCCAGTGCGCCGCGAGCTTCCCAGCTGCTGAAGGTGAGGTCCAGGTTACGCACCGCCACCACCGGATGCCGGCAGAGCACCGCGTTGCCGAAGCGGCGCCGCTCGGTAGTGATCGTCGGACCTTCGACGGACACCATGCCGGTGCGGTCGGCGAGCACCGGCAGCATGTTGCCGGCGCGGCTGTCGCCCAGTGGCACCTCCTGCAACGCCACGATATCGGCGTCGATCTCCTGCAGCACATCCGCAATCCGTTCGTAGGAGCGGCGGCCGTCGGGGCCGACACCACCATGGACGTTGTAGCTGGCCACCGTCAGCGGCCAGGGCGCACGGGCCTCTGTCATGCGGACTCCTGGGGTTCGAGGCGCACCGAGGCCTGGCGGCGCAGGAAGCGTTGGGCCAGCAGCGCGATGGCGACGATGACGATGGCGATGCCGCCGAGCACGAGGAAGGTGCTGCCGTCCGGATGGCGGATCGCGTTGGCGAACTGGTGCACGAAAAGCACATTCACGATCGCCCCCGGCATCAGGCCGATCAGGGTGCCCAGCGCGAAGTCGCGCAGGCGGATGTGCGAGGCACCGCAGAGGATGTTCACCAGGGCGAAGGGCCCCAGGGGGATCTGCCGCATCAGCGCCACGCTCAACACGCCACGCTTGGCGATGTGCTGCGAGAAGCGGGCGAGCTTGGGCCCGGCCAGCCGGCGCAGGAAGTCGCGCCCCGCGTAGCGTCCGATCGCGTAGGTGGTGAGCGCGCTGGCGAGCGTTCCGCTCATTGCGTAGATCACGCCCAGGATCGGGCCGAAGACGATGCCGGTGGCGGCCACCAGGACCGAGTGCGGCACGATCAGGAAGGTCGCGATGACGTAGCCGGCGATCACCAGCAGCGGCGCGATCGGCATGTCGCGGAAGCGGTCGGCGAAGGCCGCCAGCTCTTCCGGATTCATGTAGTGCGAGAGCGGTGTCCAGTGCCAGATGGCCGCCAGTGCCGCGAGCACCAGGGCGATGCCCGCGAATACGGCGATCTTGCCGCGGATGGAGCGGCGCGCCTTCTGCGGGAGCATGCTGGCGAGCAGTTGATCCGGCGGAACGATCTGCTCCGGATCCAGCGCGGAAAGGATGGGCACCAGCTCATCGTCTTCCGGACTCAATGCCGGATCGAGCACGCCGAGCGTGCGGCCGGGCCGGCGCAGGCTGTCCACCGCGCCGATCAGGCTGGGCGAGCTGGCGATCGCCGCTTCCACCTTCGTCGGCGCGCAGCCCAGGTGCTCGCCGAGCAGGCGCGCGCGCACATGGGCGATTGCCTTGCGCACCGCGGCGTCGCCATTGGCGACCAGCGCGATGTTGCATTCGGTGTCCAGCACCATCGAACGGTTGTTGAGATTGGCCGAACCGATGGAGAGGAACTCGTCGTCGGCGACGACCACCTTGCTGTGCACATTGATGCAGTGCTGGTCCAGGCCCGGGCCGTCGGGACACATCATCCGGTAGCGGCCGTGCAGGTCGGCGGCCTTCATGTGCGTGTGCTGCCGCGCGCGTTGCACGCCCATCGTGCGTGCCTCCAGCCAGCCGCTCTCGTTGCGGCGCGAGACCACCAGGACTTCCGGTCCTTCGGCCTCGGCGAGGCGCTGCGTGAGGCTCTGCGCGACCAGGGTGGAGGTGAAGTACTGGTTCTCGAAATAGAGCGAACGCCGCGCACGGGCGATCACGTCCGCGTAGAGCGCCCGGATCTCCTGCACGCCGCGGCGATCCTCCATCTCGGGCTCGGTGCGCGAGATCGCCAGGTCTGCCTTGAGGAAATCCGGCGTCACCGAGGACGGCCAGCGATCGCCGTCATCCTTGAAGGGCGGCGCATGCAGATGCAGGCCGGTGGCGCGGTGCCAGCGTTCGCGTGCGAGGTCGCCGATCGCGCGTGCGGCATCGCCGTCGAACATGCACTGCACGTCGTGGAAGGGCTGGTAGATATCGCCGCCCGGCGCGTTACGGCGCAGCGGGTTGTCGCAGGCGTGGTCGGCGTCGTCCCAGCGATCGTGGGTCAGGTCCAGGCCGCCGACGAAGGCGAGCTTGTCATCGATCACCACCAGCTTCTGATGGTGCGAGCCACCCAGGGGCAGGTCGCCGTCCAGGCGGAAGTGCAGGCGCCGGTGCCCGTTCCATTCCTGCTTGCGCTCCGGCATCCATTCGCGATCCAGCGCGAAGAGCACGGTGTAGTCCCAGGAGAGCACATGCACATGAAGATGGCGGTTGCGCCGCAAGAGCGCCTGCAGGAAGGGCGCGAGCGGATCGGGCAGACCGTCCTCCGCGCCCTGCGGCACCAGGCGCATCTGGCTGTCGATGTCCCAGCCCACGATCAGCACGCTGTGGCGGGCGCGGCGCAAGGCTTCGCGCAGGGCGCTGAAGTACTGCACGCCGTCGATCAGCACCGACATGCGGTCGGCATGTTCCACGCGCCAGCAGTTGCGGCCGACCTCGAACCAGGGTCTGGACGCATTGCGGCCGGTGTCTTCGACGTAGCTGCCTTCGATCATGCTCGGACTGTTCATCGCATCCCTGCACGCTTGGTGGTGTTTTGGGGTGGGTCGCGGGGACGCATCTGCCGATGGCTTCGAGACGGCGGGGACGGCTCGTCGCGGCAATACGCTGGACCCTTGCACCTCACTCTAGGAAGCTGGCCCCGCGGCCTGAACCGGATTGCGCCGTGAGCCGGGGTAGGGAAGGTCCGACGCACTTTGTCCTACAGTGCCGCGCGCTGCCGTCTGGCTACGCGGGCGTCTGCTGCTCAGAACAATGGAGCGTCCATCACTGCGGAGACCCCGACTCATGCTGGCGTACCTGCTGCGCAATGCGCTCAACATCATGGTGTTCTGCCTGTTGCTGGCGAGTTCGATGACATGGGCCGCGCCGCCGCAGACCGTGCCGCAGGTGGACCTCGCTCGCTATCTCGGCAAGTGGTTCGAGATCGGGCATCTGCCGATGTTCTTCCAGCGCCAGTGCGTGGCGAACACCACGGCCGAATACATCAAGCGCGAGGACGGGCGTATCGGCGTCATCAATCGCTGCGCCACCAAGGACGGCAGCTACGACGAATCCGTGGGCCAGGCTAACGTCGTCGAGGGCACGGGCAACGCGCAGCTCAAGGTCAGCTTCTTCTGGCCCTTCCGCGGCGACTACTGGGTGATCGGCCTGGATCCGGACTATCGCTGGGCGCTGGTGGCTTCGCCCGACCGCGATCACCTGTGGCTGCTCTCGCGCACCCGCGAGCTGCCGCAGGCCGAATCCGAAAAGGCCCTGGACATCGCGCGTGCGCAGGGCTTCAAGCTCGACAAATGGAGCCCGACGCCGCAGACCGAATGAGCGCGGCGTCCGGACCATCCAAGGAGGGACCATGCAGGACATCGCCCTCACAGACGGGATCGCCGGCGCGGTTGCCAGCGACCTCACGACCACGCTCGACACCGAGCCCGTCGCACTCGCCCGGCCGCAAGCCGGGCGGCTGGACGACCGGCTGGAAGGCCGCGTCGCACTGGTGACGGGCGCGGACTCCGGCATCGGCCGTGCGGTGGCGATCTGCTTCGCCCGCGCCGGTGCGGACGTCGCCATCGTGCACCACAACGCGCGCGAGGCCGCGCAGCAGACCGTCGCGGCGGTCGAGGCCTGCGGCCGGCGCGCCCTGGCCTTCCAGGCCGACGTGGGCCTGGAGGCCGCCTGCCAGGCCATCGTCGAGCAGGTGATGAATTCCTTCGGCCGCATCGACGTGTTGGTGAACAACGCTTCCGAGCAGCATGCGCGCGACTCCCTGCTCGACATCGAGACCGAACAGCTCGAGCAGACCTTCCGCAGCAACGTGTTCGCGCTCTTCCATCTGTGCCGCGCCGCCTTGCCGGTGCTCAAGCGCGACGCCTGCATCATCAACACCGCCTCCGTGCTGGCCTATCGCGGGCACCCGCGCCTGATCGACTATGCCAGTGCCAAGGGGGCCATCGTCGCCTTCACGCGCTCGCTCGCGCAGTCGCTGGTGGAGCAGGGCGTGCGGGTCAATGCCGTGGCGCCGGGGCCGCTGCTCTCCGCGCCGGGCGAAGAGGGCGGGGCGTCGGCGCTCACTCCCGGTTCGCCGGAGGAGATCGCGCCGATCTACGTCTTCCTCGCGAGCCGCGATGCGCTGCACATGACGGGCGAGGTACTGCATCCGAACGGCGGCGAGGTGCGCGATGCCTGAACTGCTGCGCACCGTCCTCCGGCGCATCCTGCTGCTCGGCAAGGCCTTCTGGAAAGCGATCGGCACCTGGTCCGACCATCGTGCCGCGAGCAAAGGCGCGGCGCTCGCCTTCTACGTGCTGTTCTCGCTCGCGCCCCTGCTGGTGATGGTGCTGTGGGTCACCGGTCTCTTCATCGATCCGGCCCTGGTGCGCGGCGAAATCCTCAGCCAGCTGCGCGGACTCGTGGGCCCCCAGGGCGAGCAGGCGATCGAGACGCTGCTCACGGCCGCGGTGCGGCCCGAGGGGCGCGGGCTCACCACCCTGATCGCCTTCGCCACGCTCCTGGTCGGCGCCACCACCGCCTTCGCCGAGCTCAAGGGCAGCCTGGACGAAATCTGGGAGGTGCCGCCGGTGGCGCGCTCGGGCTGGTGGCAGGCCTTGCGCACGCGTCTGCTCTCGGTCGGCCTGGTTTTCGCGCTGGCCTTCCTGGCGCTCGTGACCCTGGTGGTGGATGCCGGTCTCGCCGTGGTGGAGAAGTTCTGGACCACCTACCTGCCCTTCGCCGAAGTGCTGGGGCCGATCTCCTCGGGGCTCTCGCTTGTGATCATCGCCGGGCTCTTCGCGGTGCTCTACAAGTTTCTGCCGGACGCGCGACCGGCCTGGGGCGACGTCTGGGTCGGCGCGGTGAGCACGACCCTGCTGTTCGCGCTGGGCAAGCACCTGATCGGGCTCTACCTCGGCAACACCAGCTCGCTCTCCGCCTACGGTGCGGCCAGTGCGCTCGCCGCGCTGCTGCTATGGCTCTACTACTCTGCGCAGATCTTCTTCTTCGGTGCCGAGTTCACCCGCCAGTACATCCGGCTCACCGAGCCGCAACGCGAGCTGCTGCGGCCCCGTGTGCTGACGCCGGACGAAGCGCGCAGGGCGCGCCGCGGCGAGGTGCCGAAAGCGCATTGAGCGGGGCGGCGGCGCGCCCAGGCGAGCGCGTCCGGTCAGGAGGGGCGGCTGAGCCCCGGCGGCACGGCTTGCGCCCGCCGTCGTCCGCACTACGATGTGTAGGACATCACTTCGCGGGAGGCGCAGATGGCAATCACGCACGCGGGCTCAGGGAGCGTCGTGGCGACAGGTGCGGGCAGCAGCCCGGAGGAGATGTTGCGCCTGGAGCCCGAGACGTTGATCCGTGACGAGCATATCGAGGTGTGCCGCCTGGTACTCGCGCCGGGTACCGAGATGCAGGAGCACCGCGCCGCCGGCTCGCTCACCCTGCAATGCCTGCATGGCGCGCTTTCGCTGACGCTGGGTGACAAGGTGTTGCGCCTGCTTCCGGGCGACCTGGTGCATCTGCGCAATGGCGAGCCACATTCGGTGAGCGCGCATGAGCGCAGCGTGCTGCTGCTGACTCTGGTGCTCAACCGCCGCTGAGCACGGCGACCTTCATGAGCTGAAGATGCAGGGATTGTGCGAAGCCGCGGCGCACGCGATCCTCCGGCGTGCGCCGCGGTGGTCGGTCGCTTTAGCGGCGGCCGATCAAGAGGCCCAGCAGGAAGGCGCCGGCGCCGACGGCGCCCGCGGTCTGCCAGGGGTGGGTGTGCACATAGTCGTCCGCACTGCGGGCCACGGCGCGGGCCTGGGCTTCGACACGTGCCTCGGTTTCCTGCAGACGCTGGCGCGCGGCCTGCGCCTTGGCGACCAGCTGGTCACGCGCTTCGCGCGAGAGCTCGCCGCTGACGGTGGCGGTGTCGGACACCAGGCGTTCGACGTCGCTGACGATGAGGCGCAGGTCGGCGAGCAGGTCGATCTGGGCTGCTGCGGTGACGGTCTTGGCCATGATCTTCTCCTTGGTTGTCGAGTCGGTTTCCGGCCGGCCTCGTGGCGGCCGGGTCATGCTCCGTGCGCGCTTAGTGCGCATGGAAGCGCGACATGAGCTTTTCCTTGTAGCGCTGCATGTCGCGGGCCAGCGCTTCGGTGTCGATGCCAGCGCGGCGCAGCTTGGGAAAGAGTTCTTCCTCTTCCTCATGCACATGGTGGGCGACGTATTCCGAGATCACCTTGAACACCGCGTCGTACTTCGGCGAGGAGGGCTTCATGGTCTCGATCCGCGCGATCAGCTGCTTGATGCTGTCGTGCTCGATGTTGGCTTCCTCGACCAGGTCCTTGTCGTCGAGCACCTTGCGCGCCGCCGGGTAGAGCAGCGTCTCCTCGATCTCGGTGTGGATCATCAGGGCCCGGCAGGCTTCGCGGACCAGCTGCGACTTCTCGCCGCGGGCCGGTTTCTCCTTGATCGCTTCGTAGCGCTTGAAGATCGCTTCCACTTCGCGGTGGTCGTTCATCAGAAGGGTCAGCGCGGAGTGGCCGGCGTCATGGCTGGCGCGTTGACGCTTGCTCGGGCTGGAGGTGGTGGCGGTATGGGCCATGGTCTTCTCCTTGTCGGTTCGGGATGGGTGTCTCCGTTTCCGGAGAGCCGCCTCGTGGGCGGTCCGTACGTGAGATCCGGCTTCTGTATCTAGCTCGTGTGCCCTTTGTGCGGCACATGATGGGGACTGGCCTTGCCCGCGCGGGCTTCCTCCTGGTAGTCCGCGCCGCCGCGCCGGTCGGTGTCGCGCAGTCCGCGCGAGAGGTCCGAATGGGCCTGCTCGCCGACGCGTTTCTGCTGCTCTGTGGTCTGCGGCTGGCTGGCTTCCGATTCATCCTGCTCGTGGGGCAGGGCGGGAGCGTCGTCGTGATGACGCCGGTTTCCGGGGGTGCTGACTTCGGTCTGTTGTCGGGCTGCGCACATGGCATCGCTCCTTGTCATGCAGGTGCTTGCACAGTGCCAGGGCACGGCAAGACACCTCGATGGAGGAGAGCCTACCCAGCGCGCGCAGCGCTTGCCGTCGGCCTGCTCTTGAGCCGGCGTCGTCCGTCCGATAGCGGCGATGACGGCAATGTCCTACATGCGCCGCATTGCGATCGGCAGTCATGCGGATGGCAATCCGCGTCGCGATCGCGGCGCTGTAGGTGCACTCCCACCGTGCCTCGCGCGGCATGCCGACATCGGCGCCCATGCCGGATGGCTAGAGTGGAATCACCAACACTCGGTTGCGAAACGACAACGGCCCGCGGCCCCGCCACCCCACTGGAAGGAGTCTGATATGTCGCTAGGCATGATTCTTCTGATCGTCTTGGTGCTGCTTCTGATCGGCGCGTTCCCCGCGTGGCCGTACAGCAGCGGTTGGGGCTACGGCCCGAGCGGTATCACAGGGATTGTCCTGATCGTGGTGCTGCTGCTGCTCCTGACCGGGCGCTTGTAGTAGTCCGGTCGCGGAAGCGCCGACTTCGCGCCATCAGGGCGCGCGCGGCGCAACACTGGGCGCGGGCCACACACGGTCCGCGCCCAGTGCGTATATGCGGTCCCCGATCGCGGGCGTGATCAGCGCCGTGCCGGTGAAGGCACCGAAGGCCGGCAGCACGGCACGCCCCTCCGAGAACCAGAAGCAGGGCAGGCGCAGATGGTCGCGCCCCGGCCCCTGCAGGCGCACCGCCGGATGCAGATGTCCGGCGATCTGGGCGATGCCTGTCTGTTCCGCATCACGCTCATTCCCCAGCTTTCCGTCTTCCTTGCGATACTGATGGAGCGGCGCGCCCGCCGCGGGCAGCAACTCATGCCGGAGCGCGATGCCGGAGACGCACAGCGGCTCGCTCACCACCTCGATGTCCAGCGCGGCCGGCGGGTCGCCCGCATGCCGATCGTGGTTGCCGCGCACCAGCGTCACACGCAGCGCGGCGTGGCGGGCGCGCCAGTCGGCCAGTGCATCGAGCGTCGCAGGCGCCCGGCCCTGGCGCGAATGCAGGAAGTCCCCGAGGAAAACCAGTCGTTGCGCCGGATGGCGCGCCAGCATCGCATCCAGCCTGCGCAGGTTGTCCGCCGTGGTGCCGTGCGGGACCGGCTGGCCGAGCGCGCGGAAGCTCGCGGCCTTGCCGAAGTGCGCATCGGCGATCAGCAGCATCGACTGCGCGGGCCAGTACAGCGCGGCCTCGGGCAGCAGGAACCACGCTTCGTCCTGCCAGCGGATGGCGAGATCGCTCATGCGCGGCGACGTGCGCGCCGTCGGCGCGGCGAAACCGGCTGGGGCGGTTGCGAAGCATCCAGCCCGAAATCCAGGGCGGGCACCACGTCCTCCTGCGGACTTCCCCCTGCCGCGGCCTCCAGTTGCGCCAGCATCCGCTGGATGCGGTCGGCGAGCTTTTCTCCGGTGAGCCGTTCGCGCAGGCGTTCCACCAGCAGCGGGAAGGCAAAGGGGCTGGCCCGCCGCATCGAGACCACCTGCACGCTGCGGGTACGCAGCGTCGCCAGGCAGCGCGCGAGCTCGGCGATGTCCAGCTCCTGGCGCAGCACTTCCTCGCGCGCCTGCACCAGCAGCAGGTTGTCCGGATCGTAGTTGCAGAAGACGTTGTAGAAGAGCGTGGCGGACGCCTGCAGTTGCCGTGCGCTGCGACGCTCGCCGGGATAGCCCTGCTGGATCAGGCCGGCGATCCGTGCGATCTCGCGGAAGCGACGTTGTGCCAGCTCGCCGGCATTCAGGCTGGCGAGCACATCGGCCAGCAGTTCGCCTTCGATGAGAAGCGTCGCGTCGAATTCGTCCGCGGAGAGCCGGGTGGCGGAAAGCAGTTCGATGCCGTAGTCGCTCACGGCGATCGAGAAGCTGCGCGGGGTGCGCTGCGCCAGCCGCCAGGCGAGCAGGCTGGCGAGGCCCAGGTGCACCCGTCGCCCGGCAAAGGGGTAGAGGAAGAAGTGCGTGCCCTCGCGCGAATCCAGATGCTCGACCAGCAGGGTTTCCGGCGTGGGCAGCGCGGACCACTTCGCCTGCAGCGCGAGCAATGGCTGCACGCTGGCAAGCTCGGGCGAATCGAACTCGCCGCGGGCGGCCTGCGCGAGTTCGCGCATCATCGCCTCGCCCAGTTCGGAAGAGAGCGGCATCTTGCCGCCGTTCCAGCGCGGCACCGCGGCCCGCCGCCCGGTCGCGCGGCGCACGTAGGCGGTCTGCTCATGGATGCGTACCAGTTCCAGCAACCGGCCGCCGAAGAGGAAGCAGTCGCCAGGAATCAGGCGCGCGAGGAAGCCTTCCTCCACGCTGCCCAGACGCGCGCCGCCGAGGTACTGCACCGAGAGGTGCGCATCCGCAACGATGGTCCCGATGTTGGCGCGATGGCGCCGCGCGATGCCCTTGTCCGGCACACGCCACACGCCCTCCGCGTCGGGCTCCACGCGGCGGTACTCCGGATAGGCGGTGAGCGCGCTGCCGCCCTGGCGCACGAAGCCCAGCGCCCATTCCCATTCGGCGGCGTTCAGCCCCGCGTAACTCGATGCGCTGCGCACTTCGTCGAAGAGCGTCTCGGGGCGGAAGCCGCCCCCCAGGGCCACGGTGACAAGGTGCTGGACCAGTACGTCCAGCGGCTTGTCCGGAGGACGACGGGCTTCGAGGCGGCGCGCCTGCACCGCATGGCGGGCCGCTGCTGCTTCGACGATCTCCAGGCTGTGCGTTGGCACCAGGCTCACGCGGGCGCTGCGGCCCGGCGCATGGCCCGAGCGCCCGGCGCGCTGGATCAGCCGCGCGATGCCCTTGGCCGAGCCGATCTGCAGCACCCGCTCGACCGGCTGGAAGTCCACGCCCAGGTCGAGGCTGGAGGTGCACACCACCGCGCGCAGGCGTCCGGCGGCGAGCGAGGTCTCGACCCAGTCGCGCACCTGGCGGTCGAGCGAACCATGGTGCAAGGCGAGGGCGCCGGCCCAGTCCGGGCGCGCGTCGAGCAGCGCCTGGTACCAGCGCTCGCATTGCGAACGCGTATTGACGAAGACCAGGGTGCTGCCCGAGCCCTCGATCTCGGCCACCACCTGCGGCAGCATCGAAAGCCCGAGATGCCCGGCCCAGGGAAAGCGGCCGGGATGCGCCGGCAGCAAGGTGTCGATCTGCAAGGGCTTGCCGATGTCGCCATGCACCAGGCGGCCGGGCCTGCCCGCAAGCAGCGCGTCGCGTGCGGCGCTTATCTCGCCCAGGGTCGCGGACAGGCCCCAGACCTGCAGCCGCGGATTCCAGCGCCGCAGGCGCGCGAGGGCGAGCTGCACCTGCACGCCGCGCTTGCTGCCGAGCAGTTCATGCCATTCGTCGACCACTACCATGGCGACCCCGCCAAGTGCCTCCTGCGCGTCGGCGCGGGCAAGCAACAGCGAAAGACTCTCGGGCGTGGTGATCAACGCCGTCGGCAGGCGGCGCTGCTGCGCGGCGCGTTCGCTGCTGGAGGTGTCGCCGGTACGCAGCCCGACGCTCCAGGCGAGACCGCTGTCCTGCAGCGGACGTTGCAGTGCGCGCAGGGTGTCGGCGGCGAGCGCGCGCATCGGCGTGATCCAGAGGACGGCGAGCGGCGGCGCGAGGGCCTTTCGCGCGCTCGATTCACGTGATGGTGCGGGCCGCGCGAGATGCCCCAGCGCGCCCAGCCAGATCGCATAGGTCTTGCCCGCGCCGGTGTCCGCATGCAGCAGGCCCGACTCGCCCGCCGCGATCGCGGCCCAGACCTCGCGCTGGAAGTCGAAAGCCTGCCAGCCTTGGCGCGCGAACCACGCATGCGGATCGAAGCCTGCGGCGGCGCTGGGCAGGGCGGCGTTCATGCGGGCAGCAGGGCCTTGAGGCTATCGAGCGTGTCAGCCTCGTCCACCGGCTTGTCGTGCCGCCAACGCAGGATGCGCGGGAAGCGCACCGCCACGCCGCTCTTGTGCCGCGGGCTCGCGGCGATGCCTTCGAAGCCGAGTTCGAAGACCTGGGTCGGCGTCAGGCTGCGCACCGGTCCGAACTTCTCGACCGTGGTCTTGCGGATGATCGCGTCCACCTCGCGGATCTCGGCATCGGTGAGGCCGGAGTAGGCCTTGGCGAAGGGCACCAGCTCGCGGCTGCCCGCCTCGCCCGCGCGCCAGACCGCGAAGGTGTAGTCGGTGTAGAGCGCGGCGCGCTTGCCGTGGCCGGGCTGGGCGTAGAGCAGCACCGCGTCGATCGTGTGCGGATCGATCTTCCACTTCCACCAGGTGCCCTGGTCCTTGGTGCGGCCCACGCCGTAACGCGAGTCCAGGGCCTTGAGCATCAGGCCCTCGACGCTGCGGGCGCGCGAGTCTTCGCGCAGCTGTGCGAGGGCGGTCCAGTTCGCGGCCTCGACCCGTGGCGAGAGCTGCAGGGCGGGCAGCAGGGGATGGGCGGCCAGCAGCGCTTCGAGTGCGCGCCTGCGCTCGCCCAGGGGATGCTGGCGCAGGTCTTCGCCGCCGACTTCCAGCAGGTCGTAGGCGATCAAGGCGGCGGGCGCCTCGGCGAGCAGCTTCGCGCCCAGCGTCTTGCGGCCGATGCGTTGCTGCAGCAGCGCGAAGGGCGCGACGCGCCCTTCCTTCCAGACCACGATCTCACCGTCGAGCACGCTGCCCTCCGGCAACGCGTCGGCAAGCGCGAGCAGCTCGGGGAAGCGTTCGCTGATGAGCTCCTCGCCGCGCGACCAGATCCAGCTCTGGCCTTGGCGCCGGATCAGCTGGGCACGGATGCCGTCCCACTTCCATTCCACCAGCCAGTTGTCGACCGGCCCGAGGATTTCGTCGAACCGGGTGAGGTCCGCCTGCAGGGGATGGGCGAGAAAGAAAGGGTAGGGCTGGCCGCCGCGGCCGCTGTCTCCCGTATCCGCCGCGATCAGTGCCGTGAACGCGTCCGCGTCGGGCAGGCCGCCCCGCGCGGTGTAGCCGACCAGGCGCTGTGCGACGAGCTTGGCGTCGACCCCCGCAAGTTCGGCGAGCGCACGCGTGAGCATCAGGCGCGAGACGCCGATGCGCAGGTTGCCGGTGATGAGCTTGGTGACCGTGAAGCGTTCCCAGGCGGGCAGGCTGCCCCAGAGCGCGAGCAGGGCTGCCTGCTGCGCGGCGGGCGACTGGCCACGCAGGGGCAGCAGGCGCTCGCGCATCCACTGGGCGAGGCCTGCCTCGTCGCTGCCTGCGGCCTCGGGCAGGACCAGGGCGATGGTCTCCGCGAGGTCGCCGACGGCTTCGTAGCATTCGTCGAAGAGCCAGTCGGGCAGGCCCGCGGCTTCCTGCGCGGTGGCACGCAGGACCTTGGTCGGCACCAGCTGGCTCGGCTTGCCGCCGGCAAGGAAGTAGGCACCCCAGGCGGCGTCTGCAGGCAGCGCCTCGCGGAAGTAGGCGGTGAGTGCTGCCTGGCGCGCGCGCTGGCTGCGCGTGGCGTCCAGTGCCTCCATCAGGGCAGCGAAACGCCTCATCGCGCGGCGAGGTCCCCGGTGTCCGCGCGGTCTTCGTCGGGCTTCGCATCCGCGGGCGCTGCGTCTTCCTCCGCGCCGTATTCGGTGCGGAAGGATTGCGCGGCGATGCCGGCTTCGCGCAGGTAGCGGATCAGGGGCTCCACCTGGCCGTGGGTGACGAAGACCTGTTCGGCACCGGTGGCGCCGATCGCCTGCAGCAGCCCCGGCCAGTCGGCGTGGTCGGACAATGCGAAGCCGCGTTCGACGCCGCGCTGCTTGCGCGCCGCGCGCACCTGCATCCAGCCGCTCGCGAAGGCTTCCGCGTAGTCGCCGAAGCGGCGCATCCAGATGCTGCCGCCGGCCGAGGGCGGTGCGAGCACGATCGCCCGCGCGATGTCGGCGGCGCTATGGTTCTCGGTGGCGTAGCGGGTCTGCGGCAGCGCCACTCCGGCCGCGCGGTAGGCGGCGTTGAGCGGCTCCACCGCGCCGTGCACCAGGATCGGACCGATCTGCGGATCGAGCCCGGATAGGATGCGTTGCGCCTTGCCGAAGGCGTAGCAGAACAGGACCGAGCAGCGACCCGCTTCGGCGTTCTCCCGCCACCAGGCGTTGATGCCGTCCATGATCTCGCTGCTTTTGCGCCAGCGGTAGATCGGCAGGCCGAAGGTCGACTCGGTGATGAAGCCGTTGCAGGGCACCGGCTCGAAGGCCTCGCAGGTGGGATCGGGTTCGAGCTTGTAATCGCCGGACGCGACCCAGACGCGGCCCTGCGCTTCCACCCGCACCTGGGCGGAGCCGAGCACATGGCCGGCGGGGTGCAGGCTCAGCTGCGCATCGCCGATGCGTATCCGTTCGCCGTAGGCCAGCGTCTGCAAGGGCACGTCGCCCAGCCTGCTGCGCAGCACGCCCGCGCCCGGCGCCGCGCACAGGTAATGGCGATGGCCGGAGCGGGCATGGTCGGAATGGGCGTGGGTGATGACGGCGCGATCGACCGGCCGCCAGGGATCGATGTAGAAGTCGCCCGCGGCGCAGTACAGGCCTTCCGGGCGGGCGGTGATCAAGGGGGGATGTCTGTCCATGGCACACTCGTTGTGTGAACGATCTGTCCGCATTCCGCGGGGCCGAGTTCCGGCGGCGGGGCTCCGATGTGCGTGTAGGTTGATTCCTACGCCAGTATCGGCGCCCATCACGGCGAAAGCGCTCACGCCAAGCCCTACAATCGCCTGCACGATCCATTGATGCGCCCAGCTTCGGCAGCGGCGCCTGCGCACCTGCCGCCGCCTGCCGCGGCGGCCCATCCTGATTACAACGAGACACCCGCAATGGCCCTAGTGCGCAAGACCGCGGAAGCCAAATCCGCTGCTCCCTCCGCTGGCACGAACACCCCGACCTCGATCGCCACCCGCAGCCTCGACCGTGCGAACGAGAAGCGTGAGGCCGAGCGGCTGCGCATCCGCGCCCGCGCCCAGGCCAAGCAACAGCTCGCCGAACGCCTCGCCGCCACCGTGCAGCAGTTCGTTGCCGGGCTGGCCGATTCGAGTGCAGCAGGCGAGGAACTGCACCGTGCCATGGAGCAGATCGCCACCGCGACCGAGCAGGCCTCGGGTGCCTCGCATGAGGCCGCCCGTGCCTCGGAGGAAGTGCTGCGCCACTTCGAGCTGCAGAGCGACAAGACCGAGGCGATGCAGCGCAAGACGCTCCTGCTGCAGGAGCTGGTGACCAAGGTGAGCGGCCAGATCCACGGCACGGTGGAAGGCATTGCCACCGTCGCCGACAAGCAGCGTCAGGCCGTGGCCCGCGTGACGGCGCTCAATGCGCTGGCGCGCGACATCGGCGAGGTCACCGAGACGGTGGCCGGCGTCGCCGACCAGACCAACCTGCTCGCGCTCAACGCGGCGATCGAGGCGTCCAAGGCGGGCAAGCACGGCCGCGGTTTCGCGGTGGTCGCCGCGGAGATCCGCCTGCTCGCCAGCCAGTCCGAGGCAAGCGCGAGCGAGGTGCGTGACCTGGTCGGGCAGATCCAGGTCGCGATCGGCCAGATCGTCGAGGGCATGGAGCAATCCTCCGCGGTCGTGACCACCCAGGTCGACGCGGGCCGTACGGTCAACGCGCAGCTGGAAGAGCTGTGGATCGCGATGCAGGGCATCCACGAAAGCAGCCGGCGAGTGCACAGCAATGCGCAGGAAGCCTCGGTGGCCGCCCAGCAGGCTACGCGCGGCGCCGAGAGCGGCGCCGGCGCGGCGCAGCAGCAGGCGGTTTCCTGCGAGGAAGGCCTGCAGACGGTGACCGAGCAGAGTGCTGCCCTGATGCAGTCCGAGCAAGCCGCGCGCGATCTGCTGACCCTCGCGGAAGAGTTGCGCAACGGCGGCGCCGGTGTGCGTGCCGAACGCCTGGCCGGTTCCGCCGAGGAAATCTCGACCAGCCTGCAGGAACTCGGGCATGCCGCCGCGCAGATCTCCACCGCCCTGCAGCAGATCAGCCGCGGCTCGGTGGAGCAGGCCGCCGCCGCCAACGAGCAGTCCGCCGCGGCCGCGCTGATCGAGAAGGGCGCGCAGTTCGCCGAGGGCGAGTCGCGTTCCGTGATCCAGCGCGCCACCGCGATGCAGAGCCTGCTCGCGCAGGACCGCCACTCGGTCGACGGCCTGCTCGAAGGTGTCGAGGATCTGTCGCGCTGCAACCGCAACAGCCAGGAGAACGTGTTCGCCCTCGAAGGCCATGCGCGCCGCATCGAGAAGATGACCGACGCGATCACCCTGGTCGCGATCCAGATCAACATGCTGGCCGTCACCGGCGCAGTGGAGGCCGCGCGGGCCGCCGAGTTCGGCCGCGGCTTCGCCACGGTCTCGGCGGACATCAAGTCGCTCGCCGGCAGCGCGCTGCAGAACTCCACCCAGGTGAAGGACGTGGTGCGCCAGATCCAGGACGCGCTGGCCGATGTCCGTCGCAGCGTGGACGAGGTGATGGTGATCGCCAATGCCGAGAGCGGTCGCACGCGCTCGGTAGGTGCCGGCCTCGCGGACCTGGAAAAGGACATCACCGTCATCGTCGAGGACAGCCAGACGCTGTTGAATTCCGCCGAACAGATCAGCAAGCGGGGCGCCCTGATGCGCGATCGCGTGCAGCAGATCGCCATTTCGGCCGAGGAGTCGGAGCAGGCCACCGCCTCGGCAGCCACTGCGGCACGCCAGCAACTGCAGGCGATGGATGAGCTGATGGTGCTCGTCGAGGAGGTCGCCTCGATGGCCGAAGAGCTCAAGGTCCAGTGATGGAAGCGGTCGCAACGCCGCCTTCCGCCGATGCAGCCGACCTGCTCGACGTCGCGCAGGGCTACCTGGTCTATCTCGCGGCGGGCCAGCGCCTGGCCGTCGCGCTCGAAGAAGTGGTGGAGGTCGCGCGCCTGCCCGAGCTCTTCCGCGTCCCCTTGAGTCCGGCGCCGCTATCGGGCGTCATCAACCTGCGTGGCAGGGTGCTGGCGGTGCTGGATCTTGGCGTGCTGCTCGGCGGTGTGCCGACGCCCCGCGGAGCGGGAACTCGCCTGCTGATGTTGCGCGACCTGCCCGCCTACGCCTTGCTGGTGGCCGCGATCGATGGTTTCGAGGCGCGCGAGTCGGGCTCGGAGCTCGCCGACGGACAGGAGGGCGAGCATGAGTTCGCCAAGGCCACGGTCCTGAGCGCCCGCGGTGAGGAACGCCTGCCCGTCATCGACTTCCCGCGCCTGATCGTGGCGCGCATGCGCCTGAATCCGCGCAGCCTGCTGCCGGCCGATATCGGCGCACAGGCGGAACAGGAGAGCGAGGTCGAAGCCGAGGTGGCGACGGAACAGATCCTCAGCTTCCGCCTCGGGCGCCAGGAGTACGCCGTGCCGGTGGCGCGCGTGGTGGAGGCGGTGCATGCGCCGGACGAGTTCCTGGTCTCGCCCGGCATGAGCGAACACATGCTCGGCCTGATGGCGCTGCGCGATCGCCTGGTGCCGGTGCTCGATGCGGGTGCCGCGCTGGACGCGCAGTACGCACGCATGCGCGACAGGAATGTGCGCGTACTGGTGTTGCGCTTTGGCGAAGGCGACACCGTGCGCGAAGTGGGGCTGCTCATCGATGCCATTACGGGCATCCATGCGCCCCGTCCGGATGAGATCCGCGAAATCCCCCCTTTGCTCGCGCGCCTCGAACGCGTGCAGGAAGTCATCAGCGTGGTCCGCCTGGAAGAAGGCCGCCGCATGATCGCCCTGCTCGCTGCCGAACGCCTGTTCGGCGAGGAAGAGGCGCTACGCCTGGAGCAACTCATGCAGCACGAAAATCTCGAAGCGAACCTGGTGGCCCAGGCGGGCGACGATGCCCGCGCCAATGACTACATCGTCTTCAAGCTCGACGAGGCCGAGCTCGCGGTGCACGTCGCGGCAGTGGACCAGGTGCTGGCGCGGCCCGAGCGCATGACACCGGTGCCGGGCGCGCCGGTGTTCGTCAAGGGCGTGATCAACCTGCGCGGCCGCGCGGTGCCGGTGATCGATGCGCGCGAGCGCTTCGGCCTGCAGGCGCTGGAGGACGGCCGCGGCCGGGTGCTCGTGATCGCCCATGGCGGCGCGCGCACCGGCATCCTGGTCGACGATGTGGTGGGCATCCTGCCGCTGGCGCAGGAGGACCTGCCCGAGGTGCCGGGCCTGTCCGAGGACCAGGCGCGTCTCATCCATCATGTGGCCACCTCGTCCGGCCGCATGATCATGGTCGTGGACGCCCAGGCGCTGATCAATGCCAGCGAGCTGGAGACGCTCTCCGAGCTGGTGGCCTGACGCCCATGATCCGCCTCATGATCGTGGATGACTCCGCGGTGATCCGCGGCCAGCTCCAGCAACTCTTCGGCGCCGAGCCCGACTTCAGCGTCCTGTGCTGCGGGAGCGGCGAGGAGGCGCTGGCGGCGATGGGCCAGTTCGACCCGCATGTGGTCACGCTCGATGTGAACATGCCCGGCATCGACGGCCTCGCCACGCTCGCGCGGATCATGACCGAGCAGCCGCGCCCGGTCGTGATGATCTCCGCGCTGACCGAGAGTCGCGCCCGCACCACCGTTGAAGCGCTGGCGATGGGCGCGGTCGACTGCATCCCCAAGCCGCACCTTGCCGAGGCTTCGTCGATCATGCGTCAGCGGGTGATCGCCAAGGTCCGTAATGCCGCCACCGCCCATGTGTCCGCCGCGCATGTGGTGGCGCCGAACCGCCACGCGACGGATCGTCGCCCGCAGCGCAGGCCCGAGACCCCGAGCAGCGACGGCTTGCCCGATGGCCTGGTGTTGATCGGCGTATCCACGGGCGGGCCGCGGGTGCTGGAGAAGATCCTGCCGGCGCTGCCCGAAGAGTTTCCTTTTCCGGTGGTGGTCTGCCAGCACATGCCGGAAGCCTTCACCGCCAGCTTCGCGCGCCGCATGGACGAGCTGACCCGGCTGCGCGTGGGCGAAGTCGCGCGGCCCACCCCGCTGCGGCGCGGCCATATCTTCATTGCCCGCGGCGACGCGGATATCCAGATCGTGCGCCGCGGCAACACCCTGGTCGCGATGCCGCGGCCGATGAGTCCGCATCATCGCTGGCATCCCTCGGTGGACCTGATGGTGAAGGGCGCGCTGGAGAGCTTCGACCCGCGCCGCATCATCGGCGTCCAGCTCACCGGGATGGGTGACGACGGCGTGAGCGCGATGCGCAGCCTGCACGAGCGCGGTGGCCGCACGATCGCCGAATCCGAGGCGAGCGCGACGATCTACGGCATGCCGCAGGGCCTGGTGCGCGCGGGTGCGGCGAACGCCGTGCTGCACGCGAACGAGGTTGCTGATTGCCTGTGCGAATGGGCGCAGGATCTGATGGCGGAGCAGACATGGGTCTCATGAAATCGCGGCCCGAGGCTGCGCCCGCGCCCCTGCATCGCGACCGCGAGGCCCTGCTGCAGGCTCTGGCCTCAGCCTCGCCGGCGCAGCGTGCGGAAGCGGCCGGCTTCCTCGCCGACTACCCCGACAGCGCGAATGCCCTGCTCGTCGAACTGGCCAACGAGACGGACAGCGCGGTGCGTCGCCGCATCCTCTCGACTCTTGTGAGCTGGCGCGAACTTGCGCCGATCGCGGCGCTGGTCGCGCGCCTGCGCACGGTCGACGGTGTGGCGCGCAACGAGATCATGGATGCCCTGCGCGATGTCGGGGATGTGGTGGAGCCCGAACTTCCCAGCCTGCTCGCGGCCGCCGATCCCGACCTGCGCCTGTATGCCCTCACCGTCCTGCGGCCGCACCGCAGCGAACGGGTGTTGGGCTGGATCGCCGACGTGCTGGCGCATGAACCCGACGCCAACGTGGTGGCGGCCGCGCTGGAGCTGCTCGCACAGATCGGCTCGCCCGCCGAGCACGGCTGGCTGGATGCGCCGCGCACGCGCTTCGGCGCGGTGCCCTTCATCCAGTTCGCGATCGCGGCGGTGGCGCGCCGGGCGGGGCCGGCATCGTGAATGGGCTGCGTGGCACGCTTGCGCCGGTCGAACTCTCGCCCAGGGACTACGACGATTTCTGCGCCTACTTCCTGCACCGCACCGGCATTTCCTTCGATGCGGGCAAGCGCTACTTCGTGGACAAGCGTTTGCTGGCGCGCATGCAGGAGACCGGCCACGGCGGTTTCGGCAGTTACTTCGCGGCGCTGCGTTCCGGCCTCTGGGAGACCGAGGTCCAGGCGCTGATCAACGCGATGACGGTCAACGAGACCTACTTCTTCCGCGAGGAGTACCAGCTGCGCTGCCTCACCAATTCGCTGCTGCCGGAGCGGGTCGGATGCGTGCCGGAGAGCGGGACCGTGCGCCTGTGGTCGGTACCCTGCGCCTCGGGCGAGGAACCGTATTCGATCGCGATCCACCTGCTCGAATCCTGGCCGGACATCGACCACTACGCGGTGGAGGTGTTCGGCTCGGACATCGACACCGGCATGCTGAGCGCCGCGCGACGCGGCTTCTATGCGCCGCGAGCCTTGCAGCATGTCTCCGCCACCTTGACGCAGCGCCACTTCAAGGCGGAGCCGGGCGGCTACCAGATCTCCGCGGACCTGCGCGAGTGCGTCGCCTTCTCGGCGGTGAACGTGGCGGATCCTGTCTCGATGCGCGCCTACCGCGACATGGACGTGATCTTCTGTCGCAACCTGCTGATCTATTTCGACGACTTCTCGCGCCGCATCGCAGCCGACGCGCTGTTCGATGCGCTCAAGCCAGGCGGCTTCCTCTGCCTCGGTCATTCGGAGTCGATGAGCCGGATCTCTCCGCTCTTCGAGGTGCGTCGCTTCCCCGACGCGATCGTGTATCAGAAACCGATGGAGCCGCGATGATGCGACGCGTGCTGATCGTTGACGATGCCGCCACGGTGCGCATGTACCACCGCGGCATCCTGGAGTCCGCGGGCTTCGCCGTGGAAGAGGCCGAGAACGGCTACGAGGGCCTGGAGAAGGCGATACAGGGCGGCTACGACCTGTTCCTCATCGATGTGAACATGCCCAAGCTCGATGGCTATTCCCTGCTGCGGCGCCTGCGCGCCGACCCGGTGGCGCAGGCCGTGCCGGTGATCGTGATTACCACCGAGACCCAGGACGGCGATGCCGCGCTGACGGCCGGTGCCAACTTCTGCATGAACAAGCCGGTCTCGCCCGAGATGCTGTCGCTGTACGTGCGCATGGCCTGCGGAGCCTGAGCACGTGGACCCGCTGCTCGCCGAGTTCGTCGCGGAGACGCGGGACCAGCTGCTGGCAATCGCCGACGGGCTGGAAATCCTGCGCGGCGATCCGGCGAACCTCGCCGAGATGGAACGCGTGTTCCGCTCGGTGCACACGATCAAGGGTTCGGCCGCGGTGTTCGCCTTCGCACCGATCCAGGCGATCGCCCATGAGGCCGAGAGCCTGCTTGGCGAGGCACGCGAGCATCGGCGCGCGCTGCCGCCCGATGCGGCAGGCGTGCTCTTCGACGCCTTCGATGCGGTGGCGCTGTGGGTGGAGTCGCTGCAGAGCGCGCAGTTGCCGCCCAGCGCCGAGCGCGAGGCGCCGGCCCTGGTGGCCCGCGTCGCCGCCTTGGGCGGACATGCGCCCCAGGGGCCCGAGGCCGGTCGCGACGAAGCCGCGCTGCTCGCCGAAATGCGGCGCGTGCCGGCCCCGATCCGCGAATCGCTGGCGGCGGCCGGGGGCAGCTATGCCTACGTCTGCTACCGGCCCGATCCGGGTTGTTTCTTCGCCGGCGAGGATCCGCTCTACACCGCGCGCCAGATGCCGGGGCTGGAAGCCCTGCATCTGGAGACCGTGCCCGTCGCGCAGGGCGAGGCCGATCCCTACCGCTGCGACACGGTGCTGCACGCTTTCTGCCGCGCGCGCCTGTCCGATTTCGAAACGTTGTTGCGCCCGCTCGGGGGCCAGGCGCATGCGCTGACAGTGGCGGCCAACGCCTTGCTGTCCGCGCCCGGGCCTGCGCCCGACCCGGTGCGCGATGCCGCGCGCGGACTGATCGCGCGCCAGCTCGAACTGCTGGTCTCCAACGATGGCGAGCGCCGTGCCGCGGTGCTGCCATCGGTGCGCGCAGTGCTGGGAAATGTCGCGCGCGCCCTGGGGCCGGAGGCCGGCCTGCAAGGCATCGCCGAGCTGGACGCCGCGCTGCTGGTCGGGCGGTTGGAAACCTGGCTGGAAGGCGCGGAGCCTGCGCCGCTGACCGCTCCCGTCGAGGCGCCCGCCGTGGCGGCGCAGGAGGAGGATCTGCGGGTGCCGCCCGCGCTGGCCGAACGCGTGATGAGCGCGGCGACCGAGCTGGCGATCTCGCGCACCACGCTGTCGTCGCTGACGCAGCGGCTGGCGGCGATCAAGCCGGGGCCGATCGCGAATGAATTCGCCGCGCTCCAGCAACAGCTGGACCACCAGATCCGTGAGTTGCAGGCCGGCCTGCAGGAGCTGCGCCTGCTGCCGCTGGATGAAGTCTTCCGGCGCCTGCCGCTGCAGTTGCGCCAGCTCGAACGCCAGCTCGGCAAGCCGGCGATGCTCTCGGTCTCGGGCGAGAACCTGCGTGCCGACAAGGCTGTGTGTGCCCTGCTGCATGAGCCCCTGCTGCACCTGCTGCGCAATGCGCTCGATCACGGCATAGAGTCGCCCGCCGAGCGCGCGGCAGCCGGCAAGCCCTCGGTGGCCCATATCGCGGTCGAGGCGCGGCGCGAGCACGACCGCCTGCTGATCTGCGTCGACGACGACGGACGCGGCATCGATCCCGCGCGGATGCGCGAGCGGGCGCGCGAACGCGGCCTGCGCGACGAGGCGACTTTGAGCGCCATGGATGACGCGGCGCTGGTGCAACTGGTGTTCGAGTCCGGCTTCACCACCGCCGATGCGGTGTCCGAGATCTCCGGGCGTGGCGTGGGCATGGACATCGTGCGCGATCGCCTGCGCGCGGCGGGCGGCAGCGTCCATCTGGAGAGCGCCGTGGGCAAGGGCACGCAGGTCACGCTCTCGCTGCCGGTGGCGGTCGCGGTGGCGCAGGTGCTGCTCGTCGAGGTGGGCGGCCAGCGCCTGGGCCTGCCGCTCTCGCGGGTACATGAGATCCTGCGCCCGCGCGAAGAGGATGTGCTGCATGTGAAGCGCAGCGAATCGCTGCAGTGGCGCGAGCGCATCGTGCCCCTGGTGCGTCTCGCGCAGGTGTTGTCCCTGCCGGTGTCGGAAGCGCGGCCGACCGCCTGCGTCGTGCTCAATCTCCCGCAGGGGCCGCTGGCCTTGGGCGTGGACGAGGTGGGAGAGAACCTCGACGTGATGATCAAGCCGCTCTCCGGCGTGCTCACCGAACTCTCCTGCTACGAAGGCTCAGCGCTCCTGGGCGACGGCAGCGTGCTGCTGGTGATCAATCCGCTGGGGATCGTGTGATGGTGATCCGCAAGGAGGAGGGCCGCTTCGTGATGCAAGGGGTGTGCGACGTCGAGGACGCGGAACCCTTGATGCAGGCGCTGCTCTCACACGATGACGTCGTGCTGGACCTCGGTCCCTGCCGTCACCTGCATTGCGCGCTGGTCCAGATCATCGTGCGCGGCAAGGTCCGCCTCCTGCCGCCGGAAGACGAGTGGATGCGCCGCTTCGTCTTCGCCCAACTCGAATCGTCGCGCGCCGGCACGCTATCCGGCGCGTCTTCTTCAACACAGGCCCCAAGGTAGCGCCATGACCGAACCCCCACGGACCGTACTCATCGTCGACGACAGCAGCCTGTCGCGCATGCTGCTCAAGAACCTGCTGCTCGAACGCCGTCCAGGCTGGACCATCCTCGAGGCCGCGAGCGGCGAACAGGCGCTGGAGATTGCGGATGAACACGTGCCCGACCTGATCACGCTGGACATCAATATGCCCGGCATGGGCGGCATCGAGGCCGCCAAGCTGCTCAAGGAGCGTTGCCCCTCCGCCCAGCTCGCGGTGATGACCGCGAACGTGCAGGAGAGCGTGCGCCAGCGTGTGCAGTCGCTCGGCATCCTGTTCGTCGCGATGGTCGAGAAGCCGATCACCGCGGCGGGCGTCGACAAGATCCTCTTCAGGTTCGCCGCATGACTCCGCAACTTTCGGCCATCCAGGAGGATGCGCTCACCGAGTTCTTCAACATCGCGATCGGCCGTGCCGCCGCGATGCTGAGCCAGATGATCGGTGAGGGCATCGAGCTGTCGGTGCCGGTGATCCGCCTGGTGCGCGGCCAGGAGGCGGCCGAGGTGTTGGGGGGAGCGGAGCGTCGTGTCTGCAGCGTGATGCAGACCCTGCGTGGTGATTTTTCCGCCGAGGCGATGCTGGTCTTCCCGGAGAGCCAGAGTCTGGAGATCGTGCGCCTGCTGCTGCGCGATTCCGTGCCGCTGCAGGACATCACCGAGATGGAACAGGATGCGCTGACCGAGGTCGGCAACATCATCCTCAACGCCTGCATCGGCACGCTCACCAACCTGCTCTCGGGCGACTTCATCATCGGCCTGCCGCAGTTCCGGCTCGGTGCCTGCAGCGAGATCCTGGCCGCCGGCCGGCGTGGCCAGGAGGACTGCATGCTGCTCCTGCATATCGACTTCCGTGTCGAGCGCCATGCGATCACCGGATACGTGATCTTCATGCAGGACCTGCCCTCCTTCCAGGCGCTGATCCAGAGCGTGGACGATTACATTGCGCGGAATGTCTCCGATGTCCCGCGCAGCTGAAACCGTCCTGCCCACGCCGCCGGACGTCCTGCGGCATACCTTCGACGCAATGAGCGTCGGCGTGATCGTGCTCGGCCGCGACCTGCGGATCAATGTGTGGAACCGCTGGGTCGAGTCGCGCTCGGGCATCGCGGAATCGGAGGCGATCGGCCGCGGCCTCGACGCGCTCTTCCCCGACCTGGCGAACTCCTACTTCATGAGTGCGGTGCATGGCGCGCTCAACGGCGGCTACCCCTCGGTGCTGGCGCCCTCGCTGCATGCACCGGTGTTCCCCTTCTTCGCCGTGCCGGGTGTCGACACCGAACGGATGCGCCAGCAGATCCATGTGGTGCCGCTCGGCGGCGCGAGCGGTTGCCTGGTGCAGGTCATCGATGCCAATGCCGCCTGGCAGCGCGAGTCCACCCTCAAGCGCAAGCACCTCCTGCTGGAGGAAAGCCTGGAGCTGCAGGAGCGACTGCTGCAACAGCTCGAAGGCAACAAGGCCGAGCTGCAGCGCCAGGTGCGCGAACGCACCGCGCAGCTCGAGGAACTGGCCGGCCATGTGCAGGACCTGAGCGAGCATGAGCGTGCGCAGCTCGCGCGCGAACTGCATGACGAGCTGGGTGCCTTGATGACCGCGATCCGCATCGATGTGGCGCGGCTCAATTCCCAGAGCGAGACCACCACCGAGCGGCACCAGCGCGCGCTCAAGAACATCGATCAGGCGATCCAGATCAAGCGCCGCATCATGGAAGGCATGCGGCCGACCCTGCTCAACAACTTCGGCGTGGTGGTCGCGATCCGCGAACTCGCGCGCGAGAAGGCGGCGGTCAACACCTGGCGCTTCGGCATCGATCTCCCCGACGAGGAGATGCCGATCTCGGAGCAGCTCTCGATCACGCTCTACCGCGTCTGCCAGGAGGCGCTCACCAACGCGGCCAAGTATGCGGAGGCCACCGAGGTGCGGCTTTCGCTGCGCCTGGAGAACGATTTCCTGGTCCTGGAGATCATGGACAACGGCGTGGGCATGTCGCCGGTGCGCGAAGGGCGTCGCGGCGGTCACGGCATCAGCGGCATGCAGCATCGGGTGCTGGCTCGCGGCGGCACCCTGGAAATCGGTCCCGCCTCGCCGCAGGGTACCCGCGTCGTGGCACGTATTCCCTACCAGGCGCGCAGCGAGTCCGCGCGCGACCGGTCCCTCCGGGAGGACGAAGCGAACTAGCGTCTGCGTCCCGGGGACGGCCGCGGATGGCTGCCCGCCCTCGGCCCGCCGGGTGCGGGCAGGCGGAATGCCCTGGCGTCTGGCATTTGGGGTCGGACGTCGCGCACGCCGCCCCGCGGTGCCCGCCGACATCGGCCGGCCGGCGCGCCTCCTAGAGTGGAAACTCAGAAGGAGGTGCGCCATGACAGCGACCAATGCCCGCGCGACCCGCAAGGCCACGCGTCGCCCCACTGCGGCCGATCTGGATATCGACATCCACGGCAAGGACGGGCTCTTCGAGTGGTTCCTCGCGAGCTTTCTTTTTGCCAAGCCGATCCAGGCGCATGTGGCGCAGATGACCTTCGAGGCGTTCCGCCACCACGGCCTCACTTCCGCGCAGGCGATCCACCGCAAGGGCTGGCAAGGCCTGGTCGATGTGCTCGGCGAAGGGCACTACAAGCGCTACGACGAATCCACCGCACGCTTCCTGCTCGAGTGGACAGCCAGGCTGGTGGAGGACTGCGAGGGCGACCTGCACAAGTTGGCCGCCCGTTGCGAATCGCGCAAGGACTTCGAGGCCGCGCTGATGGAACTCAAGGGCGTCGGCCCCAAGGCGGTGGAGATCTTCATGCGCCAAGGGGCGCAGGTCCTCTATCCCTCGCACACGCATGAAGGGCACCCGCGCCGCACGCAGCATGGCCAGCACGGCGCACACCGTGGTGCGCATCGCTGAGTCGGGGAGGGCGCGATGTCACGTCCGGTCTGGAACGGCGCGATCAGCTTCGGGCTCATCTTCATCCCGGTGAGCCTGCATTCCGCCGAATCGCCCGACGAGCTGGACCTGTCCATGCTCGACAAGCGCGACTTCGCGCCGATCGGCTTCAAGCGCTACAACAAGCACAGCGGCAAGGACGTTGGCTGGAGCGACATCGTCAAAGGCTACGAGTACCAGAAGGACGAGTTCGTCGTCCTCTCCGATGCCGACTTCCGCCAGGCCAACGTCAAGGCCACGCAGACCATCGACCTCATGGCCTTCGTCGACATGCAGGAGATTCCGCCCCTGCTGTTCGAGAAGCCCTACTACCTCGTGCCCGGCAAGCGTGGCGAGAAGGTCTATGCCCTGCTGCGCGAGGCCCTGCGCAAATCCGGCAAGGCGGCTGTGGCGCAGATCGTGATCCGGGTGAAGCAGCATCTCGCGGTGCTGGTGGCCGAGGACGACGCGATCGTGCTGAACACCCTGCGCTACCCCGAGGAAGTACGTGACACCAAGGATCTCGCCCTGCCGGCTGCCGGCATGGCAAAAGCCGGCGTGAACGACAAGGAACTCAAGATGGCGCTCGCCCTGATCGAGGGCATGAGCGAAGAATGGGACCCGGCCCAATACCGCGACAGCTACCGCCACGACCTGATGGCGCTGATCGAGACCAAGATCCGCAAGAAGCAGACCCACACCCTCACCCCGCCCGCCAAGGACGAGGAAGAGGCGCCGCGCAGCGCCGAGGTGGTGGACCTGGTGGATCTGCTCAAGCGCAGCCTGCCTACGGGCAAGCGCGCTGCGGGTGCGAAGACGAGATCGAAGGCCGCGGCCGAAGAGACCGAGGACGAGGAGGCGCCCGCCCGGCGCAGAAGTACCCGTGCCTCATCCGTGAAGGAGAGCGCCTCCACGCGCACCGCAAAGCGTGCCGCGCCCACCCGCGCCCGCACCGCGGCGCATCCCGATACCAAGACCCGGACCGCGGGCGCCAAGACGAGCACCGAAACCGGCCGCCGACGCAAGGCAGCCTGATGCTCTGATTCGCGCCCGCGCTTCGGCCTGATCGATCAAGGAGACCGAGCATGGGTCTGGCCCGCTACCGCGCCAAGCGCGATTTCCGCATCACCTCCGAACCCGCTGGCCGTGCCGCGGCCCAGGCGGGCGAACACCTGCGCTACGTGATCCAGAAGCACGACGCGCGGCGTCTCCACTACGACTTCCGGCTCGAACTCGATGGCGTGCTGCTGAGCTGGGCGATTCCCAAGGGGCCCAGCCTCGACCCCGCCGTGAAACGGCTGGCGGTGCATGTGGAAGACCATCCGGTCGACTACGGCAATTTCGAGGGCGTGATCCCCGAGCGCCAGTACGGCGCGGGCGCGGTGATCGTATGGGACCGCGGCGAATGGGAGCCGATTGGCGATGCGCAAGCCGGCTACAAGAAGGGCCATCTGCGCTTCCGCCTCGAAGGCGAACGGCTCTCCGGCGAATGGGCCCTGGTGCGCATGCACGGCCGCGGCGGCGACGAGGACAAGGACAACTGGCTGCTCGTGAAGGCCGACGACGAGGCGGCGCGCAGCGGCAAGGCCGGCGAGATCACCGCGCAGCAGGAAGAGAGCGTGCTCTCCGGCCGCAGCGTGGAAGCCGTCGCGAAGCTCGGGGCCGACACGCCGGCGACGAAGGCGTCGAAGCCGGCGCAGGAAGCCAGACAAGCAAAGGCGGAGCAGGGAAAGGAAAAGCGGGGAAAGGAAAAGCAGGCAAAGGAAAAACAGACGCAGGAGGCCTCGGACGAGCCGACGCTCGCCACCCGCAAGCGCAGGTCTGCGGAGAGCACTGCAGTGGCGTCACGCGCCACGCGCACCAAGGCCAAGGCCGGCACCGCCCGCGGCGCGCACGCGAGCCCGTCGGTGCCCAGCATCGTCAGCCCGCAACTCGCCACGCTGGCGACCCGCGCGCCGGAGGCCGAGGCGGACTGGCTGGCCGAGATCAAGTTCGACGGCTACCGCATCCTCGCCCATGTGGCGGAACAGGGCACGGTCCGTCTCTACAGCCGCAACGGCAAGGACTGGACCGCGCGCATGCCCGACATCACTGCCGCGATCGCCGGGCTGCCGCTGTCGCAGACCTGGTTCGATGGTGAGGTCGTAGCGCTGGACGCGCGCGGGCAGGTCAGCTTCCAGTCCTTGCAGAACGCCTTCTCCGGCGAAATCGAGACGCCGCTCTGGTACTACGTCTTCGACCTTCCCTACGCCGAGGGCGAGGACCTGCGCGACAAGGGGCTGATAGACCGCAAGGCGCGGCTCGAGTCGCTGCTCGCCCAGCGCGAATCGCTTGAGGAATCGCCGCTGCGCTACAGCGAGCATCTGACCGGTCGCCTGGGAAGGGCCTTCGAGCATGCCTGCCACCACGGCCTCGAAGGCGTGGTGCTCAAGCGCGCTGACAGTCCCTATCGCGATGGCCAGCGCTCGCCCGATTGGCTCAAGCTCAAGTGCTCGCAGCAGCAGGAGTTCGTGATCGGCGGCTTCACCGATCCGGCGGGCAGCCGAAGCGGTTTCGGCGCACTCCTGCTCGGCTACTACGACGATGCCGGAGGGTTGCGCTACGCGGGTCGGGTGGGCACGGGCTTCGACGAGTCGATGTTGCAGAAGATGACCCGGATGCTGCGCGCGCTGGAGCGCAAGACATCGCCCTTCGCCAATCCGCCGCAGGGACGCGAAGCACGCGGCGCCCACTGGGTGAAACCGGACAAGGTGGCCGAGGTGCGCTTCGCGGAGTGGACCAGCGAGGGCGTGTTGCGCCAGGCGGCCTTCCTCGGCCTGCGCGAGGACAAGCCTGCGCGCGCCATCGTGCGCGAAAAGGTGGCCCCGGCTGGCGCGGAGTCCACGCCTGCGGGAAAGAAGACGGCAGCCGCCAGGAAGACCAGGGAATCCTCGGGGAACATACAGGGCAAGAGCGCCGCGGCGACTGTGGGCAGCGGGCGCGTGGACCAGGACGCGGACCAAGGCACCGAACGGATCGAACGCCGGCCCCAGACGCCCACCGCCACGGTGGCCGGCGTCAAGATCAGCCACGCCTCGCGTGTGCTCTATCCGGAAAGCGGCTACACCAAGCGCGACCTCGCCGAGTACTACGAGCGCCATGCGGGCCTGATCCTGCCGCAGCTCGATGATCGCCCGCTCTCCCTGGTGCGCTGTCCGGACGGTGCGGATTCCCAGTGTTTCTTCCAGAAGCACCGCATGGCGGCGCTGCCCGAAAGCGTGAAGCGGGTGAGTATTCCGGAGGACGGCGGCGCGGCCGAATACATGGAGGTGGATTCGGTTGCGGCACTCGTCAGCCTTGTGCAGTTCGGCGTGATGGAGATGCACACCTGGGGTTCGCGCACCGATGCGCTGGACAAGCCGGATCGCCTCATCTTCGACCTCGACCCCGCCGAGGATGTGTCTTGGGCGAAGGTGGTGGAAGGCGCCCAGGTGATGCGCGGCCTGCTCGACGAACTGGGCCTGCGCAGCTTCCTCAAGACCAGCGGCGGCAAGGGCCTGCATGTGGAAGTGCCGATCCAGCGCTCGCTGGACTGGACGACCGCCAAGGACTTCGCGCATGCGATCGCGGACCACATGGCGAAGGCCCTGCCCAAGCACTTCCTCGCGACCGCGACCAAGGCACAGCGCAAGGGGCGCATCTTCGTGGACTACCTGCGCAACGCACGTGGCGCCACGGCGATTGCCGCCTACTGCACCCGTGCCCGCGCGGGCGCGCCGATCGCGATGCCGATCACCTGGGAGCAACTGCCGGAGATCGAGAGCGCCTCGCAGTTCCGGCTGGACAATGTTGATGCCTGGCTCGCGCAGCGCGGCGAGGATCCGTGGAAGGACTACTGGAAGTTGCGTCAGCGCATCGGCCGAAGTCTGCTGGAGCGCTTCGGGATCACAGCCGTCGCCTGAGGGCGGCGCGAGATCGGCTACGACGTCCGGCGAGGGGCCCCGCCAGGACGCGCGGCGCGTGCGTGCGGCTCAGTCGAAAGCCGGTTCGTCCGGGCCGCCACCGGCCTCGTACTGACCGGCCGGACCGGTGGGGCGCAGCGCATGGTCTTCGGCGAAGCGGGCGTGCCGTCCGCCGGACTGCTTGGCGAGATACATGGTGGAGTCAGCGCGCTGCAGCAGTCGGTCGCCGGTGTCGCCATCGTTCGGGAAGAGCGCGATACCCACCGACACGCCCAGCACGTACTCGTGCTCCTGCGTGTGCACCGGCTCGCGCACGGCATCGACGATCTTCGCGGCGATGCTACCGGCCGCTTCGCGGGAGTCCACTTCGGGCAGCAGCACCACGAACTCATCACCGCCGACGCGCGCGACGGTGTCGCTCTCGCGCACCGCGGTGCGCAGACGGTGCGCGATGCTCGCCAGCACCGCGTCGCCCACTGCATGGCCGGCACTGTCGTTGATGATCTTGAAGTCGTCTAGGTCGAGCAGCATCACCGCGACCAGCGCATTGCGACGGCGCGCCTGGACGATCGCCTGCTCCAGCCGGTCGGCGAGCAGGCGACGGTTGGGCAGGCCGGTGAGCGGGTCGTGGTAGGCCAGATGCCGGTAGCGCTCGGCGCTGCGGATCCGGTCGGTGATGTCGGTGGCGACGCCGTGGTAGCCGAGGAAGTGGTCCTCGTCGTCGAAGATCGGATTGCCGCTCATCGCGAACCAGCGCTTGCCCGAGACCGGGTCGGCGAGCTGGAACACGAGATCGCGGAAGGACTCGCAGGCGTCGACCAGGGCGCGATGACGAGTCCAGGTTTCCGGCGCCACGCCTTCGATATGCGGCAGCTCCCACAGGCGCTTGCCGCTCGCCGCTTCGAGCGCATGTCCGAGTTCGCCCAGGCTGGCGCCGGAGAAGCGGGTGAAGCGCAGTTGCTTGTCTTGCTCCCAGTAGAGGTCGGAAGACATCGAGACCAGCCGGCGGAAGCGTTCCTCGCTATTGCGCAGGGCCGCTTCGGTGGCCAGGCGCTCGCTGATGTCCGAGCCCATCCAGACCATGCCGGCCTGCGCATCGCGCGGGTCCACCGGCACGCCGGTGAGCGCGGCGCTGAAGAGCTGGCCGTCGCGGCGACGCATCGGCGCCACATAGGAGTAGGGGCGGGGGCCGGCGTGTTTCTGGGCGGCTTCCTCATGCCGGGCCCAGTCGCTCGCGTCCGCATGCCAGACCCACATCGGGCTGCCCAGCACTTCCTCGACCGGCGTGCCCATGAGTTCGGCGAAACGCAGATTGCATTTGACGATGTGCGTGCCGCGCACGAACACGATCGCCTCCGCCGCCGCGTCGAAGATGACCTGCTGCTCCTGTGCCAGGGCCTCGCTGGAGAGGCGCTTGAGCAGGGTCGCGCGCAGCGTCCGGTGCAGGGTGCGATGCAGGAACAGGACGAACAGCAGGTAGGTGAGCGTGCCCCAGCCGGCCAGCTGCAAGGTGTCCGGCGGACGCAGCAGCATGAACACGGTGAGCGGCGCCATCGTGGGCAGCAGGAAGAAGTGGAACACCGGCCGCGACAAGGCCATCGGCCCCACGTTGGCCATGGCCACGCTCATGATCAGTACCGCGGTGAGCGCGAGCTGGTTGATCTCGCTCCGGTCGGGCAGGACCAGGATCAGGCAGCCCCAGCCGATGCCGGTGAGCGCGGAGCGCAGCGCGTGCAGTTTCTCCAGCCAGGCGGCGCGGTCGGGTGTGAGCCCGGGCACCAGCATCTCGCGGTAGAACCAGAGGTTCGCAAGGATCAGCGGCACCATCCACGCCACCCACACCAGGGTGCGCAGGGCACCGGCAACCATCAGGGTGCTGGCGGCGCAGACCAGCACGCCGACGATACCGCCGACCGCGGAGACGCGCGCGCCTTCGCCGAGCATCGCGACGCGCTCCACCAGGATGCGGCGCTGCAGGGCGCTGTCGATGACGGGTGGGGTGTCGGAGGCGGACGGCAAGGCTGCTATAGACTGGGGCGCATGAGAGGGATTCAAGTATGAGGCCGCCTTCGGCGGACCGCCAAACTGAGGCCGGGCCCTTGTGTGACGCCGGTCCGCAAGCACTGCGCGCCGACCGCCGCGGGCGGGACTACGTGGGGCGTTTCGCGCCTTCGCCGACCGGGCCGCTGCACTTCGGTTCGCTGGTCGCGGCCCTGGGCAGCTGGCTGGACGCACGCGCCGTGGGTGGCCGCTGGCTGCTGCGCATGGAGGACGTGGATCGCAGCCGCGAGCAGCCGGGCGCCGCCGAATCCATCCTGAGTACCCTGGGGCAACTGGGCCTGGTGTGGGACGGCGAGGTGATGGTGCAGAGCCAGCGCGATGCCGCCTATGAAGCCGCGCTGGAACGCCTGCGCGAAGCGGGCCGGGTTTTTCCCTGCGCCTGCACCCGACGCGAAGTGGCTGACTCAGGTCTCGCGCGCGACGGCTCACCCCGCTACCCCGGCACCTGCCGCGACGGCCTGCCTCCGGGGCGCGAGGCGCGCGCCTGGCGCCTGCGCACGGAGCCCGGCGAGCGCTGCTTCGAAGACGCGCTGCAGGGCCGGATCTGCGAGGACATCGAGCGCGATGTCGGCGACTTTGTCCTGCTTCGCGCGGACGGACTCTTCGCCTACCAGCTGGCGGTGGTGGTGGATGACGCCGAACAGGGCGTGACCGAGATCGTGCGGGGCGCCGACCTGATCGACTCCACCTTGCGGCAGATCTATCTACAGGACCTGCTGGGCTATCCGCGGCCGGCCTACCTGCATCTGCCGGTGGTCACGAACGCGGCCGGCGAGAAGCTCTCCAAGCAGACGCTCGCGAGCGCCATCGATCTGCGCAACCCCGCGGCCACCCTGGCGCTGGCGCTGGACTTCCTGGGGCAGGCCGTCCCCGAGGACGCGGCATCGCTGCGCCTGGAAAGCTTGCTGGATACGGCGATCCGCAGTTGGGACCGGGCGCGCCTGCCGCTGACACGCAGCCTGCCGATGCCGCGCTCTTCGAGCTGAGCCCCCGGGCTGAAATGTCGCAAGCGCGATCAGAGGAATCGGCTTCCTCGCGCGCAGCATGGCCTCACCCCAACCCCGAAGGAGATGAATCATGCAAACGCGTATCGAGCAGCACCCCGCTTTCGATGTCGTGGGCTATGGCGTCGATTCCCGCATGGACGAGGCCAGCCGCGACATCATCCCCAAGTTCTGGCAACAGTACCTCCACGGCTCGCAGCGGCCCGCGCTCAACGCCCTGGCGGCTGGCGGAGCGCCCTCCGTGGAGTACGGCGTGTGCCATTGCTTCCAGCCCGGCAGCGATGCCTTCCGCTATGTCATCGGCATCCGCCTGCCTGCAGGTACGAAACCCCCCGCCGGCGCGGAAACCGCGACGATCCCGGCGGGCGAGTACGTAGTCGGCCTCACCGATCCGGCCTCCCCGGACAACTTCCCGATGGCCATCGGCCAGGGCTGGGGCGAGCTGATGGGCAACTGGTTGCCGCAATCGGGCTATGTGTCGACCGGCGGGCCGCAATTCGAGCTGTATGACGAGCGCAGCGATCCGGACCGCGCGAAGCTGCAGATGGAAATCTGGATCCCGATCCGCAAGGCCTGACGCGCGCCCGGCGCGGGATGCTCTAATGGACGGATGAGCCGGTCTTCCGCCCATTCATTGCGCTTTGGTCTGCGCCTCGGCCTTGCCTGCCTGCTCGGCGGTCTCGCACAGGGTGCGGCCGCCCAGAGCACGGAGTTCCGCTACTACGACGTGCCGCTGCGCGAGGGCGAGGACCTGCGCAGCGCGCTCAACCGCGCGTCCCCGATCCGTGAAGCTGGCGATACCTTCCATGCTCGTACCGACTGGTCGGCGCAAGCGGACTACCGATGGTGGAAGGAGTCCGACGGGCGCTGTCGCATCACCAACTCGCATGTGACGCTCGCCATCGTCATCACCCTGCCGCGGCTCGCCGCCGACGCGCCGGCCGCGACGCGCGCGCGTTTCGACAGCTACCTCGTGCGCCTGCGCGAGCATGAGGACGGCCATGCGCGCGTCGCGCGCGAGACGGCCTTTGCAATCGAAAGCCGCATCCGCTCCCTGCCGGAGGCAAAGAGCTGCGAGGCGCTGGAAGCCTCCGCCGAGGCGGCGCGCAAAGCCCTCATGGACGAGGCACGGGAGCGCGAGAAACGCTACGACCGCGACACCCAGCACGGTGCGACCCAGGGCGCGCGCCTGGACTGACGCGGCGCTGCATCCGGTGTGTGCGGCGCCCGGGGCCACGCGCCCAAGGCCGACCGTTCGGCCTGGCGGTGACAGGCAGCGCAGGCAGCTCTTGCTCCGCCGTTTTCGTTTCCACGACATCGACTGCGCAAAAACAAAGGCGCCCAGATGGGCGCCTTTGTTTTCCCTGCGATCCGGCTTGGGCCGATCAGTTGCCCAGCATCACCAGACCTGCGCCAGCAACGACGACGCCAAGACCGCGTTGCAGTGTCGCCGCGATCGCGGTCTGCGGCGTCCAGCGCGCGAGCAGGTAACCCACCCCGTGCAGGGCGGCCGTTGCGAGCACGAAGCCGGCCGCGAAGCTCGCGAGGCCTGCACCGCCCTTTTCCGCGTAGTGCGCTGCGCCGTGGCAGAGCGCGAAGGCACCGATCACCGGCGCGCTCAGCGCGAGCGGCAGGCGCGCTGCGGAGGCGATCAGGAGGCCCAGCACCAGCACCGAGGCGGCGATGCCCGCTTCTACGGCGGGGAAGGCGACGCCCATCTGCGCGAGCAGGGCGCCGAGGATCATGCTGAGGACGAAGGCGCCCGGCAGGGCCCAGCGGGCAGCGCCTTTCTGCGTGCCGGCGTAGAGGCCGACAGCCAGCATCGCCAGCAAGTGATCGGCGCCGGAGAGCGGATGCGAGAAGCCGGAGAAGAAGCTGCTGCTGTCATGCCCTGGATGGGCGAAGGCGCTGCCTGCGGCGAGCAGCAGGCCGGTGGTGACCAAGGGACGAACAAGGGCTTGGGTGCTTTTCATGGGGCGCTCCTGGGGTCTTCGTATGTCGGGTGTCACGCGTTGTGCGCGGAAATGGAGAGCGTGCGGGATGCGTGTGGATCGGGTTCAGGCCGCGGCCAGCATGCCCTGGCGTTCGATGAAGTCGATGATCTCGGCGAGCCCCTGGCTGGTCTTCAGGTTGCTGAAGATGAAGGGCCGTTCGCCGCGCATCTTCTTCGCGTCGCGGTCCATCACTTCCAGCGAGGCACCCACCAGCGGCGCGAGGTCGATCTTGTTGATCACCAGCAGGTCGCTCTTGGTAATGCCGGGGCCGCCCTTGCGCGGGATCTTGTCGCCGGCGGAGACGTCGATCACGTAGAGCGTGAGGTCCGAGAGTTCGGGCGAGAAGGTGGCGGCCAGGTTGTCGCCGCCGCTCTCCACGAAGATGATCTTCAGGCCGGGGAACTGGCGGTTGAGCCGGTCCACCGCTTCGAGGTTGATCGAGGCGTCTTCGCGGATGGCGGTGTGCGGGCAGCCGCCGGTCTCCACGCCGATGATGCGTTCGGGCGCGAGTGCTTCGTTGCGCACGAGGAACTGCGCGTCCTCGGCGGTGTAGATGTCGTTGGTGACCACCGCGATGTTGTACTTGTCGCGCAGGGCGCGGCAGAGCGCCAGGGTGAGCGCGGTCTTGCCGGAGCCGACCGGGCCGCCGATGCCGACGCGCAGGGCTTGAGAGGTGCTCATGGGAGTTCCTGTTGAAGTGGGCACGCGCTCATGAACGGAAGAGTCGCGTGTATTGGGTCTCGTGGGCCGCGCTGGCCCAGGCGAGGCCCGGGTTGAAGTTGTGCCACCGGTCTTCGGGAATCGTCAGGGCCGCTTCGGCGAACTCCGGGATGCGTGGCGAGAGCGCACAGAGCAGTCGTTGGCCGGCGCTCTGGCCCAGCGGCACCAGCTTCACCGCGGCCATTACCTGGTTCTCCAGCCAGGCCCACAGGTAGGCCGTGGCCGCGTCGGCCGGCGCCAGCGCCCAGGCTGAGGCGGCGGCTGCCCAGGCGGCGGGGAAGGAAAGCTCCTCGAAGCCTGTGAGCGCCTGTCGGGTGAAGGCGGGAATGTCTTCCAGATCGCGCAGCAGGCGGGCGCAGGAATAGCCCATCTGCGCGGTTTCCGCGCGCAGCTCCATGCTCTCTCGCGTGGCGAAGAATTCCGCATCCAGGCGCGCCACCTCTCCGACCTCGCCGGCACGCCAGGCACGCATCATCGCGACCAGGGCGGGCAGCTCGCAGTGCGCGAGGCTGCTGCCCATAAGCTTGCCGATCCATTCGCGCGCATCGGCCTCGGTCTTCACACGGCCGCACTCCACCGCCCATTCCAACCCCTGCGAATAGGAGAAGGCGCCCACCGGCAGCGCGGGGCTGGCGAGGTGGAGCAGGCGGGTAAGGGCGGCGAGGGTGCTCATGCGTTTCCGGTTTCTGTTCGGACGATCTCGGCGTCGCAGCGGATTTCGGTGCGCACGGAGTTGGCGATGAAGCAGGCCTCATGCGCGGCGTGATGAAGCGCCGCGTGTCGCTCTGCAGAGGGCGGCGTACCGGCAAAGCGTACGCGCGGCCGTAGCTGCACTTCGGTGATCGCGAGCCGGCCCGCGGCGTCCTGCGCCATCAGGCCTTCCGCCGCGTCGTCGTAGCTGTCCACGGTGAAGCCTTCCTTGGCGGCGAGCGAGAGGAACCACAGCATGTGGCAGCTAGAAAGCGAGGCGACGAAAGCCTCCTCGGGATCGACCGCCTGCTCGTCCGACCAGGGCAGGGGCACGACCACCGGCGAGGACGAAGCTGGCACGCTCAGGCCACCGTCGAACTGCCAGGTGTGCGCACGGCTGTACTGGCCACGGGGGAACTGAGTCGCGGCGGGATCACGCTGCCAGGTGATGCGCGCGTGGTGGTGGGCCATTACTTGTCTTCCCTTGGCGGCGTGAAGGCGCGAAGGAATCGTCGCGAGCGGACCGAGGTCGCGCCGAGAAGCGCAGCCGTACGCCTGTACGGCGAGCATCGCAGGCACGAGATCGGTTCGCGCAGCAGATTCATTCGCGTCTTCAGCTCATCATGTGGATTTTGGCTTCGGTGGCGCCGCGCTCGCTGTGGTGGTGGCCGGGCGCATAGGCACCGGCCTCCGGCTCGAAGGGCGCGGAAAGCGTGCGGACCTCGGCGTGCAGGCCGACCAGCATGGTGTGCAGCACATGGTCGGCCTGGATGCGCAGCCAGCTGCCGCGCTCATCCGCGCCGACCTGCACCGCCACATGGCGATTGCCCAGGTGGTAGGCGGCGCGTGCGAGGGCGAGCGGATCGGCGCAACGCGCCTCCATCAGTTCCTCGGGCGCCGACACCACTTCGACGATGCGACCGTCCTTGGCCTGCAGCTTGTCGCCTCCGCGCAGCAGCGTGCCGCGCGGCAGGAATAGGCCGACCTCTTCGCCCTTGGCGAGCTGGGTGCGCAGGCGGCTCTTGGTGCGGGCGTCGAAGTTCAGCACCAGCTGCTCGGTCGCGGCGGCGTTGCGTTCGGCAAGGGATTCGATCAAGAGCATGGAGAGTCTCCGGAATTCAGGAAGTGATGCGCCGGCCGACGATGACCAGCGAGCGCGCGATGCCGTCCAGCTCCGCCACCTCGGGCAGGGTGCCCCAGCGGGCGAAGCCTTCCGTTTCGAAGAGCCCGAGGCTCGCGCGGTTGTGCAGGAAGATCAGGCCGACGAGGTTGCGCAGGCCGATGCCCGGTGCATGGGCGATCGCGCGGCGCAGCAGATCGCGGCCAAGCCCCTTGCCGCGTTCCGACTGGTCGACGTAGATCGAAAGCTCCGCCGTCGCGTCATAGGCCGCGCGGCTGTGGAAGGCGCTGTACGAGAGCCAGCCCACGAGCTGCCCATCGCGCTCCACCACCCACAGCGGATGCCGCTCCGGCTTGTGCGCAGCGAACCAGTCGGCCCGCTGCGCCACGCTCACCGGTTCGAGATCGGCCGTGACTTCGCGGCTCGCGATAGTCTGGTTGTAGATCGCGACGATGCCGGGGAGGTCTTCCCCCACGGCATCGCGGATCGTCCAGGGCTCGCTCATCTCAGAGGAAGGAGGCGCGAAGGAATCGTTGCGGGCGAGCCGGGGCCGTGCCGGGAAGCGCAGCAGTGCTCGGGGACTGCGAGCATCGCGGGCACGAATTCGGTTTGGTCCGCAGCGGCTTGCGCAGCAGATTCATTCACGCCTCTCAGAACAGGAAGTAGCGCTGAGCCATGGGCAGCACGCTCGCCGGCTCGCAGGTGAGGAGCTGGCCGTTGGCGTGCACCTGGTAGGTCTCGGGATCGACTGTGATCTCGCCCTGCCAGTTGTTCAGCACCATGTCTGCCTTGCGCACCGAGCGGATGCCGCGCACGGCCTCCAGCGGCCGGGAGAGGCCCAGGCCTTCCAGCGTGCCCTTGTCGAGCGCGGCTTGCGAGACGAAGGTGAGCGAGGTCTTCAGGCCGCCACCGAAGGCGCCGAACATCGGGCGGTAGTGCACCGGCTGCGGCGTCGGGATGGAGGCGTTGGCGTCGCCCATCGCGGCAGCGGCGATCATGCCGCCCTTGAGGATCAGCGAGGGCTTCACGCCGAAGAAGGCCGGCTTCCACACCACCAGGTCGGCGAGCTTGCCGACTTCTATTGAGCCGACCACGTGCGAGATGCCGTGCGCGATCGCCGGGTTGATCGTGTACTTGGCGATGTAGCGCTTGGCGCGCGCGTTGTCCGAACGGGCGCTGTCACCCTCCAGGGCGCCGCGCTGAACCTTCATCTTGTGGGCGGTCTGCCAGGTGCGGATGATCACCTCGCCGACGCGGCCCATGGCCTGCGAGTCGGAGGAGAACATCGAGAGCGCGCCGATGTCGTGCAGGATGTCCTCGGCGGCGATGGTCTCGCGGCGGATGCGGCTCTCCGCGAAGGCCACGTCCTCGGCGATGGCGGAATCCAGGTGGTGGCAGACCATGAGCATGTCGAGGTGCTCGTCGATCGTGTTCACCGTGTAGGGACGCGTCGGGTTGGTGGAGCTGGGCAGCACGTTGCCGAGGCCCGCGAGCTTGACGATGTCCGGCGCATGGCCGCCGCCCGCACCCTCGGTATGGAAGGTATGGATGGTGCGGTCCTTGAAGGCCGCGGCGGTGGTCTCGACGAAGCCGGACTCGTTGAGCGTGTCGGTGTGGATCGCGACCTGCACGTCGTACTGCTCGGCCACGGAAAGGCAGTTGTCGATCGCCGCGGGCGTGGTGCCCCAGTCTTCGTGCAACTTGAGGCCGATCACGCCGGCTTCGATCTGCTCGGCCAGCGGGCCGGGCAGGCTGACGTTGCCCTTGCCGAGGAAGCCGAGGTTCATCGGGAAGGCGTCGGCCGCCTGCAGCATGCGCGCGATGTGCCAGGGGCCGGGCGTGCAGGTGGTGGCGTAGGTGCCGGTGGCCGGACCGGTGCCGCCGCCGATCATGGTGGTGACGCCCGACATCAGCGCTTCTTCGATCTGCTGCGGGCAGATGAAGTGGATGTGCGTGTCGATGCCGCCGGCGGTGATGATCATGCCTTCGCCGGCGATGATCTCGGTGGCGCCGCCGATCGCGATCGTCACGCCCGGCTGGATGTCCGGGTTGCCGGCCTTGCCGATGCCGCTGATGCGGCCGTTCTTGATGCCGATGTCGGCCTTGACGATGCCCCAGTGGTCGAGGATCAGCGCGTTGGTGATCACGGTGTCGGCGACTTCGGCGGCGAGCTTCTGGCCCTGGCCCATGCCGTCGCGGATCACCTTGCCACCGCCGAACTTCACTTCCTCGCCGTAAAGGGTGTAGTCACGTTCGACTTCGATCCACATTTCGGTGTCGGCCAGGCGCACGCGGTCGCCGGTGGTGGGGCCGAACATTTCCGCATAGGCGCGGCGCGAGATCTTTGCCATCACAGCCTCCGTAGAGCCGCCTCAAGGAGGCTGGCGCCCCCTCGGGGGGCAGCGAACAAAGTGAGCGTGGGGGTCATCACAACCCTCCCATCACGGCGGCGTTGAAGCCATAGACCTTGCGCTCGCCGTCCAGCGCGACGAGTTCCACCGTGCGCGTCTGGCCCGGCTCGAAGCGGACAGCGGTACCGGCGGCGATGTTCAGGCGAAATCCGCGTGCCGCTGCGCGATCGAAGTCCAGCGCGGTATTGGTCTCCGCGAAGTGGTAGTGCGAGCCGACCTGCACCGGCCGGTCGCCGGTGTTGGCGACTGCCAGCGTGATGGTGGCGCGGCCGGAGTTGAGTTCCAGCTCGCCGTCCAGGGTGTCGATTTCTCCGGGAATCATCGTCAGTTCCTCACACGATGGGGTGATGCACGGTGACGAGCTTGGTGCCGTCGGGGAAGGTGGCTTCGACCTGGATCTCCGGCACCAGCTCGGCCACGCCTTCCATCACGTCCTCGCGGGTCAGCAGCGTGGTGCCGTAGCTCATCAGCTCGGCCACGGTGCGGCCGTCGCGCGCGCCTTCGAGGATCGCGGCCGAGATGTAGGCCACCGCCTCCGGGTAGTTGAGCTTGAGGCCGCGCGCCTTGCGGCGTTCGGCGACCAGGCCGGCGGTGAAGATCAGAAGCTTGTCTTTCTCGCGGGGGGTGAGCTCCATGGGCGCTTCCTCGGATGAATGTTCAGGTGTCTCAGGTGTTCCAGATGCGCGGAACGATGGCTGGCCGACCCAGCAGCGGCGGGCGCAGCGCCGACCAGAGCTGGGCGAACCAGTGGCGGCCGGCTTCGGCGTGAAGGCCTATCCAGCGGGCTAGCAATACGCCGGGCAGTCGCGTGATCGCGCCGCGCCCCTGCAGCGGGTTGATCTCGCGCAGGGCTTCGACCAGGGCCGCATCGACCTGCGTGTGCGCGACGTAGAACGTGCCGAAGACCGGATCGCCCGCGAGCCCGGCCTGCGCGCCGAGCAGGGGATCGTCACCGTCGAGCGCGATCGCCTCGCGCCACAGGGGGCGGCCGGCGCGCTCGATGCGGGTCGCGAGTTCCAGACGGCCGCGGGTGAAGCGTTCGCCGCGGGCGGTGCGCCCGAGGCAGATCATGTCCTGGCCGATCAGGGTCGCGTCGGCGGCGAGCTGGATGCGGGTCGCGCCGCGTGCCCGGGCCTCGTCGAAGACGATGCTCTCCTGCGGCAGCCATTCGAGTACGCCGCCCTCGGCGACCTCGAGCCGGATCTGCTGGCTGCCCCACTCGCCGGCAGAGCGATACCACTTGCCCGCGCCGGGCGTGGTGAGCAGGGCGTGCGCGCCGGCATCGACCTGGATGCCGATCTCCAGACGGTCACCACCCGCGATGCCCGCCGGCGGATGGATCAGAATGCCGTGGCAGACGGCGTCGCCTTCCGGGTAGAGCGGCTTCTGGAAGGCCAGCGGACCGCGATGGCTGCGGCTGACCAGGCGGGTGGCCAGGCGTTCCCCCTCAGCGCGTCGCGCGAAGCCGAGCTTGAGTTCCGCCTCCCAGCCCTTGGGCGTCGCAGTGAGCGGGCGCGGCGGCAGGAGATGGGCGGGCTGTTCGGCGAGCATGGATGGCGAGGCAGGAATGGGAGGGATGGTCTCAGTTCTGCCTGCCCGGCGGCCATACGCCAAATTGCGTATTGGGAATCCGCCCGCGGCTATTGACGGATCTCGCCAGTGTTGTCGGGGGCCGCGACCGGGCTGCTGGCGCGGAAGGGGTTGATGTCCAGGCCGCCGCGCCGGGTGTAGCGCGCCCATACCGCGAGCTCGCTCGGCCGGCATTGGCGCTGGATGTCCACGAACACGCGCTCCACGCACTGTTCATGGAACTCGTTGTGCTGGCGGAAGGAGATCACGTAGCGAAGCAAGGCCTCGCGATCGATGGGCGCGCCGCGGTAACGCACCACCAGCATGCCCCAGTCCGGCTGGCCAGTGACCAGGCAATTGGACTTGAGCAGGTGCGAGTAGAGCGTCTCGCTGACCTCGTCGCCGGGCAGGGTGCGCAACAGATCGGGCGCGGGCTGGTAGCAGTCGACCTCGATGTCGAGATCGTCCAGCAGCACGCCCTGCGGATAGGCGAGGCTACGCGGCGGTTGCGCGCCCAGCGGCTGGATCGTCACCGCGACCGGCGCGCCCGCGGCGGCCGAAAGGTCGCGCGTCACGGTGGCCTCGACCTCGGCAGCGTTGCCGAAACGGCTTTGATTGAAGGAATTGAAGTAGAGCTTGAGCGATTTCGACTCGATCAGGCAGGGGCTGATCGCAGGCACGCGCAGCTCGCCCAGGGCGACCACCGGCTTGCCGCGCGGATCGAGCCAGGAGAGTTCGTAGGCGTTCCACAGGTCCTCGCCGAAAAAGGGCAACACACCGGGCGCGATGCCCAGTTCGTCGCGCTTGCCCTGGCGCGGGATGGGGAACAGCAGTTCGGGTGCGTACTGGTCGCGGTAGGTCACCGCCTTGCCTAGCGGGGAATGCTCGGCGGAGACGGGTTGGGCCGGGGAGTGGGACAGGGATTGGGGTGCGACAGGCTGACTCATGGCCGCGATTGTAAGTCGTGCACGCGCGGCTGCCGACGCATGAAGGCTATTTGCGCGAGCCGACGCGTGGGCGGAAAAGAAGCGGCGCTCCCATGAGGAAGCGCCGTCATCCTTCAGGTGGCCGGAGCCGGATCAGAAGTGCACTTCGGCCTTGATCATCGGCGCACGCGTGGTGCAACCAGCGGTCGTTTCATGATCGTTGCCGAACTTGTTCTGCCAGTACTCGTAGCCCACGCCGACCAGGACCGTGTCCTTCTTGTCCATGAAGGCGCCCACGTCGAGCATCAGGAATGCATCCATCAGGGTTTCGGGCTTGGTCTCGGCGCCGAAGCCGTCCTTGCCCTTCTCGCCGGTGTAGTTCAGGAAACCGTTGAACTTGAAGTTGGCCGGGCCGAGGTTGAACGGGAAGCCCCAGGCCGCAGCCAGGCGCACTGCGGGAGAGAAGGTGACCGGCTTGCCGACGATGCCGTTGTTGTTATGTTCGCGGTAGTACGCGGCGGTCAGGTCCATCCAGCCGCCGGCGAAGCCCAGCTTGAAGGTCGGGCCGACGATGATCTTGGCGACTTCCGGCGCGAACGCGGTGTTCTTGGCCGAGAGGTCGAAACCGGTGGACAGCGCGATGTCATTGACCGGGCCGAAGGCGAGCTTGGTGCCGAAGGTCTTGTTGATCGAGAGCTGGTGGTTGTAGACCACATAGACTTCCTGCGCGCCTTCGGTCGAATTGTTCGCCGGATCGTTCTTGTCGGACTTCAGGATGTCGACGTTGAAGAAGTTGCTGCCGTATTTGTAGCCGCTGACATGGGTGAGCCCGACGATATTTTTGGCGATGTCCTGGTCGATCGCCGGTTCGCTGAACTTGCTGCTATAGCGATAGCTGATCGAGGTATCGCTCCAGTCGGCGGCCAGCGCGGCGGAAGAGGTGGCGGCGAGCGCTGCGGCGCAGGCGACGAGACGGAATTTCATTTCGGATACTCCCTGTTTGCGATGAGGATTTCGCAGCCGACTTTCCGCTCTGGCGGTTCTGTCAATTGCGTTGAAATCGACTCTAGCAAGGGGTCGAAATTGTGATTTCTATATCCCGAATAAGCGCCGGAACATAGTTTTCCGTGGGTTGGAGGATGTCGCCTGGATTGGGCGGAAATGCCGCGGGCTGGTGCGTCAAAACCGGCCGCAATCCTCGTGCTGGTGCGGCTCTTTCGGCTTTGCGAATACGCGGTTTTGGATTCGGCGAATGGTGCGGGCGGCGACTCCGCGCGCCGTTTAGGCGTATTTGCGACAGCCCGCAATGATGAGCAGGCCGTACAAACAAAAAGGGCCCGGATTCCTCCGGGCCCTTTTCATTTCCGACGGGACAAACCCCGTCGACGAAGCAATTACATCGAACCGCCGCGACGACGGACGATCAGCATCAGCATGCCAAGACCGGCCAACAGCATGGCGTAGCTTTCGGGTTCCGGCACGGCTGCGGCGTAGGCCGTCAGCGTCGCACCGCCGCCGCCCGTACCGCTCACGCCAGCGAGGGCGAAGCTGTAAGAGCCGCTGGAGAGGTTCGAGAACGAAGCCACGCTGTCAGCGATGAAGGTGTCGCCGATCTGGTTGAAGGACGAATCGAACAGCACGCCGCCCGCGAACAGAGCGTTCAGGCCCTGCAGGCTCACGGAGATGTTCGATGCCGAGGCGAGGCTGAAGTTGATCAGGCCGCCGAACGAATCGAACGTGTTGCTGGTGGCGACAGTGGCGAAGCTCGGGGACGAGGTCAGCGTGCCAAGACTGACGGCTTGGGCAGTGCTGGCGCCCAGGGCGGCGACGCCCATTGCCAACGGCAGAAACAGCTTGCGCAACAGTTTGCTCATGAAGGTCTCCTATAGGGGGTAGGGCTGTAGGGCTGATGCAGGTTGCATGCCAGCTAGCCGTACCTTCTACGGGAAAGCGGGAAAGCGTCACGTTCACCCCTGCCATGGACGCCGTTTGAAGGCGGGGTGGCAGGCTCCTGCGTGAGCAATGGCTGCTGCGTTGCGGGATCCCTTGCACAGGATCGGCGCGCCGGTCAGTGGTCATGCACGCAAATGCTGCGCTGCGAGAATGACCGGCAGATGACGCAGGAGGCTTTCCCCTTCAGGGGCGCGGCACCCCGTGGGAGGTGCCGCGATGTTGCAAGGCAGCGACAGTCAGGTACGGGCGCGGCGGCGCACGATCAGCATCAGCATGCCGAGGCCGGCGAGCATCATGGCGTAGCTCTCGGGCTCGGGCGCCGGCGATGCCAGGCCGCCGGTGATGACCAGGCCCTTATCGAAGGGTGCAGTGCCGGTATAGCCCACGTAGTAGGTGCCGGCAGCCAGTTCGGAGAGGGTGGTCTCGGTGTCGAAGCCGTAGAGGCCGTAGAGCAGCGAGGCGAAGGACGCTGAGGAATACACGCCCCAGGTGCCGTTGGCGAAGAGACCGCTGACGCCAAGGGTGACGTCGGCTTCCTCGGTCAGCGAGAAGCTGACGAAGTCGCTGAACGAGCCGTGCGGGTAGTACTGGATCTGCGTGCTGGACACCAGTTCGTTGAGCGTCCCCAGGGTGGCGGACTGTGAAACGGGTGCTGCGAGCAACAGCATCAGGGGGAGGAGAAGGGAGCGAAGCAGTTTCATGGTCTGACTCCTGGAGCGGGGGGACGGGAGGCAGGCTTCCTTGAGCAACCCTTGTGCCATCGCAGCAAAACGTCACCCGGCGACGCGCAATTCGTCACACGATGTGCTGCAGACCATTGTTTTATAAGGGTGCAGCCTTTTGCCAACGTGTACGACTGGCCCGGCAGCCATGCGCGGTTTCGGGCTTGGTTCGCACGGTTTTTGGTGCATTGCACCACCCGCCATGCCCGATTTCGATCAGGAGGTCCGCTTCGGCTGTCCTGTCGCCGGATTCGTCGTGAGATCGGGTGTCGCGGGCCGAGAGAGGCCGAAAAATGCGGGCGGAGCCCGTCGCGACGGGGTTTTGTGGCTTGTCGTGGGTTCACGACAGAGGCCGGGTGGCGACGCGCTCAAGCGCGGCGGTGGGCCGGGCGCCCCAGGATGTGGGTCGCGGCCACGCAGCGCTCGTCGCCGAGGATGCTGAGGGCGAAAAGCGTTTCGGCGAGCGTGGCGCTGCGCGAGAGGCGCCATTCCAGTTCCGGCGTCGCGGCCAGGTCGAGCACCACGAAGTCCGCCTCCTTGCCCGGGGTGAAGTTGCCGATGTATTCGGCCAGTCCCAATGCTTCCGCCCCGCCCAAGGTGGCGAGGTACCACGCACGTAGCGGCGGCAGCGATTCGCCCGCGAACTGGGAAACGCGGTAGGCCTCGGCCAGCGTGCGGATCATCGAGAGCGACGTGCCGCCGCCCACGTCGGTGGCGAGGCCGGTGAGGACGCCGGCCGAGCGCGCGGCCGCGTAGTCGAAGAAGCCGCTGCCCAGGAACAGGTTGGAGGTGGGGCAGAAGGCCGCGGCGGTCTGGCTCTGGGCCATCCATTCGCGCTCCTCGTCCGAGAGGTGGATGCAGTGGCCGAAGATCGAACGCGGTCCGGTGAGTCCGTGGTGGGCATATACATCGAGGTAGCTCCGCCGATCGGGAAACAGTTCCCGCACCCAGGCGATCTCGGCGGCGTTCTCGGCGAGATGCGACTGCAGATGCAGGTTGCTCCAGGCGTGGAAGAGTTCGCCGGTGACCGCCAGTTGCTCCGGGCTCGAGGTGGGCGCGAAGCGCGGGGTCAGCGTATAGCGCAGGCGTCCACGGCCGTGCCAGCGTTCGATCAGGGCGCGGCAGTCACGCTCGGCTTCATCCGCCGTGTCGCGCAGGTTCTCCGGACAATTGCGGTCCATCATCACCTTGCCGCAGAGCATGCGCAGATCGTGGCGCTCGGCCGCCTCGAAGAAGGCATCGGCCGAGTGGGCATGCACGGTGGCGAAGACCGAGGCGGTGGTGGTGCCATGGGCCAGCAAGCGGCCGACCACGAATTCCGCGGTATGGCGCGCGACCGCCGGATCCGCGAAGGCCGCTTCGGCGGGAAAGGTGTAGTCGGTAAGCCAGTCGAGCAACTGGCGCCCGAAGCTGCCCGTGACGCCGACCTGCGGATAGTGGATATGCGTATCCACGAAGCCCGGCATCACCAGGTGGCCGCGATAGTCGAAATGCTCCGTGCCGTCCTGCTCGGCCGGCGCCAGCGCCTGAAGCGCAGCCTGAGCCGACTCCCAGCTGCCCAGATGCGCGACATGGCCGTCACGCACCAGGAGGCCGCCGTCCTCGATGTATTCGCAGGCATCGGCCGCGTCCGCCAGCCCCGGATCACGCAGGAAATGCAGGAGATTGCCGCGGACGAGGCAGGTGCGGGCTGGGCTCATGGGATCGCTTCCGTGCGGCGGAAGCCGGGCCGGGCGGCCCGGTGCTTCCGGTCGGACGTGATCCTAGAGCAGGCGCTCGTCTGCGGCGATAGCCGCTTCCGACTAATCGCTATTCGCGCGACGCAGCCATACGCGCATCTGCGAGGGGCCGCGGTTCTGCCAGGCGAAGTAGGGCACCGCGATCAGCGGCGTGCTGCGGGTGAGCGGCTTGCCCTGCGGCTGCGCCGGGCGATAGAGCGGCCCGTCGTGCCAGTCCTTGTCGCGCTGTTCTTCATGCGCCGTGCCGTGCAGCGCGACGACCCCGCCGAGCAGCTTGGCCTCGAAGCTGTGAAGGATGCGCGCATCGGTGCCCAGCGCCAGTGCGGCGAGATCCACGCCGGGGTGATCCACGCTCTCCGCGCAGTAGAGCACCGGGCCGCGCGAGAGCGCGAGCCGCGCCGTGTTCTCGTTGATGCGCGGATGGCTCTCCCACACCCGCACCGGCATCGGCAGCGCGAGCTGCACACGGTCGCCACTGCGCCAGCGACGCGTCAGCGGGAAGTAGCTGCCCGCCACCGCCTGTTCGGGCAGGGCCTGGCCGTTGACGCTGACCGTGGCGCCGGCGCTGCACCAGCCGGGGATGCGCAGTTGCAGGGTGAATTCGCCTTCCGCGTCGACCTCGATCTCGACCGCGCCATCCCAGGGGTATTCCGTGCGCTGGACTAGGTGGACTTCGCGATCGCCCAGCGCGATCCGCGCTTCGCTGTCCAGATAGAGATGGACCCAGAGATTGCTGCCCTCAGAGGTGCCATACACATAGCCGGGCAGGCCGCCGAGGGTACGTGCCACGTTGGGCGGGCAGCAGGAGACCTCGTACCACTTCTGGCGATGGTGGTCGCCGTCGTTCTCCAGCGGGTTCACATAGAAGTAGTCGTCACCGGCCAGCGACCAGCCGGGCAGCATGCCGTTGAAGAGCGTCCATTCCAGCAGGTCGGCGTAACGTGCCTTGCCGGTGGCGGCGAGCAGGCGGTGGCTCCACATCATGCTGCCGATGGCCGCGCAGGTCTCGGTGTAGGCACGCGCGTTCGGCAGCTCGAAGTCGGCGCCGAAGGATTCTCCGTCGTGGCGCGCACCGAGGCCGCCGCTGATGTACATGCGGCGGGTGGTCATATGGGTCCATAGCTCCTCCAGGGTGGAGAGCAGGGCTTCCTCGCCGGTCTCCAGGTAGAGGTCGGTAACGCCACAAGCCATGTACATCGCGCGCACCGCATGGCCGCCCAGGCTCTTCATCTTGCGAAAGGGCACATGGTCCTGGAAGTACTCCGTCCCCCAGCGGCCGCCGACCAGGTAGCCGTGGCCACGCGCCTCGATATAGAAGCGCGCGAGTTCCAGGTACTTGCGTTCGCCGGTCTCGCGGGCGAGCTCGATCAGGGCCATCTCGATCTCTTCATGGCCATCGACCGCATTGAGCTTTCCGGGCTCCTTGCCGAACACCGTGATCAGGTGGTCGGCAAAGCGACAGGAAACCTTGAGCAGGCGGTCGTCGCCCACGGCACGATGGTGGGCCACCGCGGCCTGGAACAGGTGGCCGGCGCAGTAGAGCTCATGCTCATCGCGCAGGTTGCTCCAGCGCAGATGGGCACGTTCGAGCGCGAACCAGGTGTTGAGGTAACCGTCCGGCTGCTGGGCGCCTTCGACCAGTTCGATGGCCTGGTCCATCAGCGCTTCGAGCTGCTTGTTGCGGCCCTGGATCAGCGACCAGGCGGCGGCCTCCAGCCACTTGTAGACGTCCGAGTCGTTGAAGAAGATGCCGGCGAAGGGTTTGTCGCAGGTGCCGATCACGCGGCGGAAGTTGTCCAGCCGACCGGTGCTCTCCAGCAGGGCGAACTGGGTCGGCAGCGAGGTCGCCAGATTGCGGTCCATCCGCGGCGCCCAGAAGCTGCCCTGCAGCTTGACGGCGCCTACCGGCACCGGTTGCACCCGGACGTGCGGGCTGTGGGTGAGATCGACGACCGGGGTGCGGCTGATCGGAGCTTGAGTCATGGATGGTTTCCTTTTTGCGACGTTCCGCGTCGGGTGTTCAGGCCTTGACCGCGCCGGCGATCAGGCCGTTGATGTAGTAGCGCTGCAGGAGCAGGAAGAGCAGGGCGCAGGGCAGGATCGAGATGGTGATCCCGGCCTGCATCAGGCCCCAGTTCACCGCGCCCATGTGGCCGCTCTGGGCGTTGAGCAGCATGACCGGCAGGGTGAAGTTCTTCGCGTCGCCCATGAGGATCAGCGCGGCGAGCAGCTCGTTCCATGAGCCGAAGAAGGCGAAGAGGCCGGCAGTGACGAGCCCCGGCTTTACCAGCGGCAACATCACCAGCAAGAGCGAGCGCATCGGCGTGCAGCCATCGAGCAGCGAGGCCTCCTCCACTTCACGCGGCACCGCGTCGAAGGCGTTGCGCAGCATGAACACGGCGAAGGGCAGCTGGAAGGTGGTGTAGACCAGGGCCAGTCCGATCAGGGTGTCCTGCAGATGCAGGATGCGCAGCAGGATGAAGAGCGGCGTGAGGATGGACTGGAAGGGAATCATCAGCGTGGCGAGGATCACCACGAAGATGATGTTGCGGCCCGGGAAGCGGAAGCGCGAGAAGCCGTAGCCGCCCAGGGTCGCCAGCACCAGGGTCAGCGCCACGGTGAGCAGCGTCACCGCGCTGCTGTTCCAGAGATAGCGCCAGATGCCATGGCCGTACTCGGCGAGGCTGCGGTAGTTCTGCACCGAGAGCCGCGAGGGCCAATACACCGGCGGCGAAGCCATGGCCTCCGCAGGTGTGTAGAAGGAGGTGAAAGCCGACCACGCGATCGGGAAGAGGAAGATCAGCGTGAGGGCCACGCACACCACGTAGTAGAGCGTGCCGCCCAAGGTGTCGCGAGCGCGGCGCGAGAGCGTGAAGCGTGCGCGGGCGGAGTGAGCGAGCGCGGCGGCGGTGGCCGCAGGTACGGACTCGCTGTAGGCCAGGGATTCGTTGGTCACGATGTCACTCACTTTCGTCCCGCAGCAGGTACATCTGGACCACGGAGAGCACGAGCAGGATCAGCAGCAGGACCACCGACATGGCCGCGCCGTAGCCCAGCTTGAAGTAGGTGAAGGAGGCGCGGTAGATCCAGTGCACCACGCTGATCGTGCTGTTCATCGGACCGCCCTTGGTCAGCACGAAGAACTGTTCGAAGGCGAGATAGGAGCCGATCACCGACATGGTCAGCGCCAGCGCGAAAGTCCGCCGCATCATCGGGATGGTGATGAAACGTGTCTGCTGCAGCCAGCGTGCGCCGTCCATGCGGGCGGCTTCGTAGAGGTCCTGCGGAATCGCCTGCATGCCCACGAGCAGGATCACCATGGTGAAGCCCGCGGCCTTCCACAGCACCATCACCACGATCGAGGCCAGCGCCGAGTTCGTCTCGCCCAGCCACTGCACCGGTTCGTCGATCAGACCCAGGTCCATCAGCACCGCGGAAAAGATGCCGACCTGGTCATTGAACATCCACCACCAGAGCAGACTCGCGGTGGTCATGCCGATCACCACCGGCAGGAAGTAGGCGGTGCGGAAGATGCCGACGAAACGCACGGCGCGATGCACCAGCAGTGCCAGGATGAAGGCGAGCAGGAAGATCGCCGGCGTCACCACCAGGGTGTAGCGCGTGGTGAACCAGAGCGCGCTCCAGAAGGACTCGTCATGCAGCAGGTCGAGGTAGTTCGCCAGCCCGGCGAAGTTCGGCTTGCCCAGCAGGGGCCAGTGGTTGAAGGACATCCACAGCGTCATCGCCAGCGGCACCAGGAAGAAGACCGTGGTGAAGACGACGCAGGGCAGGACGAAGGCGTAGCCCGCGCGCTCGCGCCGCGAAAGCGGCAAGCGCGGAAGGCGAAGCGATGCAGCGATGCTCATGGGTGACTCCCGGCCTGCGGCGTTCCTCGCGGTGCGCCGCTGGCTGTGTCAGCGGTCGCCCGCTTACTGGCTGAGGACCTTGCGGAAGCGCTGTTGCGCGTCCTTGATCGCGGGATCCACGCCCTTTCCGAAGATCGCTTCCTGCAGCATCGCGAGCCACGGGCCGTTGGGGTCGTTGAAGAGCTGGTTGAAGTGCGTGGAGTAGGGCGTCTTGCCCTTGGCCATCGCGTTCGAGGCGATCACGTAGCGATTGTCCAGCTTGCTGTACGCGTTGTTCGCCAGGTCTTCACGCACCGGGATGCTGCCGTTCTTGGCGAACTGTTCGACCTGCACTTCTTCCGAAAGACTCCAGGCGATGAACTCCCAGGCGTCCTTCTTGCGCTTGGAGCCTGCCGGGATCGCGATCGAGTCGCCGCCGGCGAAGCTCGACCACTGGCCGACCTGGCTGCCGGGCAGGTAGGTCAGGCCGAATTCGATCTCGGGATGGTCCTTCTTCAGGAGGCCGATCGCGAAGGCGCCCGAACCCACCATGCCCACCTTGCCGGTAAGGAAGGTGTTGATGAAGTTCGCACCGTTGTCCGTCTTGGAGCTGGAAGGCATGTAGCCCCCTTCCCACATCCGGCGATAGGTGCCGAGCACGTTGCGCAGGGCCGGGTTGTCCAGGGTTTCCTTCTTGCCGTCGGCGGTGAGCACATCGCCGCCTGCGGCCCAGATGTAGGGAGTGAGCGTGAAGATGTTGCAGCCACCGCAGGCGCCGGAGAAGGAGAAGCCCTTTACGCCCTTGCCCAGTGCGGTGATCTTCTTGGCCGCCGCTTCGATCTCGGCCAGGGTCTGCGGCGGCTTCTCGGGATCCAGGCCCGCCTGCTTGAAGAGCTTCTTGTTGTAGAGCAGCACCGAACCTTCTGCACTGAAAGGCACGGCGTATTGCTTGCCGCCGCTCTCCGCCAGGCGCAGATGCGAGGGCGACAGGCTCTTGTAGTAGGGCAGCGCCTTGGCCTCGGGGCCGATCTCGGTGAGTTGCCCGGCTTCGGCAAAGGCCGGCACGAAGATCAGGTCGATCGCCACCACGTCGGGCGGAGAGCCGCCAGCGATGGAGGTGCCCAGCTTGGTCACGAAGTCGTCATTCGGGATCACCGTGAGCGCCACCTTGTTCGGATGGCCGGCATTCCATGCCTTGACCAGGGGTTCCACGAAGCCGGCGTCGGCGGCACGTGCCCAGAAAGAAATATCGTCGGCCAGGGCGGCATGGCTGGCGAAGGCCAGGCCAAGCCCGCACAGGGTGCTTCGCAACCAGATCGGGTGCTTCATGCGATGTCTCCTCGTTGTCATGGGCGGACGCCTGGGCGTCGCCCTTTCTGGTGTGCCGGTCCGCACTTGACGCGGAGCAGCAGGGCGCCTATTCCGACCTTGAGCTGCGGTGCTGCCTCTTTGAATGTCGGTTTGTCGAATCAAGGCCGGCGAACATTGACATGCGTCAAGCCGCTTCGGAAGATGAAGGAAACCGACAAGAGCGGGACAATTCCGACTTTCGTGAACCGGGCTGGACAGAGCGCGCGAGGGAGATGGACATGGCGGCTGAAGAGGGCTTGAGACTGCCCGTCGCACACACGATCGAGGCGGCCAACGGCGGGCTGTTCATCTCGCGCGGCGTGGGTGCGCACCCGCGTCGGGTAATCGATTCCTACGAGCTGATCTTCGTGCGTGAAGGCGTGCTCGGCATCCACGAAGAAGGCCGCGAATTCGAAGTCGCGCGGGACGAGGCGCTGATCCTCTGGCCCGGCCGCGAGCACGGTGGCACCTTGCCCTATCCGCCGGACCTGCAGTTCTACTGGGTGCACTTCCGGTTGCCCGGCGGGCGCCGCAAGCGCGGCGACAACCTGGTGGTGCCGCAGCATTCGCGCATCTCGCGGGCCGAGCAGTTGAACGGTCTCTTCCGTCGTCTGCTCAACGAGCAGGAACACTACGGTGTGCAGGCGATTCCGGCTGGCCTGATGATCGCGCTGATGCTGTGGGAAGTGACGATCTCCCATGAGGTCGGACCGCAGCTCGAAGGCAGCGCGCCCATCCTGGCCTCGCGCGCCGACACCCTGATCCGCACGCACTTCCACGAGCCGATCAGTGCCTCCAGCGTGGCGGCCCAGCTACGTTGCAATCCCGACTATCTGGGGCGCGTATTCCGTCGTATCTATCGCTGCACGCTGACCGAGGCGATCCATGCGCGGCGCCTGCGTCACGCGAAGCTCTTGCTCGCCGAAGGCCAGCTCGGTGTCGACCAGGTGGCGCGCCAGTGCGGCTTCGAGGACGCGGGCTACTTCCGCCGGGTATTCAAACGCTCGGAGGGCATGACCCCACAGGCCTATCGTCGCCTGCATGTACGGGTGCATGTGAATACGAGCTGACGCTGCGCGAGTCGCGCGCCCGTCAGCCCTGTTTGCTGCGGCTGCGCGTGCGCGGCGACGCGATTGCCACGGTGAGGAAGTCGCGGAACTCGCGTAGTCCGGCGGGCGGATGGCGCAGCTGCGGATGCAGTAGGTAGAAGGGTCGGCTGCATCCGGCCCAGGGCTGCAGCACCTCGACCAGGCGGCCGGACGCGAGATCGTCCGCGACGATGAAGTGATAGATCTGAGTCAGCCCTGCGCTGGCGCGCGCCAGACCTACGCAGCCGAGTACGTCCTCGCTGACCTGCAGCGGCGCATGGGGCGCCACTTCGCGGATGCGGCTGCCCTCGCGGAAGAGCCAGGGCAGGGGACGCCCGCTGCTCGGCATCAGGAAGGGAATGCAGTCGTGCCCCGGCAGGTCTTCGGGCGTACGCGGCAGGCCGCGGCGAGCGATGTAGTCGGGCGAGGCGAACACGCCCAGGCTGCAGTCCTCCAGGCGGCGCGCAACCAGGCGCGAATCGGCCGGCTCGCCCATACGGATCGCGAGGTCGAAACCTTCCTCGACGAAGTCGATGTTGCGGTTGCCCACATGCAGCTCCAGCCGCAGTTCCGGATAGCGCGCCGTGAAGGCCGGAATCAGGGGCAGCACCCGGTGGTGTGCGTAGGTGGTGGGGAGCGATACCCGCAAGAGGCCGCGCGGTGCGCCGCGTTGCCCCGATAGTTCGCGCTCCGCGTCGGCGATGCGACCGAGGGCTTCGCGGCAGTGCTCCGCGTACAGCCGCCCCTGCTCGGTCAGCCGTACCTGGCGCGTGCTGCGCGCAAAGAGCCGCACCCCCAGGCGGGCCTCCAGCCGCGCCACCGAGCGGCTGACCGAAGCCGGCGTGAGGCCGAGCAGACGCGCCGCCTCGCTGAAGCTGCCAGCCTCCGCGGCCCGCAGGAAGAGTTCGATGCTGCCCAGTTGTACGGCCTGAAGTTCTCGCGCCATTGCTTACCCGGTGTAACAAGCGAATTGAACCTGCGTGAGTTTATGGCCTCTGTCCTGGTGCCTACAGTGCTTCCTGTCTTCTTCCCCGAAATCCCTTTCTCTCAAGGAGTCCGACATGAGCCCCAAGCGCATCCTGATGGTGCTGACCTCCCACGCCCGCATGGGCGATTCCGGCAAGGCCACCGGCCTGTGGGCCGAGGAGTTCGCCGAGCCCTATTACCTCTTCACCGACGCCGGCCACACGGTCGAGATCGCCACGCCTGCCGGCGGGCAGGTGCCTTTCGATCCGAACAGCCTCAAGCCGCAGGGCGAGAACGGCGGTGCGGTCGATCGCATGCTGGCGGACCACGCCGTGATGAAGCGCCTCGCGACCACGGCCCGCACCACGGAATTCAAGGCCGCGGATTTCGACGCGATCTTCCTGCCGGGCGGCCACGGCACCATGTGGGATCTGCCCGTCGATGCCGCGCTCGCCCAGCTGCTGCAGGATGCGGCGGGTTCGGGGCGCGTCGTCGCAGCCGTCTGCCACGGTCCGGCGGGCCTCGTCTCCGCGCGCGACAAGGAGGGCCGTCCGCTGGTCGCCGGCCGCAAGGTCTCTGCCTTCACGGACGAGGAGGAAACCGCGGTCGGCCTGCAGGCGGTCGTGCCCTTCGCACTGGAAACGCGCTTGCGCGAACTCGGTGCCGAGATCGATAAGGTCGCGCCCTGGCAGGCGCATGCGGTGCGCGACGGCTTCCTTGTCACCGGCCAGAATCCGCAGTCCTCGCGCCTGGTCGCGGAGAAGACGCTGGAAGCGCTGCGCTGAGCGTGGCCGCGCGATCGGCGCATACGCGTCATTGCACGCGGCGTGCGCCGATCGCGCTAGGCTTGGGGCATCGGCGGTCCGTCCGCCCGTGGAGCCCGAGCATGAAATCCGAATCCTCCTTGGCACTGGCGCTCAGCGCGCCCAAGGCCGAGCTGCACGTCCATATCGAAGGCACGCTCGAACCCGATCTGGCCTTCGAGCTGGCGCACCGCAACGGCGTGAAGCTGCCCTACGCGAGCGAAGCCGAACTGGCCGCCGCCTACGATTTCGAGGATCTGCAGTCCTTTCTCGACCTCTACTACGCCTGCGCCGACGTGCTGGTGACCGAGGCCGATTTCCATGACCTGATGCTCGCTTACCTGGCCCGCGCGCAGGCGGACGGCGTCATCCACGCCGAAGTCTTCTTCGATCCGCAGACGCACCTGCCGCGCGGCGTGCCCTTCGTTACGGTGCTCGCAGGCCTCGAATCCGGCGCGCGGGTGGCGGCGGCGCGCTGGGGCATGACCACGCGGCTGATCCCGAACTTCCTGCGTCATCTGTCGGAGGAAGATGCCTTTGCAACGCTGGCGCAGATCGAGCCCTACCTGGATCGCATCCACGGCTTTGGCCTCGATTCGTCCGAGCGCGGTCATCCGCCGTCGAAGTTCGCACGCGTGTTCGCGCGCTGCCGCGAGCTGGGCAAGCCGGTGGTGGCGCATGCAGGCGAAGAGGGGCCGCCTGCCTATGTGGTCGAAGCGCTGGATCTGCTCAAGGTCTCGCGCATCGATCACGGCGTGCGTGCGGTGGAGGACGAAGCGCTGCTGCGACGGCTCGCCGACGAAGGCGTGCCGCTCACCGTCTGCCCGCTGTCCAACGTGCGTCTCTGCGTGTTCGAGCGCATGGAGCTGCACACGCTGCCCAAGCTGCTCGCCGCGGGTATCCGCGCGACGATCAACAGTGACGATCCGGCCTACTTCGGCGGCTATCTGGGCGACAACATCCGCGCGGTGCAGGCAGCCTTCGACTACCCGCCCGCGGTCTGGTACCGGCTGTGTCGCAATAGCCTGGAAGCGAGCTTCGCCACCGAGGCCGAGAAGGCCGGCTGGATTGCGCGCCTGGATGCACACTTCGCCGGCGTAGCGCATTGAGGGTACCGGGATGGGACACCGCGTCGAGATCCAGTACTGCACCCAGTGCCAATGGCTGTTGCGCGCCGCATGGATGGCGCAGGAGCTGCTGAGCACCTTCCAGGACGAGATCGCGGAACTGGCCCTCAAGCCCAGCACCGGCGGCATCTTCGAGGTTCATGCGAATGGCGTGCTGGTCTGGTCGCGCAAGACGGAGGGGCGCTTCCCCGACATCGCCGAACTCAAGCAGCGCGTGCGCGACCAGGTGGCGCCAGAACGGGACCTCGGCCACATCGACCGCAAGCGCAAGGCGGAATCCGATACGGGCGGTGCAGCGTCTTGACGATTGCCTGCGTCTCCTGCGAGACCCGCGCCGCCGGAGGCCGCCTGTCGCGCGCTCAGGGCGCCTTGCCCTGCCGCGCCGGCGCCTGAAGGAACTGCTGGAGCGCCAGGCGCCTCCATCGTAAGCGGGCCGGAGCTCGCGGCCCGGAACGGAGGCATCGATGAGGCGGCAGCTTGTGTTCGTGCAGGGTGGTGGCGCGGGTGCCCACGACACCGATGCGCCCCTGGCAGGCTCGCTGGAAACGGCCTTGGGCGATCGCTTCGTCTTGCACTACCCGCGCATGCCCAGCGAGGCGAATCCGCAAATGGCGGTGTGGGCGAGGCATATCGCGGCGGCGTGTGCACCCGTGCGGGCGCCGCTGATCCTGGTCGGGCATTCCCTCGGTGGCGCGTGCTTGTTGCGGGCGCTTGCAGAGGCCCGGATTGAAGTCGAGGTGAGCGGCCTCTACCTGCTCGCGGCGCCGGCGCGCGACGGGGCAGACTGGGACTTCGAGGATCTCGCCTTGCCCGGCGATCTTGCCCGGCGATTGGTCGCGATTCGGCGTGTGGCGCTCTATCAGTGCCGTGACGACGAGATCGTGCCTTTCGCCCATCTGGCGCTCCATGCGAAGCAACTGCCCCGCGCCGTCGTGCGTGCGCGGGCGCATGGCGGCCACCAGTTCGGCGAGGACCTGCGTTTTCTTGCGCGGGACATATTGCGCGATGACACTGGCTGAAATCCCGCCGGTACGGTCCCGTCCCGGGGCCGCGGGCAGGGAGCCGGGCCCCGTGCCATGTCGACTCGCGAACGATCCCGCCGCCGTCTGCTGCCCCTGCTGATCGGTCTCCTCTTCCTGCTGGCCGGACTGGGCGGCTCTATCGGTGCCTGGGGTGCTTACTTCGCTGACCTCCGCATCGAGCGGGAGGGCCCGCGGGCGCAGGGCCTGCTGCTGAAGAAGGGCTTTCTCGGCGTCGCCGATGGCGACAGCGACTATGTGCTGGAGTACGTGTTCACGCCGGAAGGGGAAGCGCCCTTGAAGGTGAGCCGTTCGGTGGGCAAGTCGCTGTGGGCGTCGCTGCACGAGGGGCAGGCGCTGGAGATCCGTTATTCGCGGGAGAACCCGCGGCGCAACTTTCCCGCGGGTTCCGGTGTGACCTCGATCGGCGTGACGATCTTCGTGTCGGTGATCGCAGCGATCTTCTTCCTGCTGGGTGTCGCGCTTGTCTGGGGCAGCCTGGCGCGCACGCCGGCCGAAGACTGAACCGACTCTGCGCTCCGCGGGAACGGCGTTCGCGCCGTTCCCGCGCAAGCCTCCATCACCAGGTCTTCACCACTGCGGGCCGCAGCGACTTGGCAGGGCCGACTTCACGCGCAGTGGCCGGCTGCGTCCGGCCGCGATACTGGGTGATGAAGAGGCTGCCCAGTACCATCGCCGCGCCGACCAGTTCCCAGGCGCCGAAATGCTTGCCCTGCAGGACGCCGACGAGCAGCGCAGTGAGCGGCACCACGTTCACGAACAGCACACCGTTCTGCACCCCGAGGCCACGCACGCCGGCGTTCCAGCAGAGCACCGCGAGGAAGGCGGCGAGCGCCGTCACGTAGATCATGCTCGGCAACAGCTCGGGCAGGACGGCCACGCTGGGGAGACGCAGTCCGCCAGCCGCGCCGACGATCAGCCAGAGCATGACCAAAGCCACCACGCCTGCCGAAGCGCTGAGCGCCGTGTAGCGCAGCGGAGACCAACCGGTGAAGCGCGCCGCGCCACCCGAGTAGAGCACCCAGCTGGTACCGCCCGCGATCATCATCAGGATGGGCAGCAGCGAAGCATGCGCGGCGAGTCCGGCGAGGTCGCCGTCAGTGACGAGTAGGGCGACGCCCAGGACGGCTACCGCCAGGGAGACGTAAGTCTTTGCGGCAGGACGGTCACCCGTGCGGGCCCAGGCGATCAGCGATGCGATCAATGGCTGCAAGGCCATCACCACTGCACCGTGCTCCGGCTTGGAGAGGCCCACGCCGTAGAACATCAGCAGGTTGAAGCCGACAAAGCCCAGCGTGCCCAGGCCGAGCAGGCGCCAGCCGCGGCCTTCCAGCGACAAGCTCGCGCGACCTTCGCGGAAGTACAGCAGGGCGAGGAAGATCGGCGCCGCGATGCCATAGCGCATCAGGGTCATGCTGATCGGGTCCATGTTGGCGAGCAGGTGCTTGGAGATCGGGAACATCGCGCCCCAGATGCCGGTGGCCAGCACGAGAAGTCCGATGTTCTGCAGGCGGCCGTTACCGCTCTGAGGGGTGGCGCTTGTGGCGCCGGTGGTCCGGGTTGTTGTGCTCATGGCGCGCTCCTGTGGGTTGGGGGAGGGTGAAGCGCAGATTAGCGATGACATCCGGGCACACATAGGGGGACAATCGAAATGGATTGTTTCCTGTAATGCGCAAATGGAACGCTTGCTCAACATGGCGACCTTCGCCCAGGTGGTCGAAAGCCGGGGCTTCTCTGCGGCGGCGGAACGGCTGCAGGTCTCGCGTGCCGTCGTCAGCAAACGCATCGCGGCGCTGGAGCGCGACCTGGGCGTGACGCTCCTGCACCGGACCACGCGTCGCCAGAGCCTCACCGAGGCGGGCGAGGCGCTCTACGCCCACAGCCGCCGGGTGCTGGACGAGGTGGCAACTGCCGAGGAGCGGGTGCATGAACTCTCCAGCGCCCCGCGCGGCATCCTGCGGGTGACGGCGCCGCACTCCTACGGCTCGCGCATCCTCGGGCCGCGCGTCGCGCAGTTCCTACTGCGCTACCCGCATATCCGCATGGAGCTGCAGTTGAACGACGAGGTCACGGACCTTGCGGCGGCCTCGGTGGATATCGCGGTACGCCTGACCGCGCAGCCGGCAGAAGGACTGGTGGCGCGCCGGCTGGAGGAGATTCCCTATGTCGTGTGCGCCGCCCCGGCGTATCTGCAACGCCACGGCACGCCGCAGAAGCCGGAAGATCTGCTGGCGCACAACTGCATCTACTACGCGGGCGACCAGGTGCATCGCCCTTGGCGCTTCACGCGCAAGGGCCACGAGACGGTGGTGGAGATTTCCGGCTCCTTGATGGCCAACAGCGTCGCCGTGCTGCGCGACGCTGCCATCGCCGGCCTGGGCGTCGCGACGCTGTCGCGCTACCAGGTCGAGCAGGAGCTCGCAGCCGGGACCCTCTGCGAAGTCCTGCAGGACTATCGCCTCCCGCTGCGCAGCGTCTTCCTCGTGACCTTGCCCGATCGACTGCTGCCTACCAAGACGCGGGTGTTCATCGATTTCCTGATGCAGGCGCGGGTGGCCTGACGCGGCTGAGGGTGAAAGCGCTGCGTTCGGTCGCGCCTTGGTCGGGTGGTCGTCCGTAGCAGCGGAAGCGCCAATGCGAGGCGTCGCCCGTACGGATGCCTCGCGCCCCGGGGTTCGCCCGTGCGAAGCCAGCATCGCCCCGGCGCCTCTCCTGCGAACCGGCCCCCTGCCTGGCTGCCTTTGCCGTAGGCGTGTCATGGAACGCCGCCACCATCTAGTCTTTGCGCACGAAGGCGAAGCGATACATGGCGGACTCCGATTGCTGGGGCGAATGGAACTGGGCGGCTGGGTACCCGGTCTGCGTGTCGGAGCGCCGGCTGCAGACGATCCGGAATCCTGTCGCCGGACCGGGCTTTGAGGCGACTCAGCGTGCGCGACCATTACGCCTTCGTTTGACGACGGCAGCCGTCGCCGGGCCGGAATTCCGCGGCAAGGGGAGCGACCCCCGGCCCGGAAAATGTGATCCGTTTCCCCTGATGTGGCAAACGCGCCACCCGCGCACGCCCGGTCGACGCCAGAATCCGTCCACTCAAGGCGCCGGGCCAGCGCGCCGCATGCATGAGGTGAGCCGCAGCGGGGCTTGTCAGGACAGCTTGTCGTTGGGAGGAGGCGAACGGATGAAAGAGCCGTCGATCAACACCCGCGCCACGCGCGAGACCCTTCTCGCGCGCCTGTTTGCAGGCCTGAGTGTCGCCCGGTGCATCGCCGTTCTGGGTGTGCTGCTTGTGGCCGGCACCGCTCGCGCCCAATCCATCGACCCGCGCAGTTATTCGAATGCGCCGATCGGGATCGACTTCCTGCTGTCCGGTGTCGTCCGTTCGAATGGGGGAGTTCCCTCGGATCCTGCGCTGCCGCTCACCGATCCCAAGCTGGAGGTGTGGAGCGGGTTCGTCGGCTTCGCCCATGTCTTCGAGCTTGCCGGGCAGAGCGGGAACTGGGCGCTGATCGTTCCCTACTCATACCTCTCCGGGGACGCGAACTACCTGGGGCAGCATGTCACCCGCGAGCAGTCCGGTGGCGGCGACATCCTGGCGCGCGTGACCGTGAACCTGATCGGGGCGCCAGCCCTGAACCCCAAGGAATTCGCCAGCTACCGGCAGGACCTGATCGTGGGCGCTTCGCTCGCCGTGTCGGCGCCGACGGGGGCCTACGATGACGCCAACCTGGTCAACATCGGCGCCAACCGCTGGATGATCAAGTCCGAGCTCGGTGCCTCCAAGGCCGTAGGGGACTGGATCCTCGAGACCTCCGGGGCCGTCACCATCTTCACCAACAACGACGCATTCAGTGGCGGGCATGTCCGCGAGCAGGACCCGATCTACTCCCTGCAGCTCCACGCGATCTACACCTTCCGTCCCGGGCTCTGGGTATCGGGCAGCGTGACGTACTACAACGGCGGTCGGACGACGGTCGATGGCGTGCTCGCCGACAACCTCCAGGACAACTGGCGGGCCGGCGCCACGCTCTCGGTACCACTCACCCGGGCCCAGTCGGTCAAGCTTTCCGGCAGTAACGGCGTGTCGGCGCGTACGGGGAACAACTTCAGCCTGCTGGCGCTTTCCTGGCAGTTGTTGTGGGACGCCTGGTAAGCCGCGGCACTATTCAGCGAGCGCTTGGTTCTCGCCGCGACAGGTTTCGACGCGGGGCGTGACAAGCTGCGGCTGCTCACGCAGGAAAACCACCGCGCGAGGCCTGTCGGCGCCAGAATCCGTATCAGCCGGGGCGTTCTCGCCCAGGCGATAACAAGACGGAAAAATCGCAGACCGTGAGCTCCGACAAAGAGGCAATTCCCATCCACGCGCTGCTGGATGGCCTGCTCGCCTGCCTCTACGAAGGCATCTCCAGCCCGAACGGGATGCAATCCTTCGTGGAGGCTTTAATCCGGGCCTTTCCGCTTCGCGCCGCGATGCTCATCACTCGCAATGCGGAGACCCATGAGATGCGGTCGATCTGGATGGTGGGCATGAACCACGCCTGGACCGAGCGCTATGCGCTGGAGTTCTCCGGCGAAGACATGCTCGCGCACCACATCGCGACCGCGCCGATTGCGCGCTTCTACGCGAGCAACCTCGATGTCACCACCGAGGAGCAACTGCGCAAGACTCGCTTCTATCGCGAGTGGCTGGCGCCTCAGGACATCGCCTATGCCGCCGGCGCCATCGTGCTCCGAGAGGGGCCCTGGCAAACGCAGATGTTCCTCCAGCGTGGATCGCAGGAGGCGCCCTTCAGCCGCGAGGAACTCGACCTCTTCGACCGGCTGGTGCCCCATGTGCAACGTGCGCTGCAACTGCGCGAACGCATGACCGAGCTGGAGCTGGGCTTCGAATCCCTGCGCAATGGCCTGGACCTGCTGTCCATGGCCGCACTGCTGTTCGACGAACGGGGGCAGGTCACGCACCAGAACCTGCGTGCCAAGACCCTGCTCGCCAACAACCGCTTTGCCCGCGTCCGCGACGGCCACTTCCAGGTCGCGGACGAAGAGCTGAGCCGCCGCCTGCATTTCGAGATCGGTTCCGCGATCCAGGCGAGCCGTGGTTCCTCGCTGCCCTTGCATGAAGTCATGCGGCTGCCGCGCGGTGAGCAGCGGCCGTTGATGTTGATGCTCGCGCCGTTGGGTTCGCGTGGCGCTTACGGCGCGGCGCTGCTCTTCGTGTTCGACCCCGAGATCGTGCCGGGCCCGGCGCCTGAGCGGGTCCGCCAGCTGTTCAGCCTTTCGGAGGCCGAAGCCGCCCTGGCGATCGCACTGACCCGCGGCGAGACCCTGGAGGAGACCGCGACCTCGCGGGGCGTCTCGCTCAACACGATCAAGACCCAGTTGCGTAGCGTTTTCGCCAAAACCGGGACCAGCCGGCAGGCAGAACTGGTGTCGCTGCTACTGGCGAGTCCCGCGTACTTCCTCGCCGGGCAGTCGGCGTTCAACGCCATATCACCCATTTGAGCTATTTGTCGAAATCGACATATTTGATAGTTTTCGCTCCGTTCGCGCCCGCCTGCAGGTGAGGGGCCGAAGCTTCGCCCCCGCATGGGGCGACTTCCAACAAGAGAACGGAGAGAAAACCGATGAACCGATTTGGTCAGCCCCTGCGCCGTTTTGCCCTGTTGGGCATCACGGCTGCCGTCCTGAGCGCCTGTGGCGGTGGCGGTAGTTCCGACAGCAGCACCACCACGCCTGGCGGCGGCACGGATACGACGCCCACGTCCCACTCGATCAGCGGCTCGGCCGCGGCCGGCGCGCCCATTGTGGGCACCGTGACGGTCAAGGACGCCAACGGCACCACCAAGCAGGTTGCAATCGGCGAGAACGGCAAGTTCACCGTGGATGTGACCGGTCTCGTCGCGCCCTTCGTGTTCCGCGCTTCCGGCGTTGCTGCTGGCAATCAATGGACCATCTACTCGGCCGCCAGCTCGGCGGACGTGGACGGCACCATCAACGTGACCCCGCTGACCGACCTGATCGTCGCGAACGTCGCCGGCAAGCTCGCCGCCGACTACTTCGACAGCGGTAACTTCTCCAGCATGAGCAAGGCCCAGCTCGACGCCGAATCGGCCAAGCTCGCCGAGCGCCTGCGCCCGATTCTCGCCGCGATGGGCGTCGATGCCGCCACTGACCTGCTGCGCACGCCCTTCACCCCGCTGGCCGATCCGCTGGACAAGGTGCTGGACATTATCCAGGTCAGCTACGACACGACTGACCAATCGGCGATCGTGGCGAAGCTCACCAACATCGTGACCGCTCAGCAGATCACCGACAGCCTGGCGACCAAGGCTGCCGAAGAGGCGAATGCCGCCACGATGAGCACGACCACGAACGTGGCTGCCGCCGCGGACGACATCACGGGCATCCGTGCTGCGCTCAACGGCTACGCTGCCCTGTTCGCGACCAGCGTTCCGACCGCCGCGCAGATCAAAGCGCTGGTGACCACCAGCTTCCTCTCCGACGACCTGAATGCCACGCGCTTCGCTGACGAAGAGGCCGGCAACACCGGCAACATTGGCGTCAAGTTCACCGATATCGAAATCGAGAACCTTGACTACACCAGCGTCGCCGGCCAAGTGACCGCCAAGGTGAACTTCACCTCGCTCGACAAGGATGGTGTGATCGGCAGCCGTCAACGCGGCTTCCGCTTCCGCCGCGTGGGCAATGGCCCCTGGCTGCTGCACGGGAATCGCCAGTGCGTGGCGATCGAGTTGAGCGCCCACATGACCAAGACGGTCGACGCTTCCGGTGCGGCGCACCTGACCAGCGGACTGGAGTTCCTGCTCGAAGACTCCTTCCCCGGCAATTGCCAGACCAGCACCCCCGTGGTCTATGCGACGGTCGAAGGCCCCGGTCTCCCGCAGGGTGGCCTCCGCTACGTGAACCCCGAGCTGGGCGGCTACTTCAAGATCGACGGCACCGGTTCGACGTTCTATCCGATGGCCGGCACGGACGGCGCTCCGGACCTGAGCGACGCGGTCAACTCCATCCCGGACAAGGCGGCCTACAAGGTCACGCTCTATGACGGGGACGACAACGTGATTAACTGGACGAGCGGCGACCCGGCCTACATCGTCAAGCTGCCCAAGCGTCCGCTCAACCTGACCGAACTCACTTCGGCAGAGACCGCGGCCAAGTGGCCGGTGATCGATAGCCCGACGCGTGAAGCCCTGGCCTCGTATGCCGGCGGTGCGACGACGGTGAACTTCAGCAACATGAACCCGGCAGTCTACGGCTGGGGCTACATCGGTTACTGGACGCAGCAAGGTACTGTCGAAAGCGCGGATGGCGACCTGCAGGCCAAGAACGGCACGGCCTCCTTCCCGGCGACGCTGCTTGCACCGCCGCAAGGCGAGACCATCGGCGGCCGCGATGTGCGCATCGTGACGAGCCGTGAAGGTTGGCGCGAGTACATGACGCGCTACTACCTGTACTCCAGCTCGATGGAGTAAGGCCCCGCCGCGATTTCGGCGACGGAGTGAAAAGGGCCCGCTTTGGCGGGCCCTTTGCTTTTCGAGTGCCGATCGGGGGGCTATCTCGCGCTACCGTCCGCGCGCGAGCCATGCCGCCGCCGCATCTCCAGCGCAACGCCCGGTCGCGAAGCAAGCCGTCAGCAGGTAGCCGCCGGTCGGCGCCTCCCAATCCAGCATTTCACCGGCGCAAAAGACACCCGGCATGGCGCGCAGCATCAGGCCTTCGTCCAAGGCCTCGAAGCTCACGCCACCTGCAGTGCTGATGGCCTCGTCGATCGGGCGGGTGGCGACAAGCTGCAGGGGAAGCGACTTGATCGCGGCTGCGAGGCGGGCGGGATCGTTCATGCCTTGCGCGTCGAGTACTTCGCGCAGCAGGCCGGCCTTCGCGCCCTTCAGGTTCAGACGGCTCTGCAGATGGCTGGCGAGCGAGCGCGAACCGCGCGGATGCGAAACGGCGGCGAGCACGTGCTGCGCGGTGCGATCGGGTAGCAGATCGAGTCGCAGCGTGGTGCGGCCGTCGCGGGCGATGCGGTCGCGCAGCCTGGCCGAGAAGGCGTAGATCAATCCGCCTTCGATGCCCTCGGCGGTGAGCATGCATTCGCCGAGGCGACGCTGCGTGTGTCCCTCCGCGTCCTCCCAGAGCAGGGCGACGTTCTTGAGCGCTTCGCCCGCGAAACGCTCGCGGAAGTGCGCGCTCCAGTTCACATCGAAGCCGCAGTTGGCCGGCACCAGCGGCGCGAGTGCTACGCCGCGGTCGGCGAGCCACGGCTGCCAGGCGCCATCGGAGCCGAGGCGTGCCCAGCTGCCGCCGCCGAGCGCGAGTACCGTGGCGCTGGCCTGGACCCGTACGTCTTCGCGCTCATGCTCGAAGCGCAGCGCTCCGTTCTCATCCCAGCCCAGCCAGCGATGGCGGACCAGGAAGCGCACGCCGCGCTCGCGCAGTCGCGCGACCCAGGCGCGCAGCAGGGGCGCGGCCTTCATCTCGGTGGGGAACACTCGACCCGAGGTGCCGACGAAGGTCTCGATACCCAGTTCGTGGATCCAGGTGCGCAGGGCGTCCGGTCCGAAGACTTCCAGCATTGGCCGCAGGACCTCCGCCCGGTCGCCGTAGCGCGCGACAAAATCTGCGAAGGACTCGGAATGCGTGATGTTCATCCCGCCCTTGCCGGCCATCAGGAACTTGCGCGCCATGGAGGGCATGGCCTCGAACACCGTCACCCTGTGCCCCGCCGCCGCGAGCCGCTCGGCCGCCATCAGGCCGGCGGGGCCGGCGCCGATTACGGCGATGTCGATGGCTGGGGCGGAAAGGCGGTTCATGAGGTGGTTCGCGCGAGGTTTGACCAGGGTTCGGCAGGAGCGCCGGGCCCGCTGGCGGGGGCGCCGAGCATAGGCGCGCCAGACGGGCTTCGCAAGGCTTTCTGTCAGACCAGTCCGACAGGGGTTTCGGAGCGCACCGATCCTGCGCGCACTGGCGAATCCGTAGAGTTCAAACCGTGGTCACGTGGTTTGGTGCCACGTAGATCGCCAGGCTCTCTACCCCAATAGCCAGGAGACAAGACATGAACCGGAACATCATCGAAGGCAACTGGAAACAGCTCAAAGGCCATGTGAAGCAGCGCTGGGGCCGACTCACCGACGACGACTTCGACGTGATCGAAGGCCGCCGCGACGTGTTCGCCGGCAAGCTGCAGGAGCGCTACGGCATTTCGCAGGATGAAGCGGAACGCCAGTTGCGCGAATGGGAATCCGAGCGTCTGAACTGACGCCCCACCCACCTGGAGGCGACATGAATCGCCTCTTTCATATGGAAAGGGCAAGCCCATGCTTCATTACGCCGTCGTCTTCTTCGTCATCGCGTTGATCGCGGCCGTGTTCGGTTTCGGCGGTATCGCCGCCGGTGCAGTCGAGATCGCGAAGATCCTGTTCTTCATCTTCCTCGTTGTGGCCCTGGTCACTCTGATCGTTGATCTGGTGCGGCGACGGTCATAGATCGATCGCAGCCGCCCCGACGTTCTGAAAGGAGTTTCACCATGCAGACGCTTTCTTCCGTGAAAAACAACATCGCTCGCGTCAGCGACTCGCTCAATGAACTGAGCGACTCGGCGCATCTGCAGGCAAGACGCGCGCAGCGCGCCACGCTTGGCTATGTACGCAACGAACCGGTGAAGGCCCTGGCGATTGCCGCCGTCGTCGGTCTCGCTGCCGGCTTCCTCGCTGGCAAAGTGAAATGAGCGGGTGGAGCGAAGAGCCGTCGCGGCCGGGGAGCCCCTCGGCCGCGCGCTACAATCCTGGACGGTCAGGATCTGCGGGAGTGGGCACGGTGATTGAACTCGGGATTGTCGACGACCACAGCATCGTGCGCGCAGGTTTCCGCGAGATGCTGTCCGATGCCGACGGCATTCGCATCGCGTTTGAAGCAGCCTCCGGCGAAGAGGCGCTCGAGCGACTGCGCCAGAAGGAAGTGAGCGTCCTGCTGCTGGACCTTTCGCTTCCCGGCCAGAGCGGTGTGGATGTGCTGCGCTACGTGCGCCAGCGCTACCCTGACCTGAAGGTGCTGGTGCTGTCCGGCTACCCGGAAGAGCGCTACGCGCTGACCATGATCCGCAACGGCGCGGCAGGCTACCTGTGCAAGGACTGCGAGCGCGACGAACTGCTGCGCGCGGTGCGCACCGTTTCGGCCGGGCGCCGTTACCTTTCCGCGCGCACTGCCGACCTGCTGGCCGACGGCCTGTTGTCTGAAGGCTCGGGCCCGCCGCACGAATCCCTCTCCGAACGCGAGATGCAGGTCTTCCTGCGTCTGGCGCGCGGCGAGACCGTGGGTGACATCGCCCAATCCCTGCATCTGTCCGTGAAGACCGTCAGCACCTACCGGACGCGTCTCCTGGAGAAACTCAACCTCGCCAGCAATGCCGAGTTGGCGGCCTACGCCATCGGTCATGGCTTGATGCAGGCTTAACCATGGGTACGCTCACCGCCATGACACAAGCAGCTTCAGCTCCAAAGAAAGTGTTCCTCATCGAAGACTCGGTCCTGCTGCGCGATGCGCTGTGCGACATGCTCACCGAAATCGGCGAAGTATCGCTGGTGGGCACCGCGCAGAGCGAGGACGAGGCACTGCAGGCGCTGGAGAGCACGGAGGCGGATCTCGTCATCGTGGATCTGGCGCTCAAGAGCGGCACCGGACTCGGCGTGCTGACCGCGCTGCGCGAACAGCCCAGCCGCTACCATTCCCCGGCTGCCGTGGTGCTCTCGAACCACGCTTATCCGCAGATGCGCAGCCGCTGCTCCAACCTGGGCGCACTGGCCTTCTTCGACAAGTCCCTGCAGTTGCCCGACCTGCTGGCCTTCGTGCGCGACTATGCGAATACCGCAGCCGTCGGCGCGGCGGCTTCCGTGGCGCCGGAGATACGCAGCGCGGCGCATTGAGCCAGGGCTGAGTCGGCGTCGGGCGCTTTCGTAAGCGCGAGGCGCACGCGGTTTCGCGGCTTCGATTGCTGCACTTTCAAACGGCATCCGGTGGGTGCCGTTTTGCTTTGTCGGCCCGGACAGCGCACCTAATCCTGCGGCAAAGCCGGAAGCGTCCGACACCGCCTTCCGTAGCGTCCGACAGTGCCGCCAAAGGCCCTTGGATACGATGAATTCATGCCGATGTGCATTCGCGAATCCGAGTTTTCCGCGAAGAGCGCCGGCCTCATCAACGAAACCAAGGAGCTTGTCATGAAAGTCGTCACTGCCCTGCTTTGCGCCTGCGCCATGCTGCTGTCCGCCTGCAACACCGTACAGGGTGCCGGCAAGGACATCGAGAAGGGTGGCGAGAAGGTTCAAGACGCCGCCAAGGACACCAAAGCAAAGATGTAAGGCCGGGAGCAGGCTCCGCCTGCTCTCGCGCTGGATGTTCTCTACCCCCGGAGAAGCTTCATGCCCAACACTGCCTCGACCTCATCCCGTACCGGCGTCATGCCCGACGTGCGTAGCATTCGCGAGCATGCGCGCCAGTCGGTGAGCGACGGCGCCGTTACGCTCGACTACCCGCTCGACCGCGGCCAGGCGATCGCACTGCTCAACGCCGCACTCGCCACCGAGCTGGTCTGCGTGATGCGTTACCGCCAGCACCACTTCGTCGCGCGCGGCCTCAACTCTGAGCCGGTGGCGGCCGAATTCCTCGCTCACTCCAACGAGGAGATGAGCCATGCCGACCTGATCTCGCGTCGCATCGTGCAGCTCGGCGGCACGCCCGACTGGGCGCCGGCCTCGCTGGAGGATCGCAGCCATGCCGAGTACCGCACCGCGAACGATCTTGAAACATTGATCCGCGAAAATCTCATCGCAGAACGCATTGCGGTGGAGAGCTATCGTGCGATGGTCCATTTCTTCGGTGACCAGGACCCGACCACGCGGTCCATGCTCGAAGGCATTCTGGCCACGGAGGAAGAGCATGCCGACGAGCTTGCCGATCTCCTCGCCTGAAGTCCTTCGTCACGCCGGGGGAACCCCGGCATCGCTGCCTGGTCTGCAGAGCCGGGAAGCGCCTCCGGTTGCGGCACCACCGCAACCGGCCTCGGCGACCCGCGGATTCGTCAGAGAGTAAGGTTCGGGAAATCAGATCTGGCGTGGACGGCCGTGCGGCTTTCGCCATGCAGATCTGGGTATCCGAGCGCCAGCCGTCGCCCGCGGCTGGATTCTGGCGAAGCCGCCACCGCAAGCCCACGCGGCGGAGTCCTGCATGATCAGTTTTCGCAAGCTCACTACTCTCAACACCACCGAAGACCTCGTGATGGCGGCCATCGCCGGCGTCGCAGTCTTCGTCGTGCTTTTCTTCCTCCGGCAATTCGTCGCGGGGCGCCTGCGCACGTGGGCGGAGAAGACCGGCAGTCGCTTCCAGATCATCGCGGCCGAAATGGTCGCTTCCATCCGGGTGCTGATGCTCTTTGCGGTGGGCCTGGTGGTGGCGGTGAACAACCTCAACCTCACGCCCTCGCTGGAGAAGGCCACCGAGCGTCTGGTGGTGCTGATCCTGCTCCTGCAGATCGGCCTCTCCGCGCATCGCGGCCTGCGCACCTGGACGCGCCTGCGCATTGCGCGCCAACTGGAGATGCAGGACGGCAGCAGCGTGCTGAACCTGGGCGTGGTCACCTTCATTGCACTCTTCGTGCTGTGGGTGACGATCACCTTGCTGATGCTGGAGAACCTGGGGGTGAACATCACCGCCCTGGTGGCCTCGCTGGGCATTGGCGGCGTGGCCGTGGCGCTGGCGGTGCAGAACATCCTCGGCGATCTGTTCGCCTCGGTGTCGATTGCGTTGGACAAGCCCTTCGTGGTCGGCGACTTCATCATCGTCGACGACATGATGGGGACGGTGCGCCACGTCGGCCTCAAGACCACGCGTATCGCCAGCCTCTCCGGCGAGGAACTGGTGTTCTCGAACGCGGACCTGCTCAAGAGCCGCATCCGCAACTACAAGCGGATGGCCGAGCGGCGGCAGGTTTTCACCTTCGGCATCGAGTACGCCACGCCGATCGACAAGATCGAACGCATTCCCGAGCTTGTGCGCAAGATCATCACCTCGCAGCCGAAGGTGCGGCTTGACCGCGCGCACTTCCGCAGCTTCGGCGCCAGCAGCCTGGATTTCGAGGTGGTCTATTTCCTCACGGAGCCGGACTTCAACCTCTACATGGACACACAGCAGCGCATCAACCTCACCCTGATGCGCGAGCTGGAAGCGATGGGCGTTCGCTTCGCGCTGCCGACCACCACCATGCACATCGCCTCCATGGCGGCACCCATCGCGCCGCCGGAAGACGAGCGCAACCTGCCGGCACCGCCGGGGCGCATGCTCTCCTGACCCTGGTTCAGGCCGGGCTCAGGCAATCGGCACGTAGATGTCGGTGATGAGCGCTTCCGGTGGTACCTCGGTCGGCTCATTCACATAGTGCTCGAAGGGCGGCACGTCGCGCAGCGCGACGCCGGACTGCGGCACCCAGTCGCGATAGGCGCGACTCCAGGCCTGCCACAACGTGGTGTAGGGGCCCACGTGGCGGAATACCGCCCAGCGACCGGCAACGATTGTTTCCTGGTGCAGTCCATCGGCCAGCGGCGGCATCACGCCATCCACCACATAGCCCGCGACGAAGCGCTGATCCGGATCGTCCGGGCCGCGTGGCGCATCGGGCGCGATCGCGATGTTGCGATTGACCTGCGGCAGGACGCCCATGGCTTCGGCGCCGGCGAAGAGGCGCTGGAAAGCGCGTCGGGCCGCCGGACCCATGTCGTTGTTGGCGCGGCCGCGCTCGGTGGCGCAGAGCACCTGTTGCGCGGGCATGTCGATGATGGAAGGCGGGATCATGGCGGACTCCTTGCGGCGACGTTGAGAGGGTGTCTCCTTCACGCTCAGGGTCAGACGCGGATCCACTGCGGCGTTGCGGATCTCGCTGGCGCTCATGCCAAAAAACCGACGTAGCGCCTTGGCCAGTGCAGGACCGCTTTCGAAACCGACGTCGAGCGCCACCTGCATCACCGTCGCACGGCTGTTGCGCAGGCCTTCCGCCGCCCGCGACATTCGTGCGAGGAACACGTACTCGGCCGGCGTGAGCCCGGTTATCGCGGCGAATACGCGGTGGAAGTGGTAGCGCGACATCGCCGCGATCTCGGCCAGCTCCACGCCGTCCAGCGGCGCATCGAGATGCGCGCCGATATGGGCGATGACGAGATTGATGCGGCGGCGGTAGGACAGCTCGACAGGTTTGCGCATGCGCCGACTCAGGGCCGTGGGAAGACGCGCCGAATCTAGTCCTGCGGGTTGGAGGCCGCGTTTCCGGGATTGCGCACTTGGTGGCTCAGCGCATCGCGCAGCACCTTGCAGGCTTCCGGCATCGGCGCGCCCGGTTGCACGGCGGCGATCAGCATCTCCAGGAAAGCGCGCGTCTTGGCCGGTAGCAGGCGTCGCCCGGGCAGCACGGCCCAGGCGGTGGAGGCCGGCATATGCCAGTCGCTCAGGATCGGCTTGAGTTTTCCGGCCGCCACATGCAGGTCGGTGAAGGGCGTCACCAGGGCGGCGATGCCGGCATGCTCCATCGCCAGGTGCATCAGCAGGCCGGGAGAGTTGGCCTTGAAACTCTCCGGGATCTCGCCCTCCCAGAGCTGGCCGTCCTGATGCAGCGGCCAGTGCGGCGCGTTGCCGTCGCGGCCGAGCAGGCGCAGGCAACAGTGCTTCGCCAGATCATCCGGATGCTTCGGCTCGCCGTGTTGGGCGATGTACTCGGGGCTCGCGAAGAGCCCGACGGGCACTTCGCAGACGCGGCGCGCGACCAGGCTTGCATCGTCATCCAGCTTGCCCATGCGGATCGCGATATCGAAGCCTTCGCCCACGATGTCCACCCGGCGCGGCGAGAGGTCCAGTTCCACGCTCACCGCCGGGTAGCGCTGCGAATAGTCAGCGAGCATCCGCGGCAGCATGAGGGTCGCGAAGTCGCTGGGCACGGACACCCGCAGCCGGCCGCTCGGCTCGGACTGCCTGTGCTGGGCCAGGGCCTGCGCCGCATCCACTTCTTCCGCCAAGCGCTGGGCGTGGTCGAGCAGGCTCTCGCCGAACTCGGTGAGCGAGAGCTTGCGGGTGGTGCGCATCAGCAGGCGCTCGCCCAGGCTCTCCTCCAACTCGGCGATCCGTCGCGACACGGTGGACTTGGGCAAGCCCACGCGCTCGGCGGCGCGAGAGAAGCTGCCGCTCTCGGCGACGCGGGCGAAGAGCAGGAGATCGTTGGCTTCGGCGGTCATGGTGATTGTCTCGTCGGCGGAACAAAGTTATCCATTTCGACGGCTTATGTAGTCGATTTGTAGCTAATACAGTGGCGTCACTGATTTAGCAAGTGTGTGGCAGCCGAAAGAAGAGGGCGCCGCACTTCAACCGCCCACTCCCAAGGAGATGCGAACATGAACATCCTGCAACTGAACTCCAGCGCCCGCGGCGAAGCCTCCGAATCCACCCGTCTGGCTAACCGCATTACCGAACGTCTCGTGGCTGCCAACGCTGGCGCCAAGGCGACGGTGCACGACGTCGTGCGCAACCCGATCCCCACCCTGGACGAAGCCGCCCTGCAGGCGATCTTCACGCCAGCCGATCAGCGCAGCGCCGAACAGGCCGCCCGCGTGGTCCCGGCGGATGCCGCGATCGCCGCCGTGCAGGCCGCCGACGTGCTGGTGCTGGCGGTGCCGATGTATAACTTCGGCGTGCCCGCGCAGCTGAAGAACTGGATCGACGCGATTGCTCGTGCCGGCACCACCTTCCGCTACACGGCCACCGGTCCGGAAGGCCTGCTCAAGGGCAAAAAGGTCTTCGTCGCGCTGACCCGTGGGGGCAAGTACCGCGACACCCCGGCCGATTCGCTTGTGCCTTACCTGCGCACGACCCTGGGCTTCCTCGGCATGAGCGACGTGCAGTTCGTCTATGCCGAAGGCCTCAACATGGGCGCCGAAGTCGCCCAGGCCGCACTCCAGGCGGCTGAAGCCGAAATCGCGGCACTGGAGCTCGCAACTGCGGCTGCGTAAGGCACGCGCCGCGCCGGGCGCTCCATGAGGAGCGCCCGAACCTGGAAGGAGATGGACATGGATACCCGTACTCGTCAGACCGAAACCGTGACGCGCTCGCGCGAGGTGGAACGCCTCGTCGCCGGTGTGGCCACCTCGGACGGCGCGGGGGTCAAGCTCACCCGCGTGCTGACCCAGCCGCTGCAGCGCCGTCTCGATCCCTTCCTGATGCTCGATGCCTTCGGCAGCGACTCACGCGACGACTACATCGGTGGTTTTCCCGATCACCCGCACCGCGGCTTCGAGACCATCACCTACATGCTCGCCGGCCGCATGCGCCATCGCGACTCCTTCGGTCACGAAGGCCTGCTGCATGACGGTGGCGTGCAATGGATGGTGGCCGGCCGCGGCCTGATCCACTCGGAATTGCCCGAGCAGGAAGACGGCCGCATGGAAGGCTTCCAGCTGTGGCTCAACCTGCCCGCGGCGGACAAGCTGACCGAGCCCTGGTATCGCGACATCCCCAGCGCCGAGGTGCCGGAGACGGTGACTGCCGAAGGCGTTAAGGTGCGCGTGATCGCGGGTGAATCGCATGGTGTGGCCGGTGCCGTCCAGCGCCCGGTGACCGAGCCGCTGTACCTGGACCTGCACCTGCCGGCGGGCAGCAACTTCAGCCAGCAGATCCCGGCCGGGCACAACGCCTTCCTGTATGTGTATCAGGGCGATCTCGCCGTCGGCCGCACGCAGGAGCGCGTGGGAGAGAAGCGCATGGCCATCCTCGCCAACGACAAGGACGCCGACGGCCTCACGCTTTCCGCCTGCCATGACGCCCGCGCGATCCTGATTGCCGGCAAGCCGTTGAACGAGCCCATCGTGCAGTACGGCCCGTTCGTGATGAACACCCGCGAGCAGATCGAACAGACGCTGCGCGACTATCGCGATGGATTGTTCGGCGGGTACTGATCCGCGGTTCTGGTGGTGCAAGGAAACGGGAGGGCGACCTCCCGTTTTTCTTTGGTGGCTCGGGGAGTGTCGCCGGCCTCCTTCGCAAGCGCGGTACGGGAAGCCGATTCCCGGCGCGCGAGAATGCGCAGCCCAAGCAAGGGAAGGGGATCGCCATGAAGGCAGAGAACGTCATCGGACCCGCTTCGATCATCGAGAAGCCCGAGCGCGCCTATCTCGGAATCCGCTTCCAGACCCCTTTCGATGGCATGTTCGCCGTGGCGACCAAAGCCCTGAAGGACCTGCGCAAGTGGAGCAGGGAGAAGGGGCTCTCGGAAGAGGGGCCGTACTTCATGCGCTACTACCGCTGCGACATGCAACGCATCATGGATGTCGAGGTCGGCCTGATCACCCATTCCAGCCATCCTGGGCAGGGAAACATCCAGTCCGGCGCGATGCCTGCAGGCCGCTATGCCAGCCTGATCTACAGGGGTAACGGCCTGCGTGGAAACCAGGCGCTGATGAAGTGGGCGAAGGACCAGGGCATCCGGTTCGACCCGCTTGTTGTCGGTGAGGTCGAGTCCTACGTATGTCGCTACGAGACCTACCTGACGGACTACCGCGTCGAGTCGCGAAAGCTGCTCTGGGACGTGGAGCTGTCGATCAAGCTCGCTGACGACTGAGTCGCAGCCTGGTTGCCCGGCCGCGAGAGCGGCGCACCGCTCTTCAGCTCTGACGCGCTCGGTTGCGGAAGAGCCGCGGACACTTCCCCCGGATCCGTGAAGCGCTGCGCCTCACGGCGAACGACGAGGCCACGTTCTGTCCGGTGCTGGCCGGACTGCACGGTCCGGCGCCAAGGCAGAAGGCAACTACGCGCGCGCCGGGCACCTTGCGGCGGGGGCGAACACCGCTCCGCCCGGAAGCGCGTTGGCGGCATCCGCAGAGGGGCACACGCCCAGGCCACCTCGGGTGACCTGGGCGTTCTTCTTTATGCGACGCGCTTCAGACCACCGTCAGCGTCACGCTGATGTTGCCGCGCGTGGCATTCGAGTACGGGCAGACCACATGTGCCTTCTGCACCAGCGCTTCCGCCTCGGCACGATCGAGGCCCGGGATGGAGATGTTCATCGCCACTTCGATGCCGAAACCGTTCGGGATCGGACCGATGCCCACGGTCGAGGTGATCGAGGTTTCCGGCGGCAGCACGCGCTTGTCCTGCCCCGCGACGAAGCGCAGGGCGCCGATGAAGCAGGCCGAGTAGCCCGCCGCGAAGAGCTGTTCCGGGTTGGTGCCCACGCCGCCCGCGCCGCCGAGTTCCTTCGGCGTGGTGAGCTTGATGTCGAGCACGCCATCGGAGGAGACCGCGCGGCCGTCGCGGCCACCGGTTGCGGTCGCGGTGGCTTCATAGAGAGCTTTTTCGAGTTTCATGTTGCGTTCCTTTCAGGGAGAGACGGGTCTGGAGGTCGGCCGCCGAAGCGGGCTCGGCCAGACCATGGTGAAATATTTGGCGCTATAAAATTGTGTGCAATGTATATGGGTCGGAAAAAGACCCGCGTGATGTCCGGGTCAGTCGTCCTGCGCATGTTCGGCGATCGAGCGCCGCAGGCGCTGCAGGTTCTGCGTGAGCGCGATCACCTCGGGCAGCTCACAGCCGGTGGCGCAAAGCAGGCGTTCAGGGATCGTTTCGGCCTGGGCCCGCAAGGCGCGTCCGGCATCGGTCAGGCGCACATGCACCTCGCGCTCGTCGGTCGCCGAGCGTTGCCGCACCACCAGTCCGGCGGCCTCCAGCCGCTTGAGCAGGGGCGTCAGCGTGCCCGAATCGAGAAACAGGCGTTCCCCCAGTGCCGACACCCGCAGGTCGTCTCCCTCCCACAGCACCAGCATCGCGAGGTACTGCGGATAGGTCAGCCCCAGCGCCTGCAGCAGCGGCCGGTAGAGCTTGGTCATCGAAAGCGAAGCCGAATACATCGCGAAGCAGAGCTGGTTGTCGAGCTGCAGCTGCGGCGGCGAGGGCTCAAAGCGTTCCTGCTTGGCGGAGGGCTTCTTCGATCTCATGGGCTAAATATTAGATTGCGTGCAATCTAGTTGCAAGCTGCTTTCGGCGGAGCGTGCTTCCTTGTGCGGAACACGCCGTCGCTCGTCTCGCACCAGACTCCGGTGAAAGAACCGTCCCAACGCTGCTCGTTGCCGTTTCAGCCCTGTTCATTTTGTGTCCCTGTACGCATGGGAGCTGATTCGCTTGTCCCAGCGCACAGCTGGGCTGCATACACCCCGCTCGCCAGGCGCTACGCGGGCTCGCATCGAGCTTCACCGGGGCGTTGGCTATGACCTGATCCGCAGCCCCGCTCCAGCCCCTGGACCATTCCATCGTCTGGTGATCAATGCACAACTGGATCATTGCCTTCCTCGCTCTCGGCATGGTCGGCACTCTTCTCTGGGCTCCGGTCGCCTTGGTTCGATAGCAGCTCCGCCTTTCCCATGAGATTCCGTCGCTGCGTCGCCATGGCGTCCTCGGTGAGGCCGAGATACTTGCCTACGAGTACCACTGGGCGACCTAGCCGTTCACGCCGCGCGGAAGAACCAAGCCGGTCCTGAAGAACAAGCTGATCGGCGGCAATGCAAAGCAACGGAAGGTCGGTAGCCGGGTCCAGGTCCGGTATGTTTCGCGCTGGCCCTACACCTCGATGTTGATCTGCCACGAGAAGTCGATGCAGCCGCGGTCTTGATCGCTATCGTCTGCATTTCGGTTCTATCGACCACGCACATCCCGCCAGCGAGCAAGGCGCATGACCCGGACTTTCGTATTGGTTTGGATTCTCCTGGCGCTCAGCGCATGCGATGCCTCCTTTGGCCGGCGCTGGGATATTGGTGGGCCGATAGCTGGCGCAACGCCTGAAGCCTTCGAATCCCGAATCCTTGAGGCTGTCAGTACCTATGGCGCAAAGGAAGGGCTTGCCTGCGTGAGCGGCGGGCACTTGCCCGTCGAGTGCTACTTGCAGCCGGTTCGGGTCTGGGCTGTCGCCGGTGCTCATGGGGCAACGGTGTGCTACGCCGCCATGGGAGTGCCATTCGAGCGGGGTGAATATGAGGCGCGAATGAAGGCGCTCGGGGCTGAGCTCGACGCGCAGGTTGGCGGTGGTCGTGTAACAGTCACCGCGGGCGGATGCCCTCCGCCGCCTTCCTTTTCGCGCCAGAGCGACTGAGCTCCGCGAGGGTGCTTGGCCGGCGCGCAACGGACGCCCCCTGCAGGAGACTGGGTTGCCGAGCGTGTGTGACGCAGGTGACCTGGACGCCGATACCCCCGCACGAGATGAGGGGCGAGTCGAGTCCCGCCGCAATTCCTGCGTGGTTCGTGAGTGCCTGCGCGCGCATGCTCCGGCCTCTGTTCGCCACAACGGAGATCAGCGCTCCGTCCTCCTGCCATGCCCATCCACGCGATCGATCGCGCCTGCACACTGTTCCTTGGCCTGTTCCTTTCCTCCGCCACGTTCGCGCAGAACGTGCCGCTGACCCACGACACCTATGCGGCGGAGGGCGCGAGCAAAGCCGTGGTCCTGATTTCTGTCCGCTGGGACAGGAAGTGGAAGTGCGCCGGCTACGAGAATGCGCAGTTGAGAGTGCTCGGCTTCGACCGCATGCCGTCGCAACACGCGGCTAATGACGAGCGAGCGGATTTGTTGCTCGATGACGCGCCGCTCGTGATGACCAAGCCGGCTTTCGACGACTACGCCTTCCTCGTCGAGCCGGGCGAATACGCGCTGAGTCGGCTCCAGATCAAGGCGGCGAAGTCGGCCTCCGACATCCGGTACTCGAGAGTTGGCCGTGATCGCCTGTTGAAGGATGGCAAGGCCCAAGGCGGTACCTTCACCGCGGAAGCCGGCGAAGTGGTCTACGTCGGCCACTTCTACATCGACTGTTACGCCGAGCCCGCGATGTGGCGCTACTACATGGAGGGCCGGGAGGCCTTCGATGAATACCTGGCCGAATGGAAGAAGAAATTCCCCGAGCTGGATACCTCGAAGGTCAAGTTCCGGTTGTTCAAGTCGCCGTACTTCGGTCGGGACTACGAGCTGGAGTGAGGCGCTACAGGCGGCGCCCGCAGGCCTGCTGAGGCAAGTCCGCGATTCAGATCGATCATCGGTCTGTCGAACCGCGGCTCGCAGAGCGGTCCTGAATGGACATCGGGTTGCACCTGGTCGCAGGAATACCAGGCCGAGCCGCGGGGAGCGAGCCTTTCGGCTGGAATGCGATCTAGACTAGGCATTCGCCAAGACGATTGCGCGCCTGGGCGGCAAGCAGGCCGGTGCCGAGTGCGAACCCGGATTGCTTCGCAAGCTCCGTCTCTCACAGGATCAAATCACGAGAATGCTCAAAGGGATCTCTCCGCTGCTCTCTCCCGATTTGCTCAAGACGCTGGCGGAAATGGGCCATGGGGACGAGATCATCCTCGCGGATGCGCATTTCCCGGGGCACGCGCTCAATGCTCGCGTGCTACGCGCCGACGGCATTGCGATCGCCAGCCTCCTGCGCGCGATCATTCCGCTCTTCGAGCTGGACAGCTACGCACCGCCGCTGGTGATGATGGCGGCGGTGGAGGGCGATCAGCTCGATCCGTCGGTAGAGGCGCGCTACCGCGCCGCGTTGTTTGGCGATTGGGACGGTCCGGCGATCGAGCGTATCGGACGCTTCGATTTCTACGAGCGTGCAAAGGCTGCGTTCGCAATCGTCATGACCGGCGAGACCGCGAAGTACGGGAATATCCTGCTCAAGAAGGGCGTGACGCCTGTCGAGGTGGCCTAGTCGCATTTGCCGCGTCGAGGGCGGTCATGCATGACGAACTCCCCGTGTCCGTGGCGGCGGCTTGAGGCGAGGCGGCGCGGGCAAGCTTTGATGGAGCCACGATGAGCATTACCGGAAGCTGTCTCTGCGGTTCCGTCGCCTACCGCGTCGCACGCCTCGCCGGCCCGATTGTTCATTGCCATTGCCAGACTTGTCGCAAGGCGCATGCGTCGGCTTTCTCCAGTACCGCGCGGGTAAATCGGGAAGACTTCTCGTGGCTTCAGGGCGAGGATCAGCTCGTCTCTTTCGAGTCGTCGCCAGGCAAGGTCCGGCGGTTCTGCATGCGGTGTGGCGCTCATCTGGTGGCAGAGCGCGAGGGCGATCCACAGTTGATCTTGCGGGTTGCAACCCTCGACCAGGACCCGGGGGCTCGGCCCGTTGCGGCCATCTGGCGCTCTCACGATGTTGCATGGCTGCAAGACGGGCCGGAGCTAGCCTCGTTCGATGAGGTCCCTGCGTCGCCTTCCTGAGTGCTTTGGGTTCCTGCCTCAGGCCCGTGCCCGGAACAAGCACACCCGGGCCTCCGCATCGAAGCTCGCATGCGATGCGCCCAGCAACTCCTCCGCCCGCGCATAGGCGCGCTGCACCGCCGGCCGTGCCTGCATGCGGGCGAACCAGCGCGCGAGGTTTGGCGTGTCGGCCAGGTTCTGGCGTTGCAGTTCGTGCTCGACCACCCAGGGATAGATCGCGATGTCGGCGATCGAGTACTCGCCGGCGATCCATTCTTCACTTGCCAGTGCGCCGTCGAGCACGCGATAGAGCCGCGCCGTCTCGCGTACATATCGGTCGATTGCGTAGGGCACGGGCTCCGGCGCGTAGCGCACGAAGTGGTGGGTCTGGCCGGCCATCGGTCCGAGTCCGCCGACCTGCCAGAAGAGCCACTGCAACGCGCGATAGCGCTGCGGACCTGCGGCAGGCAGGAAGCGCAGATGCTTGTCCGCGAGGTAGGTGAGGATGGCGCCGGACTCGAAGAGCTGAACCGGCGCATCCGCCGCGCTATCCACCAGCGCCGGGATCTTGTTGTTGGGCGAGATGCGCAGGAAGTCGGGTGTGAACTGCGCGCCGCGCCCGATGTCGATCGGCACCACCTCGTAAGGCACGCCCAGCTCTTCGAGCAGGATCACCGGCTTGTGGCCATTGGGCGTGTTCCAGTAGTAGAGCTTCAGCCCTGGGCTCTTCGTGCTGGCGGCATTCATTGCGTCTTCTCCATGACGTAGCAGGGCGTGCCGTTAAGGTCGAGGTCGCCCTTGCCGAGCGGAATGCCGTTGGCGCGCAGCAAGGCGTAGCACATGTGGGCATGGAAGTAGGCATTCGGCAGGACGTAGCGCCAGACGAAGTCGGCCAGCGCGAAGCGGCGCGTGTGCGAGGGCAGGCGCAGCGAGATCGTGACCGGCGCTTCCTGTGAGGTGAGCGAAGACCGGGTCGCCACCAGCGCGCCGCGCGTCTGGTCGAGCAGCGGCGGCACCTCTTCCAGACTGCCGACAAGTGGGCCGAACTGTGCGGGCGCGCCGCGGTTGAAGACGTGATTCGCCTGTGGGTGATCGAGCTCGTTGCGCAGCTGCGCGGCCGCGCCTTCCAGTCCGTCGCACAGGATGCGCACCTGGTAGGCGAGGCTCAGCATGTCCGGTGCGAGCCGGGTAGCCAGCAGGTCTGCCTGATCGACACCTTGGACCTGCGTTGCCTGGGCGCTCTTGCGGAATACCTGGGCCAGTGCGACGAGGATGTCCTCGCACTGCGAGAGCGCCTGCCCGATGGCGGGGTCGGCGCTGGTGTCGGTTGGGGCTGCGTTCATGACGTGCTCCGTGAGTTGGATGTCGGTGTGGTGTTGCTTGCCGTGCATGATCGGCGATCCGGTGGCAATTGCGCCGTGACCCAGCTTCAAACAGAATTTGAAGATGAGCTACGGCATCAACGATCTGAAAGTCTTCGTCGCAGTCGCCGAGGGCGGCAACCTGAGTGCCGCGGCGCGGCGCATGAAGCTCACGCCGGCGGCGGTGAGCGCGGTCCTCAAGCGACTCGAGGCGACGGTCGGTGCGCGGCTGGTGGAGCGTTCCAGTCGTGCCTGTCGGCTCACCGATGCGGGCGGCGTCTTCCTCGACGCGGCCCGCCATTCGCTGGAGACCCTGCGCGATGCCGAGGCCGCGCTGCAGACGCGGGTGCGCGAGCCAAGCGGCCTGGTGCGCATCTCCGCGCCCACCGACCTCGCGCGTTCGCTGCTGGGGGAATGGCTGGACGAATTCCAGCAACGCCATCCCAAGGTCGCGCTCTCGCTGACCGTGAGCGACAGCGTCCTGGACCTGCTCTCGGACAGCCTTGACGTGGCGGTGCGTTACGGCCGTCTGCCGGACTCCGCACTGGTGGCGAAGCCTCTGCGCATGACGCGCCGGATCACCTGCGCTTCGCCCGACTACCTTGCCCGTCACGGCACGCCCCAAGTGCCGGCCGATCTCGCTCACCACAACTGCCTGCGCTTTTCGGTCGGCGGCCGACTCGATTCCGTGTGGCAGTACGGCGAGGGCGAGACGCTGGTACGCCAGCGCGTGGGCGGCGACCGCGCGAGCGACGACAGCGCCCTGGTGAAGCTCTGGGCCTTGCAGGGTCGCGGGCTGATCAACAAGTCCGACCTCGATCTCGTGCGTGAGATCGAGACCGGCTGGTTGGTGCCGGTGCTGCAGGATTTCCCCGGCCCGAAGATCCCGCTCAGCCTGGTCTTCGCCAGCACGCGGCAGATGCCGGCCGCGGTGCGCGCGCTGGCGGACTTCCTTGTGGAGCGGGCGACGGCTGTGAGCGTGCCAGCCTAGTCGGGGGCGGGGCGACGACTCAGGTCTCGTCCTGCTCGCCCGAACCGACGGCCGCACGGCCGAGGCGGTCAATCACGGCTTCCCAGCCGGCTTCCGCAGGTGCGGCTTCGACCAGGATCACGCTGGCGCCGCTGGCATCCAGCGCGCGCAGATTGGCGTAGAGATCGTGCGCAAAGCCGGCGGCCGAGGCGGGGGCACTGATCCATACGCGGTGGGGCAGGGCACTGGCCTGACGACGCGCGAGCACCGCGGTGTGGGCGCCCGTGGCGGCGAGCACGGCGTCGAGGCTGCGCGACTCCACCAGTTGCAGCGGCGTACGCGGTGCGTAGTGCGCGGCCAGCGAACCGGACACGCGGGGCCCGTCGCCACTGTGTGCCGTGGCCGGCGCGCGCATGGCAGGCCGGCGGCCGATCACCGCGGCGATCGCGTCCGCACCGATGGCACCGGGGCGCAGGATGGTCGGCGTATCGCCAGAGAGATCGAGAATGGTCGATTCGATACCGACTTCGCAGGCGCCGCCGTCCAGGATCATGGCGACGCTGGCGCCAAGCTCTTCTTCCACATGTGTGGCCGTGGTCGGGCTGATGCGGCCGAAGCGATTGGCCGAGGGGGCCGCCACTCCGCCGTCGAAGGCGCGTAGCAAGGCAAGGGCGACCGGGTGGTCGGGCACCCGCAGGCCTATCGTGTCCTGGCCGCCGGTGACCACGTCGGGAACGTCCGCTTCCTTCTTCAGGATCAGCGTCATCGGGCCGGGCCAGAAGGCGCGGGCAAGCGCGATCGCCTCCATCGGGATGTCACGCGCCCACTGCATCAACTGCTCGGCATCGGCAAGATGCACGATCAACGGATGATCGGCGGGGCGGCCCTTGGCGGCGAAGATGCGGGCCGCGGCCTGCGGGTTGGACGCATCGGCACCTAGCCCGTAGACGGTCTCGGTGGGAAGCGCGACGAGCTCGCCGGCGCGGAGCAGGTCGACGGCGCGGGCGATCGCGGCGGCGGTGGGGTGTTCGATCATGGTCTGGACTGGATGCGGAGTTGCTGCGCGTGCTGCACCCCGTATTGTGGCCGATCGCGCGCAGCAGTGAGCAGGAGCCCTAGTGCAGCAGCCGTTCCTCGCGGCGCTTCTCGCGGGCGCGCTTGTGGTCGGCCTTGTCCTGGTAGAGACGTTCGTCGGCGCTGCGCAGCGCGTCGATCACGTCTTCCATGCCATGCCCTTCCAGCCGCGCGCTGCCGACGCTGTAGGCCAGCGGCCAGGTGCGACTGCCACTGGCATTGAGCGTGTCCACATGCTGCGCAAGACGGCCGATCATCGCCGCGAGCTCGGTTTCCTCGGGGCTCTTGAGCGCGGCGACGAACTCGTCCCCGCCAAGCCGCGCGCAGAGGCCGCCGTCGCCCACCGCTTCCTGCAGCGCATGGGCGAAGTCGGAGATCGCGGTGTCGCCCGCGACATGGCCGTGGGTGTCGTTGATGGCCTTGAGGCCGTCGAGGTCGATCATCACCAGTGCGCCGGTGCCGCCGTTGTTCTCTTCGAGCAGCGCGCGCATCAGGCCGCGACGGTTGAGCAAGCCGGTGAGCGCATCGCGGTTGGCCTGGTCATCCAGCGTGTCGCGATCGCGCAAGGCCTGGTCCAGCTCCTGGCGCAGGTGGTCGCGGGCGCGTTCGAGCTCGCCCACGATCTGGCGACCGCAGACCACGGCCGAGACCGCCTCGCGCACTTCCTCCAGCATCACCAGCCAGCGCGAATCGCGTTCGAGCAGGCAATAGCCGTAGTGGTCGCGATGGTTGAAGAGCGGCAGCACCACGAGACTGGTCTGCGGCACGTCCGCGAGCTCGGGCGGCAGCAGTTCGTTCGTGGAGAAGAGGTTGTCCGTGACGGGCATGTCAGCCCCGTTGACCATGCCGAAGAGCAGGCGTGAACGCGCCGGTACCGCCCGGCGAGCACCGGCGTTGAGCGTGCCCACGCCCGCATAGACGCAGACAAAGGCGCTCTGGATGCCAATGGTATGCAGCGCGCGGTGCAAGGCCGCGCGCAGGTCTTCGGCGCGCTGGCCGATGACGGCTTCCTGCAACAGGCCACCGAAGGTCCAAGCGTCGACCTGCTGCAGCAAGTTGCCGTGGTCGGCGCTCAGGCCCTCGACCTGCGCGAGCAGCGCAGTGGCCAGCACCAGCCTGCGCGTGCGCGCCACGCTGGCCGGCCCGGTCGCGAGATGCACCAGGGTCTCGAGCACCAGCGCTCTGCCAAGTCCTGTGGCGAGGCAGCGTTGCGCGAAGGCGCCGAAGCCTTCGAGGAAACGCGCGTCCTCGTCCACCTCGTCGGCGAGGAGGGTGGCGAGCGTGCCTTCGGCCGCAGGCAACCAGTCGGGGTGCTGGAGGTCCGCTGCCGCCGGCTCCAGCATCAGGTGCTGGCCGCAACCGCAGCTGGCGTGCACCGCGAGTTCGGCCGGGACCTCGATGGTCTTCTCATGCCGCAGGCCGCCGAGCACATCCAGCGCGGCGTAAGCCTGGCCGAGCGGATCCTGGCGCACGGAGGTGAGCGGGATCCGTACCTGGCCGCCGCCATACATGTCATCGAACCCGACGACCTTCAGCCGCGCAGGCACCGACACGCCGGCCGCCAGCAAAGTCTCCAGCGCTCCGATCGCCATCTCGTCGTTGGCGGCGACCAGGGCGTCGATCTCCTCCAGATGTGGCATCAGGTTGCGCATCGCGTCGCGTCCGCCGGAACGGATGAAGTCACCCCAGGCTTCGAGATGCGCGGGGATGGCGAGGCCGTTGTCGGCCAGCGCCTGGCGAAGCGCCTGGCAGCGTTCGATCTCGTCGGGGTTGCGGGTCTGCCCATGGATGTAGGCAAAGCGTCGGCAACCGTGCGTGTGGATCAGGTGTTCGGCAAGGCTGCGCATCCCGCGCCGGTTGTCGGACTGCACGACGCTGACCTCGGTCGAACCGGAGTAGCCGATGCAGACGGTCGGCACGCGCGCGGCGAACAGCGCGGTCATGCGGTCGAGTACGCCGGCCTTGGCCTGGCTGCTGAAGGTGGAACCGACCAGGATCGCGCCGTCGAGGCGGGCCTGTTCGGCCAGCCGGTAGGCCATGTTGAACTGCTGCTCGAACAGGCTCTGCGCGTTGAGCGCACGACCCGGGAAGAAGCGCAGACAGGCGCCGCGCGCCCGCGCTGCCTGGCCGAGCGCGCTCACCATCTGCGCCTGGTAGGCGCCTTCGATGTCGCGGATCACCACGCCATAGACGGGTCGCGTTGCGGCCTTCATTCCCTTGCTACCTGCATGTGCTGCCCCTGTGCGCCACTGCGCGCACCTGCCTACGAAACCGGTTTCTCGGCCGCCGCGCGAAGAACTTGAGGGCGGCGACGCAGACGGCGCATGGTGCGGCGCCGTATCGGACGGCGACGTTGCTTCGCTGACATGGGCTGCTCAGCGCCCTTCCTGGCTTTCCCGCCGCTTTCTTATCGAGGCCCACAAAGCCTCCACAAGTTCCCGCCGCTGCAGCCAGGTCTGGCGCGAGACCATCAGGTACAGGTCCGTTTCCTCGAAGCGCACCGGCAGGGCTTCGAGCTTCAGCGCCGGCTGGGCCGCCAGGGCAGCGGTCGCCTGGCTCGTCTCCACCACGGCGGCCTCGAAGCGGCCGGCGTCCAGCATGGCCAGCAACTGCTCGGCGCTGCGGGCGCTTTCATCGACCTTCACGCCCATCTGGCGAAGTCGCACCGCATGCGAGAAACCGGACTGCGCGCCGATCGCGCCGCTGCCGCCCAGGCTGCTGAAGCGCTTTCCATCCCAACGGACGGTGCTGCCGATACGGCGATAAACCACGAAATCGGTCGCGCCCAGGCGGTAGCGACGATCCGGCTGGCCCGCCTCGCCCGGATAGACCAGGAAGGCCTCGCGAGACGCCAGGTAGGCTCCGACACCGCCAGCGCTGTAGCCACTGCGCAATTCCTCGATGCAGCGGGCGCGCGGCGCGCCGTGGTTGCCCAGCGTGATGCCGGCGTCCTTGGCGGCGTCGCGCGCGAGGTTCTGCAGGCTGCCCTTGCCGTCCGGCCGGGTGTAGGGCGGGAAGCCCTGGTCCGAGGTGCAGAGCTCGAAACGCTCGGCGGCCTGCGCACCGGGCACAGGCACCAGGGTGCCTGGCGCAGAGACGATAACGAGGAACAAGAGGCGGCGCGGACGCATGAGAGGCGTTTCCGGGAGCGGTCAATGCATTCTAGATGGCGGGATGGGCGCATCCGGCCAAGCTCGCTAGACTCCCGCCTCGACAACACTCACAAGAACAGAGGGGAGACATGAACGCCTGGCTTTCTATCCTGCAGTTCCTCAGTTGGCAGGACTACCTGGGTATCGCCGTGTTCTGGGCCTGCTGGTTCGGCTACGCCTGGTATGCGGAACGCAGTGCGGCCAGCCGCAACGGCCTGCCGGGCGTGATGTTCGAGTACCGCCTGCAGTGGAGCCGCCAGGATCCCTCGCGCGACATCCCGGTCACCAGCGCTTCGCTGGTCGCGAACCTCACCAACAGCGTTTCGTTCTACGCCTCGACGACGATCTACATCATCGCGGGCCTGCTCGCACTGGTCGGCGCGGTGGAGAAGATCAGCAGCTTCGCGGCGGAACTGCCCTTTGCGCAGCAGGCGAGCAAGGAATTGCTGGAGCTCAAGCTGCTCCTGTTGCTCATCGTTTTCGTGACGGCCTACTTCAAGTTCACCTGGTCGCTGCGGCAGTTCAATTTCCTCTGCATCCTGATCGGCGGCGTGCCGCATGAGCGCAACCTCACCGATCCGGAGCGCAGCGAGAAGTTCGCGCAGCGCATGGCACGGGTGAACGCCAACGCGGGCGACGAATTCAACCGCGGCCTGCGCGCGTATTACTACGGCATCGCCGCGATGGCCTGGTTCATCCAGCCCGCGCTCTTCATCGCCATGTCGCTGGGGGTGACCGCGATCATGTATCGCCGCGACTTCCACTCGCCCACGCTCAAGATCGTGCGCGACGAATTCCCGCCGACGATCTGAATCCGCTACCGGAAGTAGCGACTTCCGCCACTCCAGCGCCGCGCGCGAATTCCCATCCTGCCGATGTGAGACTGCGCGCGGGATATTCTCCTTCCTTTCCGAGAGAGCCGCATGGCCAGCATCATCCTCCGCGAGCCGGAGCTCATCCGCCAGACCAAGGCCAACAGCTGCTGGTACGCCTGCCTGAAGATGCTGCTCAAATGGCATGAAGGCAGCAGCACTATCGATGACAAATCGGTCAGGAAGCTGGCCAGTCAGTTCGTGCCGCGCTCCTACGAGGAGATCCCCTCCGGCTTTCTCGCCGCACACAACGTGCGGGTGGAGGACGAGAACTTCGCCTCGACGGACGGCATCGCCGAGTTCCTCTCGCTCTACGGGCCTTTCGTGGGCGGCGGCAAGGTGGGCAAGTTCTTCGTCGGCAAGCGGCGCTTCGGCCACGCCATCCTCATCTACGGCGTGATGCCCAACGGCCAGGTCCTGCATCACGACCCCACGCTGGGTGCCCGCTGCAAGATCAAGGGCGACAACTACCTGAAGCTGCAGGATGGTGAGCGGATGTACTACTTCCGCAACCCGGTCGTGCAGATCGAGGCGCAGGGCAGCTGAAAACGCAGGGCATCAGCGGCGCTCTGCCGCGCGAGAGTGTCATGGATCTTCGTTGGGAGTTCTTGTGAGTCTTATCTATTCGGTCATCGGTCTGGTCGTCGGCCTCTGGTTGTGCGTGACCCTGGATCTCGACGCCTGGATCGGCGCGCCGCTCGGCGCCATCATCGGCTTCCTCGTGGGACGCACCATCATCGTCTCGCAGAGGCTTGCGGCGACGGCCTTGGCACTGGAGGAAACGCGGGCGGCCTTCGATGCCTTCCGTGCGCATTTCGATCGGGTAACGATGGACATCCATCGACGCTTCCTCGTCCTCGAAGGCAAGCCTCCTGCGCAGGTGGCCGAGGATGCCGCGCCGGTGGCGGAGATCGCGGCGGCGCCGGCGCAGACCGAGCTGGTCGAATCACCCATCGTCTCGCCCGAACCGGAAACTGAGGCATGGCCGATCGCCGATGTGGCGGATGAGGTTGTCGCTGCGCAGCCGGCCGTCGCCGGGGTTTCTGCAGAGCCGGCCACGGACATCCCGCCGCAGCGCGACACCGCGGAACTCGAAGAACCTGAGCCCGCTTTCGCGGCACGCGAGTACCCCGAGCCCAGCGGCCCTTCGCTGCTCGAACGCGCCTTCGCGGCGGGGCGCGACTGGCTGCTTGGCGGCAACACGCTAGTACGCGTCGGCATCCTCCTGCTCTTCCTCGGCCTCGCCTTCCTGCTGCGCTACGCCTCCGAACGCACGCATGTGCCGGTGGAGCTGCGCTATGCCGGCGTGGCGGCCAGCGCGCTGGTGCTGCTGGTGATCGGCTGGCGCCTGCGCAGCCGCAGCCTGGGTTATGGCTTGCTGCTGCAGGGGGCCGCGGTGGCGGTGCTGTATCTCACCGTGTTCGCGGCGATGCGCCTGCATCCCTTGATCGAGCCCCCGGTCGGATTTGCGCTGATGGTGGTGGTGGCGGTGCTCGCCGCGGTGCTCGCATTGCGCCAGGACGCGCCGGGCCTGGCGATTGCCGGCACCCTGGGCGGCTTCGCGGCGCCCGTTCTGGCCTCGACCGGCGGGGGCAGCCATGTGGCCTTGTTCTCCTACTTCCTGCTGCTCAACGCGGGTGTGCTGGTGATCGCCTGGTTCAGGGCCTGGCGCGTACTCAACCTGGTGGGTTTTCTCGGCACCTTCGGCATCGGTTTCGCCTGGGGGCTGCGCAGCTACCGGCCGGAACTCTTCGCGAGTACCGAGCCTTTCCTGATTGTCTTCTTCCTCATGTACGTGGCGATCGCACTGCTCTTTGCGCGCGCCCGCTACGCACAGTGGCAGGCGCCCGACGCGGCGACCTCGCCCGATGGCGTGCTGCGCTCCGCCCTGATGCATGCCAACGCGATCGACGGCAGCCTGCTCTTCGGCGTGCCGGTGGTGGGCTTCGGTCTGCAGGTCGCGCTGGTGCGGCATATCGAGTTCGGCGCGGCCTTCAGCGCGCTTGCGCTCGGCGGCTTCTACCTGGTGCTGTCGCGCCTGCTCTACGAGCGGGTGCAGCTGCGCTATCGCCTGCTGATGGAGGTCTTCCTCGCGCTTGCCGTGATCTTCATTTCGCTCGCAATCCCGCTGGCGCTGGACGAGCGCTGGACCTCGGCGGCCTGGGCGGTCGAGGCGGCCGGACTCTACTGGGTCGCGCAACGCCAGCAGCGCTCGCTTGCTCGGGCCTTTGCGCTGCTGCTCCAGATTGGAGCGAGCGTCTGCTACCTGAAGACGCTGCAATCGGGGAGCGACGCAACGCCGGGCCTGGTGGATGGCGCATGGCTGGGGAGCCTGCTGCTGGCCGCCTCTTTCTTCAGCAATCTGCGCTTCGCGCGCGTGGATCGCGGCAGACCGGGCACGCAGGCGCTACCCGTCGTCTTCTCGGTGCTGGGCTTGGGCTTCGCCTATCTGATCGCACCGCTGTTGCTGCGCGAAGGCGGCACGGCGATCGCGTGGGCCGTGGCCGGCCTGGCGAGCGTGTGGCTGGGCCTGCAGCTACGCGAGAAGAGCTGGCTTGCCTGCGGGATGGCGATCCAGTTCTGCGCAGCGGCGACCTACCTCTCGGGCTGGCCGTTGCTCGCGCCGACATTCGGCGAGCTGCGCGCCTTCCAGCATCTGGGCTTCCTCGTCCCGCTGGCGATCGCGCTCGCGGCCTTCCTCTCGGCCTGGCGGATCCATCTGCGCGGGGTGCCGGTGTCGGGCGCCGCGACCGGCGCCTTGTCCATGGTGTCGCTGGTCTGGGCGAGCGGCTGGTGGTGCTACGGATGGGCGATGGAGGCCTCGCGCGCAGTGGCGCCGGGTGAGCGCCATGTACTGCTGCTCGCAGTGGCGGCGCTGAGCTTCCTTGCCTGGGCCTGGGCCGCACGTCGCTGGACCTGGCCCGAACTGGCGCGGCTCAGCCTTTTGCTGGTGCCGGTCGGCGCCCTCTTCGTGGCGCTCGCTGTGGTGGAGGATGTTTCGCCTTTCGCGCATTGGGGCTGGGCGGCCTGGGCGCTGATGTTGCTCGCGCATCTCGTCATCCTGCGGCGTCTGCCCGAAGAGCCGGTCGCCCTGTGGCGTGGCCGCACCGCGCATTGGGTGCATGCACTGGGCGCGAGTCTTTTCGTCGCGGTGCTCTCGCTCGCCCTTGCCAGCCTGATCGAGGGCTTCGGCGATGCGCAGTCGGCCTGGCGCTGGCTGGGCTGGGCGATCGCGCCTGCGGCGTATCTGGGTTTGATGGCGCGATCGGAGACGCCCGGCGTGTGGCCGCTCTCGGACTACTTCCCCGCCTATCGCAACACGGCGGGCAGCCTGGTGCTCCTGTCCGTGCTGGCCTGGGTCTTCCTCAGCAACTTCGGCTCCGACGGCGGGGCCAGTCCCTTGCCCTATCTGCCGCTCATCAACCCGCTCGAACTGGCCTACGCACTCATCTTCCTGGCGGCGGCGCTGTGGTTGCGCGGCAGCGCGGGGGGCAGGGCGCCCGACTACGCAGGGCTCTTCAGCATCGCACTCGCCGCGCTGGCCTTCCTCAGCTACACGATGGCGGTGGCGCGTGCGGTCCATCACCTGGCCGACGTGCCTTTCGCCACATCAGCCCTGAATGCCTCGATGCGCTACCAGGCGACGCTCTCGATCGCCTGGAGCGCGCTGGCGCTCGGGCTGATGGTGTGGGGGCATCGCACGGGCGCCCGCGTTCGCTGGATCATGGGCGCGATCCTGATCGCCGCGGTGGTGGCGAAGCTCTTCCTGGTTGAGCTCTCCGACCGCGGCGGGCTCGAGCGCATCGTCTCCTTCATCGGCGTCGGCATCCTGCTGCTGGTGATCGGCTATTTCGCGCCGCTGCCGCCCGCGAAGGCCGCGCAGGAGGTTCGCTCGTGAGCGGCCTTCTGCATCGGACGGGGTTGTCGATCGCATTAACCCTGGCGGCCTCCGTCGCATTCGCCGCGGCGCCCGAGACGCCGGAGCGCTTTGCTTGGCGCGCAAGCCTTGGTGCGGCGGCTGACGCGCCTTTCCTGCGGGTAGCGTTGCCGGTGGAAGCCTCGCTCGCGTCGCGCGAGCCGAACCTGCGGGACGTGCGCGTGTTCAACGCGGCGGGCGAGTCGCTGCCGTTCGCCGTGATCGATGCGCCGACCGCTCCGGCGGTGGTGCGCAGCACGCCAGCGAACGCGTTCCCCTTGCGGGCCGAAACGCCCGTCGCGGATGCGAACTGGAAACTCGAAGTGCGGCGCGACACGGCAGGTAGCGTCATCGCCGTGGAGCAGGGCGGTGCGGCCGATCGCGCGCCCGTTCGCGGCTACCTGGTCGACACCGGCGCCGAACCCGGGATGCGAGTCGCGCTGTCCGTCGCGCTGGCCGCGCCCGCGCAGGAAGTGCAGCGCGTGCGCATCGAAGCGAGCGAAGACCTGCAGCAATGGCACCTGGTCCAGGACGGCGCCGCGCTCGCCTGGCTGGAGGCCGCCGGGCAACAGATCCGTCGCGACCGCATCGCGCTCGACAACGTCGATGCCCGCTATCTGCGTCTGAGCTGGCAGGCGCCGACAGAAGCGCCTGCACTCTCCGAGGTCCTTGTCGAACGTCGGCAAACGGCGGCGCCGCCTGCGCTCGCCTGGTCCGCGCCGCTACCGCTGCGGCGGGAGAGCATGGGCGAGTACCGACTCGACCTGCCCACGGGCATTGCCGCGCGCGAACTACGCCTGAACCTGGTCAAGGCCGGAGCCGAAGCACGCGTGCTCGCCACTGTCCGCACCGAGCTGCGCGACAACGAGCGCGACCGTTGGCAGGCCATCGGCACGCAGACGCTCTACCGCATCCAGGACCGCGACCAGACCCTGAGCCAGGAAACCCTGAGCTTGCCGGGCTACCCCTTCCGCCAGCTGCGCCTGCGCATCGACATCGCCTCCGCCGCGATGCTGGGCGAAACACCCACGGCCCAGCTGGGCCTCGCCCCACGCCAACTCGTCTTCCTCGCTCGCGGTCAGAAGCCCTACAGCGTAGCTGTCGGGTTGTCCGGTACGCCGGCCGCGGCGATGCCGGTCGACCGCCTTATCCCGGGCTATGGCAGCAGCAAAGCCCCGCGCATCGCAGAAGCAGCGCTGGGCATGCCGGTGACGCAGGCAGGCGACGCATCCGACACCGCAGCCGCCGCCTCGCGCAAATGGATTCTGTGGATCGTGCTGATCGGCGCCGTGGTCGCGATGGGCGCGATGGCGTTCAGCCTGTTGCGGGACAAGCCTTCGAAATGAAAAAGGCCGTGGGTTCGTTGCGAACCCACGGCCTTTTATTGAGCTGCGTATGTCGCAGCGGCGATCAGCTCGCCGCGTACTCCTCCATCGGCACGCAGGCGCAGAACAGGTTGCGGTCGCCGTACACGTCGTCGATGCGGTTCACGCTCGGCCAGAACTTGTTCTCCGCGACCCAGGCGAGCGGGAAGACGGCTTCCTCGCGGGTGTAGGGGCGGTCCCAGCCGCCCATGACGTCGGCCTGGGTGTGGGGGGCGTGCTTGAGCGGATTCTGGTCGGCGGGCCAGACGCCCGATTCGATCTTGCGGATCTCTTCGCGGATCTGCGTCATCGCGGCGATGAAGCGATCGAGCTCGGCCTTGGATTCGGATTCGGTCGGTTCGACCATGATCGTGCCAGCCACCGGGAAGGACATGGTGGGCGCATGGAAGCCGTAGTCCATCAGGCGCTTGGCGATGTCGACCTCGCTGATGCCGGTGGCGGTCTTGATCGGGCGGATGTCCAGGATGCACTCGTGCGCGACGCGGCCCTGGCTGCCGCTGTAGAGCACCGGGTAGTGGGCCTTCAACTGCGCGGCGATGTAGTTGGCGTTGAGGATCGCGGTCTCGGTGGCGCGCTTCAAACCCGCGCCCCCCATCATGCGGATGTACATCCAGCTGATCGGCAGGATGCTAGCCGAGCCGAAGGGTGCGGCGCTCACGGCGCCCTGGCCGGCATGGCTACGGTCCGCCGCGCCGGTGGGGCTCACCGCGTGGTCGGCCATGAAGGGCGCGAGGTGCGCGGCGAGACCGATCGGGCCCATGCCGGGGCCGCCGCCGCCGTGCGGGATGCAGAAGGTCTTGTGCAGGTTCATGTGCGACACGTCGGCGCCGATGGTGGCGGGCGAGGTGAGGCCGACCTGCGCGTTGAGGTTGGCGCCGTCCATGTAAACCTGGCCGCCGTTGGCGTGCACGATCGCGCAGATTTCCTTCACCGCCTCTTCGAACACGCCGTGCGTGGAGGGGTAGGTGATCATCAGCGCGGCCAGCGTGTCGCGATATTGCTCGGCCTTGGCCCTGAGGTCGGCGACATCCACGTTGCCGTTGTCATCGCAGGCAACGACCACGACCTCCATGTTGGCCATCTGCGCGGTGGCGGGGTTGGTGCCGTGCGCGGACTTGGGGATCAGGCAGACCGTGCGGTGCGCCTCATTGCGGCTCGCGTGATAACGGGCGATCGCGACCAGGCCGGCGTACTCGCCCTGCGCGCCGGAGTTGGGCTGCATGCAGATCGCGGGGAAACCGGTGACCGCGCGCAGGTAGTCGGCGAGGCCTTCGATCATCTCCAGGTAGCCCGTGGCCTGGTCCTGCGGCACGAAGGGGTGCATGTCGCCGAACTCCGGCCAGGTGACCGGGATCATCTCGCTGGTGGCATTGAGCTTCATGGTGCAGGAGCCCAGCGAGATCATCGAGTGGTCGAGCGCGAGGTCCTTGTTCTGCAGCTTCTTCAGGTAGCGCAGCATCGCGTGCTCGGTGTGGTGCGTGTTGAACACCGGGTGCGCGAGGATCGCGTCGTTGCGCAAGAGCGGCAGCGGGATCGCGCCGGCCGGGGCGACGAAGGCATCGAGGATGTCGAGCTGGGCTTCGACACCGAAGACCTTGAACAGGGTCTCGACTTCGGCGCGGGTGCTCTTCTCGTCGAAGGAAACGCCCAGCACCGTGTCGGAGACGCGGCGCAGGTTGAAGCCGGCTTCCAGCGCGGCCGCGTGCAGCGGCTCGGTCTTGTTGCCCGTCTCGATGTCGAGGCTGTCGAAGAAGCAGTTCGACAGGAGGTTGAAGCCGGCCGCGCGCAGGCCTTCGGCGAAGATCGCGGCGAGGCGGTGGATGCGGCTGGCGATGGTCTTGAGCCCCTGCGGGCCGTGATAGACCACGTACATGCCGGCCATGTTGGCGAGCAGGACCTGCGAGGTGCAGATGTTGGAGTTCGCCTTTTCGCGGCGGATGTGCTGCTCGCGCGTCTGCAGCGCCATGCGCAGCGCCTTGTTGCCGCGCGCGTCCTGCGACACGCCGATGATGCGGCCGGGCACGGCGCGCTTGTGTTCGTCGCGGGTGGCGAAGAAGGCGGCGTGCGGACCGCCGTAGCCCATGGGCACGCCGAAGCGTTGCGCCGAACCGAGCGCGATATCCGCGCCCATCGCGCCCGGCGACTTGAGCAGCACCAGCGCCATCAGGTCGGTCGCGACAGCCGTGACCGCGCCCTTGGCCTTGAGTGCGCCGATCACTTCCGTGAGATCGCGCACCGCGCCATCCTTGCCCGGGTATTGCAGCAGGGCGCCGAACACATCCGCACCGGCGGCGTCTTCGGCCGCACCGAACACGAGTTCGAAACCGAAGAAATGCGCGCGGGTCTTCACCACGTCCACCGTCTGCGGGAAGCAGGCGCTGTCGACGAAGAAAGCGTTGCTCTTGCTCTTGGAGACGCGGCGCGCCATCGCCATCGCTTCGGCCGCGGCCGTGGCTTCATCCAGCAGCGAGGCGTTGGCGAGTTCCAGGCCGGTGAGATCCATCACCATGGTCTGCCAGTTGAGCAGCGATTCCAGCCGACCCTGCGCGATCTCGGCCTGGTAGGGCGTGTAGGCGGTGTACCAGCCCGGGTTCTCCATCAGGTTGCGCAGGATGACCTTGGGCACCAGCGTGTCGTAGTAGCCCAGGCCGATCAGCGAACGCTTGAGCACGTTCTTGCCGGCGATCGCTTTGAGCGCGGCTAGCGCCTCGTGTTCCGGCGTGGCTTCGCCGATCGCCAGCGGCGCATCGAGACGGATCGCGGCCGGCACGGTCTGGCCGATCAGCGTATCGAGATCGGCCGCGCCCAGCGTTTGCAGCATCGCGGCCGTTTCGGCGGCATCGGGGCCGATATGGCGACCGATGAAGTCCTCGCGTTGTTCAAGCTGGGCGAGCGGGGCGGAGAAGGGGCTGGTCACGGCAATACCTCGAACGGAAATACGGAGCGGACGAATGCGGCTGGCGCCGCTTCATCCAGATGAAGCGGGAGTGCTCGAAAAGGGTGAAGGAATCGTCGCGAGCGGTCCGAGGTCGCGCCGAGAAGCGCAGCAGTACTTGAGTACTGCGAGCATCACAGGCGCGAGATCGGACCGCGCAGCAGATTCATTCGCCCTTTTCAGGCGTCGGCGATTTTCTGGTAGGCCGCCGCGTCCAGCAGGCCGAGCACGTCGTCGGCGTTGGCGGGCTTCATCTTGAAGAGCCAGTTGCCATAGGCGTCGGAATTGATGCTGTCGGGCGCATCCACGGCGGCCTGGTTGGCCGCGAGGATCTCGCCATCGATGGGTGCGTAGATGTCGGAGGCAGCCTTCACCGATTCGATCACGGCGACTTCCTCGCCCTTGGCGACCGTGCGGCCAGCATCCGGCAGTTCGAGGAAGACGATGTCGCCGAGCGCGTTCTGCGCGTGGTCGGTGATGCCCACGGTGGCGGTGCCGTCCGGCTCCAGGCGCACCCATTCATGGGATTCGGTGTAGCGCAGATTGGTCGGGATGCTCATGCGATGACCTCGTTGTGGTTCGTGGATGTGCGGGTTGTTCAGTATTTGTGCAATGAGTCAGGCCAGCGGCTTGCCGTGGCGGACGAAAGCGAGTTTGGCGACGCGCGCCTTGAGCAGTTTGCCGCGGATGTCGACCTCGACCGCGTCGCCCAGCGCCACACCGGCCGGCACGCGGGCAAAGGCGATCGAGGCATTGAGGCTGGGTGCGAAGCTGCCGCTGGTGGTCTCGCCTTCGCCCTGCGGGGTGACGACACGCATATGGGCGCGCAGGACGCCGCGGTCTTCCAGCTTCAGGCCGACCAGCTGCTTGTCGCGCGGCGCCGCTTCCAGCGCGGCGCGGCCGACGAAGTCGCGCTCCGGGCCGAGATCGACGGTCCAGGCGAGGCCGGATTCGAGCGGATGTGAGCGTTCGTCCATGTCCTGCCCGTAGAGGTTCATGCCGGCTTCCAGGCGCAGGGTGTCGCGCGCGCCCAGGCCGATCGGCTTCACTCCGGCAGTCTCGAGTGCGCGCCAGACTTGCACGGCCGCGGTGGCGGGCAGGATCAGTTCGAAGCCGTCCTCGCCGGTGTAGCCGGTGCGACAGATCATCAGCTCGCCCCAAGGCGCCTGCCACTTGGCCGCCTGGAAGGGTTTGAGCGCCTCGCTGGCGGCCTCCGTGCCAGGCAGCGCCTGCCACACGCGTTCGCGCGCATTCGGGCCCTGCACCGCGATGATCGCCAGGTCGCGACGCGATTCGATGCTGACATTGGCGCCGGTCTTCGCGACCTGGTTGCGCATCCAGGCGACGTCTTTCTCCGCGGTGCCAGCGTTGACCACGATGCGGTAGTCGTCGGGCGCGAAGAAGTAGGTGATCAGGTCGTCCACCACGCCGCCGTCCTCCTGCAGCATGCAGGAGTAGAGCGCCTTGCCCGGCTCCTTGAGCTTGGCGACGTTGTTGGCGAGGAGGCGCGAGAGGAAGGCCTGGGCGCCCGCGCCGGAGACATCCACCGGCAGCATGTGGGAGACGTCGAACATGCCTGCGTCGCGGCGGACCTGGTGGTGTTCTTCCAGCTGCGAGCCGTAGTGGATCGGCATGTCCCAGCCGGCGAAGTCGACAATCTTCGCGCCAGCGGCAACATGGAGGTCGTACAGCGGTGTCTGCTTGCCCATTGAGGCTCCCGGTTCGATGCGTACAGTCTGGAACGTGTCGGCTTCGAGCGCTGCCTCATGCGCGCGTTCGGAGCCGGAACGAAAAAGGGCCCGGCAGGCGCAATTCTCGCCTGCCGGGCCCCATCTGTCCTTGGTACCTGAGAGATTTCGCGCAAGGCTCTTGCGCGGGTGCCCCTTCGGTGGATGCCACGCGGTCTGTCCGCGCGCATCAGCTCTCCAGATTTTGTGTGGCAGCCGAGCTGCCACTGTCGCCGGTCCTTTGAGCCTGAGCGGTTCCGGGGGTTACGCCTTCGGCGGCCCCGCAGGGCGGGGCGCTCTCCCGAGCGACGGGCGCGACTGTACCGGAAGCCCTGTGGGCGGCACAAGCGCTGGGCTAAGATCGAGCGCCTCGCAACCGCCGCAAACCGACCCTGGAAGCTGCTTCGCACGCCCATGTCCGCACCTGATACCTACACGCCCCGCCTGGCATCGCGCAGCGAATGGCTGGATGCACGCGGCCTGCGGCTGCATGTGAGACGTTGGGGCAGGGCTGGCGCGCCCAAACTCTTCCTGATCCACGGCTGGATGGACGTCGCGGCCTCCTTCCAGTTCGTGATCGATGCGCTCGCCGGCGACTGGGATGTGATCGCGCCCGATCTGCGCCGCTTCGGCGATAGCGAATGGAACCGCAACGGTTATTTCTTCGCGCAGTACCTCGCCGACCTCGATCTGCTGCTCGACCATTACAGCCCGGACGAACCGGTGCGTCTCGTCGGCCACAGCCTGGGTGGCAGCGCCGTCACGGTGTATGCCGGCGTGCGGCCCGAGCGGATACGCGCGCTGGTCGCACTGGACACCTTCGGCCTGCGCGACGCCGCCCCGGAGGAGGCGCCCGAGCGCCTGGAATTGTGGCTCTCGCAACAACGTCGGCCCGAGACCTTCCGGCCGATGGCGGGCTTCGATGCGCTGGCGCAGCGCCTGATGGCGGAGAACCCGCGGCTCACCATGGCGCGCGCGGCCTTCCTTGCCCGCCATCTGGGCGAGGAGAACGGTATCGGCGGAGTGGTCCGCGCGGCGGATCCGACGCACAAACATGTGAATCCCAACCTCTACCGCTTCGCCGAGATCGCGGCCTGCTGGCGCAGGGTGCGGGCGCCGGTGCTGCACGTGCTGGCCGACGATCGCGCCCTGCTGGAGCGGCTGGGCGTGCAGGCGCAAGACGTCGAGGAACGCATGGCGCTCTTTGAAAACGTGCGCTGCATCACCTTCGAAGGCTGCGGCCACAACCTGCACCACGACGATCCCGAGCGCCTCGCGCAGGTAATCGAGGACTTTCTGGCCTCGGCTTGAGGCGCCGTCCGACGCGGCTTTCACACGAGCCGCGCTAGACTCCAAGAATGCTTGCCAGCAATCCCGACCTTCACTGCCATTCCACCGTGTCCGACGGCCTGCTCTCACCGGGCGAGGTCGTGACGCGCGCAGCGGCACATGGGGTGGATCTGCTCGCACTCACCGACCACGACGAACTCGGCGGCCTCGACGAAGCACGGCGGGCTGCTGCCGACGTCGGCCTGCCTTTCGTCAATGGCGTGGAGATCTCGGTTTCCTGGGGCGAGCTGACGCTGCATATCGTCGGGCTCGGCTTCGATGCGACGCATCCCCCGCTGGTCCGGGGACTGGCGCAGGTGCGTCAGGGCCGCGACGCGCGCGCCGAGCGCATGGGCGAGGCCCTGGCCGAGATCGGTATCCGCGGTGCCTACGAAGGCGCCTTGAAATATGTCGGCAACCCCGCGTTGGTGAGTCGTTCCCACTTCGCGCGCTATCTGGTCGAAATCGGCGCCGCGCGCGACGTGAAGGGTGTGTTCGACCACTACCTGGTGCGCGGCAAACCGGGTTATGTGGAGCACGAGTGGGCGCGCCTCGAAGATGCGCTGGACTGGATCCACGGCGCGGGCGGGCTTGCGGTAATCGCGCATCCGGGCCGCTACCGGCTCTCCGGCGACGAGTTGGAGCAGGTCTTCAAGCGCTTCCACGACCTGGGTGGCGAGGCCATCGAGGTCGTGTCCGGCTCGCAAGGGCGCGACTGCACGCTTGGCTTCGCCCGCGTGGCGCGCCGCTATGGTTTCCTGGCGTCGCGCGCCTCGGACTTCCACGGCCCGACAGAGAGCGTGACCGACATCGGCCGCGCGGACCCGTTGCCGGACGACCTGACGCCGGTGTGGTCGCGCCTCTGAGCGACGCGGCCTAGAATTCCGTTTTTGCCTGAGCGGGTGTCGTCCCCATCGACGCCCGGAGAACCGCCTTGGCCCAGTATTTTTCCCTGCATCCGGAAAACCCCCAGCCCCGCCTGCTGCGCCAGGCGGCCGAGATCATTCGCGGCGGCGGCCTCGTGGCCTTCCCGACCGACTCGGCCTACGCGCTCGGCGGACACACCGGCGACGCCGCCCTGATCGAGCGCATCCGCCGCATCCGCGATGTAGACGACCGCCACCACCTGACCCTGATGGTGCGCGACCTCTCCGAGATCGCCCACTACGCGCGGGTCGACAACGCGCAATACCGGCTGATCAAGGCGGCGACGCCGGGGCCCTACACCTTCATCCTCGAAGGCACCAAGGAGCTGCCGCGGCGGGTGCTGCATCCCAAGCGCAAGACCATCGGCATCCGCGTCCCGGAGCACGCGATGGTCTCGGCCCTGCTGGCGGAGCTGGACGAACCCCTGCTGACTTCGACCTTGCTTCTGCCGGGCGAGGATCTGCCGCTCACCGACCCGGAAGACATCCGGGAGCGCCTGGAAAAGCAGGTGGACCTGGTGATCGAGGCCGGTGCCTGCGGTCCCGAGGCGACCACGGTGATCGACCTCACCGGCGGCGCTCCGGAGGTCGTCCGCCAAGGCCTTGGTCCGCTGGCGCCGCTGGGCCTGGACTGAAAAAGCCGTCCGGACCCCTCTGATACACTCGTCCCTTTTGCGGAAGCGGTCATCTTGCAAACCGTCCTGACCGTGTTGGCCTGGGCGATCCCCCTGATTCTGGCGATCACCCTGCACGAAGCCGCCCACGGCTACGCAGCACGACAACTCGGCGATCCCACCGCCTACTTGGCGGGCCGGATCACCCTCAATCCCCTGAAACACATCGATCCGGTCGGCACGATCATCGTCCCGGGCGCGATCCTTTTGATGGGCGCACTCACGGGTGCCAATATCCCGCCTTTCGGCTGGGCCAAGGCCGTGCCGGTGAACTTCGGCCGCCTGCGCAATCCGAAGCGGGACATGTTCTGGGTGGCCGCCGCCGGGCCGGCCTCCAATCTGGCGCAAGCCTTTGTCTGGGGCCTGCTGGCGAGCCTGCAGCGCGTGCTGGATGGCTACGGCGGGGACCTCTTCGCCACGATGATCCAGGCTGGTGTGATCGCCAATCTGGCATTGATGTTGCTGAATCTGTTGCCGATTCCGCCCCTGGATGGCGGCCGTATCGTGGTGAGCCTGCTGCCCGCGCGACAGGCCTGGCAATTCGCGAAGATCGAGCCCTATGGTTTCTTCATCCTCATCGGCCTGCTCTACCTGCATGTACTCGACTACCTGCTGTGGCCGCTCATGAACCCGCTAGCCGTCCTGATTCTCCGGCTCACCGGGAACTAGTACTGCATGGTCGCCGAACGCGTCCTGTCCGGAATGCGCCCCAGCGGGCGCCTGCACCTGGGCCACTACCACGGGGTGCTGAAGAACTGGGTCGCGCTGCAGGCGGAATTCCCCTGCCTGTTCTTCGTGGCCGACTGGCATGCGCTGACGACGGGCTACGACGACACCAAGGTGATCGGCGAAAGCGTCTGGGAGATGGTGATCGACTGGCTCGCCGCCGGCGTCGATCCGAACCAGTCCACGCTCTTCATCCAGTCGCGCGTGCCCGAGCATGCGGAACTGCAGTTGCTGCTCTCGATGATGACGCCACTGGGCTGGCTGGAACGCGTGCCGACCTACAAGGACCAGATCGAGCGACTGGCGCACAAGGACCTCGATACCTTCGGCTTCCTCGGCTACCCCCTGCTGCAGAGCGCGGACATCCTGATCTACCGCGCGACCCAGGTTCCGGTTGGCGAGGACCAGGTGCCGCACATCGAGCTCACGCGCGAGCTGGCGCGCCGCTTCAACCATCTGTACGGACGCGAGCCCGGTTATGAAGAGCGCGCCCGCAGCGCGATCAAGAAGCTGGGCGCCAAGCGCGGCCGACGCTACGACGAACTGCGCACCCGCTACCAGCAGGAGGGCGACGTCGAGGCTTTTGCGCAGGCGCGCGCGATGGTGGATGAGTCGCAGAGCCTTTCACTCGGCGACCGTGAGCGGCTGTACGGTTACATCGAGGGCGGCGGCAAGCTGATCCTCCTCGAGCCTGCCGCGCGCCTTGCGCCGACTTCGCGCCTGACGGGGCTTGATGGACAGAAGATGTCCAAGTCCTATGGCAACACGATCTCCCTGCGCGAGGACGCCGATTCGGTGGCGCGCAAGGTGCGCACCATGGTCACCGATCCGGCGCGCGCCCGCCGCGATGATCCGGGCAATCCGCAGAACTGCCCGGTGTGGCCGCTGCACCTCGTGTATTCCGACGACGCGACGCAGTCCTGGGTGCAGGAAGGCTGCCGCTCCGCCGGCATCGGTTGCCTGGAGTGCAAGCAGCCGGTGATCGATGCGGTCGTAGCGGAACAGCAGATGCTCACCGAGCGGGCGCAGCCCTATGTCGAAGACCCCTCGCTGGTCCGCAACATCGTGGCCGAAGGCTGCGAACGCGCCCGCAAGCTCGCCCAGGAAACCCTGCGCGACGTTCGGGAGGCCATGGGCCTGGATTACTCATGAGCGATACCGCCGAACTCGCGCTCGACCTGCGTCCGCATCCGACGGCCGACGAACCAGCCCTGGCGCGGATCTACGGCGAGTCCCTGTACGAGATCCCCAAGGACCTCTACATCCCGCCCGAAGCGCTGCGCGTGATCCTGGAAGCCTTCGAGGGGCCGCTGGACCTCTTGCTCTACCTGATCCGCAAGGCCAACATCAACGTCCTCGACATTCCGATGGCGCCGCTCACCCGGCAATACCTGGAATATGTGGAGGCGATGCGCAGCCATAACCTGGAGCTCGCGGCGGAATACCTGCTGATTGCCGCGGTGCTGCTGGAAGTGAAGTCGCGCATGCTGCTGCCGCGCCCGGCGCAGGCGACCGAGGAAGAGGCCGACCCGCGCGCCGAACTGGTCCGGCGCTTGCTCGAGTACGAACAGATCAAGCTCGCGGCCTACAAGCTCGACATGATGCCGCGGGTGGAGCGCGACTTCGAATGGGTCACGGTCTGGGTCGCGGAGAAGCTCGCCGAGCGCCAGCCCGAAGTCAGCCTGCACGACCTGCAGAGCGCCTGGCTGGGGCTGATGAAGAAGGCGAAGCTGACCCAGCACCACACCATCCAGCGCGAAGAACTGTCGGTGCGCGAGTACATGAGCCTGATCCTGCGCAAGCTCTCGGGCGGCGCATTCAAGCCCTTCCTGGAGCTGTTCGATACCGGCGCAGGCGTGAGCGTGCTGGTGGTCAGCTTTCTCGCGGTGCTCGAACTGGTCAAGGAGCGGCTGGTCGTCGTGAGCCAGGTCGAGCCGCTGGAACCTATCTATGTCCGAATCAACGAATCCACCGACTGAGCCGAACGAGGCTACAATAGCGACAGTAACCGACACCGGGTCGGTGGCGCAGGGCGGCGAAGACCGCCCGGATGGCGACGCGGAAACCTCCGCAGATCGCCCCGCTTCGGCCACCGCCGATGGCGCCAATCCTGACTCGGCAATCGATGTCGAACAAGCTTTGCGCGTGCTGGAAGCCTTGCTGCTTTCCGCTGCGGAAACGCTCACGATGCAGGATCTGCGTCGTGCCTTCGACGATCAGCTCGATTCCGATGTAATGCGGCGGCTGCTCGACTCGCTCCGTGAGCGCTGGTCGGGCCGCGGCGTGGAACTGGTGCAGCTGGCCTCCGGCTGGCGCTTCCGGACCCATGCCGATTGCCAGCCCTACATCGACCGGCTGAGGGAGCAGAAACCGCCGAAGTATTCGCGGGCCGTGCTCGAGACGCTGGCGATCATTGCGTACCGCCAGCCCGTGACGCGCGGCGATATTGAAGAGATTCGCGGCGTGGCCGTCTCCCCCAACGTGCTCAAAACGCTTGAATCGCGCGGCTGGGTCGACGTAGTCGGCCACCGCGACACTCCGGGACGCCCGGCGCTCTACGCCACGACACGGCGTTTCCTGGATGAACTGGGCCTGCGCAGCTTGACCGAGCTGCCGCCACTGGCCGAAATAGAAAAGGTGATGGATCTTGTCGACACCCGAGCAGAAACCGCGCAGGCCGCGGCGCAGTAACAACAACGTCCCCGGCGGACGCCGCGGACGCGGCCCGCGCAATCAGGTTCAACAAGGCTTCGAGCCGGTTCGTCTGCAGAAGGCCCTCGCCGATTCCGGCTACGGCTCGCGACGCGAACTGGAAGAGTGGATCATCGCCGGCCGCGTCAGCGTGAACGGCCTGCCCGCAGGCATCGGCCAGAAGGTCGGCCCGGGCGATCGCGTTAAGATCAACGGACGCCTGGTGAACGTCAAATTCACCGACCGCGCGCCGCGCGTGATGATCTATCACAAGCCCGAAGGCGAGATCGTCAGCCGCGACGACCCGGAAGGCCGCGTTTCCGTCTTCGACCGCCTGCCGATGCTGCGCAAGGGTCGCTGGATCGCAGTGGGGCGCCTGGACTTCAACACTTCCGGCCTGCTGGTATTCACCAACAATGGTGATCTCGCCAACCGCCTGATGCATCCGCGCTACGAACTCGAGCGCGAGTACGCCGTGCGCCTGCTCGGCGAGCTGACCGAGGAGCAGATCGAGTCGCTCAAGCAGGGCGTGATGCTCGAAGACGGTGAAGCCAGGTTCAACTCGCTGTCCGACGGCGGAGGCGAAGGCTCCAACCACTGGTACCACGTCACGATCTCCGAAGGTCGCAATCGCGAAGTGCGCCGCATGTTCGAGGCCGTGGGCCTCACCGTGAGTCGCCTGATGCGAGTGCGCTACGGCCCGATCCAGCTGCCCCGAGCACTCAAGCGCGGTGCGTGGTCGGAAATGAATGAAGCCGAAGTGCGCGCGCTGACCGCCGCGCTGCCGGAAGACCTGCCGGGCGCCTACGACGAACCGTTGGGCGCTACCGACGATCACGAGGAGTTCCTGCAGGCCGAGGCCGACGCCGAGGATGCGGAAGCCTGGGCCAAGGCCAACTCCATGGTCCTGCCGGTCGCTAAGCCTGCGCGTGAGTCGAACGGTCGCCCCGGTTTTCCGCGCGAGCGCAAGGCGCGTCGCCCGGGCGGCGAAGGCTATGGCAACGGCGGCGGTAACGGGAATGGCAATGGTGGTGGCAACGGCAACGGCGGAAACGCTGGCGGCGCCAATGGCCAGCGACGCAAGCGTCCGGCCAAGCCTGCGGGTAAGCCGGCGGCTGCGAACGGCCCGGCGCAGGACGCCAAGCCACGTAACGAGAATGGCGAAGCGCCCAAGGGTCGGCGCCGCAATCGCGGCGGCAAGGGCCGTCCGCAGCAGGACAGTGCCGGCGCCAGCGGTGCCGCATCTGCCGTTGCGGCTGGCGGGCAGGGCGGCGAAGGCAAGGCCGATGCCGCACCGCGCAATGGTGGCGCCCGGCGCCGTCGTCCGCGCAAGCCGGCCGCTCCCGCCGCCGAGTAAGCGCCGCAAGGCTCCGCCAGACAACTCCGGGACGCTGCCGCAGTGCAGCGTCCCGATCCCGTGCGCATTTACGGATGCAGGGTGAGTCTGGTAAACTCCTGCCGTTTATTCGGGTTGGCACCGGATATCGGATTGTTGTCTTCGTTTTTCGATTGCAATGATGGGCGTTTCGCCCATTTTTTGTTTGTGGCGCATGGACCTGATAAAGCTGATTGAGCAGACCGCAGAAGGCTTGGGTTACGAGGTTGTGGACGTCGAGATGTCCCCTCGTGGCCGGCTGCTGCGCGTATTCATCGACAAGGAAGACGGTATCAACGTCGAAGATTGCGCGGACGTCAGCAACCAGCTCACCCGTGTGTTCATGGTCGAAAACTTCGACTACGACCGTCTCGAAGTTTCCTCCCCCGGAATTGATCGTCCGCTGACCAAGCTCGCGCATTTCGCGCGCTTTGCCGGCGAACAGATCCAGTTCAAGTTGCGCGTGCCCGGAGTCGGCAACCAGCGTAACTACAAGGGCTTGCTGCGCGGCGTCGAGGGTGACGACGTGCTGGTGGAAACGGACGCGGGCGAGCAGCGCTTTGCCTTCGCGGACATCGAGAAGGCCCGCGTGGTGCCTACGTTTTGACGCTTCTGACAGGGGTTTGAGCAATGAGCCGCGAAGTACTGCAGCTTGTCGATGCGCTGGCGCGCGAAAAGAACGTGGCGCGGGAGATCGTCTTCCAGGCGCTGGAGACGGCGCTCGCATCCGCAACCAAGAAGCGCATCCATGATGACGCAGACGTGCGCGTGTCCATCGATCGCGAGTCCGGCGAACACGAAGCATTCCGCCGCTGGGTGGTGATGCTTGACGCCGAAGTCACCAACGACGAAGGCGAAATCGGCCTGATTGACGCGCGTGACCAGTTCCCCGACATCCAGGTTGGCGAATACGTTGAAGAGCCGCTCGAGCCGATCGACTTCGGCCGTATCGGCGCGCAAGCCGCGAAGCAGGTGATCCTGCAGCGCATCCGCGACGCCGAGCGCGAGCAGATCCTCAACGACTTCCTCGAGCGCAAGGAGTTCCTGGTCACCGGCAACATCAAGCGCATGGAGCGCGGCAACGCCGTGGTCGAAGTGGGCCGGCTTGAAGCCGTGTTGCCCAAGGACCAGATGGTGCCGAAGGAAAACCTGCGCGTCGGCGATCGCGTGCGCGCCTATCTGCTGCGCATCGACCGTGGCGCCCGTGGTCCGCAACTGATCCTGTCGCGCACCGCGCCCGAATTCGTCATCAAGCTCTTCGAACTCGAAGTGCCGGAGATGGAAGACGGCCTGCTGGAGATCAAGGCCTGCGCCCGTGATCCGGGGCTACGCTCCAAGATCGCCGTGAAGGCCAACGACCCGCGTATCGATCCGATCGGCACCTGCGTCGGTCTGCGCGGTTCGCGCGTGACCGCCGTGCGTAATGAGTTGGGCGGCGAGAACATCGACATCGTGCTGTGGTCTGCCGACCCCGCCGAATTCGTGATCAAGGCGCTGGCGCCGGCCGAAGTCTCCTCGATCGTCGTGGATGAAGAAGCCCACGCGATGGATGTGGTGGTCGACGAGAGCAATCTCGCGATCGCGATCGGTCGCGGCGGCCAGAACGTGAAGCTCGCTTCCGAGCTGACCGCCTGGCAGATCAACCTGATGACGCTGGAAGAAAGCGCGCAGAAGTCTGGCGAAGAGCAAGGCCGCCTGCGTGCGCTCTTCACCGCCAAGCTGGACGTGGACGAGGAAGTCGCCGACATCCTGATCGAGGAAGGCTTTACCTCCCTCGAGGAAATCGCCTACGTGCCGCTGGCCGAAATGCTGGAAATCGAAGCCTTCGACGAGGAAACGGTCAACGAGCTGCGCACCCGCGCACGCAACGTGCTTTTGACCGAAGCCATCGTGAGCGAAGAAGCCCTGGAGCAGACTGACGAAGATCTGCTGGGCCTCGAAGGTATGGACAAGCCGCTCGCCGCCAAACTGGCGCGAGCAGGCGTTAAGACCCGCGACGACCTCGCCGACCTAGCCGTCGATGAGCTGACCGAGATCGCGGAAATCGACGCAGTGCGTGCGACTGACTTGATCACCAAAGCGCGCGCGCACTGGTTCGAGTAAGACGGGAGGTTTCATCGGTATGGCAGAAATGAGTGTGGCGCAGTTCGCCACCGAACTGAGGATGCCCGCATCCGTCCTGCTCGAACAATTGCAGAGGGCCGGTGTGGCCAAGGGCAGCGAGACCGACCCGCTGAGCGAGTCGGACAAGTCGCGTCTGCTTGAGTATCTGCGTCGCTCGCATGGCGAGACGGCGCCCAAGGCGAAGATCACGCTGACGCGCAAGCAGACGTCGGAGATCAAGGCTGCGGATTCGTCGGGCAAGGCCCGGACGATCCAGGTCGAGGTCCGCAAGAAGCGCGTCTTCGTGAAGCGCGATCCGTCGGAGCTGGCCGCTGAAGCCGCCGAGAACGAGGAGTCCGTCGAGCTGAGCGCCGAAGCTGTCGCGCCGGTTGTGGACGAGCCCGTGATCGAAACGCCGGTCGAGATCGAGCCGGAAGTCGTGGCAGCGCCCGAACCGGAGCCCGAGCCGGAACCGATTCCGGAGCCTGAGCCCGAACCGGAGCCAGAGCCCGTCGTGGCCGAGGCCGTGGTTGAAGAGCCGGAAACCGCCGAGGTTGCCGAAGGCTCCGACACGCCCGCCGCGCCGCGCTCCATCCATGACATGCTGAGCCCGGAAGAGCGTGCGGCGCGTGAGCGCGAAGCGCGTCGCTCGTCCGAGCTGGCCCGCATTCAGGCGGAAGAGCTGCGCGCCAAGCAGGCACGCGAAGCCAAGCGCAAGGCCGAGGAAGAAGCAGCGCGTACGCGTGCCGCTGAGAAGGCAAAGGAAGAGGCCGAGGCGGCAGCCCGTGCGGCTGCGGCGCCGGCTGCAGGCAAGACCGGCACGCTGCACAAGCCCGTCAAGGCCGATTCGGGCGAGAAGAAAGCGCCCGCCAAGAAAAACGATCGTCCGGCCACGACGCAGGATGACGCGGGCAAGCGTCGCCAGATCAAGACTCGCGGCGACGCGGGCGGCGGCGCAGCCGGTTGGCGTGGTGCCCGCGGCGGTGGCCGTCAAGGCGGTCGCGATTCGCGTCAGCAGGACTCGTCGTCCTTCCAGGCGCCTTCCGAGCCGATCGTGCGTGAAGTGCACGTGCCCGAGACGATCTCGGTGGCTGACCTCGCCCACAAGATGGCGGTGAAGGCGACCGAAGTCATCAAGGTCATGATGAAGATGGGTTCGATGGTCACCATCAACCAGATCCTCGATCAGGACACCGCGATGATCGTGGTCGAGGAAATGGGCCACAAGGCGCTGGCTGCCAAGCTGGACGATCCGGAAGCCTTCCTCGACGACGCCGAACACAAAGATGTCGCCGAGGAGCCGCGCGCTCCCGTGGTGACCGTGATGGGTCACGTCGACCACGGCAAGACCTCGCTGCTCGACCACATCCGCCGTGCCAAGGTGGCTGCGGGTGAAGCTGGCGGAATCACGCAGCACATCGGTGCGTATCACGTCGAAACCGAACGCGGCATGGTGACCTTCCTGGACACCCCGGGTCACGAGGCCTTCACGGCCATGCGTGCCCGCGGCGCCAGGGCCACCGACATCGTCATCCTGGTTGTGGCGGCCGACGACGGCGTGATGCCCCAGACGAAGGAAGCCATCCACCATGCCAAGGCGGCGGGCGTGCCCATCGTCGTGGCAGTGAATAAGATGGACAAGCAGGACGCCAACCCCGAGCGCGTCAAGCAGGAGCTCGTGGCCGAAGGCGTGGTGCCGGAAGAATACGGTGGCGATTCGCCCTTCGTGCCGGTCTCCGCGAAGACGGGCATGGGCATCGACGATCTGCTCGAGAACGTGCTGCTGCAGGCCGAAGTGCTGGAACTCCACGCTCCGATCCAGGCACCGGCCAAGGGCCTGATCATCGAAGCGCGCCTCGACAAGGGCCGTGGCCCGGTGGCGACCATGCTGGTTCAGAGCGGTACCCTGCGTCGCGGCGACACGCTGCTGGCAGGCGCCACCTACGGCAAGATCCGCGCGATGCTGGACGAGAATGGCAAGCAGATCACGGAAGCCGGCCCCTCGATCCCGGTCGAGATCCTGGGCCTGTCCGATGTGCCTGCTGCCGGTGACGACGTCATGGCGCTGGCCGACGAGCGCAAGGCGCGCGAAATCGCGCTCTTCCGCCAAGGCAAGTTCCGCGATGTGAAGCTGGCCAAGCAACAGGCGGCCAAGCTTGAGAACGTGTTCGAGCAGATGAAGGAAGGCGAGGTCAAGTCGCTTCCGCTCATCATCAAGGCCGACGTGCAGGGTTCGCAGGAAGCGCTGGTCCACGCGTTGTCGAAGCTCTCGACCGACGAAGTGCGGGTGCAGGTCATCCACGCTGCAGTCGGGGCGATCTCCGAGTCCGACGTCAACCTGGCCCAGGCGTCGAAGGCCGTGGTCATCGGCTTCAACACCCGTGCCGACGCCAACGCCCGCCGTGCCGCCGAGAACTTCGAAGTCGACATCCGCTACTACAACATCATCTACGACGCTGTGGATGAGGTGAAGCAGGCCCTGTCGGGCATGCTCGCACCGGAGAAGCGCGAGAACGTCATCGGCATGGTGGAAATCCGCCAGGTGTTCACCATCTCCAAGGTGGGTGCGGTCGCCGGTTGTTACGTGCTGGAAGGTATGGTGCGTCGCAACTCGCAGGTCCGCGTGCTGCGCGACAACGTGGTAATCCACCAGGGCGAACTCGAGTCGCTCAAGCGCTTCAAGGACGACGTCAAGGAAGTGAAGTCCAACTTCGAATGCGGTCTGCAGATCCGCAACTTCAATGACATCAAGGAAGGTGACCAACTGGAAGTCTTCGAAATCCAGGAGGTGGCGCGTACGCTCTGATCGAGCGTGATGCGCTGATCAACGGGCCCCTCGCGGGGCCCGTTTTGTTTGCGGCCCGGCATCCCGGGCAGGAGAAGTGAAATGGCCAAAACCTATTCGCGCGGCGACCGCGTCGCGGAACAGATCCGGCGAGAGCTGGCCGAGTTGCTCCGCCTCGAGGTCAAGGATCCGCGTGTCGGTTTCGTGACCCTGACCCAAATCGAACTGAGCCCCGACTACGCGCATGCCAAGGTCTATTTCACGACCCTGCAAGGCGAGCAAGTCGTCCCCGAACTGGCGCAAGGTCTCAAGCGCGCAAGCGGCTTCCTGCGCCGCGAGCTGGGCCGTCGCATCCGTGTGCACACGATTCCAGAGCTGCACTGGGTGTACGATCATTCGATCGAGCGCGGCGCCCAGCTTTCCGCCCTGATCGACAAGGCCGTGGCGAGCGATGGCGACTTTGCCCAGGACGCGGACAGCGATGAACGCAAGGACTGAGCGTCCACCGCGTCAGCGTGTGGATGGCGTGGTGCTGCTCGACAAGCCAAGCGGCCTCAGTTCGAACGCTGCGTTACAGAAGGTTCGCCGCCTCTACAACGCGGCCAAGGCCGGACATACCGGCACGCTGGACCCGATGGCGAGCGGCCTGCTGCCGCTTTGCCTGGGCGAGGCGACCAAATTCAGCCAGACGCTACTCGACGCCGACAAGGCCTATGTTGCGCGTGTGCGCCTCGGCGAAACCACTGACACCGGCGACGCCGAGGGTGAGGTGCAGCAGCGTCGGCCTGTGTCCGCAGATCTGGCGCAGATCGAAGCGGTGCTGCCACAGTTCTCCGGCGAAATCACCCAGATCCCGCCGATGTATTCGGCGCTCAAGCGCGATGGCAAGCCGCTCTACGAGTACGCGCGCGCCGGCGTGACGCTGGAGCGCATGCCGCGCCAGGTGCGGATTCACGAGATTTCGGCGAGCGATTTCGATGGTCGCGACTTCGATCTGCACGTCGCCTGCAGCAAGGGCACCTACATCCGCACCCTTGCGGAGGACATCGGCGAAGCCCTGGGTTGCGGTGCGCATCTGGTGGCGCTCCGTCGCACCCGGATCGGCAACTTCAACATCGAGGACGCCGTCCTCCTGCAGGCGCTGGAGGATGCTGAGGTCCGTGCCGATGTGCTGGCGCCGGCGGACCTACTGGTTGGTAACCTGCCAACGATTGATCTGGACGAGAGCGCCGCGGGCGCCTTCAATCATGGCCAGTGCGTGCATCCGCCCGCCGGAGGCGAAGGACTGGCGCGGGTTTTCGCGGCAGGTGCCTTCCTCGGCCTGGGCCGTTGGGAGCCGGATGGGCGCCTCGCGCCGCACCGGCTCGTGGCCTTCACGTCAGGTGCTTGATGTAATTGGGAAAAGCCCGCATAATGCTTGGCTCAACTGAAAGTCAATACTGGAAATAGAGATGGCTATCGCTAACGAACAAAAGGCGCAAATCGTCGCCGACTTCCAGCGCGCCAAGGGCGACACCGGTTCGCCGGAAGTTCAAATCGCGCTGCTGACCGCGCGTATCAACGACCTCACCGGTCACTTCAAGGCCCACGGCAAGGATCATCACTCCCGCCGCGGTCTGCTCAAGATGGTCAGCCAGCGCCGCAAGCTGCTCGACTACCTGAAGGGCAAGGAAGTGGATCGCTACCGCAGCGTCATCGAACGCCTCGGTCTGCGCAAGTAATCCACCTCATGCAGCCCTCCGCTTTGCTGTGCCGCCCAGTGTGGCGCGCAACGGCGGGCTGATTCGATGCCGGCACCGGCCCTTCTGGCCGCGCCGGCATTGTTCCATCTAAGCGCTGTTCTCGTTTCATCCGCCAATCGTCCGCGCTGCATGCGGGCAAGTCTGCGGATGTCCCGCGTTAACGGCTGACTGAAAGGAATTTCGCCTTGCCTACCGCCATCAAGAAGAGCTTTGCCTACGGCAACCAAACCGTCACGCTGGAAACCGGCGAGATCGCGCGTCAGGCGCACGGTGCCGTGATCGTTACGGTTGATGACACCGTCGTGCTCGCGACCGTCGTTGCTGCCAAGAATCCGAAGCCCGGTCAGGACTTCTTCCCCCTCACCGTCGACTACATGGAGAAGTTCTACGCCGCGGGCCGCATCCCCGGTGGCTTCTTCAAGCGTGAAGGCCGTCCGACCGAGAAGGAAACGCTGACCTCGCGCCTGATCGACCGTCCGATCCGCCCGCTCTTCCCGGAAGGCTTCTACAACGAAGTCCAGGTCGTCGCGACCGTGATGTCGCTGAACCCGGAAGTGGATGCCGACATCCCCGCGATGATCGCCGCGTCCGCTGCGCTCGCAATCTCCGGCGTGCCCTTCAATGGCCCGATCGGCGCCTGTCGCGTCGGTTACGCGGAAGGCCAGTACCTGCTCAACCCGACCGTGACCGAACTCAAGTCCAGCCAGTTGAACCTGGTGGTCGCCGGTACCGAAGCGGGCGTGATGATGGTTGAGTCGGAAGCCAGCGAGCTGTCCGAAGAGGTGATGCTCGGTGCCGTGGTCTTCGGCCACCAGCAGATGCAGGCCGCGATCCAGGCTATCAACGAACTCGCCGACGAAGCCGGCAAGCCCGAGTGGAATTGGCAGGCGCCCCCGGCCGACGAAGCGCTGCGCGCCCGCGTCGAAGAGCTGGCTTTCGCCGGCCTCAACGAAGCCTTCGGCATCACTGCCAAGCAACAGCGCAGCGATCGCATCAAGGAAGTCACCGCCGCGACCATCGCCGCACTTGTGACCGGTGAAGAAGGTTCGCCGACTGATGCCGACATCAAGGACATCCTGTTCTCGATCGAGTCGCGCATCGTGCGCAACCGCATCCTGAACGGCGAGCCGCGTATCGACGGCCGCGACACCCGCACCGTGCGCCCGATCCATATTCGCACCGGCGTGCTGCCGCGTACCCACGGCTCGGCCCTGTTCACCCGCGGCGAAACGCAAGCCCTGGTCGTCGCGACCCTGGGCACCGGCCGCGACGAGCAGATCATCGACGCGATCGCGGGCGAGTACAAAGAGAGCTTTATGCTCCACTACAACTTCCCGCCGTTCTCCACCGGCGAAACCGGTCGCGTCGGCGCGCCGAAGCGCCGCGAAATCGGCCACGGCCGCCTCGCGAAGCGTGCCCTCGTGGCCGCGCTGCCGGCGCAGAAGGACTTCAGCTACACGATCCGCGTCGTCTCCGAAATTATGGAGTCCAACGGTTCCTCGTCCATGGCTTCCGTCTGCGGCGGTTCGCTCGCCATGATGGACGCTGGCGTGCCGCTGAAGAACCACGTTGCCGGTATCGCCATGGGCCTGATCAAGGAAGGCAACCGTTTCGCGGTGCTGACCGACATCCTGGGCGACGAAGATCACCTCGGCGACATGGACTTCAAGGTCGCAGGTACGGAAGACGGCGTGACCGCGCTGCAGATGGACCTGAAGATCGATTCGATCTCCCCGGCCATCATGCAGAAGGCACTGGATCAGGCGCGCGAAGGCCGTATGCACATCCTCGGCCTGATGAAGGATTCGATCGGCGGTCATCGCACCGAGCTGTCGGCCTACGCGCCGCGCATGCTCACGATGAAGATTAACCCGGAGAAGATCCGTGACGTGATCGGCAAGGGCGGCGCCGTCATCCGCGCGCTGACCGAAGAGACCGGCACCGTGATTGACATCCAGGACGACGGCACCGTGACGATCGCCTCGGTCGACGGCGCCAAGGCCGAGCTGGCCAAGCAGCGCATCGAACAGATCGCCGCGGAAGTCGAAGTGGGCAAGATCTACGAAGGCCCCGTGGTCAAGATCCTCGAGTTCGGTGCGATCGTGAACATCATGCCGGGTCGCGATGGTCTGCTGCACGTTTCTCAGATCGCTAACAAGCGCGTGGAGAACGTGTCCGACTATCTCAAGGAAGGCCAGGTCATCCGCGTGAAGGTCATCGAGACCGATGAGAAGGGCAAGATCCGCCTGAGCCTGAAGGCCGCGCAAGAGGCCGAAGCCCAACAGGCGCAGCAGCAATAATCGGCTGCTCGTTGCCAGGAAGCCCGCGGCTCGCCGCGGGCTTTTTCGTTTACCCGCAAATTTCGCTACGCTCTCCCGTCGCACGCAGCTGAGTCCGCTTCATGGCCGAATCCCGCAACGCTCCTCCCATTCCTGATCCCGTCATCGCGGCCCTCAAGTTGCCGCCGCACTCTATTGAGGCGGAACAGTCGCTGATCGGCGGCCTGTTGCTCGACAACCAGGTCTGGGATCGGATTGCCGACCTGGTCAACGAATCCGACTTCTATCGTGACGACCACCGACGCATCTTCCGCCACATTGCGGCACTGATCGAACAGGCGAAGCCGGCGGACGTGGTCACCGTTTACGAGTCTCTCGACAAGTCGGGGGAGGCCGGTCAGGCCGGTGGGCTGCCATACCTGGCAGAAATCGCCAACAACACGCCCTCCGCGGCGAACATCCGTCGCTACGCGGAAATCGTCCGTGAGCGCTGCATCCTGCGCCGCCTGGTTTCCGTGGGCGATGAGATTGCAGCAAGCGCCTTGGCGCCAGCCGGCAAAGACGCGAAGGACCTGCTTGACCAGGCCGAGGCCAAGATCTTCGAGATCGCCGAAGCCGGCGCTCGGTCCGCTTCCGGCTTCATTCCGATCCAGCCGGTGCTCGGGCAGGTGGTGGACCGCATCCAGGAGCTCTACGATCGCGACGCCCAGTCGGAAGTCACCGGTATCCCCTATGGACTGGTGGATCTGGACGACATGACCGCTGGCCTGCAGGGCAGCGACATGATCGTGGTCGCTGGACGTCCCGGTATGGGCAAGACGACCTTTGCGCTCAACGTCGCTGAGAGCGTGGCGTTGAACTCTGGCTTGCCGGTTGCCGTGTTTTCCATGGAAATGCCTGCCACGCAGCTCGCGATGCGTTTTATTTCCTCGGTCGGTCGACTCGACCAGCACCGCCTGCGGACCGGGCGCCTGACCGACGACGACTGGCAGCAGCTCACCATGGCGCTCGGGCGCCTGCACGAAGCGCCGATCTTCATCGACGAGACGCCAGGCCTGAACCCCACCGACTTGCGCGCCCGCTGCCGTCGTCTCTACCGTCAGTGCGGGAAGCTTGGCTTGATCGTCATCGACTATCTGCAGCTCATGGTCTCCCTGAAGGAAACCGACAACCGCGCGCAGGAGCTCTCGGACATCTCGCGGTCCATCAAGTCGCTGGCCAAGGAGCTCAACGTCCCGATCTTCGCGTTGTCGCAACTGAACCGCAGCCTCGAGCAGCGCCCCAACAAGCGTCCCGTGATGTCCGACCTGCGCGAGTCCGGCGCCATCGAGCAGGACGCAGACATCATCATGTTCATCTACCGGGACGAGATCTATAACCCGGACTCGCCGGACAAAGGCACTGCGGAGCTCATCATCGGCAAGCACCGCAATGGCCCGACCGGGGCCGTGCGCCTGACCTTCCGCGGCGAGAGCACACGCTTCGAAAACTACGTTTCAGCGCCTGGCGGGTACTGAAATTTCTCAAAAAAGAAGAAGGCCGGCGATTTGCCGGCCTTCTTCTTTTGCATCGCAGAAAAATCTTCGAGTCGGATTTCCTTTTTGTTCAGGTGCTTAGCGCGCAGAGCGTGCCGATCCGCCGGATTTCTTGGAAACGAGGGTTGACGGTCCTGTTTTCAGGGTCTATAGTCTCGCTTCTCTGCTGCAGCGACATCGCAGCGAGGCGGCAAGCAAGTCGATCGGCGGTTTTGATCGATTCTGTTTCAGGGTTTTGGCGTCGGTTCT